>MDSV01118551.1_pt1 | contig 35740 bp, 34 predicted proteins | sample 810851 | NCBI WGS metagenome assembly MDSV01 (sample SAMN05326640, study PRJNA326480) | marine metagenome | isolation source: seawater | place: Atlantic Ocean: North East | collected 2012 | reverse complement strand
TCATTTTAAATCAAAAATTTTTTTACATTTATTTATTGACTCATTTAATTGGTCAAAATCTTCTTTTGTATTATATACTCCAATTGAAGCCCTTGCACTTGCTGGTATTTTAAGTTTATCATGTAATATTTGACAACAATGATGACCTGCCCTTATCGCTACACCATCTTCATCTAAAATAGTTGCTATATCATGTGGGTGTATACCTTCAATTATAAATGACAAAACACCACCTTTATTTTTTGGGTTACCAATCAATTTTACAGAATTATTTTTTCTTAAAATCTCTTGACCATACTGAATTAAATCTTTTTCGTGATTAATTATATTTTCAATACCAATACTTTCTAAAAATTTAATAGATTGATCAAATGCTATAACTTGTGCTGTAGCCATTGTACCAGCTTCATATTTATTTGGCAAATCTCCATAAGTAATACTATCTTTCTTTACTTCTTTAATCATACCACCACCGCCTTGGTATGGTGGTAATTCTTCTAGCCATTTTTTTTTACCATACAAAATTCCTAATCCTGTTGGCCCATACATTTTATGACATGAGATTGCATAAAAATCACAGTCAAGGTCTTGTACATCTATTTTTAAATGAGGAGCTCCTTGACAACCATCAACTACAACAATAATTCCTTTGGAATGAGCTAGTTCAGTAATTTCTTTAATTGGTAAAATAGCACCTGTAACATTTGATAAGTGGTTAATGGATATAACCTTTGTTTTTGGAGTTATTTTTTTTTCAATATTTTCTATTGGCACTTCACCATCATCATTAATTTCAGCAAAATTAATTTTAATATTCTTAGATTTTCTTAAATAATGCCATGGTACATAATTAGAGTGATGCTCTAATTCAGTTAATAATATTTCATCGCCTTCTTCTAAATATTTTTGACCTAATGTATTTGCTACTAAATTTAGAGCTTCTGTTGCACCCTTGGTAAAAACAATCTCATTTTTATCTTTCGCATTAATATATTTTTGAACTGAAGATCTGGTATTTTCATACAAATTTGTTGCTGCAACTGCTAAATAGTGAACACTTCTACCTACATTAGAAAATTGCTTTGTATAAAACTCATTAATTCTATCAACAACTACTTTTGGCTTTTGAGATGAATTTGCACTATCCAAATAAACCAAATCATTATTATGAATTTTTTGATCAAAAATAGGAAATTCTTTTTTTATTGTATTTATATTCATTCTTTTAAACCGATCATATTCTTAATTAAATTTTTTATTTCAGGGTCTGTAATTTTTTCTACTACATCAAGTAAAAATCCATTAATTAAAAGTTCTTTGGATTGATTATAGTTAAGCCCTCTAGACATTAAATAGAATATTGATTTTTCATCAAGACTTCCAGACGATGATCCATGAGAACATTTTACATCGTCTGCATAAATTTCCAATTCAGGTTTAGCATTAAATTCTGAGGTTTCATCCAATAATATTGCTTTACTTAATTGATAGCCATCAGTTTTCTGAGCTTTTGGACTAACAAATATTTTACCTTGATATATAGATTTAGAATCTTTTCCTAAAACGCTTTTAATCAATTGATAACTTTTTGTATTTTCAACTAAATGATTTATAGTCGTTCTAATTTCATGCTGTTGAATGTTGTTTAATGAAAAAATACCATTTACAAAAGCAGATGAATATTTTCCATTTAAATTACAATTAATCTCATTTTTTAAAAAACTAGATCCTGATGAAAAAATAAATGACTCTGAAATACTATTCTCTTCCTGCTCAATATTATTAAAAGAATATTTAACATTTTTATTACTAATTTTATCAATTTTATAATTTTTTAAAATAGCATTCTTTTTTAAATCAAAATTATAATTAATATTAATAAAATTTTTCTCAGATTCGTCATTAAATAAATCAACTAATTTTAGAGAGCTATTTTGTTCTAATTGAAATTCTAATTTTAAATTTATATTTTTGGATTTAATTTTTTTATTTGTTGTGTGATAAACTATTAGTGGTTTTTTTAATGAATAATCTTTTTTAACCAAAACTTTGTAATACTTATTAGTAAATGCATTATTTAAATCAATTAAGGAATTATCATTATTTAATTTATTATTTAATTTAGAATGATCGTTAACTTGTATTTTTTCTTTATCTTCTTGATCAAAATCAATTTTTTCTATTCTTCCATTTATAAAGACAATCTTATTATGTTCTAATCCATCAACAAAAAGAGAAGTATCTACTTTATTGGTCGATGTATAATCGTTATAAAAACTTAGCTCTCCAATATTTTTATTTATAATTTGGCTTAAGTCAGAAAATTTCCAATTTTCAAGCTTTCTATTTGGAAATCCATTTTCTAAAAATTTTTTTAGATAATCTCTTTTTATTTTAATATCTTTTTCAGTAAAATCTGAATTTTCAATTATCTTGTCAAAATCTATTTGGATTTGTTCTTTCATTTAATTAAAATTTTCGTATCCTTTTTTCTCTAATTCTAATGCTAATTCAGGACCACCTGATTTAATTATTTTTCCATTCATTAAAACATGTACAAAATCAGGCTTGATGTAATCTAATAATCTTTGATAGTGAGTAATAATTAAAAAAGAGTTGTCTTTATTTCTTAAAGTATTTACTCCATTAGCAACAATTTTTAATGCATCTATATCTAAGCCAGAGTCAGTTTCATCTAAAATTGATAACTTAGGTGCTAGCATAGACATCTGTAATATTTCATTTTTCTTTTTTTCACCGCCCGAGAAACCAACATTTAATTGTCTGTTCAATTTTTCCTCATCAAATTTTAACTCTTTGGCCTTTTTTTTTACAAGTTTTAGAAACTCAATAGCATCAAGTTCTTTTTCACCTCGAGCTTTCCTAATTGCATTTAAAGAAGTTTTTAAAAAAATATTTGTGTTTACACCAGGAATTTCTAATGGGTATTGAAATGCTAAAAAAATACCTTTATGAGCTCTTTCTTCAGTTTCAAGTTCAAATAAACTCTTATTTTCATAAAGTACTTCTCCTGAAACGTCATAACCTTTTTTACCAGAAAGAATATTAGATAATGTGCTCTTGCCAGATCCATTCGGACCCATAATAGCGTGAACTTCCCCGGGATTGATACTTAATGAAAACCCTTTTAAAATAGATTTGTTTTCAATATTTGCATTTAAGTTATTTATCTTAAGCATTAACCTACACTACCTTCTAAACTAATACCTACTAGTTTTTGAGCTTCGACAGCGAATTCCATTGGAAGTTGTTGAAGAACCTCTTTACAAAATCCATTAACAATTAGGCCAACTGCTTCTTCTGAACTTAACCCTCTTTGTTGACAATAATGCAATTGCTCTTCACTTATTTTTGAAGTTGTAGCCTCGTGAGCAATACTTGAGTCATAGTTTTTATTTTTTATATACGGAACTGTGTGTGCTCCACATTTGTTTCCCATTAATAAAGAGTCGCATTGAGTATAATTGCTTGAATTTTTTGCCTTAGAATTGATATCAACTAATCCTCTATATGTCATATCAGAATATCCAGCACTAATCCCTTTTGAAATTATTTTACTTTTTGTGTTTTTGCCTAAATGAATCATCTTTGTTCCTGTATCAGCTTTTTGATGATTGTTTGTTATAGCTATTGAATAAAATTCACCAATCGAATTATCACCTTTTAAAATACAACTAGGATATTTCCAGGTTATAGCTGAACCGGTTTCTACTTGAGTCCAAGAAATTTTAGAATTCTTTCCTTTACATAAACCTCTTTTAGTTACAAAGTTATAAATTCCTCCTTTACCATTCTCATCGCCAGGATACCAGTTTTGTACCGTTGAATATTTTATCTCAGCATCATCAAGAGCTATTAGTTCAACATTAGCTGCATGTAATTGATTTTCATCTCTCATGGGTGCAGTACAGCCCTCTAAATAACTCACATAACTTCCTTTATCAGCTATAATCAATGTTCTTTCAAATTGTCCTGTTTCAGATGCATTTATTCTAAAATATGTTGAAAGTTCCATTGGGCACTTAACTCCCTCCGGAATATAAACAAATGACCCATCTGTAAATACAGCAGAATTAAGAGTTGCAAAAAAGTGATCTGTGGTTGGTATAACAGTTCCAAGATATTTTTTAACTAAATCTGGATGTTTTTGAATAGCTTCAGACATAGAACAAAAAACTATTCCTTGTTTTGTTAATTCTTCTTTAAATGTTGTAGCAACAGATACAGAGTCAAAAACCGCATCTACTGCAATACCATTTAATCTTGCTTGCTCCTGTAATGGAATACCAAGTTTATTATAAGTTTCCAAAAGTTTAGGATCAAGTTCATCAAGGCTTTTTGGTTTATCCTTCATGCTTTTGGGAGCTGAATAATAATATAAATCTTGATAATCAATTTTAGGATATTTTGGTTTTTGCCAATTAGGTTCCTCTAATAGCTTAAATCTTTTGAAAGCTTTTAATCTAAAATCTAACATCCATTGTGGTTCTTTTTTTATCTTGGAAATAAATCTAATTACCTCTTCATTTAAACCTTTGGGAGCTCTTGTATTTTCAATATCTGTTGAAAATCCATACTTATATTTTTTTAATTTTTCTATTTCTTTACTTCTAGTATCCATAAACTAATTTTTATTTTGAAAGTTTCCTTTAATTAAATCACCAAGATTTTTTTTGTTAAAAAAAAATTGAATATGTAGCTCAAGTTCATCCCACAAATTATGTGTAATGCACTTTGTAGATTTACCGGTACACCCTTTTTTTGAATCCTTCTTGCATCTTACAGTTTTTATTTCTTCTTGAACTGCTGTAAAAATATTAGATAATTTTATTTCATCAGGACTTTTAGTTAAAATATATCCACCATTTACACCTCTAATACTTTTAACTAAACTATTTTTTTTTAGTTTTGAAAATATTTGTTCTAAATAAAGTAATGAAATACCTTGTCTTAATGAAATATCTCTAAGAGACACTGGTCTCCCATTGTCAAATTTAGCTAAATCAGCTAAAGCCATTACAGCATATCTTCCTTTAGTCGTTAGTTTCATAAAATGCCTTAATTTATTGATGTTTATATATATACCATAGTAAAATAGTCAAGTTTAGTTAAATAAAAAATAGCATTTATATGGTCACATGTGTTAAACGTATTTTTTTTTATGAAATAAGTTAAATTTTTTTGAGAATAATTATCAATCGCAAATATGGATAACAAAATAGTTGAAATTTTTATACCTGGTCCAGCAGGAAGATTGGAAGCAAAATATTTCAAAAGTAAAAAAAATACATCTCCTATTGCATTAGTTTTACAACCGCATCCTCAATATGGCGGTACCATGAATAATAAAGTAGTTGTCGACACTTTTGGAATTTTTATGGAGAATAATTTTTCAGTGTGCAGGGTAAATTTTAGAGGAGTTGGTAAAAGTGATGGTGAATTTGATAATGGTCAAGGTGAATTAGCTGATGCAGCAGCTGCATTAGATTGGTTAGAAAGAGAAAATTTTGATAATTCTCAATGCTGGATTTCTGGATTTTCATTTGGATCATTAATAGCAATGCAACTACTTATGCGTAGACCAGAAATTAATAGATTTATAGCAATTTCACCTCAACCAAATGTTTATGACTTTTCTTTTTTATCACCCTGCCCAACTTCAGGATTGATGATTTATGGAAAAAAAGATGAATTAGTTCCAGTAGAACATTTAAATGAATTAAATAAGAGATTAGCTGCTCAGAAAGGTATTAACGTTGAATTCCAATCTGTACCAGAGGCAAATCATTTCTTTTCAAAATCTGAGAACAATCTTTTAAAATATTTAGATAAATATATTAAAAAAGAAACTACACTTTTTTAAAAATTTTTAACTATAGTTCCACCCGTAGAGGGTATTTTGCATCCGGTAGTATCAGGAAAAGAAATTGGTAGTTTAAGATATGATCTAATAGCAAGATAAGCAAATGCCTGGGACTCTATATAATCTCCATCTACTCCATAGTCATCAATTTGTTGAATTACCAAATTTTTAAGAGTTCTACTTTTAATTATATTGATTAAAGTTTTATTTTTTCTACCTCCGCCACAAACTAGAACTTTCCATAATTTCTCGCTTGCTTCAGATAAAAAACTAAATAATCCAGCGCCAATAATTCTTCCTGTAAAATCAGTTAACGTTGCAGCTCCATCTTCTAAGTTGAGACCCCTTACAAAGGCTAAACTAAAATCTGTAGTATCAAATGAAAGAGTTTTTTGATTTAGCCTACTATCAAAATTATCTAAAGCTTGATTTAATATTAAATCATTAGTTTTACCCTTTTTTGCAATATCTCCATTATTGTCAAATTTTTTCTTTGTGTTATTTCTTATCCACTCATCTATTAAACAATTCCCTGGTCCGAGGTCCCTACTTAAAAAAGTATTATTATGATATTCACTAATTGCAGTTATATTTGCAACTCCACCTATATTTAAAATACAAACAGGTAGTTCAATTTTTTTTTGTTTAACTATAAGCCGATGAAACACTGGGGCAAGTGGAGCTCCTTCACCTCCATTTTTTATATCGTTTTGTCTAAAATTATATATTACTATTTTTTTAGTTAATTGAGATAATAAGTTGCCATCACCTATTTGTTTAGACATTTTTTCTGATGAATTATGATAAATAGTTTGACCGTGAAATCCAACAAAATCAATTTTTTGATCTATAGACTCTGAAATTTTACTCACTGCTTTTGCGTGGAATAATGTTATTTCTTTTTCAAGATTATTAATTTCATTAGCATTTTCTTTAAGATCATCTAATTTTAGTATTTTACTTTTTAAATTATGTATATTTTCATACGTTTTTAGATCATACTCAAAATATTCATTTAAAATTTCATTATATTGATCGATACCATCAGAACTTATTAGAGAAACATCAACGCCATCTCCTGAGGTTCCACTCATTAACCCAAGACTATAATAAGTTTTATTCATATATTTTTTAATCAATTCAAATAAAGTATATTGATTCTACACTTTTTTTTAAAAATATGGAAAATTCATTTCTGCAAGAATTCAAAGAAAGAACATACTTTAATCAATGTACTAATTCTGAAGAATTAGAAAAATTGATGAATAAAAAAAAGATTAAAGCTTATATTGGTTTTGATTGCACTGCACCTAGTTTACATGTGGGAAGCTTGCTTCAAATAATGTGTTTAAGACTTTTACAAAAATATGGTCATCAACCTATTGTTTTATTGGGTGGTGGTACAACAAGAATTGGAGATCCTTCAGGAAAAGAAGAGACTAGAAAGATGCTCTCAGAAAAAAATATAGAAAATAATATTAAAAATATTGAAAAAGTTTTTAAAATTTATTTAAAAACAAATAATTCAAATTTAAAACCAATTTTTGTAAACAATTATAAATGGCTTGGAAAATTAAATTATATAAAATTTTTAAGAGAAATAGGAAAACATTTTACAATAAATAAAATGTTAAGTTTTGATAGTGTTAAATTGCGCTTAGATAGAGAGCAATCTCTAAGTTATATGGAATTTAACTATATGATTTTACAAGCCTACGATTTTCTTGAGTTAAACAAAATTAAAAATTGTTCATTACAAATTGGAGGATCTGACCAGTGGGGAAACATAGTTAATGGCGTTGAATTAATAAAAAGATATTCTAGTAAACAAACATTTGGTTTAACCACTCCTTTAATTACTTTAGCATCAGGTGCTAAAATGGGTAAAACTGAAAAAGGAGCTGTATGGTTAGACAACAAACTCTTATCCTCATACGAATATTGGCAATTTTGGAGAAATACCGATGATAGAGATGTAATTAAATTCTTGAAAATGTTTACTGATTTAAGTTTAAAAAAAATAGATGAAATCAAAGATCTAGATATTAATCATCTTAAAATAATTTTAGCTAATGAAGCCACTAGCATGCTTCATGGGAAATCAGCGGCAAAAAAAGCTGAGATGACTGCAAAAAATACTTTTGAAAAAAAATCCTTTGGACAAGACCTTCCAACTATAAATATTAAAAAAGAAACATTAATGAAAGGAATTAATGTAGTTGATCTTGTTACAATCTCTAAGCTGATCAATTCTAAAAGCGAAGTAAGAAGAACAATTAAGAATAAAGGTATAAAGATTAATAATGAACCAGTTGAAAATGATAAATTTATATTATCATTAAAAGATTTTAACAATGAAAATGTCTTAAAATTATCACATGGTAAAAAGAATCATGTAATAGTTAAGTTAATTTAATTCTTTTTAATTTTTTCTAAAGTTCTTGTAATAAATCTTGGAGTAAGTGTTTTAATTGGATTAACTGTTGTTTTTAAATCTTTTGGTGGTCCTTTAATTTTAAAACTTACACCAAAAACACCTTCGCCAGTTTTTTTTCCTACTAAAATATTTCCTACGATAGGTAAAGAACCAACAAACTTATTAATAGTTGTGGCAGGAACCAAGGTTCCTCTTAAGCTTACAAGTTTATTTTTTTCAACATAACCTTCCATCATTATTGAAATTGCAGGACCAATTGAATAAATTTCCTCTATAGTCATTAACTGATTTTTGTTTGAAAATGTCATTTCGAAATCACTAAATCTAATTCCTTCTCCTGTTAATAAATCAGCAATACCTTGAAGGGAAGCTAGGGTTAAAATCTTAGTTAAAGCAGGTACTTCTTTTAACTTAAAATCATAAATTCTTAACTTAGAATTTGAAATATTATTTTTTTTTACTGAATAAAAGTCTAATAAACCTTCTTCAAAACCCTTAATAAATTTATATTTTTTAACTAAGGGTTTTGCATAACCTGAAAAAAGAGTTGTAACTTTTTCGTTATTATTATTTGTATTAACTGTCATCCTAAAATCTTTATTATTAGGAAATTTTGATTTTAAATCCAATTTATACAATTTACTTTGAGAAAAAACTAATAAACCATTAACATTCTTTAAATATGTTTTTTTATCTAAATATGCTTTGTCGATATTAAATTTTATTTTTGAATTAAAATTATCTACTAAATCTAAAAGATCATTTTCTCCAGGACTATTAATCATATTGTCAACTAATTTTGTGGCATCAAAATTTTCGCTTTTCAGATTATAGTTATTTTTATTTCTTTTGATGATAATTTGATTTTTTAATTTATTAGAATTGATATAATTGAATTTTATTAAATTGACTTTATTAAAAATAAAGTTTTTATCCAAAAATAAATTTTCAATTAAAAATTCATTTTTTTTTTCGTTAAAAATAATCTCCTTTAAAAATAATTTTTTATTTTTTTTGAATGATCCTTTTAAACTTATTAATGATTCTGTATTTTTTTCTTTTTTATAATCCAAAAAATCAAAAAATATAGAATTACTTCTAAAATTAATTTTTGTTTCAAAATCATAATTGTTATTATTATTTATAATCTTGTATTCTAGTTGATCTAAATCTTTATTAATTACAAACTTACCTATTCCTTTTATACTCAATTTTTCCTTATTAAAAAATATATCAATTTTGTGATTTTGGAATTCAATTTTATTTTCATATTCTGGTATAATATTTTTTAATTGTAATGAATTTAAATTATAAATTAATTTATTTAAATTTAATTTAGATTTAACGTTAAAATCAAAAAATTTGAATTTCTTATTAATTTTAAAAGAAAATTTATTGTCTGATGTTAAATCTAAACTTTTAATATCTAAATTTTCAAAATAATTGTTTGTGAAAAGTTTTAATATTTCTGCATTGGATTTATCTAATGTATTTTTTAAATTTCCTTCGACTTCAAAAAATTTATTATTATCTTTTATTTTAATTGATTCAGACAAAAATTTTACTTTTTTATATTCTGCATTTAAATTCTTGAGAAAATACTCCTTTCTTTTTATTTGAAAATCAAAATTTAAATTTTCAATTGAATGTTTTTTTAACCATTTTAATTGACCTCTTTTTACAAAACCATCTATCTTATAATTGTCTAATATTTTACCTTCTCTATTAAAATTTAAATCTATATCTGCAACCATATATCCATCTTTGATAATTTTTTTAAGAATGTATAATTGAGGATTACTTTTATATTTAAATGAAATTGATAATATATCTTTCAATTGCACTTCCTTTGTTAAAATTTTTAAATTTTCTATTAAAAATTTTTCCTTAATAAGTGAATTTATTGATACGTTTGTTTTTATATAATCTAATTTTAGATCTTTTTCATTAAGAACTAAAATTGGATCTTTTGTCTTAAGATTTACTGAAAAGTTTTTTAAATTTAGTAAAATTTTGATATTTTTAAGTTTAATATTTATATCTTTATTATTTTTAGATATTTCATCTTGAATTAAATGGTTGAATTTCTTTGTTTCTATACCGATATAAGCTAAATAAATTGTTATTATCGACAAAATAATAAGAATAAATGTTATATATTTTAAGATTTTTTTAATCATTTATTTTATACAAAGAACTTTCAAGAAACTCATCAATTTCTCCATTTAATATTTTATCTGGATCGGAGCTCTCAAAATTAGTTCTGTTATCCTTTACTAATCTATAAGGATGAAGAACATAAGATCTTATCTGATGCCCCCATCCTATTTCTGATTTTAAATTTTCTTGATTTTTTGTTTCTTTTTCTCTTTTTTGCACTTCAAAATCATAAAGTCTTGCTTTCAACATATTTAGACAAGTTTCTTTATTTTTGTGTTGAGATCTTTCATTCTGGCACTGTACAACTATTTTTGTAGGAATGTGTGTTATTCTAACAGCGCTATCAGTGGTATTTACATGCTGCCCTCCAGCTCCACTTGATCTATAAGTATCAATCCTTAAATCTTTTTCATTAATTTCTAGATCTATATTGTCATCTACAACTGGATAAATCCAAACACTTGCAAAACTTGTATGTCTTCTGGCTCCAGAGTCAAATGGTGAAATTCTAACAAGTCTATGTATTCCCGATTCAGATTTTAACCATCCATAAACATAATCGCCTTTAACTTTTAAAGTTGATGATTTAATGCCTGCTTCATCACCTTTATGTTCACTAATTAGTTGAGAACTAAATTTCTTATTATCAGACCATTTTATATACATTCTTCTTAACATATCAGCCCAATCTTGACTTTCAGTGCCTCCAGCTCCAGCATGTATCTCAATATAACAATCTAAACTGTCATTTTCTTTAGACAAAAAACATTTTGTTTCATTTTTCTTTGATTGTGTTCTTAATATTTTAATATTTTTGATACTTTCTTGAATTATAGATTTATTATTTTCCTCAATAGCTAAATTATTTAATTCAAATAAATCATTAAGCTCATTTTTAGCGTGATTAAATGAATTAATTAAATCTTCTTGGAATTTTTTTTCTTTTATAATCTTTTGAGCTAATAATTTGTTTTGCCAAAAATCGGCATCTAACATTTTTAGATTATTCTCATCTAATTTTTTTTGAATTTGATTTTTTTCAAAGATACTCCTTAATTCTTTGATTTATTTTCTCAATTTCATACTTATAATTTAAAAATTCATTATCCATTAATAGAACCTTAATATATTATTGTTTTTTAATCTATTATTAATATCAATATTTTGATTGGGATTAATATTAATATTATCCTTTTTAAATACTTCTATTATTGTCTCTTTAGAAGCAAAGTTTGCTTTTTGTCCTGTAAATCTATCAACAACCATCATTGTAATATTATCTGCAACTTTGAATGGTCTTGCATCCTTTTTTTTTACAGCTTTTTTTACAAAATTCTTAAATATTGGCATTGCAGTTTTTGCTCCAGTTTCATATTTTCCAAGTGATTTTGGTTCATCAAAACCAACATATACCCCAACTACTAATTTTGAAGTATAGCCTATAAACCAAGTATCCGTGTTTTTATTTGTTGTTCCAGTCTTTCCTGCTAAATCTAAATTTAAATCCCTTAATTTTCTTCCAGTACCTCTTAATATCACACCTTCTAACATTGAAGTCATTTGATAGGCAGTTTCAGCTGAAAAAATTTGTCTAAAATTGTCTGAAATTGTTGGTAATTCTTCACTTAAATGTGATATTTGATCACAATTATCGCACTTCCTTGTTTCAGTATTATAAATTGTAATTCCTTCACTATCTTGAATTCTATCAATTAATATTGGCTTAACTAATTTACCTCCATTTACAAAAGAGCAATAAGCAGTTGTTAGTCTTAGCAAAGTGGTCTCTGCAGATCCTAAAGATATAGATAACAATTCATTAGGATTATCATATATTCCAATTTTTTTTGAAAACTCAGTTATTTTTTGTACTCCTAAATCTTGCGCTACTCTTACCGTCATTAAATTTCTAGATTTTTCCAATCCCATTCTTAATGTAGAAGGACCGTAGAATTTCTTACCATAATTCTCTGGTTTCCACATTTTTAAATCAGTTCCTTGTTCTAAAACAAGTGGAGCGTCTAGTACTAATGTGGATGGAGAAAAATTATTTTCTAATGCTAATGCATAAATAAATGGTTTAAAAGCCGAGCCTGGTTGTCTTAAAGCTTGAGAGGCCCTATTAAATTCACTTTTTTTAAAACTAAAACCTCCACTTAATGCTAAGACACGCCCAGTAAATGGATCCATCACTATTATTCCTCCATTTACTTCGGGATATTGTTTTAATTCATATTTATTTTCCTCAATTTTTTTAACATAAATTATATCTCCGATTTTTACCAATTCTTCAAATTCTTTTTTTGTCCAATTAATATTGTTGTAATCAATCTTACCTAAAATTTTCTCTTCAGTTTCAATTTCAATATAAAATTTATTAATCTTTTTTACGATTGCTAATTTCCAGAAAATTGATTTTTCTAATCTAAATTTTTTTAGACTATCATCAGTGTACCAGTTCTTTGTATATTTTTTATTATCTAGTGGTCCTCTCCAACCTTTTCTTCTATCGTAATCTATTAATCCATTTCTTAAAACTTCAGTCGCAGTATTTTGTAAACTTAAATTTAATGGAGTTTTAATATTAAAACCTTGTTTATATACTTTTTCAAAACCAAATTGGTCGACAATATTTTTTCTAATATCTTCAACATAATATCTGGTATCCTCTAAAAAGATTGTTTTTCTTTTTTTAAGAATAATATTACTTGAAACTAGATTTTTATAACTATCTTCATTTATATATCCATTGTCTAGTAGATTGCTTAATACTAAATTTCTTCGAAATTTTGCTAGTTTAGGATTTCTGTACGGATTATATCTACTTGGTGCTTTTGGTAATGCTGCTAATAAAGCTGCTTCATTATAATCAAGTTCGCTTATAGGTTTGTCAAAATATTGAAGACTAGCTGATGCAACACCATAACTTCTTTGTCCTAAATAAATTTGATTAAGATATAATTCTAATATTCTTTCCTTTGAAAGTGCTCTTTCTATTCTAAAAGCAAGTATTGCTTCTTTAATTTTTCTATTTAAACTAACTTCATTACTTAATAAAAAATTTTTTGCAACCTGTTGTGTAATTGTAGAAGCTCCTTCTAACCTTTTAGATGATAGCAGATTAAATACATTATTTATAATAGCTCTAATTATTCCTTTTGCATCAACACCTGGATGTGAAAAAAAATTTTTATCTTCAGCAGATAAAAAAGCATTAATTACTCTTTGGGGAATAGCTTCATATGGGACAAAAATTCTTTTTTCTGAGGAAAAATCGCTAATTAATTCTCCTTCACCTGAATAAACTTTGCTTGAAACTGGAGGTTTATAATTTTTTAAGAATTTATAATCAGGTAAATTGTTAGAAAATGCCCATAAAATTGAAAAGATTAAGATACCCGTTAACAGTGAAATTCCAAAAATTGCTAAAGCGGTTTTTTTTAATATTTTAATCATTTTAGTTTTATTTAATATATGAATTTGTTAATGTTAAGGCATCAGAATTATACAAAATTAAAAGTAAATTAAATGAGAAAATTAATCAAAAAATTATGGATAAAAATTTATACATTGATGCTTCGCATCCGAATGAAACTAGAGTTGTACTCAAATCAAATGGAAATATTGAAGATTACGAATACGAAGGCGTAAAAAATACTTTAATAAAGAACAACATTTATCTGGGAAAAGTAAGTCGAGTAGAGCCGTCATTGCAAGCTGCATTTGTTGATTTTGGGAGAGAAAGACATGGTTTTTTATCCTTTAATGACATTCAGTCGGATTACTATCAAATTCCAAGAAGTGACTTAGAAATTATCAAACAAGAAGAAGAAAAAGTAAGGGAAGAATTACAAAAAGAAAGTCAGCAACAAGAAGAAAAAAACTTAGATGAAGGAAATTTAGATTCCAATGACCCGGTAGAAAAAAATCCTGAACAAATAAAGATTGAAGAAAATAAAAAAGATGAAAATAAATATCGTTCAAAAAGATACAAAATTCAAGAAGTTATAAAACCAAACCAAGTAATTCTTGTTCAAGTTTTAAAAGATGAAAGAGGATTAAAAGGGGCTGCTTTAAGTACATTTATTTCTATTGCTGGAAAATATATTGTTTTGATGCCTAATACGCCTAAAGGAGGAGGAATTTCACGAAAAATTTTTAATCCTAATGATAGAAAAAAAATTCGATCTATTTTAAATGAAATTAATATTCCAAATGAGATGGGGTTAATTGTAAGGACAGCTGGATCAAATAAAACTAAAAATGAAATAAATCATGATCTTCAAAATTTAATTAAAATATGGGATTCAATAAAAGAAAGTGCAATGAACTCCATAGCGCCTGCATTAATTCATCAAGAAAGTGAAATAATTAAAAGAACTTTGAGAGATATGTTTGATGAAGATACAAAAAATGTAATTGTAGAAGGCAATGAAGGATATAAAAAGGCTCAAAATTTTATGAGAATGATGATGCCTAATCATACCAAAAAGGTAAAAAAATATCGAGATAAAGTCCCATTATTTTTTAAAGAAAATATTGAAAATAAATTAAATGAAATCTTTGAAAGCCAGGTTAAGCTTAATTCAGGAGGATATTTAGTAATTAACCCAACTGAAGCCCTTGTTTCTATAGATATAAATTCAGGAAAATCAATTAAGCAAAAAAATGTTGAAAGTACTGCTCTTGATACAAATCTTGAAGCAGCAGAAGAAATTTCTAGACAAATCAAGATAAGAGATTTGTCAGGCTTAATTATCATAGATTTCATCGATATGTTAAGTTATGGAAATAGAAGATTAGTTGAAAAAAGGCTTAAAGAAAAATGTAGATCAGATAGAGCTAGAATTCAAATAGGTCGTATAAGCAATTTTGGTCTTTTAGAAATGTCTAGACAAAGATTGAGAGAGAGTAGCATAAAATGGGAAGTTATATTAACAGATGAATCTTTTGCATTAAAATTACTAAAATTGGTTGAAATTAAATCAATTTTAAACAAAGCTAAGTTTGTAGAGCTTAGAATATGTGAAAAGATTTCTAATTTTATTCAAGAAAACTTTATTAACGATTTAAAGTATTTTGAAAAAAAAAATAAAATCAAAATTGAAATAGTTGCTGATAATTCTTTAATAATACCTGATTATATAATTGATCTAAAAAATAAAAGTAAAAAAACAATTGAAAAATTAGAAAATATTAAAAAAATGAAAAATCTTGAGGAGCTAAAAGATACTAAAAAAAATGGTGTTACTCTAAAAAATAAAAAAAAGATCAAGTTTAAGAAAAAAAAATTTAATAAAAAAAGATACTATAAAAAAACTAAATCAGACCTTTCCGTGGAGAAGAAGGTTTAGCATAATTAGACTTGGAAATTCTGCCAGATAAATAAGAATTTCTTCCTGCTGATACAGCATTTTTCATAGCTAAAGCCATTTGAAATGGGTTTTTAGCTTTCGCAATTGCAGTATTAATAAGCACACCATCGCAACCTAACTCCATGGCTATAGTTGCATCTGAAGCTTGACCTAATCCTGCGTCTATAATCAATGGTAACTTCGTTTGGTTTCTAATTATTCTAATATTTGTTTTATTTTGAATACCTAATCCAGATCCAATTGGAGCAGCTAATGGCATTATTGCAGAAGCTCCTACATTTTCTAATCTTTTTGCCATTAATGGGTCATCATTACAGTAAACCATGACACTAAATCCTTCCTTAGTTAAAATTTCAGTTGATTTCAAAGTTTCTAACATATCAGGAAATAAATTTTTTTTATCTCCCAAGACTTCTAATTTAACTAATTTCCATCCACCTATCTCTCTTGCAAGCCTTAAAGTTCGTAAAGCTTCATCTGAAGTAAAACATCCAGCTGTATTAGGTAAATAGGTAATTTTTTTAGGATTGATATAATCCATTAAAAGAGGTTTTTTTTTATCAGAAATATTTACCCTCCTTACTGCAACAGTTACAATATCTGCACCAGAAATTTTTATTGCTTTAGCACATTCCTTCATATTTTTATATTTGCCAGTGCCTACAATCAATCTAGATTTAAATTTTTTCTTATCTATAATAAAATTATCATTTCTCAACTTAGCCACCCCCTATAAAATGAACAATTTCAATTTTATCTTTATTTTTCAATTTAGTTTTTCTAAGTGTGTTTTTATCTACTATTTCTTGATTTAGTTCAATTGCTACTTTTTTTAATGGTATTTTTAAATTTTTAAGGTAGCTATATAAACTTAAATTACCTTTAATTAATGACCATTTACCATTTAATTTAATTTTTATTTTTTTCATGTTATATAAGATCTTAATGAGTAATAATGTTATAATTATTAATGGTCCAAATATTAATCTATTAGGTGAAAGAGAACAATCACAATATGGTTCAATTACTTTTGAGGAATTAAAGAAAAATTGTTTAAAAAAATCTAAAGATCTGAATATTAATCTAGACTTTATACAATCAAATATTGAAGGAGAAATTGTAACAATTATTCAAAAAGCCTCAAAAACACATGATGGTATAATAATAAATGCCGCAGGTTTTACTCATACTTCAGTTGCAATAAGAGATGCACTAAGTATTTATAAAAAACCTAAAATTGAGCTACATATTTCAAACATATACAAAAGAGAAGAATTTAGACATAAATCTTTAATTAGTGATGTAGTAGATGGAGGTATTTTTGGTCTAGGGGACAATGGATATATTTTGGCCATAATTTCAATGCAAAAACTATTACAAAATGAAAATTGATAAAAAATTAATTAAAGAATTAACCGATTACTTAAATGAGTTTAATTTAACCGAGCTTGAGTATGGAAATAAAGATCTAAAAATTAAAGTTTCTAAATCAACTTCAGTTAATTCATCACAAAATATAGATGTAAAAAAATCTGCTAAGACTATAACAGATGTTGGGGAAGTATTATCAGGAAAACGAGTTACATCACCAATTATAGGTACAGCATATCTTGCACCAGAGCCTGGGGCAAAAAAATTTATTGAAGTTGGAAAAAAAATAAAAAAAGGTGATACAATTATGATAGTTGAGGCAATGAAAACGATGAATCATGTGCCAGCCACTTTTGATGGAACAATAAAAGAAATATGTGTTCAAGATGGATCACCTGTTGAATTTGGACAAACACTTGTGATTCTAAATTAATGTTTAAAAAAATATTAATTGCGAACCGAGGAGAAATTGCCGTTAGAATTATCAGAGCTTGTAAGGAATGGGGAATACAGACAGTTGCAGTTCATTCTGACGTTGATAAAGACTCGATGCATGTAAGATTGGCAGATGAAAGTGTTTGTATAGGTTCTTATCAACCATCAAATAGTTATTTAAATATTCCTGCATTGATGTCCGCAATAGAACTTACTAATGCTGATGCAGTTCATCCTGGGTATGGTTTTCTCTCTGAAAATGCAAATTTTGCGAGAATTTTGGAAGAAAATAAAATTAATTTTATTGGAGCTTCATCAAAACATATTGAAATGATGGGTGATAAAATCCAGGCTAAAAGAATAGCTAAAGAAAATGGATTACCAGTAATAGAAGGATCTGAAGGTGGAGTAAAAGATGCTTATGAAGCAAAAGAACTTTGTAAAAAAATTGGCTTTCCAGTCTTAATTAAAGCTTCAGGTGGTGGTGGAGGAAAAGGAATGAAAATTGTATATAAAGAAGAAGAGTTTGAAACTTTATTCTCTACTGCAAAATCAGAAGCACTAAAATATTTTGGAAATGATGAAGTATACATTGAAAAATTTTTTCAAAATCCAAGACATATTGAAGTTCAAATATTAGCTGGAAAAAATAGAGTAGTTCATCTTCATGAAAGAGATTGTTCAGTACAAAGAAGACATCAAAAACTAATTGAGGAAACCCCTAGTCCAGTTCTTACTGATACAATTAGAAAAGATCTTTTTGAAAAAACAGTAAATATGGTGTCTAAAATTGGATATATGGGAGCTGGTACTGTTGAGTTTATATATGAAGACAACAAATTTTACTTTCTTGAGATGAATACTAGAGTGCAAGTAGAACACCCAGTAACTGAAATGGTAACAGGAATAGATATTATTAAAGAACAAATTTGGATTGCCTTTTCTGAAGAAACAGCTTTAAAACAAAGTGATATTTCACCGAGGGGTCACGCTATAGAATGCAGAATCAATGCTGAAGATGCAAGCAAGAATTTTCAACCATCGCCTGGAATAATAAATATGTGTCATCAACCTTCTGGTTTTAGGACTAGAGTAGACGGTGCAATATTTCAGGGATACAAGGTAACTCCATATTATGACAGCATGGTTTGTAAATTAATCTGTCATGGAAGAAATAGAACAGAAGCGATTCAGAGAATGATTCGTTCACTAGATGAATTTGTAATTGATGGAATTACAACTACAATCGATTTACATAAAATATTACTAACTCATAAAAAATTTGTTAATTCAGACTTTAATGTGAGTTGGTTAGACAATGAAAAAGTTATTTAATAACATTTTGTCAACCAAATATCATATACTGGATGATCAAAAGGTCTGATAGTTGGACTTGATGAAAAAGTCCATCCATTAAAAACAAAAACCTCATCATTATTCTTATTAGTTAAATCTTTTACTTGTATATAAGCTGAAACTTCAGGGTTATCATCAAACTCTGAATTTTTACATCTTAAGGATTTAATTAAAAGATTCTTAAATTTTTTTTGTTCTCCAACCTTAATTTTTAAAAAACTATTTTTTGAGCTAACTTTATCTAATATTTTTATTTCTATAAAATTATTATCAATAATTTCCAATTTTTTCTCTGTAGCTTCTAAAGTATTAAATATTAGAAATACAAAAATAATACAATTAACTATTCCAAGTTTTATACTTTTTTTTAATTTCATTATTTTCTTTATTAGGATGGTAAGAATTTTCTGTACCTGTTTGATTTGACTGATGTGGTTTTTGCCAATTATATTTTTTTAATTCATGAGAATTTTCAATTTTATTTTTTGTAAAGTGTATCCAAGAAAACCATTCATTAGGTATTTTAGAAGCATCAATTTCATCTTTATAAATCACCCATCTTTTTCCTGATTTACTCTGGTAATACTTATTACCAAAAGAGTCTTTGCCAACTAGTTTTCCAAAAAAAATTGTTTGTAATTTTGTTCCGATTGTTTCTTGATTCCACCAAATGAAAATTTTTTTAAAAAATGTCAACATAATAATTAAGTAAATAGTTCAATTTAAAATTGTATAAATTAAATTAGACTAAAGTAAGAATTTGTATATAAATTAATTATCTTAAGATTCAAATAATTTTTAATTATGAGATAAAATGGCTAAATATTTAGTAGAAACTTATTATACGTGCAGTTTTAAAGTAGACCATTATCTAGATGATATAAATGAAACTGAGTTATCAAATCTAGAAAATAGAAATGACGGGAAATTTGAAATATTAGATGTTAAATTTGATACAAGAAAAACAAAAAATCTCGATGCAAAAAATAAAAATTTAGAAACTAAAAAATTAGACATAGTAAAAGAGCATGAACAACTAAAAGTAGAATCTAAAGTATCAAATCAAAATTTTGTAAAAAAATTAAATGAAGCTGCTGGCAAAAGATTTAGTATGCCAGATAGAAGAAAAGGCTATATTCAAAAAGCTACAATTGGAGATCATAAAGTTTATCTTCATACAGGTGAATATGAAGATGGAAAAATAGGAGAAATTTTCATTGATACCAGCAAAGAAGGTGAATTAGTAAAAGCGTTAATGAATAACTTCGCGATAGCTATATCGCTTGGGCTACAGTATGGGGTACCTTTGGATGAATTTATAAATGCTTACGTTAATACAAAATTTGAACCTTCTGGAAAAGTTCATGGTAATGATAGAATATTAAGTGCATCATCTATATTAGATTATATATTTAGAGAATTAGCTATTTCTTATCAAAATAGGGAGGATTTAGCTCACACTCCTTTAATTGGAGGATCGGAAAAATCTAACACTGAAGATGATAAAAATTCAGATGATCAAAACCAATTTTTAAAACTTGTAAAAGATATTACTAGTAAAGGATTTGTTAGAAATAATTATAAAAAAAATCTTGTAGATCTCTCAGATATAAAAATTAACCTTAAGGGTAAAAAATAAACTTATTTTTTCTTTTTTAAAGAAAGGTTAAGTTCCTTCAATTGATCCTCTGATACTTCTGAGGGAGCATTCATCATTAAATCTTGTGCATTTTGATTCATTGGAAACATCGTCACCTCTCTTATATTTTTTTCATTAGCTAATAACATAACTATTCTATCAATACCTGGCGCAATGCCACCATGTGGCGGCGCTCCATAGCTCAAGGCATTAATCATCCCACTAAATTTTTCATTAACTTGTTTGTTATTATATCCTGCTATGGAAAAAAGCTTATACATTAACTCAGGTAAATGATTTCTAATTGCTCCAGAAGATAATTCAATACCGTTACAAACAATGTCATATTGATAAGCTTTAATTTCTAAAGGTTTATCAAAATTTAGTTTATTAATATCACCTTGGGGCATTGAAAAAGGATTGTGACTAAATTTAATTTTTTTTGTTTTTTCGTCTAATTCGAACATTGGATAGTCAACAATCCAACAAAATGCAAATTTACTTTCATCTATAAGGTCAAGATCTTTGGCTATTTTGTCTCTTGCCAAAGATGAAATTGATTGAACCTCATGAATATTGCCACAAGCAAAAAATATACTATCACCAATTTCAGCTGATGTTATTTTCATAATTTCTTTTAAAGCCTCTTCAGAAAAAAATTTTCCAACTGGTCCTTTACCTGTGATTTTTGTATTTTTTTCCAAAGTAAAATATGCTAAACCAGATGCTCCTTGTTCTTTTGCCCACTTATCAATATTATCAAAAAAATTTCTAGATTTATCTTTTGTATTTTTTGCTACAATACATCTTACTTTTGATCCTTTTTTTACAAGTTTTTTAAATATTTCAAAAGTAACATCATCTCTAGTAAAAATTTTTGTCAAATCACTAATAATTAAAGGATTACGTAAATCAGGTTTATCAGAACCATACTTAAGCATTGCTTCTTCGTAAGAGATTCTTGGAAATTTTTCATGTATTAATTTTTTTGATGAAAAGTTTTTAAATAAATTAACCATTAATTTTTCAACTACTTTGAATACATCTTCTTGTTCTACAAATGACATTTCTAAGTCTAATTGATAAAATTCTCCTGGGCTTCTATCTGATCTTGCATCCTCATCTCTAAAACAAGGTGCAATTTGAAAATATTTGTCAAAACCTGAAATCATTATTAATTGTTTGAATTGTTGAGGTGCTTGAGGGAGTGCATAAAATTTTCCTGGATTCAATCGGCTTGGAACCAAAAAATCTCTAGCTCCCTCTGGACTCGAAGATGTTAAAATTGGTGTTTGAAATTCTAAAAAACCTAATTTTATCATTTCATCTCTTATGAATGAAATAACTTTTGACCTAAGAATGATATTTTTATGAATTTTTTTTCTTCTTAAATCTAAGAACCTATATTTAAGTCTTATCTCTTCAGCGTATTCTTGATCACTAAATATGGGCATTGGAAGTTCTTTACAAATACCAAGTAATTCAAAACTATCTATAATAACTTCTATCTCGCCAGTTTTAATTTCATTATTGATAGTTTCTTTGCTTCTCTCAGCTACTTTTCCAATAACTTTTATTACACTCTCTAACTGAATTTTTTCTAAATTTTTAAAACTGGAATTAGTTTTTTCAATTATACACTGTGTAACTCCATAATTATCTCGTAAATCAATAAATAAAAGATTTCCATGGTCACGTTTTTTATTTATCCAGCCTGATAGAATTATACTAGTCCCTTTATTGGCTTTTGATAATTCGTTACAATTATGTGTTCTATATTTATTCACTTTAAAGTTTCTAATACTTCTTTTATAATCTTAAAATCAATTGATTTTTTCTTTTTTAAACTAATCTCATCAATTTTATATATGAATTCATTTATTTTGCCATATGATCTCTCTACTCTTTTAATGATAAAATCTATTAATTTTCTATCTATAGTGATTTGGCGATCTGAAAAATTTTTCAATATTAAGGCAAAAATTAATTCATCATCAGGTTTTTCAATATTTGCAACAAGACAATTTTTAGCTCTAGATTTTAAATCATTTAATTTAAAATTAATCTGATTTATTGGAGTTGTAGAATTAATAATTAAATATTTATTATCTTGGTCAACTATATTAAATAAAGAATAAACTAATCTTTCATCAATATTTTCACTAAAATTATCTAATATAATGTTTTCATGAATTTTAATTTCTCTTAAGTGCTTATCCTCGAAAGAAACAGCATTTACACTTATTGCTCTAAATTTCTTAGTAAAAATATTGGTTAAATGAGTTTTTCCAGAATATCTCTCACCACAAATATTTAATATATTTTTTTCCCACTTCGGCCAACCACTTATTAAATTAAAAACAAAATAATTACTTTTGCTTACATAAAAATCATCATCTCTAAAATTTTCTTTATGATTAAAATTTAATAAAAGTTGGTTCAAATCCCTCATTCAACTATCCAAATTTGATTTTGCTTTTTAATTTTTATCCCTCTTTCATTCATATCATTGATAAACATATCAGGCGAACCATTATATATAATTTTAAAATATAAATTTTGACTATTGAATCTAGATATTTCGAACTTAGAAATTAAATCAAGTTCATTCAAAATATCTTCTACCCATCTAATCTTATTATTTTTGTCTGATTTTATGGAGATAGTTAAAGGCAATTTAATTGAAGTATTAATTTGATTGATACTTTTCCAATAATTTTCATATGAAATCTTTAAATTATCTAATATTAAGTAAAAATCTTTCTCAGAAGTTAAATCAATACTCTCAAAATTTTGATTAATAATTCTTAATGAATTATTTAGTTGCATTTTAGATAATATTTTAAATTTATTACTATCTTTATAGATAATTACTATAATAAAATCATTTAAATCATATTTTTTTATTATTTCTTGAAAATTATAATCTTCAATTGACTTACTATTTAAAGAGATCAAATTTACATCCTCGATATCTTCATTTGGTAATATATAATTTAATAAGTAAAATCGTTTATTGTTATTATTCCATTTTTCATAAAAAATATTATTATTAAATAGTTGAACTTGTTCTAATTGTAAATCAACCAAAATTGGAATTAATAACAATTTTTTTTTTTTAGGAATTGAGGGAAAAATATTATTTTCTTCAAAAAAATCTAATGTATTTTTTTTATTAAAATTTACATCAAAGTTAACATGATATTTATTATCAATGAATTTTTCATCGCTCATTGTAAAAGAATCGATTAATCCTTTTATTTTAGATAATTGAGTTTTTTTTATTTTTTCTTTATCCTTAGAAGTTGTAATCATAGAGACTAATTCTAAAAAGGCTTCTTTAAATCCTCTATCAATAACTTTTGATTTATTAAAATTGAGCTCAAAAGGCTGGGAAATCTTAAGATCTTCAACTTTAAAATTATTAGCAGATAAAGATTCAATCAATATTATATTTATGAATAGAAGATATGAAAAAAAAAATATATATAGATTGATCGAGTTTTTTAATTTTTTAAACTGCATATTTTATACTAATGAAAAAAAATAAATTTACATATGAAAAAAGTGGAGTAAACATAAATGCATCTGACAAATTTATTAAGTTTATATCTAATATTTCTACAAAGAATAAAGGCAAAAAAAAGTTTAAAAATATCGGTGGTTTTGGATCAATTTCAGACATACCCAGCAATTTAAGAAAACCCAAAATTGTAGCATGTACAGATGGGGTTGGTACAAAAATTGAAATTGCCAATCAATTAAACAAATTTGATACTATTGGAATTGATTTAGTGGCAATGAGTGTTAATGATTTAATTGTACAGGGTGCAAGGCCCTTATTATTTTTAGATTATATATCAATTAACAAAATTAACTTAAAAAAACTTAGATCAATTTTAAAAGGTATTATTAGAGGATGTAAAATTTCAGAATGTGAACTAGTTGGTGGTGAAACAGCAGAAATGCCTGGAACTTACACAAAAGGTAAATTTGATATTGCTGGTTTTGCAGTAGGAATTGTCGAAGAAAATAAAATTTTAAAAAAAGAAAAAATTAAAAAAAATGATTTAATATTAGCAATACCATCTAGTGGAGTTCATTCTAATGGTTATTCATTAATAAGGTATATTTTAAGTAAAAATAAAATTAATTTAAAAAGAAATAAATTTTTAAAAGAAGAACTTTTAAAGCCTACAAAAATTTATGTTAAAGAAGTTCTAAATTTAATTAAACATAATTTAATTAATGGATGTGCAAATATAACTGGTGGTGGAATTGCTGATAATATAAAAAGGGTTATTCCAGAAAATTTAGTAGCAAATATTGATTTAAATAAAATAAAAACTAAAAGTATATTTAACTGGTTAAAAAAAAATAAAATTGATGACAAAGAAATGTTAAAAACTTTTAATTGTGGTGTCGGATTTTGTCTTATTATAAATAAAAAAAATTTTAGTAAAATTAAAAAATTTTTTAACAAAGATTATAAACCATATATTATAGGTAAAATAATTACTGGAAAAAATAAAATTAAACTTAATGGTAAAATTAACTGGTCTTAAAAAAGTAAAAACTGCGGTTTTTATATCTGGCAAAGGTTCAAATTTAAAAAATTTAATAAAATTCTCTAAATCTAAAAAATCTCCTATTACAATAGATTTGATTGTTTCAAATAAATCTCAAGCTAAGGGTCTAAAATATGCAAACCAATATAGAATAAAAAAAAAAATATTTAATTTTTCAAAAAAAACTTATGAAAAAAATAATTTGTTATTTCTAAAAAAAAATAAAATCACTTTAATTTGTCTCGCAGGATTTATGAAAATTTTATCAAAAAACTTTATCAAAAAATTTCAAGGTAAAATAATTAATATACATCCCTCATTGCTTCCAAAATACAAAGGTTTAAATACACATATTAGAGCTTTAAAAAGAAGTGAGAAATTTGCAGGATGTACTGTTCATTATGTAACATCAAAACTCGACTCTGGAAAAATAATTTTACAAAAAAAGGTTAAAATATCTGAAAAAGATAATCATATTTCGTTGGCAAGAAAAGTTCTTAAAAAGGAACATTTAATTTATCCAGCCGCTATTATGAAAATTTTAACTTAATCTTTAAAAAAAAAATCAATTTCTATTTTAGCATTATCAACACTGTCGGAACCATGTACAGAATTTTTATCGATTGATAATCCAAATTTTTTTCTAATTGTTCCTTCTTTTGCTTCTTTTGGATTTGTAGCGCCCATTAACTCTCTATTTGCTAATACAGCACTCTCTTTTTCAAGTATCATTACTACTATTGGGCCTGATGATAAATAAGCACATAATTCATTGTAAAATGGCTTAGTTTCGTGCACTTTATAGAATTGTTCAGCTTCATTTTTTGCTAATTGAATTTTTTTTTCTTTTACAATTTTAAAACCTTTATTAATGAATATTTCTTTAATTTCTTTATCTAAATTCCTCTCGACTGCATCTGGTTTTATAATTGAAAGTGTTTGTTCTAAATTATTCATAGTTATCTTCCACAAATTGATTTAACAACCTTACACCATAACCTGTTGCTCCACTCGGGTTTAAAGCGCCTCCATATTTAGAGAAAGCCATCCCAGCTATGTCTAGATGGGCCCAAGGTGTTTTATTAATTATGAATCTTTGCAAAAATTGTGCTGCTGTTGTTGAACCTGCTCCTCCTACATAGTTTATATTTTGCATATCAGCAGTTTTAGAGTCCATAAGTTTATCATAGTTTTTATGAAGAGGTAATCTCCACACTTTTTCATCTACTTTTTCTCCAGCATCAAAAATCTGTTTTGAAAGTTTATCATTATTTGAAAAAAGTCCAGCATATTCAGATCCTAAGCAAACAATTATTGCACCAGTTAATGTGGCTAGGTCAATCATAAATTGAGGTTTAAATTTCTTTTCAGTAAAAGTTAAAGCATCTGCTAAAACTAATCTTCCTTCTGCATCAGTATTTAAAACTTCTATAGTTTTTCCGCTATAAGATTTAACTATATCTCCAGGTCTTTGTGCATTTCCTCCAGGCATGTTTTCAACAAGTCCTACTACCCCAACGGCATTTATTTTTGCTTTTCTTATTGCAAAGTTTTTCATTAATCCAACAACTACAGCAGATCCTGCCATATCGTATGTCATATCTTCCATAAATTTTGCAGGTTTTAAAGAAATACCCCCCGTATCAAAACAAACACCCTTTCCAACAAAACCTAAGGGTTTTGATTTTGATTTTGTTCCATTCCACTCAATAGTGACGAGATAGGACCCTCTTATACTTCCTTGTCCTACGCCTACTAAAGCATTCATTCCTAATTTTTTTAATTTTTGTTCATTATAAACAGTAACTTTTAATCCAAATTTTTTTAATTTAAGTAATCTTTTGGCATACTCATCAGGATGTAAAATATTTCCAGGTTCTGACACAAGATCTCTAGTGAAAAATGTACCATCTTCTAGAGCTTTAAACTTTAATTTATTCTTTACAAATATATTGTTTAGTCTCCCAATTAAAGAAATTGTTGTAATATTTTTTATTTTTTTTGATTTATAAATATTGAATTCATATGATTTCAACTTTAATCCATGTAAAAACCGTCCTATAAAATCTTTTCCTGGTTTAGTTTTTACACTTTCGGCAAATATAGATATTTCTTTTAATAAATTTTTTTTTATAAAATTATAAAATTCGGCACCTAAATTTTCTACTCCATTTCCTTTAAGATCTTTTTTTAAAGATATCAAAATAATCCTAGTTTTTTCGTTTAAGTTGAAAGAGATAATATTTTCTTTATTTATTTTCCTATTTTTTAAAGTCTTTTCAACATAACTTGCTTCATTTTTTGATATGAAATTTTTTAAATTTTTTGTTTGAAACTTCTCATCAGTAAACAAAACAATTGCCTCAAGATTGCTTGATTTAGCCTTATTTTTATAAGTAAATTTAATAGTCATAAATTTTTAAATACACTCTACACGTGTTCGATGGTATATATGAAGAAAATTATTATATTTCAATGAAAAAATTAATCTTTAGTAAATTTTTATTAGATAATCTTAATTTCTTTCTAATCATATCCATTACGTCAACACTAATTGTTTGGATAATACAAGCTGTAAACTTCCTAGATTTTGTTACAGAGGATGGGCACAATTTCAAAATATATATGTATTTTACTCTTTTAAATTTTCCAAAAATTTTTTCTAGGGTTTTGCCTTTTGTTTTTTTTATTTCTCTCTTTTATACTTTAACAAAATATGAAAATAAAAATGAACTTATAATATTTTGGATTAACGGCATTACAAGAAAAACCTTTATAAATACTATAATCATATATTCTCTATTTTTTTTAATTTTTCAAATTTTACTTACAACCTACATAGTTCCAAAATCACAGGACAAAGCTAGATCATTTATTAGATCTTCAAATATAGATTTTTTTCCATCTTTAATTAAAGAAAAAAAATTTATTGATACAGTCGAAGGGTTAACAATTTTTGTTAATAAAAAAGAAAAAAATTTATTACAAAATATTTTCTTAAAAGAATCGACCTCAGGCGATGAAGCACAAATTATATATGCTAAGTCAGGATCTATTGTTAATAAAAATGATTTAAATTTTTTAATTCTTTATGAAGGTGAGATAATTAATATTGATGATAAAAATATCACGAAGTATAGTTTTGAAAAAACAGAGTTAAATCTTTCAAAATACACTACTAAGTCTACGACATTTCCTAAGATACAAGAATTAAAATCCACGTCTTTATTTAAATGTTTAAAGAAAATATTAACTAATAACGAATTTGTTGAAATAAAATTTTTAATTTGTAACAAAGATTCTTTAATAAGTGTAAATCAAGAACTGATAAAAAGATTTTATGCTCCTTTTTTTATTCCATTGATTGCTTTAATTGCATCAATTTTAATCTTAAAATCAAAAGATAGTTCAAATTATTCAAAATTTAGAATAAAAGTTTTTTTATACGTTTTATCTATAATTATTTTTTCTGAAATTTCTCTGAAATATGCAGGTATAAATAAACTTTCAAGTTTAATCTTTTTACTGAGTCCATTAATAATTTTTTTAATTAATTATATTTTAATATTTAAGAAACTAACTATAGCTAAATAAAATGACACCTAGAATTTATCAATTATATATTATTAAAAATTACCTGAAGACTGTATTGCTAATAACTTTTGTTTTCTTTAGTGCAATATTTGTATTAAATATATTTGAAGAAATTTCATATTTTAAAGAAAGTGATAAAAAGATTATTTTTCCGATAATTTTAACTTTTCTTAATACACCATCAATTTTATATGAAATTTTCCCTTTCATTTTTTTAATATCAACTCAATTTTTTTTCATAAGGGTTTTTGATAAAGATGAACTAAATGTATTTAAAAATTTTGGTATTACAAATTACAAAATTATTAAAACAATTACTTTTACTTCTTTGCTACTAGGAATTTTTATTGTGACTATATTTTATAATTTGTCATCAAAGTTCAAATATATATATTTTGACTTAAAAAGTGGTCAATCTAAAGATAATAAATATCTAGCAGTAATAACCAATAATGGAATTTGGATCAAAGATGAATTCAAAGAAAAAATAAATATAATTAATGCTAAGAAACTTGTAAAAAATAAACTGATGGATGTTTCAATTTCTCAATTTGACAATAATTTTAATATTATTAGGTATATTTATACAAATGAAGCTAATATTGAGAATAATGATTGGTATTTAAAAAAAGCAACTATATCTAAAGATAATAATAAATCTGTTAAAAATGAATTTATTTTCAGAACAAATTTTAATTCTGAAAAAATTAAAAGTTTATTTTCAAATCTTTCTTCTCTTACGTTTTTTAAACTTCAAAAACTTAAAAAGGAGTATGAGCAATTAGGCTATTCTACCTCTGAAATAAATGGTCATTTCCAAAAACTCTATTCGTATCCTGTGTATCTCACAATAATGTGTCTATTTGCATCGATAATAATGCTTAATATAAAACATAATAATCCAATAACTTTTAATTTAGTTATGGGAATACTAATATCAGTAATTATTTATTACTTTAATTTTTTTATATTTTCTTTAGGAGAAAATGAATATATGCCAATAGAACTATCAGTTTGGTTACCACTAATAATTATATTTTTTTTCTGTTGTATTGGATTGGTTAGGATAAATGAAAAATAAAATTTTTTATATAAATATACTGCTTTTATTTATTATATTTTTTAATAAAGCGAATTCAGATAATCTAGAATTTTTGACAAAAGATATAGAAATTCTTGATAAAGGAAATTTAATTCAAGCTGAAAATGATATAAAAATTATTGATAAAATTGACAAGATTGAAATAACTGCAGAAAAATTTAAGTATGATAAAAAAAAACTACTCCTTACTCTTACTAATAATATTGAATTTACAGATAACATAAATCAATTAAAATTAAATGCTGAAAAAATGTTTTTTGATAGAAAAAAAAATATTATATCAACAGTAGGGTCCTCTTCAGCTTTACTAGAAAATAATTATATTATTGATTCAAAAAATTTATTTTTTGATAGAAATAAAAATGAATTTTACTCTAGCTATAAAACAAAAATAAAAGATAACTTTGGAAATATAATCATACTAAATAAATTTAAACTTTATAATTCTAATAAGATTTTAAAAGGAAGTGATGCTACATATATCGATAATATGAAAAACAAACTTAATCTTAAAGAATTAATGGTTAATTTAAGAGATAATAAATTTTCGGGTAAAGATTTTAATTTGGAATTATATAATGCAACTTTTGGTAATCCAACAAATAATCCTAGAATGAAAGGTAACGTAATTAATGCAACAGAAAATGAAACTAAGATTTCAAAGGGTGTTTTTACAACTTGTAAAAAAACTGAAAAATGTCCTCCTTGGCAAATGTCAGCAGAAACAATCACTCATAATAAATCAAAAAAAATTATTGATTATAAAAATGCATGGCTAAAACTCTATGATATACCAATTTTATACTTTCCAAAATTTTTTCATCCAGACCCTACTGTTAAAAGACAATCTGGGTTTCTTATTCCAAAATATCTTAACAGTTCAAAAACTGGAAATTCAGTTGATCTTCCTTATTACCATGTCTTAGCTGACAATAAAGATATGACTTTTACTCCTAGAATTTATTCATCTGAACAATTATATCAATTAGAATATCGCCAAGTAGGAAAAGAGACCAAAAATATGGTCGATTTTAGTTTTGCACATAAAGAAAATGATAATAAAACTCACTTTTTCTCTAATTCAACAGTTAATTTAGGACTTAGTGCTTTTGAATTCAGTAGTCTTGAATTAAATCTTCAAAATGCCTCTAAAGATACTTATCTAAAAACATATAAGCTAAAATCTCCACTAATTACTAACGATTCAGTTTTAAATTCGAATTTGAAATTTGAAGCTAGTAGAGAAGATTTGTCTATAGACACAAGTTTTCAAGTTTATAATGATTTAAATAAAAGAACATCAAGTAATAAGTACGAATATGTATATCCAGAATTTAATATAAATAAAATAGTAGAATTAGATTCGAACAAATTTGATCAGCTAGTTATAAATTCCTCAGGCTATCAAAAACAATTTGATACAAATATTTATGAAGCAGTTTCTATAAACGATTTCATTTATAAGTCTAATGGAAAATATACAAATACTGGAATAAAAAATAACTATAGTCTTTTACTTAAAAATACAAATATAAAAGGGAAAAATTCCTCTAGATATGAAAATGATTTGAATCATGATTTGTTGACATCTTTTCTAATGGAAAGCTCTTATCCATTAAAAAAAGAAACAATGGCTTATAACAATTATTTTACTCCAACTTTTTCTTACAGATTTAGTCCTAATAATTCAAAAGATATTAGAAATGATGATAGAAGAATAGACATAAATAATATCTTTTCATTTAATAGGTTAGGCAGATCAGATACAATCGAAAACGGTCACTCTATTACATTAGGTGCAAAATATGAAAAAAAAGATAAAAAAAATAATGATTTTATATTATTGAATATGGCATCAGTATTTAGAAATGAAGCCAATGATGATTTACCTATTAAAAGTTCAATAGGAAGAAAAACATCTGATTTAGTTGGAAATTTTAAAATTATACCTAATGAGCATATAAATTTTGACTATAATTTTTCAATAGACAATAATCTAGATAGATCAAATTATGATTCAATTAAAACAAATTTTAGTCTTAATAACTTTGCTACATCTTTTGAATACTTGGAAGAAAATAATTTTATAGGAAATGAAAGTTATATTACAAATGAAACTTCATATAGCTTTAGTGATCAAAAAAAGTTAAAATTTAGTACAAGAAAAAATAAAAAAACTGATTTAACAGAATTCTATAATTTAATTTATGAATATAAAAATGACTGTTTAACAGCAGCTGTTGAGTATAATAAAGAATATTATCAAGATACAGATTTTCAGCCTAATGAACAAATTTATTTCTCAATAACTATTATACCATTTGCTCAAACAAACCTTCCTGGAATAAATAGATGAAAGTAAAAACAATCAAATATCTATTTTTTTTTTTACTATTTTTTTTTAGTTCTTATAAATTTACAAATTTAGATGCAGCAGAAGTTAAAATTTTATACAAAATAAATGACCAAATTATTACTAATATAGATGTTAAAAAAGAATTGAGATATTTAAAGATTTTAAATGATGATTTAAATTATCTAGATGAAGGCTCTGCTCTACAAATAGCAAAAAAATCGTTAATAAATGAAAAAATAAAATCAATAGAGATAAAAAAAAATCTTGTAACAAATAATGATAATGAAGAATATTTAGAAAGAATCATAAATCAATTTTATTTAAGAATGAATTTAAGTGATAAGGGAGATATAAAAAATTTTCTAAAAAAAAATAGCTTTTCTGAAGATTTTATAGAAAAAAAATTAAGAATAGAAACTCAATGGAATGAACTAATTTTTTTAAAATATAGAAATCAGATTGATATAGATAGAGATAAATTAAGAAAAAAATTAGATAAAGATCTATCAAATAAAAAGAAGCAGGCATCTTACCATTTATACGAAATATTATTTGTGCCCAAAAATACAAGTGAAATAGAATCTTTATATGAAGAAATAAAGAAAAGCATTGATACAATTGGTTTTAAAAACACAGCAAATTTATATAGCATATCTGATACTGCTAAAAATGGAGGTGAAATTGGTTGGGTCAAAGAATTCCAATTAAATAAAAAAATAAGAAATAAATTGAAAAATTTAAAAATTGGCCAAATAGCCAAACCAATAGCAACTTCAAATGGTCAATTGATTTTAAAAATTGAAGATTTTAAACAAATTGAAATTAGTCTAGATGTTAATAAAGAACTAGATAAATATATAATTAACGAAAAAAATAGACAATTAAATCAATTTTCAAAAATTTATTTTAAAAAGTTAAAAGAAAATATTAAAATAAATGAAAAATAAGCCAATAATCATAGTTGCTGGGGAACCATTTAGTATTTTTTTAGAAATTTTATTTAAATCTAAAAAAAAATTTAGATCTAAAAATCCAATTTTATTAATAGTTTCAAAAAAATTGTTAATAAAGCAGATGAAAAAATTAAAATTTAATTTCAAAATTAATGAAATTAATAAAGACAAGATTAATTTTAATAAACTAGATAATAAAAATATAAATTTAATTAATGTAGATTTCAAATTTAAAGATGTTTTTGGTAAAATTTCTAATAATTCAAATTCTTATATAAATAATTCATTTAATCTTGCTCTTAGATTATTAAGAGAAAAAAAGTTTTCTGGTTTAATTAATGGACCAATATCTAAAAAAAATTTTTTAAAACAAAAATTTTTTGGAATTACAGAATATCTAGCAGATAAAACAAATAAAAAAAATAAAGTAGTTATGTTGATCTATAATAAAAATTTATCTGTTAGTCCCATTACAACTCATTTACCTTTAAAAAATGTTCATAAATATTTAACTAAAGAAAAAATTATCAACCAAGTAAAGTTAATAAATAAATTCTACAAAAAAAGATTTAATAAAATTCCAAAAATTGCAATAACTGGCCTAAATCCACATTGTGAAAGTAATTATAAGTCTAGTGAAGAAGACAGAATTATTAAACCAGCAATTAAATCTTTAATAAATTTAGGATATAATGTTAAGGGTCCGTTTGCTGCTGATACGATATTTATGAAAGAAAATTATAAAAATTTTAATGTAGTGGTTGGCATGTATCATGATCAAGTTTTAACACCTATGAAATCTTTATTTGGATTTAATGCAATAAATATTACATTAGGATTGCCATTTATTAGAATTTCTCCTGATCATGGTCCAAATGTCCAAATGTTAGGTAAAAATTTATCTGATCCTAAAAGCTTGATTGAATCCTTAAAATTTTTAAATAATAAGTGAAGTATAAAGCAAAAAAAAGTTTAGGGCAAAATTTCTTAATAGACCAAGATATTTTAAATAAAATTATAAATACAGTCGAAGTAAATAATAAATATATTTTAGAAATAGGCCCTGGCAGAGGAAATTTAACAGAATATATTCTCAAAAAAAATCCTAAAAAAATTTATGTAATCGAAAAAGATAATGAATTATCTTTACTTTTAAAAAAAAAATTTGAAGATCAAATTGAAATTATTAATGATGATATATTAAGAATATCAGAAAAAAAAATATCAAATGAAGTATTAACTGTTTTTGGAAACCTTCCATATAATATTTCTACTGAAATTCTATCTAAATGGATAACTAATTTAGACAAATATATATGGTTTGATAAGCTAGTATTGATGTTTCAAAAAGAAGTCGCTAATCGGATAATTGCTTACTCAAATACTTCTGATTATGGAAGATTGTCAATTTTATCTAATTGGAAATTAGAAATAAAAAAGATTATAGATATTAAACCAAAAAGTTTTATACCAAAACCTAAAGTAGATAGTTCTTTATTAGTTTTTTCTCCAAAGAAAAATTTTTTTGATTTAAAAAATGCAAAAAATCTTGAAATGGTTACTCGAATTTTTTTTAATCAAAGAAGAAAAATGATTAAAAAACCATTTGCTCAATTATTTAAAGATCCTCAAAAAATTGCAAAAAAATTAAATATTGATTTAAATCTCAGACCTCAAAACTTAGAACCTGAAATATATTACAAAATTGTAAGGGAGTATGAATTTCTACGAAGTTAAAATGTCAACATGTTTTCTGATAAAATCTTTATCATAATCTTTAGATCCATTATTAATCTCTGCATCAATTAAATTACCGATCTTTAAATAACAATCATCAAGATTATCATTTATAACTACATAGTCATAATTTATCCAATGTAAAACATCTCTACTGAACTCTTTCATCCTTTCTTCTACAATTAGCTTATCTTTCATATCTCTATTTGACAGTCGATTAAATAGAACTTTCTTACTTGGTGGTAAAACAAAAAATGTAATTAATTTATAATTTAATTTTTTATTTTTAATTTGATCTGCCCCCTGCCAATCAATATCAAATACTACGTTTTCTCCTTTTTCTAATTTATCTATAACTGGACTTCTAGTTGTTCCATAAAAATTATTAAATACCTTTGCATATTCTAAAAACTCATCATTCTTAATTAGAGATTGAAATTTTTTTTCGTTTACAAAATAATAGTCCTGATCAGGAATTTCATCTATCCTTGGTTTTCGAGTTGTGTGGGATATTGATATATTAAAATTTTTATTTTTAGCTAAAAGTTTAACTAATGTAGTTTTTCCTGCTCCAGATGGGGACGATAATATAACCATTATCCCATCTTTATTAAAAGACATTAAATTCTATTAGTTACTTTTACTCTCTATAAATTTAACCGCATCACCTACTGTTAAAATTTTTTCAGCTTCATTATCAGAAATTTCTGAACCAAATTCTTCTTCAAAAGCCATTACTAATTCTACTGTATCTAAACTATCAGCTCCTAGAT
>MDSV01089124.1_pt1 | contig 35773 bp, 30 predicted proteins | sample 810851 | NCBI WGS metagenome assembly MDSV01 (sample SAMN05326640, study PRJNA326480) | marine metagenome | isolation source: seawater | place: Atlantic Ocean: North East | collected 2012 | reverse complement strand
TTTCGTCGAGAGATACCGTGCCATTGTGCCATAGAGAGACCACCTTGCGGAACAAAGCGACAAACAGGGCGTATATGAAAGCAACCCTCAGACACACTTCGTCAACAATTCTGAAACTACGACGTTCTCTTGCTTTTTTAGAACTGCACGAACTTCGTCTCCTGGATGCAGTTGGCCAACCCCAGCCGGGGTTCCAGTGAACAGAAGATCGCCGCCCGCAACGGGCGCCCACTTGAGCAAATCTTCAATTTGCATTTTTGGCGTGATGGTCATTTCCAACACGGGGGCATCCTGGACAAGTTCTCCATTGACCCACATCTCCAGATGTAGGGCTTCATAGGTGTCAACCAGACCGTCCCAGCCCCCATACCAAGGCGAAAACGATCCAACGTAGGCGCTGCCCCGGAAACACTTCCCTTTGGCCCAAGGCAACTGTTCACGCCTCAAATCGCCTTGAACGAGGCGGTCGGTCAGATCCAAACCAACCGCGATAGCTTCTGGTTTGCCTTCGTGGTTTAAGCGGACCACGAGTTCTACTTCGTGGTGCACTTCACCCGGGTGACCCTTGACATCGATCGGGCCGGAACGCTGCAGGCAATTTTCCGGTTTGACGAAAAAAATAGGCGCTGGTGGCTGCTCGTTACCGAGTTCTGTTGCGTGCTTGGCAAAGGTTCTGATGGTGCACCATAGGGCCATGGTGTTGCCATAGGATTCCCCTTCATGAAGGTCAAGGGTAGAATAAGGGTCAAATGGTCCACCTGCGAGGGCAAGGCATGACACGAGATTGGAGCATTCGTAAACGCCGTCCTGTTCGTCGGAAGAACATCGCCCCTCTTCTCAAAGATTTGGAGGATGCGCTCGACATCGACCTTTCTGTTGATGGTGCCTTCTTGGAAATGGCAGAATATGGCCCCTGGCAAATGGTCTTGGTTGACAAAACCGCCATCGGGGTCGAAGTGACCAATGAAGAAGGGGTCCGATTCGCATTCCTGACCCTACGCGGATTTTTGCAACACATCGATGCCAAAAAATGGGTCGAAGTGGACCACGGGGCAATTCCATTCCTGATGAAAGGCGCAGACTGCATGGTTGCGGGAGTCCATGATGCTGACCAAGACATCGAAGAAGGCGATTTGGTCTGGATTCGCGACATGACCCATAAACGACCATTGGCGATTGGTTGGGCCACACTTGGCGGTTCGGAACTCAAAACTTCAACAAAAGGCAAGGGAATCAAGACCTTGCACTGGGTCGGGGATGAGTTGTGGGACATGGAATTGTGAGTTCCTGAATGGGAAAGCCACACGAAAGGTAAAGAATGAAAAATATTTCCTAAGCCCATGCGGTTCGCGAAATTGGCTTGTTTTTTCTGTGCAATGCTCATGTTCACATCTCTTTCTGCTGCCAGCGGGCTCGTTGGTGGAGAAGATAAAAATCCGGCCCCTGGAGAAGCACCGTTCTCAATCCTCAGCCGAGATGCACCGTCGGTTGATGGAGAAACTTGGAGCCTTTCTATTGAAATGAATCAAGAAGAATTCGACAATGGGACCGTGTTTGAAATTACAACTCAAATCTGTACCAACGATGGAGTGTGTGACCCCCCTGCGATCATGGACATCACCATCGATGAGCGGGTTCACGAAATTTCAGTGGAAGCCAAGGACGATCACACCTACATCAATTGGAGAGTGAAGGCGACGTGGGAGGATGGAAACAGCACCAATTTCCCTCAAGGCGACTGGTACACCACATGGTCTTCGTGCTGGCAAAACAACGGCACGTACGGAGGCGTTGATTCGACTTGGGGCGAAGATGGGTGCATCAAAGTGGTAGATACGCCCGGCTTCGGAGCACTTCTCGCCGTGAGCGGTGTTCTCATGGCCGCAGCGCTCATTCGTCGAGACTGAAATGTTCTGTCAAGCGCTCGATAAAGCGGCGCTGTTCAAAGCCCCATTCAATGAGCACAACTTCACAATGCTTACGGTTTTTTGCAAGTGTACCGTGAGCGAATCCTACTTGCTGAATATCACTTGGAACAAGGGGTAAATTCTCGCCTTCAAACACGACCTTGCATCCGGTTTCCACAACACTTGCCGAACCAAAACCAAAGGTGATTTCTGATTTTGATGCCTCTTCGACTGCGACTTGTCCCGCCTTCAAAAATCGAGTGAGAGCTGCAAGAAGGGGCGCGCCGTCCCCCTCCATCGAAGTCCCGCCATAGGCTGAAAGAAAACCAAGTTCGGTTGAATTTTGTTCCATGAGGTGATCTAAATCACGCTGCTTTGGGTGGTCTTCACTCATGGCGCTCCCTACCTTGCGAAACGGGGTGATGTTCTTGGTCGTATCGACCTCTGATGGGCACAGCGTTCGAATGCAGGCTTGTGCGATGATCAGTCAATGGCGTTGATACCTTTGATCTCGATGGAAAAAGTCTCGTAAGAGGCTCGAATTTGGATGGCACATGAATCGGAACAAATCTGAACACCGTTTTCAACCAGTGTGATTGACTCTGTTGCGCCCCATACCTCAGAAGGTGCATTCTCGGCCGTGATCAAACAAGGTGAAGGGGCGACAAGGTCTGTATCCAGCAGGGCGGGAAACGCCGTCTGGTTCAGTGCTGCAACCTTGATGGTCGGGTGACGGCTTTCATCGGCCTGATTGTAATAGGACAAAAATTGGACCTTGAACAGTAAATCATCCACCTCGATGAGGTACACCCCTGCATTTGGTTGGACTCTATGTTCTGCCAAGTCGTAGGTGTACCATTCCAATCGATCTTCGGTTTCGTTGGAGAGTTCTGTGGAATTTTGCATCGTTGCGTCTTGGAACTCTACACCTTCAAGGAAGGTCCAGCGGACACCACTGGCGAGAAACACATCGGTTTTAGAAAACCGCAGCGTTGAATTGGCTTCATCCGTTTCTCTCTGGCCTGGTAGATCCAGATGGGTGAAGCGTTCTTCGTCAGTTGCGTCGATCACCGTTGTGAACGTGGCTCCGTCAGCGCCGAGTGCAACCGTCACTTTGGATGCGTTATCGCTTTGCGTGGATTGGCTACGGAACGAACAGCTGTAGGCGTCCTCGCCCGCAACGATCGAGAGTTGCAAAGAAGACCATGAAAGGTTTTCTGCCCCTTCTTCGAAACTGAGAACAACCAGTGCGTCATTTGTGGCGCTGGAGGCGTTACCACCCGCATCACTCACCATGATGGTGTTCTCAGTTCCGAGATCGGTTTCATAGTTGACCACGAGAAATGTCCAACCTGCCGCAAGCGCAAGGACACAACACGTTGTGATCGCTGCGAAGCGCTTCCAATTCATGCCGGCTCATTCCTCGCGGCGACGCTGCATGATAAGAACTGCACCCAAGAGAGCGACCACTAGAGTGGTGGCCATGAAACCTGGCGTGTTCTCATCGTCATCTTCGACCGGGTCAACGGGTTCTGGAACCACGATGTCGGCACCTGCGCCCACGATTACTTTCCCAAACATACCAGAAGCCATGTGAGGCTCGCAAGCATAGTAGAAGGTCGAATCGTCCTCGGTGAATGTGTGACGGAAGTCGACGGTCACGAGCGCCTCTCCAGATGTGATTCCATCTTGGGTGTAGGTTGTCGATTCTTCACCGTCGACCTGGCGCACATTGTGGGCCATGCTTGAGTCGGTCCATTGCCAACAAACGGTGTCACCCACGGAAATGGTTACCGTTGCTGGTGAATACTTGAGGCCGCTTGGCGCAATGCCAACTGTGGCGTCACAATCTGGCAGTGGCTCTTCTGTAACTGGAGGCGTGAGGACTTGGTCGATGACGTGGATGACGCCATTGCTTGCTGGGACATCAGCGAGCGTAACGTTGGCCATTTGTTCTCCGACCATGACCGAGGATCCGACGACGTGAATCATCAGATCGTCGCCATTGGCTGCTGAAACGGTTGTCATGCCTTCGCTGAGGTCAGCGGACATGGTTGTGCCAGCAACGACGTGGTAGAGCAAGATGTTGGTCAACGCTGCGATTTCTTCGGCTGTGTCAAAGGAATCTAGGTCGATTCCTGCTGCTTCAAACGCTGCATCTGATGGAGCAAACACGGTGTATTCGTCTGTTCCGCTCAGGGTTGCAACAAGTTCTGCAGCAGAAAGAGCCGCAACGAGTGACGTGTGGATGGTGGTTGCTCCTGCTGTCATAGCGATGTTGACTGCCGGAGTCCACATGTATGCGCCACATTCCGCCGCGCTGACTTCAGAGACTGCGTGAGTAACTGTGTTGTAGCAACCTGTGATGGTTTGGCCCATCATCGAGTAATTTTCGAGGTACATGTATGAGTTGCAAGCGAGGTTATCTGCACCAGGAACGATGGTGTGAGAGATCATGTTGTAGCAAATGTCACCGGGTGGAGGCATGAGCACCTTGTCAATCACGTGGATGATGCCGTTGGTGGTTGCCACATCGGCCCCCGTGACTGAAGCGTCGCCGACAGAGACCACTCCATCGGTCACCGAGAAGGTCGCTTTGTCGCCGTTGAGCATGGTGACAGCAAGTCCGTCGGTCACTTGAGTTGAAGCAACGGAGCCTGAGTAGACGTGGTAGAGCAGAATATCGGCCAATGTTGCGTTTTCCTCTGGTGTATCGAAGGTTGCAAGATCGATTCCTGCATCCGCAAACGCTTGGTCTGTCGGAGCAAACACCGTGAACGGACCGTCTGCTTGGAGTGCAGCAACAAGGTCAGCTTGGGCAAGTGCGGCAACAAGCGCGGTGTGAACACCGGTTGACTGTGCGGTTTCTGGAATGTCCATGGTTGGACCTGCTACGGGTGGCATGAGCACAGTATCGATCACGTGGATGATACCGTTGCTGGCAGGAACATCTGCGGTGGTGACTTTGGCATCACCAACGGTCACAACCCCGTCTGCAACGGTGAAGGACAAATCTGCGCCGTTCACAGTGGTTGCGGTCAACCCGTCGGTGACATCGGCGGCTGCAACTGCACCTGCCAGAACGTGGTAGGTGAGAATGCCTGCGAGGGCTTGATTGTCCTCTTCAGTGGTGAAGGTGGCCAGATCGATTCCGGCGTTGGTAAATGCTTCATCGGTTGGAGCGAACACGGTGAACGGTCCGTCACCTTGAAGGGTTTCGAGCAGCCCTGCCTGAATGACCGCTGCTACGAGCGAATCGTGAACACCGGTACCCTGAGCGACGGTTGGAATGTCGCCAAGAGCGACAGGAGGCATGAGCACGGCATCGATTACGTGGATGATACCGTTGCTGGCCATGACGTCTGCGGTGGTGACTTTAGCGGCCCCTACGCTGACAATGCCGTCTGCGACGGTGAAAGACAACTCCGCACCGTTGACGGTAGCGGCTGTCATTCCATCGGTCACATCTGCTGCGGCAACTGCGCCGGCAACGACGTGATAGGTGAGAATGTTAGCGAGCGTTTGGTTGTCTTCATCGGTTGTGAATGTAGACAGATCGATGCCTGCGTCGATGAAGGCTTGATCGGTTGGGGCAAAGACCGTGAACGGTCCATCGCCCTGCAGCGTTTCAAGCAATCCGGCTTGAACAACTGCGGACACTAAGGTGTCATGCACCCCGGTATTCGATGCGTTGGTTGGTATATCTTGTGTCTCATCTGCTGCAGCATTGAGCGGCATTGTGGACATCAATAGGCTGGCTAGTATGAGTGTAGCGAGTGCTCTTTTCATGACAAATCTGCCAAAAGTGTCCCGTATAAAGGACTGTTAAACTCCTTACTCAGAATGGAGAGCGGTATTCGTCGACATCTGCAGAGATACGCAACAATTGATTGTATTTTGCCACCCTGTCCGAGCGCGCTGGTGCGCCCGTCTTGATTTGGCCTGCACGAGTTCCAACAGCTAAATCTGCGATTGTGACGTCTTCTGTTTCGCCGCTGCGGTGGGAGATCACGTTGTTGAAGCCGTGGGATGTAGCGAGATCCATCGCTTCGAGGGTTTCAGTGACCGTACCGACCTGATTGAGTTTCACAAGCATGGCATTGGCAGCACCGATTTCGATGCCTTGGGCCAATCGTTCGGATTGAGTGACAAACAAATCATCGCCCACTGTTTGGACGCGGTGGCCTTCTCGCTTTGTGAATCCCGCCCAGCCTTTCCAATCATCTTCGCCAAACCCGTCTTCGATTGAAAGGATCGGGTATGCATCAAGCCAGCCTGAATAGACGTCAGCCAAATCTTCGCTGGAAAGGACATGACCATCCATGTGGTAACCGTCCTCGTGATGGAATTCAGTTGCGGCAACATCCAAAGCAATCCCCATTTGTTCAACCGAATATCCGGCACCTTCGATGGCTCGAACCATGTACTTGAGCCCCTCTTCATTGGCAGGCAGATTTGGCGCGAAGCCGCCCTCATCACCGACACCACCGAGCAACCCGTCTGATTTCAGCTCTTTCTTGAGAGCGTGGTAAGTTTCCACACCAGCCCGAAGCCCTTCTTCGAAGGTGTCAAACCCGTGTGGCATGACCATGAATTCCTGCACATCAACATTTGATGCGGCATGGGCTCCTCCGTTGAGGATATTGAGCATTGGCACGGGCATGAGGCCTCCCGCAACACCACCGATGTATTTCCAGAGGGGTAATTCATGCTGAGCAGCACCTGCATGAAGGCAAGCCATTGACGCTCCAAGCATGGCATTGGCGCCAAGGTTGGCTTTGTTAGGTGTTCCATCCAGTTCAATCATGACTTCATCAATGACGCGTTGCTCATCGACTGGGAGGCCTACAAGCGCCTCTTCGATTCGATCTGTGATGTTGTCCACTGCGGTTTGAACCCCTTTACCGAGGTATCGAGATTGGTCGCCATCTCTCATTTCAAGAGCTTCATACGCACCAGTTGAAGCACCGGACGGAACGGCAGCTCTACCAAGCAGCACGCCGTCGACAAAACAATCGACTTCGACGGTAGGATTGCCACGGCTGTCTAGAATCATTCGAGCATCGAGGCCTGTGATATGTCCAGACATTGGCTTCCCCATTCTACCCCAGCAGAAGACGCCCCTTGAATGAAACGGAACAAGAACAGACTTCTGTGGTTGTGAATGGTGCGTTCTTTCCAAACAATTTCCAAAGAAGCCTTTTTATCCCCAAAGGGATGTGGGGTTTTAATCGTTGGAAAAGTCCCAATTAAGTTGTCCGCTATCGGGCGAATAACACTCTGTTTTTTCCGCAAGACGACCCGTGAGCAGGTTTGATATACTCAAAGCGGAAGGCCACATCATGCCTCGTGTTGCAGAAATCGATCGTGCCATTCTCGCTCAACTTCGAAAGAACGGACGAATGTCCTATGTGGATTTGGCCCGAGAGGTCAGTGCATCAGAGCGCACCGTCCGAACCCACGTCCGCAAAATGGAAGAAGAAGGCACCATCCGAGGTTACACTGTGCGCGAGGGTGGCGTTGGACTCACCGCACTGGTCCGAATCAAGGTATCACCTGGTGCAGAAATCGGCTCCTTTGCCTCTGAAGTCACAGGCTGGGATGGCATCGAAATCATCTACGAAGTGTCCGGCGACGCAGACCTAGTCGCTTTGGTCCACGTTGACGATACAATGTCGCTGCGCACACTGCTCGACAAAATGTGGCTCGCAGCTCCAAACGAAATTGCTTCGACCACGACAGAACTCGTGCTGGAACAGTACTGATCATTCCTCTTCTTCGGTCGGGGGCGTTTCCACCGTTTCCTTTTCGGACGGTGCAGCGATTCCATAGTCAATCCCGCAACTGCGACAGACCATTTTCTCGTCCCAATCGCATTGTCGTCTACAACCACTCATAGGCTCACCGTTTCACGCCTTCCACTTCACCGAGCATCCGATGGACTCGGTGCGCTCTATGGTTGGAGTTTGGCCTGATAACATGGCCTCAATAGCGTCCTTGAGTTCTGATGTTGTCGCCTTGGTTGGGTCCCTCGGGGCATCGTCCATTCGCCCCTGATAGACCAGTTGATTGTTGGCATCGAAGAGGAAAAACTCCGGTGTTCGCTTTGCTCCGTAAGCATGTGCGATTTCTTGCGTCTCGTCATGCAGGTAAGCATAGCCCATGGACGTGGCGCGCTTTTGCATGTGTTCGAAGGAATCGTTTGGGTACACCACGGGATCGTTTGAGTTGATGCCAACAAAACCAACACCAACCTCGCCGCACCATGCCGCCATCGATTCCATTCGTTCAATGCTGGCAATAACATACGGGCAATGGTTGCACTCAAAGACGATTACCGTCCCCTGCAAGCCCGCTGATTGTTTGAAATTCATCGTCGGTTCACCAACTGCGGCGTTGGCATTGGTCAGTTGAAAGGCTGGTGCAATCTGTCCTAGGGAGAGGGGCATGATGCTACGAAACGACCATGCCTCAAAACAACTTGTATGGATTCTTTGCCGGTAGAATCACTAAATAGTATACGAGTAGATTTCGTTCTATGCAACCACAAATGCAAGGTATGCCACACGTAGCCCGACCTGCGAACATGATGTCATTCATGGACGCAACGAAATCCTGCCTCCAACAGTACGTTGGTTTCGACGGCCGAGCCAGCCGCTCCGAGTATTGGTGGTTCGTTTTAGCGACCGCCATCGCAGGTTTTGTAACCGGTATTTTGGATGGAATCATTTTTGGCATTGAATTGTCAGATCCAACATGGATTACGCTCGCTCTTCAATTTGGTTTGTTTCTTCCAACGCTTTCCGTTATCTTCCGAAGATTGCATGACCATGGCAAATCTGGTTGGAACGTTTGTTGGATTTTCCTACCGCTACTGGGAGCAATTTACCTCCTTTACCTCATGATTATTGATGGTGAGGCGAATGACAACGCATATGGCGCTGTCCCAACAAACACACTTTGATCCGGATTTGAAAGTCCAAGCGTTCAAGTTGTGAAGCGAAATCCACAGCCATGAGCGCCCACACCGTACACTGCGGTGGCCACATTACGTTGCTGTTTTCGATTTGGAAAGACGCTCGACTTGCTCGCTCACAAGGCAGCAGAGGGGCTGGTTTCAACGTCGTTGATGGTGTTGAGGTGACGGTCACACACCTTGGCACAAACGCGCCTGAACAGGTAGGCCAAATCTCTCAAGGTTCAACCCTAGACGAGCACCCCACTGGGTTCGAAGATGGCGAGATCCGTTTAACCGTCGAATCGATGGGCGGTGCATTGATTGAACAGGATGATTCCTTTTACACAGATTTGATTCAAGCGCTTCGAGACGCACGCCTCCTCAACCCAGCCGATTCGTTCGACATCAATGTCAAAATTTCACTACCGACCAGTCAGGGCTTCGGGATGTCTGCAGCGGGGCTCATCGCAGTGGCACGTGCCCTTCACCAGCACTCTGGAGTGGGGAGGGAAAGCCAATACTTGCGCATCGCGCATCGAATTGAACGCCTGCACAGCGGAGGTCTTGGTGATGTGCTTGGTATCGCAGCAGGGGGCGTTGAACTACGACTCGAGCCAGGAGCACCCGGGGCGGGCGGAAAGGCGGTTAGTTTCAACACCGAACAACGAGTTTTACTGGTTTGGAAACCGAACGAAGCACGACATACGGCGAAGTATATCGACGACGCTGTGTGGCAACGAACAATTTCAGAAGCAGGGGAAAAGGCAGTTCGAACATTACGGTTGAAAAACTGGGACGCAGGGATTTGGAGCGATCTGATGCTGCAATCGAGAAATTTCGCTCAAGCATCCGGGCTGCTCGAAGAGCCTGAACGAATGGCCCTCAATACTGCTGTCATGAACGAGTTGCGAGCCATTCAGATGCACACGCGTGTGTATGTGCGATTGTGTATGCTTGGTGTCTCACTTACCGTGCTTCCAAGACAATTAGAACATCCGCTCTCAGAGGAAGAAATTCAACACATAGCAGAAGCTCTTCGAGGATTAAACTTCGGTGTTCGAGCCACATCGATTTCTGCCTGATCAATCCGTTGAATCAAGTGGATTCAAATCCAGAACGTTTGCATCTAATAGGGTGCATGCTGGCATGAACAAATTCTCACTGAAACCGTGGCGATAAACAACGGCTCCGCTGCCCCATTCCTCGATGTAACGATCCATTTGCTTGGCCATTTTCTTTCGTTGGAACTCAACATCAGCGCCGTAGAAATGCTTCGCATCGATCCATGCCACTGGTCGCTCGTTGATGTAGACGTGATCGAGGAAGAGGATGTCGGGGGTCCTCACCGGCCGGCCAAGTTCTTGCTTCTGCTCCCTGACCATCTCGGGTTGGCGGCGCAAACGAACACCTTGTTCCTCAAACCAGTCAGCAAGAATGTCTTCGAACAAATCGGCTTTTTCCTGTGATTCGCCCTGGTCGACGTTTGAAACTCGATCGGCGGCTTCGGCGGCTTCAAACTCTGTGCGCTCTCTTTCTTTCAAGCGGCTTGGCTCGCGAAGACTTTCCTTAATTTTGGTTTTCGACCATCGCATTTCGGCTAAAATCAGCCGGAAGACATTCATTGGTGGTCCGTCAAAGCGTTGAGAAATATCGACAACTGAGACGCCCTCGCGATATAAACGGAGCATATCTTTGCCACGGGAGCGCAAACGTCCATGGCCGTACACCGTTTTTTGTTGCATCAATGCAGAACGAAGGGAAAGTGCTTGGTCCAAGTTCATGTTATGATTCTTGACAATTTGAGCCAGTTCGTCGACCCGGTCATCATCCAGCCAGCCGAACTCCCCTCGTCGCAGCACCTGTTTGGACAGTGCTTCTTCATCTTTCAGGGGTACGGGGTTGGTCGTCCAAGTGAAATTGAAGGTCCTTGGCTCCTCTAATTCTGCTGGGAAGCCCATCAACCGTTCAGAGGAGTCAAAGCGTTTGTTCGCTTTGAGGTCCATTTCGGCGATTCGTTCGGCATGACGCTCCTCGAGCGAGGCCTTTGAAGGCCCTCCATACCGCTTAGGTTTGCGGTTTGAGCGGTTTCGGTTCCCACCACCGTGGCGTGAACGGCCGCGATTATTTCCTCGTTTCTTTGAGGAATTGGAGCGTTTGTCTTCGCCGTTTTGACCGCTCATTGGTGGTGGTCGTTGTCGAGGCTCCATGAACACTCGCTTTCATTCAGCCTCGTGAATTTCAGTTTCAAGCGATGGTGGGATGTGAAGACTTCCAGCAGTACAAGCGTCACTAAGCCATTGTTTGGCCATGGCCCGGGGTAACCGGTTGACGCGCCCTTTCATGAATTTGGCCCACCAACGTATGCCCCACCACGAAGCGATCTCGACACCACCGCCTTCTTCACCCCAAACTGTGACGGTCATGGAAAGATGAGTGATGGCCGTACCGAGCGGTCGCCCCTCGCGTTGTTGGCCTTCCCATACAAATTCGATTTCCAAAAAGTGTGGGTCTTCGCTGGCTCGAATGGTTGCAACGGTCCACATTTCCTCGATCAAGCGTTGACGTTCGACGCGATGAAGGTCAAATCGCTGGCCTTCGACAAGTTCGCCGCTTTGTTGAGAGAGGATCCTTCCCGCTGAAGAATGCCATGTGGGCCAGCTGTTTAGGTTGAGAAGGTTCTGCATGAAATGTTGACACTCCTCGAGCGAAAGCGATTGCCGCCATACGCCATTTGGGGTGCTCATGTCGATGGCGTGAGGCGGTTCGCCCTTGAACATGTGGGGTACGAAAAAAGCGGGGTTTCAAATGCTACAAGTCAATCCGGAAAACATGCGATGCACAACGGCAGCACTCTTTTCCCTGCTTCTTGTGCTTTCGTCGCTTGGAACTTTCGCCGCTCAAGATGAGACGTTTCTGAGGGACGTAGAGGCTGAAATGTCCGTTGATGCAGCGAACGAGTCCGCCACGTTGGCCTACGGGTGGGCCACAAGCGCCGGAGGGGCAATGGATGATTTCATCTCACAATCTGCGACCTATTCAAACGGGACGTTCATCGTGGTGGGCAGTTACGAAGGCGACATCCAGTTCCGCGACCAAATTGACGGTCACGGGGCGACCGGAGGCTCCAGCGATCGAGACGCCATGATCGGTTGGATCAATCCAAACGGAACATGGAACGCAAGCCTTGCTTTCGGCACCAATGGCATCGATTCTGTTGAAGCAGTGTCACTTTTACCCGGTGGGGACGTCATTCTTGCCGGCAATTTCTGCCTTAACAGCGCAGGGTTCCAATGCCAACTTCAATTTGGAGACTTGGCACCGCTGACCAAGAACGATGAAGATGATGACGGGAATGTGTTTCTCGCTCGTCTGAGCGCCGGCGGCACGTGGCTTTGGTCCACTCAATTAGGCAATGAATACGATAATTTCGTCTTCGACATGATGATCACAACGACCAATGAAATTCATCTTGGTGTCCTGTTCAGAGATTCCATTGAATTCCAAGGCGACATCCTCCCTGCCGCCGAACAAGGCAGCGTGATCACCGCAGTGTACAACGAAGGTGGCCAGCCACTCTCGTACGTCTCCCTCGACACCCAGGAAGGCATTGAACCGGTGGGAGGCTTATGCGAAGACGGCGCTGGCCAAACCTACATTTCGGCAACGTTCAGGGGTGAAGTGTTGGTTGGAGAAACATTGCTTGTAAGCGAGGGTGAAACGGACATGATGGTCGCTTCCTACCAAGGCAACGAATGGATGTGGGCTATCTCTGCTGGTGGGCCGCTTGAAGAGCGTGCATGGGGCTGCTCGGGCTCACCAAACCAGGGCATCAGTGTTGTCGGGGAGTTCGCAGGCAACGCGACTTTTGGCGTTCATTCCACCACGACATCGCAAAATGTCGACATGGTCCTTGCACTTGTATCTTCATCGGGAATATGGAACAGCATTGCAACCGCGGGCGGGACAGGCACCGACCGAGCCACCGGCGTGGTCACAAACGCTCAGGGCGACATCACCATTACGGGCACAACTTCCGCTGGGATTGAAATTGGGGAAGATATCTTGCCAGACCTTGACGGCGTTAACGATGACATGCACAATGACATCTTTTTGGCCACGTACCTGCAAAATGGAACGTGGGCCTGGGCGGTCTCAGCCGGCGGTGATGGCAACGATGAGCCGACGGACCTTACTTTCGCTCTGGATGGCTCGCCACTCTTGACGTTCATGCTCAGTGGAACGGCGAGCATCGGCATTCACAATGCGACCAGTTACGGAGGCTATGATGTTGGAGTTTGGCTCTATCAAACGGACCGCGATGGAGATGGAATCCTCGATGGTGAGGACAATTGTCCACGCAGCGCAAACACACAGCAAGGCAACCATGACAGCGATTTATTCGGTGATGAATGTGACAATGACGATGACGATGATGGCGTTGAAGATGATCTCGATGATTGTCCAACAGGCGCACTCAATTGGGTATCCAATTCCAACACCGACCACGACGGCGATGGGTGTGAAGACAATGGAGAAGATTTTGATGACGATGAAGACACAGTGTTCGATTTCAACGACTTGTGCCCCCTCGGACCAGTAGGTTGGATTTCAACCCCTGAAGACGATACTGAGGGCGACGGGTGTGCAGATTACGATACGGACGAAGACGGATTCATCGACCAAATGGACAATTGTCCATCGGTGGCGAACCCGACCCAGGGCGATCTTGATGAAGACGGGTTGGGGGATGCGTGTGATGTCGATGAGGACGGAGATGGCATTGCTGCACCTGCAGATAACTGCCCGCGGGACACAACCGCTTGGGCTTCAAACCCAATCAATGATTACGACCAAGATGGGTGCCACGACTCAATCAATGACGATGACGACGATGGTGATGGGTTCCTCGATGCTGATGATGCCTGTCCAAGCGGGAACTTCAACTGGAACAGTGAAGAAGTGTCCATACAACTCGATCATGACCAGGATGGGTGCCAGGACTCCACTGAAGATGACGACGATGATAACGATGGGGTTCCAGATTCGTTCGATGCTTGCCCTAAGGGCATGGTCGGAGCGGCTGTTCCTGGCCAAGATGAAGATCAAGACGGGTGCCTCGACGCCACAGAAGACGAGGACGATGACAACGATGGCGTCTTGGACATCATCGATGCCTGCCCTCAAACTGAAGCAGGCGCACAGGTTGGCATACAGGGATGCAGTATGAGTCAGTTGGACGATGATTTGGATGGTGTCTCGAACGCAGACGACATGTGCCTCAACAGCCTTCCCGTGCAAGTCGATGAAACCGGATGTGCTGTGCTGGGGCAAAACGATGATGCCGCTTCGGAAAACAACGAAGATGGAAACCTTGCACAATGGTTGTTGATGGTCGCAGTTGTCCTTTTACTCGCAGCGGGCTTTGTCACATACACCGGTAAGCCTCAATCAAAAACAGCGGAAAACATCACTCCACCAAAACGCCCCGTTGGCCTCGACGATGCCGTGTCAATCAGCGTTGAGCACGCTGAGCAAGAGTAAACGACGAATGGGCATCTCGTACCACTTGTTAAAATAAGAAATGTACAATCGATGAGGCATGAAGTCCACCCTGAGGGTTGTTTCGATTGCCTTGTTGATGCTGATGATTGCCTCTGTGCCTGCGATTGAAGGCAATTCGAGTGGCAAACACAACCAAGCCGCTGCCGGTTGCACCTGTCACTCTAATGGTGGAGGTGTTACGGTAGGCGAAAATTTCCCTAGTTCCTATAACGCTGGGCAGTCGTACTCGATCACAATCGATGTCAATGGTGGCACACAAGCCTTCATCGGAGGTTTCTCACTGCAGGTTGACAAAGGGACTCTTGCCAATCCAAGCCCCGATGTCCAAATCGCTGGAATGAGCGCAACTCATGCGAATTCCAACCAGCGCAGCTTCACTTTAGATTGGATTGCTCCAGCCGCAAACAGCGGAACTGTGACTGCGGACATCGCCGTGTTGAATGGAGATGGAAATTTCCAAAATTCTGGTGATGCTTGGGCCAAAACATCCGTTACGATTTCGGAAATCCCACCATTGAACACCCCTCCTACCATCTCCAACCTTGCCCTTTCACCACGTGGTGCAGTGGGCGTTGATCAAGCACTTACCGTGAGTTACACCTTTGCTGATGCAGATGGTGACAGCGAATCGAACTCTATGATCCGTTGGTTTGTCAACGGTACACTCGCCCCAAATTACAACGAAATGTCAACGCTTCCAGTGTCTGCAACATCAATTGATGAAATTTGGACCGTGAAGGTCACACCGAGCGACGGCATGGATTTCGGGCCGGAGACCACCTGTCAGGATGAAGCCATGATCGTCGATATCGATTCTGATGGCGATGGCGTGTTCGATAATGATGATGCCTTCCCAAACGACGCAACTGAAACTTCAGACAGCGATGGAGATGGCATGGGTGACAACGCTGATGCCTTCCCAAACGATGCTTCTGAAACGATGGATTCAGACAACGATGGCGTGGGTGACAATGCCGATGCCTTCCCAAACGACGCTGCAGAAACGACTGACAGCGACAATGACGGCACGGGTGACAACTCAGACGCCTTCCCCAACGATGCCAGTGAAACAATGGACTCGGACGCCGATGGCGTTGGAAACAACGCTGATGCATTCCCAAACGACGCTGCAGAAACGACTGACAGCGACAATGACGGCACAGGTGACAACTCAGACGCCTTCCCTAACGATGCCAGTGAAACAACGGACTCGGATGGTGACCTCGTCGGGGACAACGCGGACGCGTTCCCTGATGACGCAACGGAATCCCTGGATTCTGATGAAGATGGCGTGGGCGACAACGCGGACGAATTCCCTACCGATGCCAGCGAAACAACGGACAGTGATGGCGACACCGTCGGCGACAACGCTGATGCTTTCCCTAATGACGCAAATGAAACGATGGATTCGGATGGCGACACTGTCGGCGACAACGCTGATGCTTTCCCCAACGATGCCAGTGAAACAATGGACTCCGACGCCGATGGCGTAGGCGACAACGCTGACGTGTTCCCTGAAGATGCTTCTGAAACTATGGATTCGGACAACGATGGCGTGGGAGACAACGCTGATGCCTTCCCAAACGATGCTTCTGAAACCGTTGATAGCGATGGCGACACGGTCGGCGACAATGCAGATTGGGCTCCAAACGACGCCACTGAGTCTGCTGACAGTGACATGGACGGTGTTGGTGACAACGCTGATGCCTTCCCCAACGATGCCACCGAAACTTTGGATTCAGATGGCAATGGCGTGGGCGATGTGGCTCAGGCTGCTCAAGAAGCCGCTGCTGCAGAGGAGGCAGAAGCACGAAGAAACTTGATCATCATCGCCCTTGTTGTGGTAGGAATCATTGGTGGTGGAGCAGTGCTCTTCCTACGACGTGGAAAGGAAGATGAGGCACCGGCTAAAACTTTCGACCAGCACCCTTCCGCTGCTGTTCAACCAATTGCTGCTGTTCAGCCAATTGCTGCTGTTCAACCCGTGGTTGCCGCAACTCCTGCAGCCGTTCAACCCGCAGTTCAGGAACCAACTGTTCTTCGACAGTGGACCGATGAAAACGGTTACACCTGGCGAGCAATGAGCGATGGTGGAAACTATTGGTGGACCGGCACAGAGTGGAAACGAACCTGATCACGCATAGACAACGGCAGGGGAAAGGGGCATAGCGCCCCCTGCACGTCCAGTGTCATCGTCATCAGATTCACCAAGAACCACACGAACGTGATCAAGACCGAGTTCTTGCGCAATGAAAGAAGCCCGAGCAGTGAGCGAGGCGACCTCGTCGAGAGAGCTGCGAATGAGGACCCTTGATTCATCGTCCCATTTGAACACTTGAGGCAACATTTTCTTGCCCCAGAAGCCCATGATTTCGCCTTTTCGATCGCCTTGGGTGATGTCCATTTGGCTCAGCACCCCAATGAATTGCTTTGGGTTGCCACCTTGTTCCAGGAATTCGAGCGCACTCACCGCGAGGTCCCGTTTCCAACTCGGGGCCACAATGATCGTGGCCGAAGTCGCAGGTCCATCCAAGTGACGTTCTGCGACATCCTTGATCTTTCGAGCGGATTCAAGGAAACTGCGAGTGGTGGTTTCCCCATCAAGAGCAGTTTGTTCATGTACAGTGATCGCAGTAAGATGTGGCATCTCAGCACCACTGATCAAGCCGTCCATGTCAAGAACAGCCCACCATTCTTCAGCGAGGTGGGGCGTAGAGATAGAGAGCATATGGGCCCAATGGCGCAGAATCGTACGGGCGAGTTCGGGATTATTGCCACCGCGGCGGGTGTACCAGTTGACGTCTTTGACCATTTCATAATGGGACAATTCAACTGCCCTGCGCAAATCATAGTTGTCCATTGCGGCTTGGAATTCAGTGACCCGCTGCTTGAGGCGGCCTTCGAACCACACGTCCATGTTGCTTGCACCACCGTCCCAGGCAAACAAACGCTCAGGCATGCCGTACAGCTGCATCATCACTCTGTAATTGGCTTCTAGGGCCGTATCAGACCAATCCATTCCTGCGGTTGGATTCGCTGCAAACAAAATGAACAGTCGGACTGTATCGGCTCCGTAGCGTTCAATCATGTCTTCTGGCGAAACTGTATTGCCGAGGGATTTACTCATCTTTGCCGAGCGTTCGGTCAATTCAGAAGTGCAGTGCGGGCAAGGTGAACCTGAGTGGTCGACAGAAAAAGTCAGGCCACACGATTCACACCACGGGGCGGCCTTGTTCACCATTCCCTGGCAAAGTAATTCGTTGAATGGTTCATCGATTTGGTGCAAACCAAGATCGCGGAGGGCTTTGGTCCAGAAACGGGCGTAAATGAGGTGCATTTGTGCGTGCTCAATGCCTCCACAGTAGAAATCGACGTTCATCCAGTGGTTTGCTTTAGCTTCATCAAAGCAGAGTTCGTCGTTCAAAGGATCGGTGAAGCGCAAGAAGTACCATGAAGAATCAACAAAGGTGTCCATAGTATCCGTTTCTCTGCGGCCTTCCTTGCCACATTTCGGACAATCAGCTGTGAGGAATGAGGTTGAAGTTTCCAACGGATTGCCTTCACCAAACACAACGTCGCGTGGAAGTTCAACTGGGAGATCTTTTGCCGGAACTGGAACTGCGCCACACGAATCACAATGAATCACCGGAATGGGGGTGCCCCAGTACCGTTGGCGAGACACAAGCCAAGGACGAATTTTCCAATTGATGGTTTGTGAACCCGCATTTTTTACTGCTAGCGCTTCGACGATGGCAGATTTTGCTGCATCTCCATAAAGGCCATCAAAGCCTTCGATGGGGCTGTTGACCATCCATCCAAGATCGCACTCTGCCTTCTTGAGTTCGGCTTCTGCATCGCCTCCTTCATCCATGACAAGCACTCGGCGAATGGGTATGTCGTAGGATTTGGCAAAGTCGAAATCACGTTCATCGTGGCCAGGAACCGCCATAACGGCACCGGTTCCGTAACTGGCGATGACGAAATTTCCAGCCCAAATTGGAATTCTTTCTCCAGTGAGAGGGTGGATTGCAAACGCACCAAGAGGTACCCCGCGCTTTTTGTTCATGTTCTTGATCCGATCGAATTCACTCATCGCAGAGACTTCGTCGTGGAGTTCCTTCCATGCCGCTTCATGAGGCGTTCCAGCAACCAAGGAAGCCGAGAGGGGGTGTTCGGGAGCTAGGGTTACGAATGTTGTACCGAAGAGGGTGTCAGGGCGCGTGGTAAAAACGGTGAGTTCTTCATCCCGTCCTTCGATTGCAAATTTGATTTCGGCTCCTTCTGAGCGACCGAGCCAGTCCCGTTGCAGTGATTTTACATTCTCTGGAAATGCGATGGTGTCAAGCCCATCAACCAGTTCTTGAGCGTACTTTGGGATGTCGAGGAACCACTGGCTCATGCCTTTCTGCACCACTGGGCCGTTGCAGCGCCAGCATCGACCAGCCTTGACCTGCTCATTGGCAAGTACGGTCTCGCAACTGGAGCACCAATTGACGGGTGCAAATTCTTGATACGCCAGTCCTTTTTCGATGAATTTGGTGAAAAACCATTGATTCCAACGGTAATAACGAGGGTCGTGACTCTTCACTTGGCGGCGCCAATCGTAAGAGAACCCCATTCGCTTGATTTGGGCGGTGATCGAAGCCATGTTGCGCTCGGTGATGTCATGTGGGTGCGCGTTCTCTTTGATCGCAGCATTTTCAGCAGGCATACCAAATGAATCGAAGCCCATTGGGTAGAGCACATCGTACCCCATCATTCGCTTGTATCGGGCAACAGCGTCACCAATCGAATAATTCCGAACGTGGCCCATATGCATTTTCCCACTCGGATAGGGGTACATTTCAAGGCAGTAAAATTTCGGACGGTTGTCACGAATGTCCTGTTCAAACAAACGTGCCTCGTTCCATTTCTTCTGCCACATCACTTCAGAATCGGGAGTAAAAATCATGCTCATTGACTCACCCTCACCCTTCCGGACGACCCTTCCACTGGCGCACTTGTCTTGAATGCCACTCTTCATGAGGCCCCTTAAACTGCGCTAATACATGGCTCAGCGAATCACCGTCAAAGTGCCAGTTCGAATTGACCTTGCAGGCGGTTGGACCGATGTTCCCACGTATTGCAACCTTCATCGAGGCCAAGTGGTCAACATCGCCATCAACCATTTCGTGCACGCCACAAGTTTTCTCGATGACGAGCGGAAGATGGAGGTGTCATACCGTACAGAAATGCCGACTGGATGCGGTCTTGGCACATCGGGAGCGATGAACGTCGCGCTGGTCGCTGGAATCAGCAGCGCAGGAGAAGGGCCTGCCGCCCTTGCAGAGAAGGCCTACCAGATTGAGGCGGTACTCGGCAATAAAGGAGGCCGCCAGGATCAATGGGCCAGTGCCTTTGGCGGCGTTCAGAATTTGATATTTGAAGGAGAAAACGTTGTACGAGAACCGCTGAATCCATCGGCCCAGTTCACTACATGGTTGCAAGAAAACCTTCTTCTTTTTGACACTCATTTACCCCATGTTTCAGGCGATCTTCACCAAGCGATATGGTGGAGATTCTCAAAAGGAGAAAAAGAGGTAGAGCGCGGCTTGGCCGAATTGGCGCACGCCGCGGAAGAAATGGCTCAAAGCATCAAAACGGAAAATAAAGCAGGTGTCGAGTCTGCCTTGAAACGGGTGATGATGGGGACTGATATGCTTGACCGCAAATTGCATGACCCTTTTCGTGAAGTTCTTCAACAGCTTGAAGGCTCGGGCCACGTCGCTGCCTGGAAGGCTATGGGCGCTGGTGGAGGCGGGGTGGTCGGGGTGCTCCAGCATCCAACAATGTCACAGACCATCATCGATGCCGCTCAGAAAGCCGGTTGGACGCAAGTGATTTGGAACGTTGATTGGAAAGGTGTAGAGAGAACTGTGGAGAACAAGCGAGTATCATAGGTTGGCAGTCTGTTCTTCATTCGACACCATGCCACCTAATAATCGATGGTTGATGGGTTGGTGTTGAGATGCCAAAAGGGCATTCTTCTTTCAACTCGGATTATCGGATTGCTCAACACTGATGATCTTTTGACCGTGTACTGCTCTCCCATACAGCATCGAACCCAATAGATACAAACGAACCTTGTTGCAGCAATCATCTGAAAAATACCCTTTGACTGCTGTGGGCAAAGCGTGTCCATTCGTCTTGAACAATTGGATCCGTGGCCTTCAAACTCATTCGACGGCCAAGCAAGAGCGCTCTTTCCTCTGCCTCCCCTTGTGTCGTATTGTAACTTAATCGCTCTAGGAAAATGATCGCTTGATCGTTTTCATTGCCCTCTTCCCAAACAAAAATCGAATATGAGGGAGATCGGACCGCACCGTCTGACCCGGGATCATAAAGAGCTGTGATTCGATGTTTCGATGTGATTTGAACGGCATAATCGATTTCTGTTTCGTAAGTTTCTCCATAAGATATGTTTTCTTCCTCGCTTGTTTTCAAAAAGAATTTTGCATTTCCATCATAGTACGTACGCGTTGTCAGAAGGACAATTGGGTCCGGATTAAAAATCAATTTGAACCAGTACGGACCGCTGAAGAACAGAATAGGGCCTCCGACACAAATCAAGATGAGGGCAGCTGGGGAGCCGGAAAATAAACCGACCAGGCCAAAGAAAACGAACACACTAGGTACGATCAAAAAGCCGAGGAATATGATTTGAAAGAACAAAAATTGGAACCACTCGGCCCCACCCTCCAGGTATTCTGTGCCTCTTCCGCCACTGTAGTCCTCGCTTTCTCTAAGAAGTTCTACGCCAGAAGGCAATATTTGCCCGTCAACAGCTTCCAGCAATTGTTCTGCACGTTCCTCGGTGGTCACGCCACCTACGCTCGGTTTTGATTTGTTCACTTTGTCAATGAGTCCCATCTTCATCATCCTCGTTTAGTCCTCGTCTGAATCGCCCTTTGATCTGCTCGAAACTGCTTTTTTCAAGAGAAATTCTATCTGAGCGTTAATTGATCTAAAATCTTCTTCAGCCCAGATACGCAGATGGCGATGTAATTTTGGATCAATTCTCAGAAGGAGTTTTTTCTTCTCCACCTTCGGTTTTCTTCGCCTTCCATCGCTGGAATGACCTTGATTCATACTTTCACCCATAGACTCAACTCATTGGTATAATGTTCCTGTGTTCACCACGGGAGTGGTGTCGGTTTCTGAACAGAGAACGACCAAAAGATTGCTTACCATCGTGGCCTTTTTATCTTCATCGAGATCAATAATTTGTTTCTCACTCAGTTGTTCAAGAGCGAGTTCAACCATGCCCACAGCCCCGTTCACAATCTCGCGTCGAGCCGCAACGACGGCGCTGGCTTGTTGCCTTCGGAGCATTGCCTGAGCTATTTCAGTCGAATATGCGAGGTAACTGATCCGCGCCTCAAGTACACTGATTCCTGCCCGTGAAAGGCGGTTTTCGACAGAAGCCTGCAATTCGGTTGCAATGACATCTTGATGGCCAGAAAGGGTAATGCCACCCAGATCTTTTTCCTCGATTGCATCATAAGGATACTTTGTTGCCATTTCTCTCAGAGCCGCTTCACTTTGGATTTGCACATAATGCTTGTAATGCTCAACTTCAAACAAGGCTTCAGCAGCATCGTCAACGCGCCAAACAACCACAGCAGCGATATTGACCGGATTTGCGTTCACATCGTTGACCTTGAGTTTACTCGATTCGAAGTTGTTAATTCTCATCGAAATTCTTGTTTTCCCGTAGAAGGGGTTGATGAAAAAGCGAAAACCCTGTTGATTAAGCGTGCCGACGTATTTGCCGAAGAATTGAGTGACGACAGCTTCGTTAGGATTGACGACGGCATAGCAATTCCACATCAAGAGCCAATAGATCCCTCCGAACACATTCAACAGGAGTGCGAAGATCCAGGTCCAATCACTTGCCCACAGGACTTGACCAAAAAGAAGGGCCAAGGTAAGCGCAAGGTGCAGGATAAGTCCTACAAAGCCGCTGATAGAATCAATCGGTGTGTCTTTGAATCTGACTGGCTCCACCATGGTCTTCGGTTGTGAGTCAATACTATAAATGTATCAATATGATATCACTTTGACAAAAAAAGACGTATTGAAGTCTAGAACTCTTACAGTTGAACGCCCACTCGTCGGCGATGAGCGGTGTCAATTACCGGTCAATCTCGGGTGAAGTCGTCACTGGTTTCCAAAAGGAAAATCGCTTCTCGAGTCAGTTTGTATCGATTCTTGATCCCCATCTTACGCTTCTCAACAAGGCCGAATTTTTGCAAGGTACGAAGATGATGTGAAACAAGTTGCTGACTCTTTTCCAGTCGCTTTGCCAGTTCCGCTTGGGTTGGGAACTCGCCCATTGGGCCATCGGCGTCAAGCAAGGTGAGGATCTTGCCCTGGAGGCTGTTTGGGTCCGGGGAGAGTGGGGGCACAGGAAGTTCCTGTTCGCTCATGGCTGGATTCATGGTGTTGGTGAGCGGGTAATAGCGGACCAAACGACCGTCCTTTCTTCGCCAAATGACTTCTTCATTCTCAAGGATTCTCAGGTGGTGTGTGATCTGCCCGTTGCTCATCTCAAGCGCGGCCATGAGCGCACGGAAATGGCATCCTGGGTTTGCGGTCAAGTACCCCATGAGGCGACCACGTTGATAACGCCCGTCGCTTGTTTCGTGGGTGCGGCCAACCATGCCCAAAAACCACAACCCAGCCGCTGTGGATGGGATGCGGAAGGACTCATTGCCAATGACGAGCGTCACAAGAAGCGAGATGAGGGAAGTCGTTGTAACCACAACGATGAGGCTCGGGGCAAAGGCTGGTAAGCCCTGTTGTTCAACAACTTCTGCAAGTTCTTGTGGAGCTGCTGGTTCAGGGCTTGGAGCAACTGGAGCGGCTTCACTTTCGATGCTCAGGAGTTCAATCGATGCGGCCTGGAACATGGCGCACTCAGGCGCTGCGGCCGAAGAGAGCGCATCATAGGTTCCCGTCCAGCCTTGTTGCGGCATCCAAGAGCCAAGCGCAGCACGTGAGAGCAGCAGTTGGCCTTCTTGTGGTGTATCGAGGATCCAGCACGTGCCTTGTTCTGTTAAAATTCCAGACCAAGTTCCACTGACCAAACGGGAAGGTTCGGCTTCGGCAGTTTGCTCGATTTCAACAGGTTCGGGAGCCACCGTTTCAACAATGGGCCATTCGAAGACGAAACCTGCGGATGTTGTAGGGTTGGCTTCGAGTGTAATGATCATCTGATAGGTGCCTTCGGGGAGGGAAGCGTTGTTGAAATCAACCATGTTAACTTCCCCGACATTGAGCAGAAGACCTGCTCCCTCAGCGTTGTAGGGCAGCAAAACGTGCCGTCCGTCATGATCGTTGCACAACGATGCTTGGCGGTGAACTTCTTCGGATGATTCAAGGTCCAAAATTGCAACAGTCACCGAACATGGGCCAATCCAGCGAAGATCGACTTCGCTGACCCTTGGGTCGATGGAGACTCCTAGGTCAAACCCGTTCTCATTTCCTGAGAGAGATGTTCGCAAATCCACTTCCAGAGGCGTTGCGCAGTCGGTTGAGGTGAGACGTGCATAGTCAAGGCCCTGGGAGGAAGCGAGGTGGAATTGTGGCACCTCAACAACGGCAGTGTAGTGGCCAGATGCGATTTGACAACCAATCAAATCGTTAAAGGTCCAATCTGGGAGTGAAAAGGTCACCAGTTCATCGGTTTCCAAACTGTAATCCATGTTGACTGCATTGCACGTTTTGAAACTGCGACTGTCAAAAACAACTTCACCAATGTCGTTGACAATCCACAGTTCTGCACGGCAGGTGTCTGTGAAGCGAAGAGATTGCGTGTCGAGGCCGGTGTTGATCATGTTCATCGAGGATTGCATCAGGTCGCCGTCGCCGTAAAAGGCATCACCCAAGCCATTCAATTCCACTTTGAGATCGGATTGCAGCGCTGGATTAAAGTCGTCTTCGGGGAGTGAAACATCGAATTGGGATGAGGTGGAGAGGCTTTCTCCTGGCAAGGTGATGCCAATGGTGTTGAGCCCCGCTTGGAGGGAACCCGCTGGAAGAAGCAATTGCTCGAGCAGCATCACCTCATAGGCCTCAATGATGGTGAACGATGGCATACAAGGTGAAGTGAGTTGTGTTGCCTCATTGAGGCTGAGTTGAAGGAAACAAGCTCCGAGCGATGGCAGTTGAATGGCTGCGTTTGTCGGGTTGTGCATCGTCACTGTGAGCACCATTTCCTCACTGGCAACCAACGGTCCAAGCCGGCTGGTGAGTTCAGTGGAGAGCGTCAGGGCCGCTGGAACTGTGACGTCAGTTTGGACGTGAACCTGTTGACTGATGCGCTGTTCTGTGGCGGTGTGAAGGGCTTCCACGGTGTACCAGCCCGGCAAGACTTCCTCGCCGTTTGAATCGGCCAAATCCCAGGTCACAGGGTTGAATTGATACGTTTCTTCAGCAGCCAAATCTAGCATTTGAGATTGACCTCGACAAAGAGATTGCTCATCGATGATGAGTTGTGAATCTGCATCATAGACTTGGAGCACGACGCCGCATGAGGGATCGTTCTCAAAGGAAGTGAACGCTCCATTGTTGACAAAACTCGCTGCAAATTCCACGGTGTCCCCGGTGCTGTACCAGCCTTCATTTGGAGGGTTGAGCAGTTCTGATTCAAAGCGAAGATCGCTTTCTTCAGCCGTTGAGAAAAGAGGCAATGTGGACAGCATAAGCAGGGTCACCAAAACCGCTGCACCGCCACGCATACGCCCCGCCATGATGCTTGAGAGGTTCTCATTACTTGAAAGACCAGCGGTGCATACGATGTGTGAAGGCGGGACCGTATTGCGAGCAAAGGAATTGATTTCTAACGAAAGAATCGTCGTACTGCAAGCCCAATTAGGTGAATGGGACAACCTCAATCACCTCTTGGTATGTGTCAAAACGAAACGGGCTGCAATCATCGACCCTTTTGATGCTGAATACTGGCATCGAGTGTGCCTTGAGCGCGGCTGGGATTTATGTGAAGTCTGGCTGACTCACAGCCATTGGGACCATACAAAAGGGGTCAGAGGTCTCAAGGAAAAACGAGGCGATTCCATTACGATCCGCAGCCATGCCTTCGAAAGGTTGCGTGGATGGAAAGAAAAGGTCGATGTCGAGTGGACGCATGTTGCGAATTCCAAAGTGGAAATGAGCCTTGGTGATTTGAAGTTTGAAGCACATTGCACCCCCGGCCACACCCCGGGGCATACCACCTTCATCGGCGAAGGCGTCGTGCTTTCAGGGGATTGTTTGTTTCTTGGACGATGCGGGCGAACAGACTTGTTCGGTGGCGACCCTGACGTCCAACGTTCAACGCTCAGGTACCTGCGCGACTTAATGCAAGCATTGCCGCAGTCTTCTCTTGTGCTGCCTGGCCATCAATATGTCCTACCAAACGGCGACACGCCGACAACGATGCCGGTTGGAAATGTGCTTGAAAACAATGAAGCGATCCTCGCTCTGGACGATGATGATGCATGGACGAGTCTACCGTTCTTAGCCTTCGATGACAGCATGGCAGAGAAGGCTCGACGTCAACGAGCACGCGGCGATTGAGCCACCTCAGAGTTGATCCAAATCCAACATGGTCGGAATCGCAGCTTGAGTCGCAGCTTGTTCTTGCATCTCATGTTGCTTCCACTGTGGCACTTCAGCCGGCTCGGTCCAGCCAAGAGCCCGAGCTTCGTCCAATTGTCCCGCTGCCACATAATGGTCAATCCATGCGAGGCGGCGTTCTTCTTCCTCGGAAAAGGCGAGGTTGACCTTGCGTTCTTCCGCACGCTCGGCAGAGGTTTTTCGCTTGCTTGCAGCCTTGGCAATTTGAGCGACAAAGATGAGGGCGAGGAGCAGAACAATGGCTCCAGCCATGAAGATCAAGGTTGTTGAATCTGTGATGATTGAAGCTGCGTCATCCGCGCTCTCTTCAACTGTGTTTGGATCGGTGGTGATTGAGCACGTCACCGCATCAGGCCCTGTGAGAACACCATTGGTGATGGCCGGGTCCCACGGGCACGGGTCATACACGTCGGCTCTGCCGTCGCCATCGCTGTCAATGCACCCAAACTCTTCGAGTGATGAAGTACCGAATTCCTTTCGACATGAGTCCGGTTGGAAGGCGGCTTGAGGCACCAGTGGTCCTTCTTCACCATCAGGGTCATAGACGCTGTTGTCCCCGTAGCCGTCGCCGTCAAAGTCGTTCCACTGGCTTGGTTGAAGTGGGAAAGCATCCGGTTGGAAGAAACTGGTTTGGTTGTCACCCCAACCGTCCCCATCCATGTCCGACCACTGGTCTGGAACCGTAGGGAAAGCATCTCCTGATTGGTTTCTCACTTGAATGAATTCACCTGGGTTGTCCAAATCAGCGATTGTGTCGTTGAACCAAGCGTAGTTGTCGCCCCAACCGTCGCCGTCGGTGTCAACCCACTGTAGGGTGTCGTATGGGAAGGCATCATCGACATCGGCCCAGCCATCGAGATCGGCATCAGGACAGCCTTGTCGGTTGTTCTCGTAGGATTTCCCAAACACATCGGCGCAATCATCGCCGCTCGGCACGAGCGAGTTGTCGCCATATCCGTCACCATCAGCATCCTCCCATTGGAATGGGTCTTCCCAGAAAGCGTCGACCGGGTCGACAAAACCATCGCCGTCATAATCAGAACAGCCACGGGTCAGTACATCGGTTGACTTGCCGAACACAAGCGGACACACATCCGAGTAGCCCTCAGAGACGCCGTCGCCATCGATATCGATGAAATTGTCACCATAGCCATCGCCATCTGTGTCTTCCCACTGATCTGGATCTTGCCAGAACGCGTCACCGTTGAACCCGTTCGGATTGTCGCCACGCCCATCGCCGTCTGTGTCCTTCCATTGAGACGTGTCGTCAGGGAAGGCATCTGGGTTGTTGCCGTCGGGGTTATCGCCACGGTTGTCACCATCACGGTCGGCCCATTGTGTTGAATCATCGGGGAACGGGTCGCCTGCGTTCGAGTAGCCGTCGTTGTCGCGGTCTGAGCAGCCTATACGGTCCACCGTCGAAGTGCCTGCTTCATTCGGGCATTCGTCTGCGTTGTTGCCGCTGACGTTGCTGCCAAAACCGTCGCCGTCTTCATCGCACCATTGAGTCGGGTCGTTCGGGAAAGCATCTGCTTGGTAGCAATCACCGGTTGAAGGCCAGTTTGCGTCAGGATCTGACCAGCCGTCCCCATCGGTGTCAAGGCAACCAAGACGGTCGAATTCGGAATCGCCCCACGTGGTTGGGCAGCCATCTGGTCGGTCGCTCATTTGATTGTCGCCCACCCAGTCACCGTCAGAATCCAACCATTGGGTTCGATCTAATGGGAATGCGTCAGCCTTGTCGGCAGTGGGCTGCAAGAGACCAGGCCATTCAGTTGGGCGGAATGCATCCCAGGATGAATTCTCATAATTGTCGCCCCAACCGTCGCCATCAGTGTCGTTCCATTGCGTGGCGTCGTCTGGGAAAGCATCACCAGACTGGTTCATGTGAAGTTGCGCTCCGTTCAAATCAAAGTAATAATTGTCGCCATAGCCATCACCGTCGGTATCCATCCACTGTTGCGGGTCTGCGGGGTAAAGATCGCCTTCATCCGACCAGCCGTCGCCGTCTGCATCAGGGCAACCAAAGCGATCTTGATTTGAGGTCCCATACACCGAAATGCACGAGTCTGGCTCGTTTGCCGGCTCATCAGGGGTCGCTGGATCAGAGTCATGGTCATAGCCTATGTTGTCTCCATAGCCGTCACCATCAGAGTCTGCCCATTGAGTGCCATCGGAAGGGAAGGCATCGACAACACCATCGCCTTGGTCGGTCGAATTGTATCCGTCGTTGTCTTCATCGATGTCAGCATACCAATAGTAGACGCCTTCGTCGTTGCGCCCATGGGCGGTGACGATGTGGGTGCCGTCTGGGCTCCATGTGATCCCGTTCATTTGCCCACAGTTGTTGTTGCTCCCCGAAGAACAGGAGCCGGGCCGAGGGCCGCTGAAGGAATCGACTTGAACCCCGGAATCGGAATAGTACACACGAGCTGTGTTCCCATCTGCTTGATACCAGTACATTCCAGCCACAACTTGGAGGCTGTCATGTGAGAAATCAACCGAGGCACACGAGGTGGAGACTGTCTTCTGCCAAATTCGAGTCCATGACACGCCGTTGAACTTGTACATATCGAAACTGGCTGATGAGCCTTCCCAACCACCGCACATGGCGATGTAATTGCCATCCGGTGACCACGCTATTGCGTTGACCGAAGCAGATGGGTCTGTGATGCTCCAGATGGTGGCTTGTGAAGAGACATTGGAGACATAGAAATCTCCGTTTCCTGCAACCGCAATATGTTCGCCATCAGGGGAGAAGGCGGCATCATAGAACCGGTCTTCCCCGTTCGGGTTGAGGCTGTGAAGATTGAGGCCATCGGCGACTTGAATCAAGAAGATCTGCCCATTTGTCCCACCGTTGCCAGAGCGTCCGATTGAGACCGCGACAAGCGATGAGTCTGGTGAAAATTCGACATCATTGACATAATCTCCGCTGCCAACATCGACACCGATACTGCCGTGGACTGAGGACAAATTCGTGCTGTGATAGATGTTCATCGTGTCGTCATCAAGACCTGCGGCGATGTACTGCCCGTCTGGTGACCACGCCACTGAGGTCACATCACCGCTGTTGGTGTTGGCATTCACGGACCGGGTGTTGATATGGGTTGACGCGTTCCAAATTCGTACAAAACCATCTTCTGAACCTGTGACGATGAATTCTCCGCTCGGTGAATAATCGACATCATTGTAATTGACGTTGGAGTTGGTTGTGAATTCATTTTGGAAGTTCGGGTTGTTGATTGACCAGCCATCGTTGAAGTCTGAGGTCCCATCGCCATCGCGGTCTGGGCAACCGTCTCGATCGACGGTCGAAGTGCCCGCTGCCCATCGACAATCATCGACAGAATCTTCGACACCGTCCCCGTCGGAATCAGCCCCCATAGCAAGAGGAGATAGAGCCATAACCGACATCAAAAAAATCAACAAGATGCCGCTTAGTCGTCGAGACATGGGCGTCCGTGCTTTTAGCCATAAAAGGTCTTGTGGTTCAAATGTGTAAACAAACTATGCTGAAGGAAGGATAAATTTTCGAACACAGAAGGGAAGCGTTGAGAAAGAAGGTCGGCACAGCCGTAGGTGTGAGCGAAGGTCTTCCGAAGGTCAGTGTTGCGGTTTTGGACCGCGTCCTGCTTCATTTGAACGACAACGAGGCACAAGCCGATCGCTATGTGGTCGGGCCGGAACTGACGCGACCTGGAATCGCCGAGGCATGCGCCCAACATCCACCTAACGTGAGCCGGGCTATGCGCTCGCTGCTGAAAGATGGCGCGGTTGAAGAGCACACACGATCCATTCGGGGCGAAGATCGAAGGCAGAAAACATGGCAACTGAGCGATCTTGGTCGTCAACGGGCTGTTGAGCGGCACGCTGAACTGGGTCAAACCAAAATCCTCCTGCGAAACAATGAGGGAGATCTGCTGGAAATTCATGCAAAAGAAGCCGCTGCCCGGCTTGAGGCGGATATTTCCCTGCTCCAGGTCCTCTTGCATGCTCAACACGAAGGCGTGCTCACCTATGGCGATATTCGCTTTGGACGAATCCAACGGTCAGATGATGACATGCCTGCACCGGGCCGATTGACGCCGATGACAGGAGCCCACGCCACCTACAACAACCGACCTCCTCAAACGCGCCCAGTTCACGGAAGGGAGACGGAACTTGCAGCCTTGCAATCTTGGTTTGAAAAGCGAAAACCGTGTGCTGTAGTTCATGGGATCGCCGGCATTGGCAAGTCAACTCTTGTGGCCCACTGGCTTCATCAATTGCTTGAAGACGACCCGTACCTTTCGGTGTGCTGGTACCCATGTCAGCCATGGGACCGTTCCCTAGGCCTAGCGACAAGCCTCCTTCACCGATTTGGAATCGATGAATCCCATGACCCCTACAATTTGATCGAAACCTTGCCGTTGAGCCCGGGTGGAAAAATCGATGTTGATTCCTGGCGGCGCAGGTTGCTGACCTACCTGACCGATGCACGCACCATCCGCGAGCGATTCAAAGACGAGGCGGGCGGACCACCACCCTATTGGCTCATCGTTCTCGATGACGTGCACCACATGGAAGAGCAGGCCAAGGATTTGCTAGGTGCCCTTTTGCAAATCGCTACAAAAGCACCTTTGCGGCTGCTGTTTATTTCGAGAACGACGCTCAAGGTCTACGACAGAAGAGACGTTCACACGCGCGGGGTTGTTCACGAATATCCAATTGCGGGCTTGAGCCTTGAAGAAACCAAAGCTTGGCTGAAGGATTTGGATCACCCCTCTCACGTGAAGGCCGATGAAGTGCATGCTGCAACTGGCGGCCACCCATTGGCGTTGGAATTGTTAGAACTGTACGGCCAACCCACACACGGCGACTGGTTGAGGTTCCTTGATGAAGAAATTCTAACCTCGCTTCCCGAACGCGAACAGGACTTGCTCGCAACCCTTGCGCTCGCTAAAAAACCGCTTTTGTGGGAAGCGCTTGCAAAAGCAGTCGGATGGGAAGGCCCTCCGCCTCAAAACTTGATCAAGCATGGGTTGTTGATCGAACTGGAAGAAGGTATGTGGTTGCATGAGGCGCTTCGAGAGCGGCTGTTAAGGGACGTTGGCTCTGCTCAGAAGGAGCGGCTGAAAAAACTGAAGGATTGATTCAGAAATCGTCTGCAGTCATGTGTTCGTCGACCCACTGAAGCACAGCAGCCTTTGGCATAGCCCCACTTTTCTGGCCGACGAGTTTGCCGTTGTTGTAGAGGAACATGGCGGGGATGCCTCGTACACCGAGACGCCCGGCGTTCATTGGGTTGGAGTCGGTATCAACCTTGGCAATGAGGATGTCTCGCTCGCCTGCCACTTGGGTCAAAACTGGACCCAGTGCCTTACATGGTCCGCACCATGGCGCCCAAAAATCAACGAGAACCCAGTTGTTGTTGTTGACTGTTGTTTCAAACTCGCTGTCGGTAACTGCTCTCACTTCACCCATGTGCTCACCTTTGGGTTCCTTCGGCCCGAAGATTATGAGGGTTTGTACGCTATTTCATACGGAATTTGGTCGAAATACTCATCACGCAACCCTTCATGGCGTGGTTAAGGCGGTTCCATGATCATTGCACCCAGCGTCCTCACGGCAGATTTAGCCGACCTTGCTACCGACTGTCGCGAAGCATTGGATGCGGGCTTGAATTGGCTTCATCTTGACGTGATGGATGGAAACTTTGTCCCGAACCTCACGTTTGGCCCGCCCGTCATCAAGTCCCTTCGAAAGGCCCTTGGGGATGAGGCAGTGTTTGATGCCCACCTCATGATTTCAAACGCCGAAGCGTGCTTCCAGGATTACATTGATGCGGGTTGCAATCATCTTTCAGTTCACGTCGAAGCTGCCACTCATCTGCACCGGCTCGTCACGGCAATTCGTGCCGCTGGCGCTACGGTTGGCGTCGTGTTGAATCCCGGCACGCCTGTTGACGCTGCGCTTGAGGTGCTTTCGGAATTGGATTTGGTCCTCGTCATGAGCGTCAACCCTGGTTTCGGTGGCCAATCGTTTATTCCTGCGGTCGAAAAGAAAATTCGAACATTGAAAGCTGCCATCGATGAACAAGTCGCAGCAGGCGGCCGCCCGGTACAAATTCAGATCGATGGTGGCGTCAAAGCACACAACATTGCCATGCTGCAATCGTGGGGCGTCAGCAACTGTGTTGTTGGCTCTGGGTTGTTCAACGACCGCGCTTCGCTGAAAGAGAACCTCTCTGTCATCCATACAGCCCTTCAAGGCTGAAGAAGAGGTGGATGCGATATGCGCATTCTGTTGGTGTCCCTGCTCTATCCGCTGCCAACCAATGCAGCCCGGGGGACCTTCGTTGCCGACCACGCTCTTGCTTTGAAACAGGAAGGGCACGATGTGCGCGTTGTCAATTGCCTCCCTCGCATGCTCCGTTATCAAGAGGCCCGCCGCTCAACACACACCGGAGTGGCCAAGGCACCTCGGGTCTTTGAGCACGGGGGCATTCCTGTCTTTGCACCCCGATTTACCGCCCTACCAGACCATCCTTGGCCGAGCCTGACGAAATGGAGCATACGTCGTCTTTCTCGACGGGTCGAAAAGTGGCTCGATGGTTGGCGACCTGAAACCATTGTGTGCCACACATTGTGGCCGGCTGGCGTGTTGGCCCATCACCTGTCTCGACGCTGGAAGGTACCTTGGGGTGCGGTCGTTCACGGGTGGGACCTCGACGTTGGACTCAATCACAGTTCTGTTGGGCCGACGGTGCACGCCCTCATTCAAGCCCCGGACCACCTCATCGCTGTTTCAAAACGACTCCAGAGCAAGGTGATTGAAACTGGGCGTGAGCCCGATACGGTTTCGATGATCCCCTGTCATGTGGCGGTTGAAGAGGAATGGTTAACGCCGATGAAACCATCAAAGAAACGATGGCGTAAATCAAGCATTGACATCCTTTTCCCGTCCGACCCAAGACGCCCTGAAAAAAATCATCTTCTTGCGCTGAAGTGTGGTGAAGAGATGGAACGGCGAGGGTGGGTTGTGGGCATGACAACCCTCAAGCAACAACCCCGGCCGATCGTCTGGGACAGAATGCTCGTAGCAGATTTGACCCTGATCACCTCCAAGAGAGAATCTGGGCCGCTTGTCGCAAAGGAGGCGATGGTGTGTGGCACGCCGGTGGTGTCGCTTGACGTCGGCGATGTTGCTGAATTCTTACCGTCGTACTGCGTTGTTGATGAGGCCACTCCAGAGCGACTAGCCGACGCATGTGAAGCCGCTTTGAAATCGCGCTGGGAAGGCGGGTTTGAGCTGCCTGAGCGGTTTCAGCAAACCAGTGTTATAGCCCAGTGGAACGAAGTGCTGCAAGGCCTCGTGGCGTGAAGATAAACAGCACCGCTCCAGTCAAAGCAAGCGGTGGGAACATGACGAACCCGACGCAAGTTGTGAGCGCCAAACAAAGGGCCAACGTCCAATCTGCCTTTCGTTGAGAAACATGCCCTTTGGGTGCAGCCATCAGCAGCGATAAGAGGAGCATGAAAGCTGCCGTGACGCTTGAAGCGATCACTGCGGCATAGAGCCCCCGTTCATTCGAAAGGCTGCTTTGCCAGTGAATGAGCCAACTGCCAAACAGCGCTGCAAAGGCCACAACGCCGCTGATAAACGCAGTAAAGTGCCACGGTTTTGGTCCGGCCTGGAGAGCGGTGTAGGTCGGCGTGGACAAGAGGGTGCAGCACCAACCAAACAACAACACCATGAACAATTCAACAGCAGAACCGTCGAGTGAACCGTCGGTGTATTGAGCAGGGAACGCCAGAGGCACGGCAAACCAAACCACGGCAGCACCCCCATACAAGCCGTAGGGGAGCAACGCCAAACAGAAATCCAAGGAATCGTTCAGTTGCCGTCGGAACTCTCCCGGACGGTCGCGCCGTTCGCCCAAAAGAGGAAGAAGAGCCGCTCGCATTGCTTGAGGGACCACAAGTCCTGCCAGCCAAGCAAGTTGAGCAACGTGGAACAACGCTGCCGCTTCTAGCCCAATGGCATCGCTGAGGATGAACTTCTCAATTCGAACCACATAGGGCAACACGCCCAGGGTGATTGCAAAAGGAAGAGCGTGCATGAGCAAGGTGGTGTTGGAAGCCCAAACTGGTCCAAGAGTCGAGTGGCTTTCTTGTTGGGCGTGGGGCTGCAGCACTTGCTTTGACCACCACAGTGCGGCAAGAAGGCCGACGCACGCCCCGATGAAAAACGTCAGAGCAAACAGGGTGACGGAACGAGATCCCGCCCAATACAAAACCGCGTACCCGAGGACGGTCACGCCGCGTTCTGTGAGTTTAGTGAACGCCTCGAGGCGGGCTTCACCTGCGACCCGCAACGCCGTTCGAGGCGCATAGGAGGCAATGTGTGCCAGTGCAATCCCCGCACAGATCAACAGCAACGGGGCATGAGTGCGCCATGAAGGGTCGGCAAGAGGCGTGAACACGCACGCAAGCAACAAAAACGGCACCAACACCATCGCCTGAAGCCGATAGATTCGGAAGATGCTGGGCCATACGCGGTCGAGCGCTTTGCCACCATCACGAGCAAGAAGGGTGGGTAAGCCCAAATCCACAATAAGGAAAAGGGTTGCAAACGCATCAAAGGCAATGATGAACAAACCGAAATCTTCGGTCGACAAGGCACGCGTCAACAAGACCTGCCCGAACAGGGCGAGAAACACCGCAACAAGATCCGCCCCTGCAAGCCAAGCTGAATCCCGCCCCATTTCTGGCTGGCGGGCAGCCGGCAGAGGTGGTGCTGCGCCCATAGGACTGGCTGGCTGGCCCAGCCCTTGAAGCATCGCGTGAACGAGCGCAGGTTCAAAGCCATCAACCGATAGGGCGACGTGAGGCGTCTGTGATGGTCAGCAGTGAGTGGGTTGAAGCCGAAGTGCGCAAAGCAGTTCCTGAAGCCACCATCGAAGTGTTGGATTTGCATGGCTCAGGCGATCACTTCCACGTGCGCGTCATCTCCGAATCTTTCGATGGGGTCCGTCCCCTGCAACGCCAAAAGACCGTTTTAGCGGTCATGAAGCAACACATTCCTCACCCGGTTCACGCGCTCGATCTCAAGTGCATGACCCCTGCTCAGGCCGAAGTGGCCGGCGACACTGCATTCGACCCCCACGGGGGCGGACAAGGCGTACACATCCGCCGAATCAACAAAAACAAAAAGGAGTGAAATGAATGGACTGGACACCTGAAGAACTGCAAGCTATTGTCGATGAACACGCTTTGGTGCTGTTCATGAAAGGCAACCCAAATCAACCACAATGTGGATTCTCTAACCGCGCTGCACAAGTGATGCAGCAGTTCTCTGAATCTGTTGGCGAACCATTTGCCGCTGTGAATATCCTATCTGACCCTCGAGCGATCCCCTCAGTTTGCGCTTGGTCTGATTTCCCAACCATGCCTCAAGTGTTCATTCATGGTGAACTGATTGGTGGTTCCGATATTGCTCTTGAGATGCTTCAAGATGGCAGCATGAAAGAGATGTGGGACGAAGGCCGAAGCGCTTGAACCCTACTTTGCCATCAACCTAAGTTGTTGCTTTTCCAAGCAGGCTGACGCACTGAGAGAACTCACCGCCCGTCCACTCGAGAGAACGCCAAGAATCGACCTCATGTTCGATGAGCGATCGGCTTAGT
>MDSV01078071.1_pt1 | contig 35788 bp, 41 predicted proteins | sample 810851 | NCBI WGS metagenome assembly MDSV01 (sample SAMN05326640, study PRJNA326480) | marine metagenome | isolation source: seawater | place: Atlantic Ocean: North East | collected 2012 | reverse complement strand
ATAAAGAAGATATTTCAATTTCAAAAATGGAAAAAACGCTAAAATTGGTTCATCCAAAAAGTAATGATTTTTTTGAAGCTTGTAGAGAAAAGCTTGGCTGGAGTTTAAATATTTCAAACAATTAAATTGAAAATATTTAGTACTATATATATTCCAATTATAACTCTAGCAGCACTCTTGAGTATTGTTTCTAACTTTGGCTCAGTTATTTCAATAATTGAGCCATTCACATACACAAAAATAAATATTTCAAATCTTGGGTATGTTTCAATATCAACATTTAATGAAACATTTTTTAATCAAAATCAGTGGTGGCGTTTAGTAACTCCGATGTTTCTGCATTTTTCTATTGCACATCTTGCTTTTAATTCCTTGTGGATTTACATACTCGGTCAGCAAATTGAAAAAATTGATGGAAAATTAATATTTATAATACTTGTTTTATTCTCTTCAATTTCAAGTAATTTTCTTCAGTTTTACTGGGCAAGTTCAAATTTATTTGGAGGACTCTCAGGAGTCATTTATGGTCTAATAGGATACTGTATGATTAACGAAATGGATTCAGTTTATCAGAGATATGAAATTCCTCCTGCTTTATATCTTTTTATGATTATTTGGATGGTGCTTGGCTTTTTAGGGCTTTTGGATCTATTTGGATTTGGTTCAGTTGCAAATTTTGCACATCTTGGTGGATTAGTTTCAGGAATTGCTTTTGCTATAATATATAAATTTATAAATGTAAGCTTAATAGGTAAACCATGATTAAAAAAGCAGTATTGCCAGTTGCAGGACTTGGAACTAGATTTCTCCCAGCTTCAAAAGCAACCCCAAAAGAAATGCTACCCATCATAGATAAACCCCTTGTTCAATATGCTGTGGAGGAGGCAATTAAAGAAGGCATTAATGAAATTATATTCATAACTAGCAATGAAAAAAATTCAATAGAAAAACATTTTAAAAAGAACAAAAAAATCGAATCTAGACTCATCAAATCTGGTAAGAATAATTTTGTAGAAAAACTTAACCCCAAGATGTTCGAAAAAATAACCTTTAAATATGTTAATCAGAAATCCCAAAAAGGTCTAGGTGATGCATTATTGCAAGCTGAAAAATATATAAAGAATGAATCGTTTGTGGTTATGCTACCGGATGATTTATTTTTATCAAAAAAATCGTGCTTAAGTCAAATAATATCACTTAGCGAAAAAACAGGTACCAGTGCAATAGCATTAAATAAAATAGATAAAGCCAATATTCATAAATATGGTGTGATTAAACCAGGAATAATAAATAATAAAATAATTCAAATAATTGATATGGTTGAAAAACCACTTGCAAAAAATGCACCATCAGACATTGCAGTATGCGGAAGATACGTTTTTACACCATCAATATTTAAGTATTTAAAAAAAGTAAAATGTAATTCATCTAATGAAATTCAATTAACTAACGCAATAAAGCTTCAAATTGAAGATGAAGAAGTATTTGGATATATATATGATGGTCAGAAATTTGATTGTGGTAGTAAAGAAGGATTTGTTCATGCTACCATTGCGCTTGCATTGAAAGATAAAGCAATAAACAAAAAGATCAAAGAAATAATTAAGGATATTATTTGAATTTTTTTCTTAAAGTTATAAAGATTTTTCCACCAGAAGCAGCACATTCTATTTCATTAAACTCTCTAAATTTTTTATATAAAATTAATTTACTTAATATTTTTTTTAAAAAAATATCAAAAGATGAAATCATTACATTTGCAAATATCAAATTTAAAAACAGGCTTGGTACAGCAGCCGGGTTGGACAAAAATGGTGATTTTATAGATTGTTTAGGTAGCTTGGGCTTTGGTTTTTTGGAAGTAGGAACCGTTACTCCAGTCTCTCAACAAGGTAATAATAAACCCAGGGTCCATAGAAATTTTAAAGAAAACTCTATTATAAATAGCTTAGGGTTTAATAATAAAGGAGTTGATTATCTTGTTAAAAATTTAAAGAAAAGAAAATATGATGGAATTGTTGGTGTAAACATAGGAGCTAATAAAAAATCAGTAGGTGAAAAGAGAATTAAAGATTATTTAATTTGCTTGGAGAAAGTTCATGAGCATGCAGACTATATAACGATCAATATTTCATCTCCAAATACTCCAAATTTAAGGGATTTGCATAAAGAAGATTATTTAAAAGAGTTGATTGAAAAGATTGATACAAAATCAAAAGATTTAAATATTTCTAAACCAATTTTTATCAAAATATCTCCTGATGAAAATAACGAAAGTGTAAGAAATATTTTAAAGTTAATTAATGACTCATCTATAGCTGGAATTATTGCAACTAATACTTCTGTCAATAAATCAAATTTATTGCAAGATAATTTTAAATCAATTGAAGGTGGAGTTTCAGGAGCACCATTAATGAAAAGGAGCACTGAAAAAATATCATATATAAGCTCTCTTTCAAAAAGTATTCCAATAATTGGTGTTGGAGGAGTAATCTCAAAACAAGATTTTAATGCAAAAGTTAATGCTGGAGCTGGACTGGTTCAAATATATACCGGTTTTGTAATAAAAGGACCAAAAATTATTCAAGAAATTTTGAGCATTTGAAATGATTGAGTATCTTGTCTTTTTTCTGGCATTAGTTTTTTTAATTGGTTCAGTCTCACTCGCAATTCCATCAAAAAAATCACAAAAAATATCTAAATTAAGAATGGAGGCTAGGAAGCTTGGTGCAACCATTACTTCTGCACTTTATGGATCAAATGACTTCAAAAATTACAAAAAAAATGATGTCTACTATCAGATTAAAAATAAATCAGAACTGAAAGAAGCTCACTATATTAGAGACAAAGATAAATTATTGTTGTATTCTCCTGTCAAATTTAAGTACTCTGAGAGATTTGTAAACATTAATTTGCAAATTGAAAAAGTCTCAGCAAGTATCAATGAAATAATTTTTACAGAAAAGAATATTAAGTTTATTTGGAACGAAATTAATGATATCAGCGAATTAAAATTAATTATTGATAAATTGAATCAAATAAAATAATTTAAAAATTTTTCTTGCAAATACTACCCAATTAATGATATTCATAAAAAAGGAATAAAAATTTTAATAATGGCTAAATCTTTAGTAATAGTAGAATCACCAGCAAAGGCCAAGACTATTTCAAAATATCTTGGATCAGAATATATTGTTGAATCAAGTGTTGGACATATAAGAGATCTTCCAAAAAAAGCTTCGCCAAATGCTAAAAGAGCATCAATTCCGAAAGAGTTATCACCTGAAGAGAAAAGTAAACTCAAAACTATTAATGATAGAAACAGACTAATAAGGAGAATGGGTATTGATCCTGATAATGGATGGAAGGCTGACTGGCAAATAATTCCTGAGAAAGAAAAAGTAATAAAATCATTAAAAAAATCTGCAAAAGGAGTTGACCATATATATCTAGCAACTGACCTTGATCGAGAAGGTGAAGCAATAGCATGGCATCTTAAAGAGGCACTTGGACCTGAAAAATATGAGTATTCAAGAGTTAGATTTAATCAAATTACAAAGTCAGCAATCATAGATTCTTTTGAGGATCCAAAAGAGATAGATTTAGATTTAGTAAAAGCTTACAGGGCAAGAAGGTTTCTTGATAAAGTTATTGGATTTGAGCTTTCACCTTTGTTGTGGAAGAAAGTTGCTAGAGGTCTTTCTGCGGGAAGAGTGCAATCTGTTGCTTTGAGACTTTTAGATGAAAGAGAAAGGTTAATACAAGAATTTATTCCAGAAGAGTTTTGGGAGGTTTCAATGATTCTTAATAAAGATGATTTAAGTATTCCTTTTTTACTTAACAGAAAAAAGTCTCAACCATTATTAAAGAATGAAGAAGCTATGAAGATAAATGAGCTTATCAAAAGTTCAGAAATATCTATAGATGAAATTATAAAAAAACCTGTCAAAACAAAACCTAGAGCACCTTTTATTACATCAACACTTCAGCAGGCTGCGAGCACAAAATTAAGCTTTACAGTTAAAAGAACAATGAGAGTTGCTCAGAAGCTTTATGAGGCTGGACATATTACTTACATGAGGACTGATGCTCCAAGTTTAAGCAAAGAGTCTATTCAGGATGCTAGAAATTTCATTGATGAGAGGGTTGGTGAAAAATACTTAACTAATGCCCCCAGAATTTATTCAAGTACTGAGAATGCTCAAGAAGCACATGAAGCTGTAAGACCAACTAACGCTTACCTTACGGCAGATGATCTTATGAATCATACCGAAGAGGAAAAAAGGCTTTACCAACTGATATGGCAACAATACATATCATCTCAAATGCCAGATGCTGAATATTTATCAACCTCTGCCAAAATTAACATGGGTGAATATACATTTTCAGCAAAAGGAAGAGAAATAGTTTTTGATGGATATACAAAAATATCGCAACCTTTTAAATCTGATGATGATATTTTACCTCCACTAGAAGAGGGAGAAATACTTACATTAAATGAAGTAAATCTCGATCAAAAATTTACAAAACCACCTGCAAGATTCTCTGAAGCTGCTTTAGTAAAAGAACTTGAAAAGAAGGGCATAGGAAGACCATCCACGTATGCAAACATAATTTCTACTATTCAAGATAGAGGGTATGTTGAAATTCAAAATAGAAGATTTTTTGTTAAAAAAATTGGTCATATTGTTGCTGAAAGATTAATTGAAAGTTTTGATGACATTATGGATTATGAATTTACCGCTAATCTTGAAAATAATTTAGATAGTGTCGCTAGAGGTGAATTAAATTGGAGAAATGTTTTGGATGATTTTTATAATAGTTTCCAAAAAGATTTAGTTTCTGCCTCAGAAGAAAATGGAATGAGAGGTAACCAACCAACAAATACAGACATTATCTGTCCATGTGGTAAAAAAAATATGGTTATTAGAAATTCATCAAATGGAGTTTTTTTGGGATGTTCTGGATACCAGAATACTGGAGATGATAAATGTAAAGAAACACTCAATTTAGTGTCTGGTGACGAAGCAATTAGTGTTGATGATAGTGAGGAGGCTACAAATCTTCTAATAAAAAAAAGATGTCCAAAATGTGGAACAAGCATGGATAATTATCTTATTGATGAAAATCGTAAACTTCATGTATGTGGAAAAAATCCAGATTGTGACGGCTATTTGATTGAAGAGGGCCAATTTAAAATAAAAGGTTATGACGGCCCAACTCTTGAATGTCATAAATGTGGTTCTGAAATGCAGCTTAAAACCGGTAGGTTTGGAAAATATTTTGGTTGTTTGAATGATAACTGTGGAGCCACAAGAGCCTTACAAAGAAACGGAGAACCCAAACCAATCACAATGGAGCCTATTGAACTAAAAAATTTAAAATGTATTAAATGTGAAGATCATTACTTATTGCGTGATAGCATGAAGGGTTTATTTTTAGCTGCAAGTCAATATCCAAAAAATAGAGAGACAAGGGCACCTAAGGTTCATGAGATAAACAAACTCAATCTTGAAATTAATGAGGCATGTCGCTTTTTACCAAACAAAGATAAACATACATATCTTCTCAGTGCACCTGAAAAAGATATAGATGGTAATGAGTATGTGATTAGATATAACAGAACTGATGACATTCATTATGTTGCTTCTGAAAAAGATGGAAAGAAAACTAAATGGACGGCAGTATTTTCTGATGGTGAATGGAAGCAAAATAAAAAAGATTAGTGGAAAATAGAGAACTATCAAACCTATACCTAGATTTATCAAAAGAAATTCTTAATAAAATTAATTTTGGAGGGTCTGTCAGAGACAACCAAAATCAACTTCTTTTCATAACATGTCTTGAAAAAAGCATTTCATATTTTACTGATGAGATAAATTCTACTCTGATAAATGGTATTCCAAATATTGAAACATTTTGTTTTTCAGAAAAATGGCTACAATTATCAAAAATCGACACAATAAAAAATATTTTTATAAAAGAAATCGAACCCAATGGGTTATTAGTTATGATGGAAAAATCAAAACAAAAACTAATAAACGTCAATAACGATAATTTAATAGTTACAGATGAACCAAATAACTTGAAAAAATATAATTTAATATTAGATAAGTACAAGGACACCCAAGAGTTGCTTCGCAAAATGCTTGATGAGTGTTAAGCTAAATTTATATGGAGATAAAATGACTAACTACTTAGAATTAGCACAACTAGCCGATGGAAGTATTGTATTAAGAAGATCAGATGATCATAAAAATCCTATTGTTAAAATATGCTTTTCACAAGAATCAAAAGATTTTCTTCAAGGTCAAGAATTAACTGTAGCAAAAGAGATGATTCGAGCAGGTATAGAAAGTGTGAGCGGTAATGTTAGTGATTTAGATGAATTTTTTGATAAACAAAGAGATAAGTTCTCAAAAAAGCAAACTATAGTTCATTAGTTCCTTCTTAAGAGCCCAATACTTTTTCCTTCAATACTTAACTCATCTCGTTCTAAATTAACTTTTATAGTTTCGAAATCTTCATTTGCTGGTTCGAGTTCAACTAATTTAGCTGATTTTCTATTAAAAAACTTTACTGTTACTTCATCATCGATTCTTGCAATAACAATATCACCGTTTCTCACATCAGTTGTTTTTTTTACTGCAATTAAATCATCTTCCATTATTCCAGCATCTTTCATGCTAAGACCTTTAACTTTTAGAAAATAATCAAATTTAGACTCAAAAAATGATTTAGGACAATTAATAGTTCTTTCTATATTTTCTTCTGCAAGAGTTGGGGACCCAGCTGCAACAAGACCTATTACAGGATAATTATCTTTACTTCCATAAGAATTTTCATCATTAATAATAGATATACCTCTTGAGGCCCCACTTTCAATTGCTATAAAGCCTTTCTTTTCTAGAGCTCTTAGATGTGTTTCTGCCGAATTTGGTGATTTAAAACCAAGCTCTTTACAAATGTTTGCTCGAGTTGGTGGAAAACCTGTCTTATTTATGTAAATTTGAATACAATCTAATACTCGTTGTTGTTGTGAAGTAATTTCTTTCATAATAATAAATGTACTGAATATATATACAGTATAATGTAATTTATATTTTTTTCAAGATCTATGGTAAACAGGAAATCTAAATTAATAATAGGAATATCATCAAGAGCATTATTTGATTTAGATAAAAGTCATGAAATATATAAAAATGAAGGACTTAAGTCATATCAGAGTTATCAAGTAGAAAATGAAAATAAAACATTAAAACCTGGCGAAGCTTTTAATCTTGTTAAAAAAATTTTAAAAATTAACGAACTATATAATGGTACTGACAGAGTTGAAGTTATTTTATTATCAAGAAATACCTCTGATACTGGTTTAAGAATAAGAAACTCTATTGAAGATCATAAACTAAACATTAGCAGAGCAGCTTTTTGTGGAGGTGAAAGTCCGCATAGGTATGTTAAAGATTTTGGAGTACATCTTTTTTTATCTAGCAGTATTGATGATGTAAAACTTGCAATTAAAAGCAATGTAGCAGCGGCTACAATTCTTTCAAGAAAATTAACAAAGAATAAAAAATCAAGCTCTGATCAGTTAAAAATAGCATTTGATGGCGATGCAGTAATCTTTTCAGATGAATCAGAAAAAATTTATCAAAAAGATGGTTTAAAGGCATTTATTAAAAATGAGGTTACCTCCACCACACCTCTCAAAGAAGGCCCGTTTAAATCATTTTTAGTTCAATTAAATAATATTCAAAATGATTTTGAAATCAATGAATGTCCAATTAGAACAGCTCTTGTTACTGCAAGGTCAGCGCCATCAGATAGAAGGGTTATCAAAACTTTAAGAGAATGGGGAGTAAGAATTGATGAGTCTCTTTTTCTGGGCGGCCTATCTAAAAATAAATTTTTAGAATCTTTTGATGCGGACATCTTCTTTGATGATCAAAAAAAGCATATTATGAGTGCTGTAAAAAATACTACCTCAGGACATGTGCCATACGGGATAAAGAATAATTAATCATGGAAATAGTTTGTTTAGATATGGAAGGTACTCTTACCCCTGAAATATGGGAAAGAGTTGCTGAAGATACTGGGGTTGAAGAACTTGGAATGACTACAAGAGATATTCCTATTTATGAAGATCTTCTAGACATGAGATTAAAGGTGATGAAAGATAAAAAGATAAAACTTTCACATGTTCAAAAAGCAGCAAATTCTCTTGAATTGCTTCCAGGTGCTTTAGATTTTGTAAACGGATTAAGAGAGAATTTCCAAGTTGTAATTCTATCCGATACCTTTCATGATGTTGCAAAACCTTTAATGAAAAAACTTGGGTTTCCATTTTTGCTCTGTCACAATCTTATAGTAGAGAATGATGAAATTATTTCATATAAGCTTAGACACACTAAAGCCAAACAGCAAGCAATAAAAGCATTTCAAGGAATGGGATACAGATGCTTTGCTGCTGGTGATTCGCATAATGATATTCAAATGTTTGAAATTGCAGAAAAAGGTTTTTTTATAAATGCGCCAGATAAAATTTCTTCAAAGTATCCTGTAATCCAGTCTTTTCATAACTATGATGACTTAGAGGATGCAATTAAATTAAATTCAAATTTTAAAAGATGACAGAAGCACATAAATTAAGTAACTATGTTAGACCCCTAATGACATTACCCAATAATGAAAATAAATTATTGCTCCATAGTTGTTGTGCTCCATGCTCTGGTGAAATAATTGAAGCATTGGCTGCTTCTAAAATTAAAACGACTGTATTTTTTTATAATCCTAATATCCATCCAGTAGATGAATATGAGATTAGAAAAAATGAGAACAGAAGATTTTGTGAGAAAGTTGGTTTCGAGTGTGTGGACGGTGATTATGATAAAGAAAATTGGTTTGAGAGAATTAAAGGGCTTGAGAATGAACCAGAAAGAGGGGAAAGATGCACAAAATGTTTTGATATGAGATTTGAAAGATCAGCATTATTTGCCTACGAAAATAAGTTTAAGATTTTTGCTACAACTTTAGGCATATCTAGATGGAAGGATCTGAATCAGATTAATGGATCTGGTAAGAGAGCTGCATCAAGATTTTCAAATATAAGTTTCTGGAATATTAATTGGAGAAAACAAGGTGGTTCATCAAGAATGATAGAGATTTCAAAAAGAGAAAAATTTTATCAGCAAGAATATTGTGGATGTGTATACAGCTTAAGGGATACAAACAGATGGAGACGCAAAAACAATAAAGATAGAATTATAAGGGGAATAAAGTTTTATTAAGATGCAACCTGGAGAGAAATTTAGAAAAGCACTAGAGCTTAATTCACCACTTATAATACCTGGAACAATTAATGCTTATTCAGCAAAACTTGCTGAAAGAGCAAAACATAAAGCTATATATTTATCTGGAAGTGGTGTAGCTGCAGCTTCATACGGATTACCAGATCTTGGAATTACATCAATGAATGATGTTCTTATTGATGTTAAAAGAATTACAAATGCAACTTCTCTTCCTCTTTTAGTTGATATCGATACAGGTTGGGGGGATGCTGATAACATTTCTAAAACTATATTTGAGATGAATAAAGCAGGTTGTGCTGCGGTGCATATCGAGGATCAGGTTTTCGATAAAAGATGTGGCCACAGACCAAATAAAAAAATAGTTTCAATAGATGAAATGAAGGAGAGGCTTAAAACTGCAGTGTCTTCAAAAATTGATGATTCATTTTTTATTATGGCCAGAACAGACGCTCTTGCTTCAGAAGGAATTACTGGAGCTATTAAAAGATGTGAAGCATATATTGAAGAAGGTATTGACGGTATTTTTTTAGAAGCTGTAACTTGTATTGAAGAGTATGAAGTCTTTAAAAAAAATCTTTCAATTCCAGTTCTTGCAAATATCACAGAGTTTGGAAAAACACCTTTATTTAACCAAAATCAACTTAAGGAGGTTGGTGTAGATATGATCCTATATCCTTTAACTGCCTTCAGAGCCATGAGTGCATCTGCAGAAAAAATTTATAATTCAATAATCAAAGACGGGACACAAGAGCCTCTGTTAGATATAATGCAGACCCGGGAAGAGTTGTACGAAATTTTAGATTATTATAATCATGAAAAAAAACTGGATATAAAATTTTCAAATAAGGATTAAAGTTACTATAAATAATGACAAAAAAATTAGAGGGTGCAGGTTTAAGAGGTCAAGTTGCGGGAGAAACATCTCTTTCTACAGTTGGTCAAATCGAAGGATTGGCATATAGAGGACATAAAATTGAACTTCTTGCAGAAAAATCTACATTTGAAGAGGTTGCATATCTTTTAATATATGACAAGTTACCTAATCTTCAGGAATTAGATGATTATAAAAAATTATTAAAAAGTCATAGAGATCTTCCAGTTGAGCTTAAGGAAGTACTTCAAAAAATTCCTGCTACAGCGCATCCTATGGATGTTATGAGAACAGGTACATCAATGCTTGGAAATTTGGAACCTGAAGGTGAATTCTCTAATCAACTTAATTCAATAAATAGAATGATTGCAACAATGCCATCAATAGTCACATATTGGTATAAATACTCTCATGAAGGTTTAGATATTAATTTAGTTAATGATGAAGAATCAATGGCTGGTCATTTTCTCCATATCTTGCATGGTAAAACTCCCTCAGATTTACACAGAAAAGTTATGGATGTTTCTCTGATTCTCTATGCGGAACATGAATTTAATGCATCAACATTCACAGCAAGAGTTTGTGCTTCAACGATGTCTGATATTCATTCATGTGTTGTTGCTGCTATTGGCTCCTTAAGAGGGCCTCTTCATGGGGGTGCAAACGAAAAAGCCATGGAATTAATAGAGAACTGGAGATCAAAAGACGAGGCTAAATCAAACGTCTTAGAAATGCTCAACAAAAAAGAAAAAATTATGGGCTTTGGTCACGCAGTTTACTCAATAAGAGACCCTAGAAATGCTGTAATCAAGGAATATGCAAAACAATTATCTGAGCTTGCTGATGATAATACTTTATATCTAGTTGCAGATGAGGTTGAAAAAGTTATGGCAGATGAAAAAAATATGTTTGCGAATGCTGATTTTTTTCATGCTCCCGCATATTTTTATATGGGAATACCCACAAAACTCTTTACTCCAATATTTGTAATGTCTAGAGTTTCTGGCTGGACTGCTCATTGCATGGAACAAAGAGCTAATAACCGAATAATAAGACCCAGTGCAGAATATACTGGTGTCGAATCCTCTGATTGGATTGATATCGCCGATAGGTCCTAAATAAATGTCATCGAATGTTGATCTGAATATCAGACCAGATTTTGATAACTTAATTTCTGAAATAGCTAATTATGTTTCTTCTTTCGAAATCAAATCTGATTTGGCATTAGATACTGCAAGAAATTGCCTAATGGATACTATCGGATGTGGTTTATTAGCACTTCAATTTCCAGCTTGTACAAAAATGCTAGGTCCAATCGTTAAGGATAGTAAAGTGCCTTTTGGGGTAAGAGTACCTGGAACAGATTATGAGCTTGATCCGGTTAAAGGTGCATTTGATATTGGTTGTATTGTTAGATGGCTTGATTATAACGATACTTGGCTTGCTGCTGAATGGGGTCATCCATCTGATAATTTAGGTGCAATTTTATCAGTTTGTGATTTTATATCACAGCAAAATATTGCAAGTGGAAAAGCATCACTCAAAATGCGAACTGTATTGGAGTCAATGATTATGGCTCATGAGATTCAAGGAGTCTTAGCCCTTGAAAATAGTTTTAATAAAGCAGGGTTAGACCATGTCGTTTTAGTAAAAGTCGCTTCAACAGCAATTGCAACTAAATTAATGGGTGGTTCTATTGATCAAATTAAAGATGCTGTAAGTCATGCTTGGGTCGATGGCCAAAGTTTAAGAACATATAGACATGCTCCAAATGCAGGCACAAGAAAAAGTTGGGCAGCTGGTGATGCTACAAGTAGAGCCGTTAGACTAGCAATGATAACTATGTCTGGAGAAATGGGATATCCAAGTGTTCTCTCTACTCCAGTTTGGGGATTTGAAGACGTTTTATTTGATGGAAAACAAATTGTATTACCTCAACCACTTGGAACTTACGTTATGGAAAATATACTTTTTAAGATTAGTTTTCCTGCTGAGTTTCATGCCCAAACGGCAGTAGAAGCTGCTGTAAAACTTCATAATGTCGTTAAAGATAGGATTAATGAAATTAAGTTAATTGAAATTACAACTCATGAATCCGCAATAAGAATTATTTCAAAAGTTGGAGAATTAAATAATCCTGCTGATAGAGATCACTGTTTGCAGTATATGGTTGCAATTGGATTACTTAAGGGAAATTTAATAGCAGAAGATTATGAGGATGATGTTGCAGAAGATCCAAGAATAGATATATTAAGAGAAAAAATGATTATTAATGAGGATAAAAAATATTCAAAAGATTACCTTGAAGCTGATAAAAGATCTATTGCAAATAGAATAAAAATTTCTTTTATTGATGGTACTGCAACAGATGAAATCGAGGTTGAGTATCCTATTGGCCATATGAGAAGAAGAGATGAAGGCATACCAGTGTTAGAAAATAAGTTTAAATCTAATTTAGCAATTACTTATGATGAAGATATTGCTAAAAGAATATTTGAACTTTGTATGAGTCAACAAGAACTAGAAGAAGCCTCTGTAGTAGATTTTCAAAGCTTGTTATCAAAAAAACCCAACAGTTGTAAAAAACCCTAAAAATAAAGCTTTTTTAGCATTTTGGACTATAATTATCGCCATGTCAGGCAATACGTTTGGAAAAATATTTAAAATTACGACTTTTGGAGAGAGTCATGGCAGTGCTATGGGCTCAATTCTTGATGGATGTCCGCCTCAAATAGAACTTACTAATGAGGATATTCAACTTGAATTAGACAGGAGAAAGCCAGGACAGTCAGATGTAACTACTCAAAGAAAAGAAGATGATGCAGTTGAGATAATGTCAGGTGTTTTTGAAGGAAAAACGCTTGGGACTCCAATAGGAATGATAATTTATAACAAAGATCAAAAATCAAAAGATTACTCAGATATTAAAGATGTATTTAGACCAAATCATGCAGACATTACTTATCAAGCAAAATATGGCCATCGAGATTATAGAGGTGGGGGAAGAGCCAGTGCTAGGGAAACTGTAAACTGGGTTGCTGCTGGAGCAGTTGCTAAAAAAATACTTCAAAAAGAAGGAATAACCGTAAATGGATTTGTTTCTGAAATTGGTAAAATAAAAGCTGAAACTATAAATCATAAAAAAACTGCAAATAAATATTTTTTTTGTGACGAATCAAAACTTTCTGAATTAGATTCTATGTTTAACAAATTAATTGAAGAGGGTAATTCTGTGGGTGCAAAGCTAGGAGTTATTGTTGAAAATTGTCCAGTAGGTCTTGGTGATCCAGTTTTTGAGAAGCTTGATGCTAATCTTGCGAAAGCAATAATGACAATTAATGCAGTCAAATCAGTATCTATTGGGAATGTAGATGATCTTTTAAACTTAAAAGGTTCTGAAGCAAGAGATGAAATCACAGCGTCAGGCTATTCCTCAAATAATTCAGGAGGAATCCTTGGAGGAATATCTAATGGAGACGATATAAATATTAGCTTTATTATTAAGCCAACCTCAAGCATAAAAACAAAAGGTAAAACTGTAAATAAGGATGGCGAAGAAGTTGATATAGAAGTTAAAGGAAGACATGACCCTTGTGTTGGCATTAGAGCTGTTCCAATTGCTGAAGCAATGGTAAGTATTGTTTTAGTAGATCACTTATTAATTAATAGAGCACAGTGCGCTGATGTTGAACAAAAACTACCATTTACAGAATAGATATAATGAAGACTTTGTACGACAAACTCTGGGAAGAGCATCACGTTACCCAACTTGATTCGGGTGAATCTCTTTTATACATCGATAGGCATTATCTTCACGAAGTAACATCACCTCAGGCATTCGAGGGATTAGCAAAAAAAAATTTAAAACCTTGGAGGCTTGGAGCAAATATTGCTACTCCAGATCATAATGTCCCAACAACTAGAGGAAATGATTTTAATTCTAATCAAATAAAAGATGAGATCTCAAAGATACAAGTAGTTGAGCTTGATAAGAATTGTAATACTTTCGGAATCAAACAGTTTGATATTAAATCTTCAAAGCAAGGCATTGTTCATGTTATAGGCCCAGAGCTTGGATATACCTTACCAGGCATGACAATAGTTTGTGGAGATTCTCATACCTCAACTCATGGTGCGTTAGGATGTTTAGCTATGGGCATTGGAACTTCAGAAGTTGAGCATGTTCTTGCCACGCAGTGTCTAAAAGTGTCTAAGCTAAAAAATATGCTTGTTAGGTTCGAAGGAACCCCAGTCGAAAATGTTTCTTCAAAAGATATTGTTTTATATTTTATTGGTTTAATTGGAACAGCTGGTGGTACTGGTTATGCAATAGAATTTTCGGGGAGCTACATAAAAGATATTTCTGTAGAAAGCAGGATGACTATATGTAATATGGCAATTGAAGCAGGTGCGAAGGTAGGACTAATTGCTCCAGACAAAACTACAATAAATTATGTAAAAGAAAAATCTTTTCTAGATAAAAAAACTTTAGAGAAAGCCGAAAACTATTGGTTAAATTTAAACACTGATGATGGAGCAAAATTTGATAATGAAGTTGTTGTTGATGTATCTAAAATTAAGCCACAAGTTACATGGGGTACTTCACCAGAAATGGTTGTGAATTATGATGATGAAATACCAACAGTTTTAAGTGCAAATGATGATAACAAAAGGAATATTGAATTAGCCAGAAATTATATGGGCATACAAAATGAATCTAAGTTATCTGAATTAACTTTTGATAAAGTTTTTATTGGATCATGTACAAATTCTAGAATTGAGGATCTTAGGCAGGCTGCAAAAGTAGTTAAAGGTAAAACGATTGCTGATAATATTATTGAGGCAATAGTAGTTCCAGGTTCTGGAATGGTTAAAGAGCAAGCCGAAATGGAAGGTCTTGACGAAGTATTCAAAGAAGCTGGTTTTATCTGGAGAGATCCCGGATGTTCAATGTGTTTAGGAATGAATCCTGACCAATTAAAGCCGTATGAAAGATGTGCATCTACATCAAATAGAAATTTTGAGGGCAGACAAGGTTATTTAGGACGAACCCATTTAATGAGTCCACTAATGGCAGCATACACAGCTATAAATGGAACTGTCGGTGAGCCATCATGACATCTAATAGTGAAGGATTAATCATAGATGGAGTAGTAAGTTATATTGATAGAGATAACATTGACACAGATCAAATCATTCCAACAGAATATTTGAAATCAATTAAAAAATTTGGCTATGAAGATTACTTGTTTGATGGATGGAGATATAAGGATGATGGAAAGCTTGGTGTTAAAAAAGAAGATAGACATATCAACCAAGATTTTATTTTAAATAACAAACCATATAGTGAATCTAAAATTCTTCTTGTAAGGGATAATTTTGGATGTGGTTCATCAAGGGAACACGCTGTATGGGCCTTAAGAGATTTTGGCATTAAAGCAGTTATAGCATCATCATTTGGAGACATTTTTTATAATAATTGTTTTAAAAATTCGGTACTACCAATCAAGTTAAGAACAAATGAAATTGAAGAACTTTTTGGTTTAGTTAAAAAAGATATTGTTGAACTCTCTATAGATCTTCAACAAAGAAAGATCTACATAGATGACACACATAAATTAAATTTTAAAGTAGATGATCATCTAATTGATCGAATCATATACGGATTAGATGATGTTGATGTTAGCCTGAAAGAGAAAGAGAAAATCTTAAACTTTGAAAAAAATAGGATGTCATCAAAACCATGGATATATGCTAATGAGTAAAAAAGTATTAGTTTTGCCAGGTGATGGCATTGGTCAAGAGGTAACCGCATCTGCTGTTGAGATCTTAGATTTTATAATTGATGAATATAACCTTGATTTTAAAGTAACATCAATGAATGTTGGTGGAACAGCTTATGACGAGTCAGGTTCACCAATACCAGATAATGTTCTTGATGCAGCTAAGGAGTCAGATGCTATTTTATTTGGTGCTGTTGGAGGCCCTGAATGGGATGATCTGGACTGGGATGATCGACCTGAAAATGCTTTATTAAGATTAAGGAAAGAATTAAATCTTTTTGCAAATCTTAGACCAGCCTTTTTATTTAACGAGTTATCAGACGCATCTCCATTAAAAAAAGAAATAATAAATGATCTTGATATCCTCATTGTAAGAGAACTTACAGGAGGAATATATTTTGGTGAACCTAGAGGTATTTTTTTAGATAAAGAACCTAACTATGCTTTTAATACAATGATTTATAATGAAGAAGAAATTAGGAGAATTGCTAGAATAGCATTTGAATCTGCACAAAAAAGAAATAAAAAATTATGCTCTGTTGAAAAAGCTAATGTATTAGAGGTATCAAAATTTTGGAGATCTATTGTGACTGAAATGTCTGAAGATTATCCAGATATTGAGCTTTCGCATCAGCTTGCTGACAATGCTGCAATGCAATTAGTTCTTAACCCTAATCAGTTTGATGTGATAGTTTCGAGCAATCTTTTTGGAGATATTCTTTCAGATATTGCTGCTACGCTTACTGGCTCAATTGGCATGCTTCCTTCAGCGTCATTGGATAGCTCATTCAAGGGTATGTTTGAACCATGTCATGGTAGTGCACCAGACATAGCAGGAAAAAACTTAGCAAACCCCTTGGCAATGATTTCTTCTCTATCAATGGCACTAAAATATTCGCTAAACGAGGAGGAAGCCGCAAATAGAATTGATAAGGCTATTAGAAAGTTTATCGAGTCTGGCAATAGAACTATTGACATAACAACAGACAAAAAGTATCTAAAAACTTCAGAAGTTGCAAAAAAAATAATTGAGATGATTAAAGATGAATAATTCAATTAATTTAGCTTTAGTTGGAGCGTCTGGTGTCGTAGGAAATAAGATAATATCTTTATTGGAGAAAAAGAAAGTAAATATTAATAATTTTTTTCCTCTTGGCCACGCCTCTGTAGGAAAAGAAATCTCTTTTAATAATAAAAAATATATTATCGAAGATATATCAAGCTTTGATTCAACAAAGGCAAGTATGATTATTTTTTCAGCTGGCTCAGATGTTGCCAGAAAGTATGCAAAAGATTTTGTGAATATGGGTTCTTTTGTAATAGATTTATCTTCAGAGTATAGATATGAAGAGGACGTACCATTAATTATTCCAGAAATTAATGGATATATTCTTAATGATGTTGAAGGCCCATTACTTATTGCAAATCCAAATTGTTCTGTATCACAATTATTAATGGCTCTTGAACCAATCCATAGAAAATATAATGTAGAAATATTAAATGTTGCCACTTACCAAGCTGTATCTGGAACTGGGAAAGATGCAGTAGCAGAACTCAATCTTCAATTAGATGACAAAAACGCTGAGCCAAAAGTATACCCAAAGAAAATTGCTTTTAACGCCATACCTCAATGTGATATTTTTCTTGATAATGATTTTACAAAAGAAGAGATGAAAGTTGTTTGGGAAACGAAGAAGATTTTAGATCCAAATATTGAAGTTCAGGCAACATGTGTAAGGGTTCCTGTTATAAACGGTCATTCAGAAGCAATATTTTTTAGAACAAAGAATCCCATTACAAAAAAAGAAATATGTGATCTGCTATCAGTTTCTTCAGGAATAACCATTATAGATAATCCATCAAAGTTAGAATATCCAACTCCTCTTGAAAACGCAGATGATACCGAAGATGTTTTTGTTGGAAGAATAAGAACACAAATTATTAATAATGAGAGTTGGGTCTCTATGTGGATAGTTGCAGATAATGTTTACGGTAAAGGGGCTGCTCTGAATGCTGTACAAATTCTTGAACAACTAATTGAAAATAATAAACTGTGCTGAAATATTTTTACTTTGTTTTAATAAGCATTTCTTTGAATGTTCTCTCAGATATCATTTTATATTCTCCAGAAATAAATACTAATTCTAATGACGAAAGGGTAATTGAGTTAAAAATAAAAAATGCTAATGTCAAAGATTCAGAAATATTTATAAATGAATATAAGTCAGAAGATATTATTGATGACAACTTAATTAAATACACATTGCTTGAAAATTTTGATGATTATCAAACATTTAAAATAGTTCTGTCTAGTAATTATTTTGAGGATTATTTCAGTTTTCAAATTAACATAAAAGATAAGCTAAAAAAGGATATTTTTATTTTCTTACCTTCAAAATCAAGAGGATCACAAGCTTCGCAAGAAATAACCATCACAAATCAATCGTTAAGTAACGTATCTCAAAATGATATATCTAATATAAACGAAGTCTCTACAAATACTGAGGTTGTTCAAAAAATTTATGAAGCTGAGGATATTTCAACCATGTGGAGTTTGGCAACAGAAATCAAACAAGGTTTGAACGATATTTCAATATATCAAATTATGTGGTCAATTTATTTAGGAAATAAGTCTGCATTTATTGACAATAATATAAATTTAATCAGAAGTGATATTGATATACAAATACCTAATATTTCAGAAATGGAAAATATATCTTTTGAAATAGCAAGAAACTCTATTTTAGATATGAATACTTCTTTTTCATCTAGTTTTAAAACCGCCTCAAGATCTTTGCTTGTGTTAACTGCTCCAAAAGTAGTTGAAAATCAAATCAATACTGAAGAAATTCTGGAAAAAACTGAGGATGTTAGTCAATTTACATTTGATGACATAAGTGACCCTAAAACATTAATAGAAAATAATACTAAAGAAATTTCACTTGGAATTGAAAACGATACTGCACAAGAGTTAATCAGTAAAACAAAAGAATCAGCTGAGGTTCAAAATGATAAAAGTTTTGAACTCATGGATATCTTATTTATTTCATTAGTTTCTGTACTTTCAGGTATTTTGTTAGCCTTGATTTATATTCAATACAACAATTATAAAAATGGTAAAAAAATTCTATATGATTTTGAGGAGGCGGTGGATGATGACAAGACTGAATTTGGAATACCAGATGGCTTAAGTATTAATAATAATAGAGATCAACAACAATTTGATTTAGCAGTAACCTATTTTGAAATGAAAGATTATGATGCCTCAAAAAATATACTAAATTATCTAATTAAAGAGTCAAAAGATGAAGAAATTAAATCACTTTCATCAAATCTCCTTTCAAAAATCAATCAAGAGTGAAATTAGCTTTTACGGTTGAGTATGATGGCACAGATTTTTCTGGCTTTCAGCGTCAGAAGAATGCAATAACGATTCAAGAACATCTTGAAAATGCTATTATGGAAATTACAGGAAACCCCATCTCAATTAACTATTCTGGAAGAACTGATGCAGGAGTTCATGCTCTATCTCAGGTTTTTGATTTCGAAACAAACCTGAAAAGAGAAGATAATAATTGGATAAAAGGAATTAATTCAAATCTACCAAATACAATATCTGTTAAAGAGATTTATCATGTTCCTGATTCATTTAATTCAAGATTTTCTGCAATTAATAGGAATTATTCATATGTCATTTATAATTCATCAAGTAAGCAATTATTTTTTGATAAATATTCACACAGGGTGTCAAATTCACTTGATATTGAAGAAATGTCCCGACAAATAAAAATGTTTATTGGAGAACATGATTTTAGTTCCTTTAGGAGTTCAAGTTGTAACTCAAGGAATCCTATTAAAAACGTTCTCAAGGCTGAAGTGAAAACTTTTAATAAATTTATAATTATTTCAATATCTGCAAATGCTTTTTTACAGAACATGGTAAGAATTATGGTTGGAACTATATTAGATATATCGAAAAATGAAAACAATCTTTCAGTGAGTGAAATAATTAAAAAGAAAGACAGATCTTGTGCTGGAAAAACTCTTCCTGCGTCTGGCTTATTCTTTCTAGGCCCAAGCTATGACTCTAAATTAAAAATACAAAGCCCAGTAAAAAATTTACTTGATAGATTTAAAATATGAACAAACCCCTTTACAAAATATGTGGAATCAATAATCAAAAAATACTTGATTACCTAATCTCGTTTGAAAGCAATGCAAATTTCCTGGGATTTATTTTTTATGAAAATAGTCCAAGGAATGTAAATAATGATTTCTTAAGGACAATTAATGAGACAGATTTTAAAGATAAAAAACCAGTATGTGTATATGTGAATGCATCTGAGGATTTTGTCAGGGAAACTTCATCATATTTTAAAAATCCTCTTCTCCAATTTCATGGAGATGAGACAAATACATTCTGTAAATTATTCAAAAAAGAATTTTGGAAAGTCATAAGATTCAAGGATGTTAATTGTCTTGATAAAATTCATATGTATCCAGATGCTTCAGGGATTTTGCTGGAAAATTATCAAAAGGGTGTGCATGGAGGTACTGGAAAGTCATTTAATTGGCAGCTTATTCCAAAAAAAGTATTAAAAGAGCATAAAATTATTTTATCAGGTGGCATTAATTCAAAAAATGTTGATAATGCTATAGGTATAGACCCATGGTGCATTGATATTAATTCGGGTGTTGAGTCCACAAAAGGCGTAAAAGAAATAAAACTGATTAAAGAGATTTTTAAAAATTTTTAATAATGAAAACAAATAAACAAAATTTGCCAGATAAAAATGGTTTTTATGGAGAGTTTGGAGGAAAATTTGTTCCTGAGACCCTTATGTATGCTCTTGAGCAACTGGAGACGACATATGCAAAACTAAAAGATAATGATGAATTTAAAGAAAAATTCTATAGTGATTTATCAGAGTTTGTTGGTAGGCCATCACCACTATATTTTGCAGAAAGACTCACCAAGCACTATGGAACTGGTTCAATTTGGTTAAAAAGAGAAGATTTAAATCATACGGGTGCTCATAAAATTAATAACACAATTGGACAAATTCTATTAGCTAAATACATGGGAAAAAAAAGAATTATTGCAGAAACTGGTGCTGGACAACACGGAGTTGCAACTGCTGCTGTTGCAGCAAGATTGGGCTTAGAATGCCATATTTATATGGGTTCAGAAGATGTTGAGAGACAATCTTTAAATGTTTACAGAATAAAACTTCTGGGCGCTCAAGTTCATGCTGTTAACTCTGGTTCTGCAACACTTAAAGATGCATTAAATGAAGCCTTGAGAGATTGGGTAACAAATGTAGACGATACTTATTACATAATTGGAAGTGTAACTGGACCTCATCCTTATCCAATGATTGTAAGAGACTTTAATTCAGTTGTTGGAGAGGAATTAATATCTCAATCAAAAGAATTATTTAATGCAATGCCAGATGCGATTGTTGCTTGTGTTGGAGGTGGCTCCAATGCAATGGGAGCTTTTTATCCATTTATTTCTATGAATGAAACAAGACTTATTGGTGTTGAAGCTGGTGGTGAGGGTGTTGAAACTGGTGAACATGCAGCACCATTAAATGATGGTATTCCAGGAGTACTGCATGGAGCACTAAGCTATCTAATGCAGGATGAAAAAGGTCAGGTAAAAGAAACAAAATCTGTGTCTGCTGGCCTAGATTATCCTGGTGTTGGACCTGAACATTCCTGGCTTAAAGATTCAGGAAGAGCTGAATATGTTGCAGTTAGCGATGATGAAGCTTTAAAAGCATTTCACGAAGTATCAGAATTAGAGGGAATAATTCCTGCTCTTGAAACAGCTCATGCTTTTGCTTATCTTGATATTTTGATGAAAGAATATGATTCATCTGCAAACATAATTGTTAATCTGTCTGGAAGGGGTGACAAGGACATTAATACTGTTGCTGAGATAGATGGAATTAAACTTTGAATAGACTAACAGAAACATTAGCAAACCTTAAACAACAAAATAAAAAAGCTCTCGTAGCCTACCTAGTTGCTGGTGATCCTGATATAGAGACAACCATTGATTTAATGCATTTATTTGTTGAGGCTGGCGTGGATGCAATTGAAATAGGCGTTCCCTTTACGGATCCAATTGCAGAAGGTCCAGTAATTCAAAGAGCCCATGATAGAGCCTTAAAGAACAATATTTCTTTAAAAGATATTTATTCAATGGTTGAAATTTTTAGAAATAAAGATTCATCTACACCTCTTATTTTAATGGGTTATCTGAATACATTCATGTTTCATAAAAAAATTATTGAAGAAAATAAAAATAGTGCTATTGATTCAATATTGGTTGTCGATATTCCGGGAGAGCTCAATCTAAATGATTATGGTATCAAAAGTTCATCAATCAATACTATTTCACTTATATCACCTACAACAAAACAAGATAGGATTGAATCTATTGCAAAAAATAGCTCTGGTTTTGTTTATTATGTAACCTTGAGAGGTGTAACAGGAGCGTCAAACTTAGATTCGAATGAAATCTCTAATAATGTTAACGAAATAAAAAAACATGCATCAGTCCCTACGCTTGCTGGTTTTGGTATTAAATCTGTAGGCGACGCATCACTGTTATCTCAGCATTCTGACGGTATTATTATAGGGTCATCTATTGTGCAAATGATTGAACAAAACTCAGAGACAAAAGAATTTGATAGAATAAGAGAGTATATTACTGAAATAAAACAAGCAATATCATGAATTGGTTAACAAGATTAATACCTTCAATAGGCACTTTAAAGACTAAAAGCAAAGTACCTGATGGAATGTGGACCTCTTGCAAAAATTGTGGAGCAGTCTTATATACGCCTGAGCTTGAAAAATCCTTATACGTTTGTCCAAAATGCGACTATCATTTTAGGATAGGTGCAAGAAAAAGACTTGATATTTTCTTAGATAGTACCTCTTACACTGAAATAGCACCAAACCTAACTACAAAAGACCCACTAAAATTTAAAGATTCAAAAAAATATTCAACTAGAGTAAAAGATGCAGTTGCAGCCACAGGTGAGAAAGAAGCGATAATAGTTGTAAAAGGTGAATTAGATTCAACAGATGTTGTGGTTGCATCTTTTGAGTTTAGATTTCTTGGTGGCTCTATGGGTAGTGTTGTTGGAGAAAAGTTTGTACAAGGTATTAATTTAGCAATAAAAGATAAGTGTCCATTTATATGTTTTGCAACCAGTGGTGGAGCAAGAATGCAAGAATCAATGATCTCACTTATGCAAATGGCAAAAACATCTGCAGCTATACAAAAGTTCAAGAAAGAAAAACTACCTTATATATCTGTTCTAGTTGACCCTATTTATGGAGGCGTTTCTGCAAGCATTGCTATGTTGGGTGATATTAATATAGCAGAGCCTAATGCTTTGAGTGGCTTCACAGGCAGAAGAGTTATAGAACAAAATTTGAGAATTGAGCTTCCAGATAATTTCCAAAAATCAGAATATTTATTGAAAAATGGGGCGATAGACATGATTGTGCATAGAACAAATCTCAGATCAAAGATTACTGGAATATTAAGAAAAATTTATAAAAATTAATGCATATTGAGAGGCTTGTTGGGTTATTTGGTATTTCATCTTTAATAATATTTATTCTTTACTTCTTTTACCCAAATGGATCACCTACCTTAACTGTTGAATCAAAGGTCACCCAAGAAGATATATTAGAAGCTAAACCAACTAACAAAAAAACATCTGATCCAAAAAAAATAAATACAGGAGACTTTGAAACATACGAGGAAAAAGATTTTGACTTTTTTGTCTATCGCGCTCATATATTATCAATAAGGAATAATGCAGATAAACTTGTTGAGGATATTAGGATTGCAGGGCTTCCGGCATTCGTAGAAAAATTTGATAATGAAAAAGATTTATTTGCAGTTTATGTAGGGCCTTTTATTTCAGAAGATGATATTGTTGTGAATATGAACAAAATTAAGGAATTATCTAAGTCAACTAATGGAGAAATAACTCGTTGGAAGCTTTAGGGTTAAATTTAACTGATTGGTCAATCTTGGTTATTTTGATTGCCTCTGGAGTAATATCGTTATCCAGAGGTTTTACCAAAGAATTTTTGTCATTATTTCTATGGCTTGCTGCGTTTGTTGCGGCGATTAGTCTTGAATTCTTAGCTACACCAAAAATTAATGAATATATAGGCAATGAAGAAGTATCAAAAATAATTTCATACATTGTTGTTTTTATAATTTTTATATTTCTTGGTGGGATTCTAATAAAATTTATTAGCAAGCTCATAAAATGGTCAGGAGCTTCTGGTTTTGATAAATTTTTAGGAGTTCTTTTTGGTCTTACCAGAGGCTTGGTAGTAATATTTGTTATTTTTCTCTTATTACCTTCAAGTTTGAAATCCACTGACTTAATTACAAACTCAAAAATAACTCCAATAATTCAAACTTATGCTCCAGAAATAGAAGCATATTTTAGAAATTTAGTAGATAATAGAAATCTGGTAGACGAAGCATTGGAGATGATAGAACCTCTTCAAAATGAGGTACCTCCAGTGCCAAATGTAAACAACACTAAAGATGGGGATTCTTAATGTGTGGAATAGTTGGAATTTCAGCTGAAACCAACGTAGCTGCTGAAATTTACGATTCTTTATTGATGCTTCAACATAGAGGTCAGGATGCAGCCGGCATGGCTGTATGTGATCAAGACGATAAAGTCCAAAGTAGAAAATCAATGGGTTATGTCAGAGATGTCTTTCAACAAAGGCATATGGAAAAGCTTACAGGAAATTACGGCATTGGTCATGTAAGATATCCTACCGCTGGTGGAGCTGGTAAAGAATTTGCTCAGCCAATGTATGTGAATTCACCTTATGGAATTAGCCTTGTACATAATGGAAATCTAACTAACTCTAAAAAACTTGGAAATGAATTATTTCATGCTGAGATGAGGCATTTAAAAACTGATTCAGATTCTGAAGTACTTTTAAATATTTTTGCACATGAATTTGGAAAACAAAGAGAAATTTATCCAACTGCAGAGCATATTTTCAAAGCTGTAAATAAAACTCATATAAGGTGTGATGGGGCCTATGCTGTTCTTGCGTTGATAACAGGCCATGGAATTTTAGCTTTTAGAGATAATAATGGAATTAGACCATTATCGATTGGAGTCAGAGAAGGAAAAACAAGAAAAGAATATATTATTGCATCTGAAGATTCTCTTTTTCTTTCAATAGGATTCACAAAACTAAGAGATATTGAACCAGGTGAAGCAATATTTATTAATAAACAAGGTAAACTTTTTTCACAACAGTGTTCAGAAAATCCTCAAAAAAGACCATGTATTTTTGAATATGTTTATTTTTCAAGACCAGATTCAAAAATTGATGAGATTTCAGTATATAAAGCTAGAATGAGAATGGGGTCATCGCTTGCAAAACAAATAAAAGAAATAAATCCTGATCATGATATTGATGTTGTAATTCCAATTCCTGATAGTTCCACTACCGCAGCAAATCAATTAGCAGTAGATTTAAATATTCCCTATAGAGAGGGATTTGTTAAAAATAGATATATTGGAAGAACTTTTATAATGCCATACCAGGAAGAAAGAAAAAAATCAGTTAGAAGAAAGCTAAATATTTTAGATTTAGAGTTTAAAGATAAAAATGTTTTGCTTGTTGATGATTCAATTGTAAGAGGAACTACAAGTAAAAAAATTATTGAAATGGCAAGGGAGGCTGGTGCGAAAAAAGTTTATTTTGCTTCTGCAGCACCTGCTATTAAATATCAAAATTTATATGGTATTGACATGCCTGCAACATCAGAGCTTATAGCATCAAATAGGTCAAATGATGAAGTGGCGAAAGAGATAGATGCGGATTGGCTAATTTATCAAACCTTAGAGGATTTGATTGAAACGGTCAGATTTGGAAATCCAGAAATAAAAGAGTTCGAGACCTCAATCTTTACTGGTGACTATATAACTCCGCTAGTAGAAAACTATTTAGAGGAGCTTGAAATTTCAAGAAAAGACGAGCTAAAAATGCAAAGAGAAAAGTCAAAATCAAACAGAGGTTAATTTAAGAGGGGTTTACGATATTAATCGCTGGAATATCTGCGCTATCAGCACTTTTTACATATGACTCAATTTCATTAAAGTTCAAATATCTGTATATGTTGTCAGCTAATGGATTAATGTCATTCATGTATTCGTGATACTCATCAATTGATGGTAATCTTCCCAAAACAGCTGAGATAGCAGATAGTTCTGCTGAAGCCAAAAATACATTCGCTCCATCCCCTAATCGATTAGGAAAGTTTCTGGTGGAAGTTGATACAACAGTAGAGTTAGCAAGAACTCTTGCTTGGTTTCCCATACAAAGAGAACAGCCTGGTAACTCTGTTCTAGCCCCTGATGTACCAAAAATATTGTAAATCCCTTCTTCAATAAGCTGTTCTTCATCCATTTTAGTTGGCGGTACTATCCATAATCTTGAATTAAGAGATTTATATTTTTCTAGCAATGTTCCAGCCGCTCTGAAATGTCCAATGTTTGTCATACATGACCCAATAAACACTTCTTGAATTTTAGTATTTGCAACATCAGAAAGTGGCTTAATATCGTCTGGATCATTGGGACATGCTAGCAAAGGTTCTTTTATTTCATTAAGATCTATCTCAATTACCTCAGCATATTCTGCATCATCATCAGGCTCAAGAAGCTGAGGATTTTTAATCCATTCTTCCATTGCTTGTGCTCTTCTCTCAAGGGTTTTAGCGTCCCCATAACCACTAGAAATCATCCATCTCAACATAACTATGTTAGATTTAAGATATTCTTCTATTGGTTCCTTATTTAGCCTCACTGTACAGCCAGAAGCAGAACGTTCAGCTGAGGCATCAGAAAGCTCAAAAGCTTGCTCAACCTTTAAATTTGGTAGACCTTCTATTTCAAGACACCTTCCTGAGAAAATATTCTTTTTGCCATCTTTATCAATTGTTAAAAGTCCTGTTTGAAGAGCAGCATATGGAATTGCATTTACAAGATCTCTGAGGGTAATTCCAGGTTGCATCTCACCTTTAAATCTAACCAAAACTGATTCAGGCATATCAAGTGGCATAACTCCAAGTGTTGCAGCAAAAGCCACTAAACCAGAACCAGCTGGAAAACTTATACCAATTGGAAATCTAGTATGGCTATCACCACCAGTTCCAACCATATCTGGCAATAACATTCTGTTCATCCAGGAATGGATTATTCCATCTCCTGGTCTTAGTGAAACTCCACCTCTATTCATTATAAAGTCTGGAAGACTATGCTGAGTTTCTATATCAACTGGTTTTGGATAGGCTGCCGTATGACAAAACGATTGCATCACAAGATCTGCAGAGAATCCAAGACAAGCTAATTCTTTTAATTCATCTCTTGTCATGGGTCCAGTTGTATCTTGAGATCCAACAGTACTCATTCTTGGTTCACAATATGTTCCGGGTCTGACTCCATCAATTCCACAAGCTTTCCCTACCATTTTCTGAGCAAGTGTATAACCTTTGCTAGAGTTATCATTTGAGTCAGGCCTTTTAAAAATATCAGTTGGATCTAAACCAAGAGCTTCTCTACTTTTATCAGTCAATTGTCTACCAATAATAAGTGGAATTCTGCCATTTGCTCTTACCTCATCCAAAATAACATCTGTTTTTAATTTAAACTCTGATAAAGTTTCCTTTGTATTTGCATCTATAACTCTACCTTTGTATGGTTCAAGGATAATTTCTTGTCCCATAATCATCTGTGAAACGTCCATCTCTATAGGAAAGGCACCAGAGTCCTCCAAAGTGTTAAAAAATATTGGTGCTATTTTTCCTCCAAAGCAAAAACCACCTTCTTTTTTATTAGGAATAAAAGGGATTTCATCACCCATGTGCCATAAAACGGAATTGGTTGCTGATTTTCTAGAAGAACCTGTACCAACAACATCACCAACGAAAACAAGAGGATTCCCTTTTGCTTTTTGTTTATCTATTTCTTTTAATGGTTCTTGTAAGCCTGTTCTTGGCATTTTGAACATTGCTAGAGCATGCAGAGGAATATCTGGTCTTGACCAAGCGTCAGGAGCAGGTGACAGATCGTCAGTATTTATTTCACCTGTTACTTTAAAAACTGTAAGCTTAATTTGATCTGGTAATGGTGTTTTGTCAGTAAACCATGTTCCATCAGCCCAGGCATTGATTACTTGTTCAGCATATTTATTTTCTTTTGATAATTCAAAAATTTCATTAAATGCATCAAAAATTAACAAAGTATTACTGAGTGATTTTGCTGCAACTTCGCCAAGTTCTTCAATTTTCAAACATTCTATAAGAGGTTGAATATTATATCCTCCTAACATGGTACCCAATATTTCTACCGCCTCACTTTTACTTATATAGGGGCTTGATGAAGAACCTTTTGTAATGTCTGATAAAAAAGCTGCCTTAACATATGCTGATTGATCAACTCCAGCAGGGATTCTTTCTTTAAGTAAGAACAACAGAAGCTCTGATTCGTCATTTTTATCTTTTAACAACTCAACAAGCTCAGTTGTTTGATCGACATTGAGAGGAAGAGGTGGTATACCTAATTTTTCTCTCTCTTCAACGTGTTTTTTGTAATTTTTTAACATCGTTTGGTCTCCGATGGCAATATTCTACTCCTCTAATAAAAAGGTAGCCACTAAATGCTTAAAAATAATTAAAAATGCGTTATTATTTTGATAAATTATGAAAAAAATGAGAAAAAACAGATCCTCAACACCATGTTTAGGTATTTGCACCACAACATTTGGTGACGAGGTTTGTAAGGGCTGCAAAAGATTTTCATATGAAATAGTAAATTGGACAAAATTTACAAAAGAAGAAAGGAGTATTGTAAATAATCGTCTAGAAGAATTTAAAGTAACAATTTTAAAAGATAGATTTAAGATAATTGATCAAAATTTGTTGGAGACAAGACTGGACGAAAATGCAATTAATTTTAATCATTCTTTGAATCCACTAACATGGATTTTTGATTTGTTTAGAGCAGCTGGCTCGCAAGAATTTGACCTAGAAAAATTTGGAATAAAAAGTATCAATTATTATGATGCCAAAACCATTAAAGATGAAATTAACAATGAGCTTCTTCAGTTATCAGAAGCTCATCATGAAAGGTATTTTAAGAAAGCTAACTAAAATCTTTTAACATTATTTTAAGCTCAAGAGAATGCTGTTCCTCTTCACCAATTTGAGCTCTTGCATACTCTTCCAAATAAACAGATTTATTTTCAACACAAGTTAATAATTTTTTATATAAGCTTAGGGCATGAAGTTCATGACTTAGACTTTCTTCCAAAATATCTTTTATAGAATGACGATTTGTTTCTTCAATCTTAGCTATCCTTTGACTTGGATGACCATCTAATCCAGCAATCATTTCACCTGCTTGCTGTGCATGAAGAAGGGACTCAGCTGCTTGTTCTTTTAGAAAGGCAACAATTGGAATTCTATAGGGACCTGTAACCATCATTGAAGAATGAGTGTATCTAACTACACCAGCTAATTCATATTCCATAACTTCATTGAGGATCCCACACACTTCGTTATTATCAATGGTTTGTTCTTCCATAATTTAATCTCCTTTTTATTAAGTAATGGTTAATATGAAGAAATTATAGTATATTCAATATTATTGTAAACTACTGATTTAAGGTATTTATTTAATGATAATTGTTTTGATTATCATTCTCATTTAACAAAAAATTTATATCTCCAAAATAAAAGATAAGCTAAAAAGAAATAAGCAATTTTTGCTAAATGATATATTCCTTTAGCCTGAACAATTTTAGCTAGCCAACCATAGCCCTTTGTGTTTTTCCAAACTAAAATAAACGCATCAACACCAGATAACTCTGAACCATCTTCAAATATGATATGTAGTTTTTTTAGGTATTTGTCTTCCATTGAACTACAGTCAACAAAATTTAAATTTGATCTTTTTTTATAATGTTTAACCTCAAAATTACATATTGAACATTTTTCATTAAATAAGACTTTGCATTCTTTCATAAAAATATAATACCAATAATTATTTAAATTAATATAATAAAAAATTAATAAAATATATATTCTGCGAGGTTAAAAAATGAAATTTGTATTATTGATTTGTTTGTTTTTTTCTGCACTATTTTTTGCAAATGATGAGCCTGAGAGAACAGTTAGTGAATTATCAGTATCTGAATTAAAACAGATTGTTAGAATGATTGTTGAAGAAAGTATTGAGCAATGCACTGTTACTGGAACAATGGAAGGAAGAGCTAAATTAAATTTAGCAGTTGAAGGAGAAGTTGTTGCAAAAATGACCTGTGAGTTTAAGTAATAAATACAATGTCTGATAAAAAGAATTTTTCAAAATTATTTAAAGATGGCTGGAATAAAATCTTTGGTAAAGAAGAGGATATGACAAAGCTTAGAACAAAAAGTTTGTTTAGAGCTAAAAACGGAATCCAAAATGTTGGGACTCCTCATGACTGGGAAGATTATGAAAAATATAAAAAAGAGTTAAATGAAGATTCAACAGATTAATGTTTACGGAGATTCCATAGAGGAATGTTGTTCAAATCCTATTACTGGGTTTTATAGAGACGGCTTTTGTCGAACTGATGAACTTGATAGAGGTCTTCATGTTGTTTGTGCGAAAATGACTGAAGACTTTCTAAATTTTTCGAAGGGTAAAGGTAATGATTTAAGTACACCCCGACCAGAATTTAACTTTCCAGGCCTCAAAGAGGGTGATTCTTGGTGTTTATGTGCTGAAAGATGGAAAGAGGCATACGAATGCGGGTTTGCACCTAAAATATATCTTAGAAAAACCAACAAAAAAGCCTTAAATGTTATAGATATAGATACTTTAAAGAATTTCGCACTAGATTTAATTTAATTTACTTTAGGTAACTCATACCAGTTTGTTGTATATTTGGGAGATGTCATATTTTGCTTCATAGGAGACCACTTTTTTGTATTTTGTGAAGCAAAATATATTTGAGTCTCAAAGGCGTTCATATAGTCAATGTATTTCATAAATTCTGTATTTTCTTTTGGTTCATTTGGGTCTTTGAATAATGAAAATTGCTTAGAATCCTCATTCGAAAATTTACTTAATAGTATTCCAGCCTTTGCATAATCATATCCAGACCTAAAGATTGGTACCAATGCTTTTTTTGCTGCGGTTAGAATATCCCTAGTATCATTTGTAGGAGTTAATAAACTGATTGTTTTTAAATCTGAATGTTGCGGCTTATTTTTATTAAAAGGACTGGTTCTTACAAATACTGATACTTTAGAACACTTCTGTTTTTCTTTTCTCAATTTTTCTGAAGCTCTTACTGCAAAGTTACTCACGATTGGTTTTAAAGTCTCAAGATTAGAAACTCTTTCACCAAAACTTCTACTTACCACAATTTGTTTTTTTGATGAGACATCATCTTCTATACTAAGGCACCTTTCTCCCCGGAGCTCTCTTACCGTCCTTTCTAGTACTACGCTAAATTTTCTTCTAATATTTTGAGGACTCACTTCTGCAAGATCTAGAGCTGTATTAATTTTTGCTTTATTCAGGTGCTCATTTAATTTTCTACCAACTCCCCATACTTTATGTACAGGTGTATTTGCAAGAGCATATCTGATTTGATCTTTATTGGACAACTGTAAAACATATGTTGGTACATTTATTCTTTTAATTTCATTAATTGCAATTTTACTCAGTGTTTTGGTGGGCGCTATACCTATTCTTACTGGAATCCCTGTCCATTGCTTTACAAGGATTCTCATATGACAACTAAAATCATACAGATTATAGTTTTGTCTCAGAGTATCTAAATCTAGAAATGCTTCATCAATACTATAAATTTCCACCTTAGGTACAAATCCTTCTAAGATGTTCATAACCCTGGCAGACATATCCCCGTAAAATGTAAAGTTAGATGAAAATACTTTACCTTTTTGCTTTAAAAAAGAATCCTTTACTTTAAACCAGGGAACTCCCATCGCAATGCCCATTTTTTTTGCTTCGGTACTTCTCGCAATGACACAACCATCATTATTAGAAAGCACAACGATAGGTATATTTTTTAAGTCCGGACGGAATACTCTTTCACAGGAGGCATAAAAACTTTCGCAGTCTACAAGAGCTATAGCCATTTAAAATTTGTTGATTGCTGCAGTAACAGTACCAACTATTTCTAATTCTTGACCATGATTAATAAAAATGGGAGGGTATTCTGGATTATCTGGCATTAAACACATTCTTGGCTTTAACTTTAATCTCTTACAAACAAATTCTCCATCAATAGCAGCAACGATAATACTATTGTGAGAAGGTTTTATACTCCTATCTACGATCAGGACTGCCTGATCAGTTATACCAGATCCAACCATAGACTGTCCTTGAGCTCTAACCAGAAATGTTGCAGCACCATTTTTTATTAGGTGCTTATTTAAATCTATGGGGCTCTCAATATAGTCACTTGCTGGACTAGGGAATCCAGCATGAACTGATTCAAGAAAATACGGCACAAATATTGCCGGCAGATTTTCTTCAGAAATTTTTCCGATGTAATTTACTTTCATAAGGATTTTTTTAAATACTGTATAAATATACAGTATAAATTTGTTTTAGACAATAGGTTTAATAAGCTTGATTATTTGGATATAACAAACTTTTCTAGGGAATGATTAATACCATCAATTGATAAATACCATCCATGAGAATTCCAGTCTCCAAGCACGATTCTTTTAGATAAATCGCTGTTGTGCACTTGCGGTCTGTGAGTATGACCATGAACAAACAAATGTGGTTTATTTTCTTCTAGAAAGTTATTTACAGATTCAATATTAACATCTGTGATATCAAGAGATTTTTTAGAAGTAGCATTTTTACTTTCCAATCTTAATGAATTTGCAATTTCATTCCTTTCATTAATGCTTTTGGATAAAAAATCTTTTTGCCATTCTTCAGATCTAACTTTGTTCCTAAAATCTATATAGTCATTATCGTCAGTGCATAAGAAATCTCCATGACTAAGGATTGTCTTTAAGCCATTAATATCTATAGTATATGGGTCAGGAAGTATAGAAATACCAACTTCATTTGCAAAACCTTCACCTATTAAAAAATCTCTATTCCCATGCATAAGAAATGCTTCAGGACCACTTGTAGTAAATTCAATAAGAGCTTTTTTTATTTCTTGATGGAAAGAACTATCATCATCATCGCCAATCCAAATTTCAAACAAGTCTCCTAATATGAATAAATGAGTACAAGTCTCTTTAGATTCATTTAAGAACGTTTTGAATGCACTGGTGAGGTGAGGGTTATCTTCGCTTAGATGTATATCAGATATAAAGCGTGGCTTCATTCACTAAGTGTAACAGACTCAATTGTTATAACTTCTTCCGGGACATCTTGATAAGCTCCAGATGAACCAGTTGCAACATCTGCAATTTGATCAACAATATCCATACCTTCAGTCACAATTCCAAAAACTGCATAACCCCATCCTTGAGGATTTTCTCCAGTATGATTGAGGAATGCATTATCCTTATGATTTATAAAAAATTGACTAGTTGCAGAGTGAGGATCCATTGTTCGGGCCATTGCAATCGTTCCCCGATCGTTTGTTAGGCCATTATTTGCTTCATTTTGAATAGGACTTGTACCGCTAGATTTATTACTCATATCAGCAGTCAATCCTCCTCCTTGAACCATAAATCCATTTATAACTCTATGAAAAATTGTTCCTTCATAATATCCAGATTCTGCAATTTTTTTAAAATTTTCAACTGTTATAGGTGCTTTTTCCTCATTGAGTTCTAGTTGGATATCACCTAAGTTTGTTTTAATAGTTGCGTTAGTCATAGTTTTCTCCATTTTTTTTTCAATCTTTATATTATCTGTTTTATCTGCACATGACGTTACCATAAAGATCAGAGCGAGTGAAAAAGTAATAAAAATTGTGGATTTAAAGTTTCTCAAAAATATTTCTCTTAATGTATAGAAATCTTATCATTAAAACTTATAGTTCAACACGTAGTTCTGAAAATGTTTGCTTACTTTTTCTTCAGATAAATTAAACTCTTCAAGTGAGTATGTATGCTTTTCTTTTTTTATACTTTTTTGAGTAATAAGATAATCTCTCATTTTATTTTCTGTTTCAATATTAAGATCAAGACCTAATTTCTCATAAACATTTTTAACTGAATTAATAGGATTATTTATAAACTCTGAATAAGCTATATCTGCTATTTGATTATCTGGAAGTACTTTGCGATCTTCAATACCTTTATTTAAACTGTGTTGCCAAAAATCTAATACAGTCTCACCAATGCTTTCAGATTCTACATACTTGCTAAAAGTTGATCTTATATTTTTTGTTAGGCTACAGAAAGATGCTATAGATTCAATTGGACTTCTATGAATATTGATGAACTTCGCATTTGGGTATGTAGTTATTATTTCTGGAATATGTCCAATATGGCTTGGATCTTTCAAAAGCCATCTATTGGGTCTTCCAGAACATTCAAGCATTTGAAAGAACTTTTTATGCCATTCGAATACAGAAGTGAAACTGCAGTTTTTAAGATACTCAACATATTCAGGAATATTAGCCATACATATGTAAACAAAACTTCTTACATTCATAGTTGCAATAAGTTCACACTCTTCTGGTGTTTCAGCTCTAATGTGATGCATGTTTTTTAGTTTTGGAATAATTACTCTTGCAAACTTAAGCTCTAGATTGATCTTTCTTTTTCGCCAAACCTCTTGCTTATTATTTTTTACAAGTGGAAGGGGATTCATTATTTCCCAATATAAAGGAGATCTATGATTGTTATCGAGTGAAAGGAGATTGAAAAGAAAAGTTGTACCAGATCTTGGCAATCCAATTACAAAAATTGGAGCAGCGGGATCAGGAAGATTTTTATGACTTATAAACTTATGCAATTTCTGTCTAACTAAGAATCTATCTTTAAGCTGATTCTTAAAAGCAATAGAACTTAGAGGATTAAGTTTGTTATTGTTATTAATTGAGTCTACTAATATATTTAACGGTTCCGAATAATCATCTATACCAAGATTTCCATCAAGACCGCCAAGCATTTGTTTAAAACTTACTTTATTTAACACCTTATCAATATCTGTTATTAAATATAAGATAACCTTATATTTTGAAATCTACAATTAAGTTTTATGAATATATTATTCTTATGTGTTGGAAATTCTGCGAGGAGTCAGATGGCTGAAGGATTAGCCAGAGAAATTTTAGGATCAAAATTTGTTATTAAAAGCGCAGGCTCGCAACCATCAAACTTGGTACATCCAAATGCTATATGGGCTATGGATCAAGTTGGTATAGACATCAGAGAACATTTTACAAAATCCATTGACGATATTGATAAGGAATTTATTGATAACCTTGATATTGTTATTACATTATGTTCTGAGGAAATATGCCCAGTTTTGAATAATAATGTGAAAAAAATACATTGGATGAATGAAGATCCTGCAAACAAAAATCTTTCAGATGAACAATCAAAAATTGTCTTTACTAAAGTAAGGGATAATCTATACAATTTAATAAAAAAATTCTTTTTATTAAATGCTTGAATGAATTTTTTTTTAAAAGATGTAAAAATTGGCTCCTCAGGTTGGGATCGAACCAACGACCAATTGATTAACAGTCAACTGCTCTACCGCTGAGCTACTGAGGAACGCTAATAGCAGAGCATT
>MDSV01121717.1_pt1 | contig 35805 bp, 30 predicted proteins | sample 810851 | NCBI WGS metagenome assembly MDSV01 (sample SAMN05326640, study PRJNA326480) | marine metagenome | isolation source: seawater | place: Atlantic Ocean: North East | collected 2012 | reverse complement strand
TGCCCAGGTCACCGTCGCACCCGAGATCGTCTGACCGTTCGCATCCGATACCGTCGCTGTCAGTGTCGTGGTGTCCCCAACGGAAGCAAGCGCCACGCTGCTGCTGTTCAGTGCGACCGAGGCCGCGACCTGGCTGACCGTCACCGATGCTGTTGTACTCGCTGCACCACTCGTCGCCGTCACCGTCGCACTTCCGTTCGCGACACTCGTGATCAGACCCGGAGCACTCACTGTGGCCACGTCTGTATCCGACGATGCCCAGGTCACAGCCGCACCCGTGATCGTCTGACCGTTCGCATCCGATACCGTCGCCGTCAGTGTCGTGGTGTCCGTAAGGGATGCGAACGTCTCGCTCGTGCTGCTCAGTGCGACCGAGGCCGAGACCTGGCTGACCGTCACCGATGCCGCCGCACTCGCTGCACCACTCGTCGCTGTCACCGTGGCACTCCCGTTCGCCACACTCGTGATCAGACCCGTCGAGTCTATTGCAGCAACGGCTGTGTCCGACGAAGTCCACGCGACCGTCGGACTTGAGAGCGCCTGATCCAGTCCATCAACCACCGTAGCCGCCAGTGTCGCTGTATCCCCAACCGACGCCAACGTCACGCTCTCGATACTCAGCGCAGCTGATATCGCCACCTGATTGACCGTCACCGACGCCGTCCCGCTCGCCGAACCACTCGTCGCCGTGATCACTGCAGTCCCGTTCGCGACCGCTGTCACCAGCCCCGCCGAACTCACCGTAGCCACCGCCTGATCACTCGACGCCCACGTCACCGGCGCGCCCGCGATCGGAGAACCACTCTGATCTCGAACAATCGCTGTGAGTGTGGACGCCTGGGTCAGCGAGACGAACGTGATCCCGCCCGTCGCACTCCCTCCGCTCACGTCTATGCTCGTCGCTACCGGGGTCACCGTCGTCCCACCACCAGCACCTGGGGTCGGCGTCGTCGGACTCGAATCACCACTGCATGACACCACACCTAACAACAACAATGTTAGGTGCCGGGTTTTCATCTCATCGTGCTCCAGAGAGTCTAGTAGCGCGGGCTGATAAACGAGTCCTTGAGATGTCCTAAAAACTTTTTCTTAGTGCGCCCGGCAGGATTCGAACCTGCGACCTCGTGCTCCGGAGGCACGCGCTCTATCCAACTGAGCTACGGGCGCATTTCAGGATCAAGATCGCTCAACCTGGAAACCGGTCAAGCGAACGAAATCAGCTCCCTACCCGGTATGAAACCCCTGTACTAAGCCAAAGAGGGCCAATCTGAGTCGTGGAACTATACACAACCGCCGCCCGAGCACGCATCAGTAGATAAAGGCCCTCATTCAACTCGATGAGAGTTCCAACCCCTGCCGTTATCGACGGATCGGTGTGATTACTGAATCGATAACCTCCGAATCCGGCCTCACCGAACCATTTCCCCTCCTGGAACCAAAAACGGGTCGTCAGAGAACCACGGTAAGCCTCAGCCACGGCTGATACAGCGTCTCCTTGCCGCGCAAATTGATAGCTAAGCAGGTGCTGGTAGCCAAAGTCCAGTGCCAGCTGGAGACCGCGGCCATAACGCCGCCCAAACACGACACCCACATCACCACCATATAGAGCCCGGCGGGCATCAAACGCGCCTTGCCCAATCCAAGTAACCGGGTTGACCAGAGTGTGCCCCACATTGCCGTTCGCTTCGACATACACCTGCGCTGAAACCCTGTCAGGTCCAAGCAAGGCACACGAAATAACAAGTAGAGAGAGATAGATCGAAGACTTTCGCACGATGGTGCTCCGGGTCTGTCTAAAGGTTCTACGCGACTACTCGCACATGTACACTAGTTCAGCAAACAGGTTACCGCCTGAAATATCTATACGCATGCTCCTCTATACAGGTCGGCGCCCGCCGCGTAATCGCGACGGACGCCGTCAGAGTGAGCGCGCGGAATAAGCCGAGTTCTGTCCCTCTTGCGAGGGGAGGATCATTCATCTGGGACCGCTGTTACCAACGGCCTCGTGCGGCCTACCCGGGACTCCAATGGAACGGGCCATCCCATCGCCCCCTATTTGGCCTTGCTCCGGGTGGGGTTTACCATGCGACCTCTGTCACCATCGGCCCGGTGCGCTCTTACCGCACCATTTCACCCTTGCCTGTGCCGCGAACGGCCATCGGCGGTTTCTTTTCTGTTGCACTTTCCGTCGTCTCGCGACGCCCGGGCGTTACCCGGCACCCTGCCCTGTAGAGCTCGGACTTTCCTCCGCCGGACAAGTCCGACGGCGATCCTCACTCGCCACGCTCACAAACAAGATGTCGCCAAGTGCCCTATGGTTGCCACCCCCGGCGACAAGAAATCCAAAAAAACCGAGGCCTCGCCTTGCAACTGCTAACCAAACTCTCAGGTGAAAAAACGGCCTGCAGTGACACTGTCCGCTGCCTGCTTACCCTAACAGAGTCAAATTCAAGGATCATGTGGCCCCTTAGGCTCAAGCCAGATAATGTCCGTGCTGTAACCACCTGCACCCACCCAGTCCTATGATCCTGCACCAACAACGCCAAGTACCTGTCATCTGGTTGCTTTCTTTCGCGACTCTAGCGTTTGGTTCACTTCCGACAGCAATCACCGCTCAGAGCGACGCTACCGTCGTATACCTTGTCCGACATGCAGAGCGAGCTGAAGACGGGACAAGTGACCCGCCGATCTCGCAGGCAGGCCAGCAGAGATCGGAGTTGGTCGCGACCCTGCTCCGTGACGCAGGGATCACACACATTCACACAACCGACTTGAAGCGGACTCGCGCTACCGGAGCTCCGACTAGCCAATCCACCGGCTTAGCCATGGCCATCTACGACGCCCAGGACTTGGGAGGCTTTGCCGATCGGCTTCGAGAGACGCCAGGACGTCATCTGGTCCTCGGTCACAGTAACACCACTCCTCAACTAGCAGAGGCCCTAGGTGGTGACCCCGGCACACCTATAGAAGAAATGGAGTATGACCGGCTCTATGTCTTAACACTGACCAGCACTGGGACTTCGACGGTACTCCTTCGCTTCGGAAATCCATACGGCGACTGATGAGCTACGATGCTGTTGTCGTCGGAGCCGGGCCCAACGGACTAGCAGCGGCAATCGAGCTGCAAACCCATGGGTGCTCGACTCTGCTCATCGATGCGGCTAATGAGGTCGGAGGGTCAGCGAGGACAGAAGAGGCCACACTGCCCGGGTTCCTTCATGACGTGGGCTCAGCGATTCATCCCCTCGGGTTTGGATCGCCGTTCTTCTCGTCTCTTCCACTCGACTCATTCGGACTAGAGTGGGTGCACCCTGATACTCCGTTGGCCCATCCTCTCATAGGAAGCCGGACGGCATTTCTGGAAAAGAGCCTGGAGCAGACTGCATCTGCACTAGGCGAAGACGGAAACGCGTGGGCGAAACGATTTGATCCATTCGTGGCTTCTTCGAAGACGTTTTTTGAGCACACATTGAGGTCGCCGCTGTCTATACCAAGCTCCCCGATCCTGATGGCTCGCTTCGCGCCACTCGCCCTGAAGTCAACCAACCGACTCGCTAAATCTTTCAGGTCCGACCAAGCCCGAGCGCTTTTCGCCGGCAACGCGGCGCATGCTGGTACCCCTTTGAGTCACCTCCTTACTGGCGCGGTCGGAGCTGCCCTGATCGTCGCGGCGCACACGGTAGGATGGCCATTCCCCAGAGGAGGCGCAGGTAACCTGACCTTAGCTCTCGCGCGCTATTTCGAATCGTTAGGAGGAACGATACAGACGGGCTCTCAAGTGACTTCTCTCGCCGAGTTACCAAGTGCTCGAGCGACTCTTATGGCCATCACACACGGGCAGGTAGCTGCGCTCGACGATACCGGCCTGCCAGAGTCTTTCCTCCGCAGGCTAAAGCGATGGCGTTACGGTCCAGGCGCATTCAAAGTCGACTGGGCTTTAGATGGCCCGATTCCCTGGGAAGACCCTGCAGTCGCGAGAGCAGCGACAGTACATGTGGGCGGAACATTGGAAGAGATAGCCGCGTCGGAGCTACAACCTTGGTCTGGTCGGTTAAGCGAGCGCCCCTTCGTACTTCTGGCTCAACATACACTTTTTGACCGTTCGCGAGCTCCGGAGGGCAAGCACACTGCATGGGGTTACTGCCACGTGCCCAACGGGTGGGAAGGCGATGCCACGCCGGCCATCGAAGCTCAAATCGAGCGCTTCGCACCAGGCTTTCAGGAGCGAATTCTCTCACGATCGTCGTGGGGGCCTAAGCGCCTAGAGCGATGGGATGGCAATCTCGTGGGAGGTGACGTGAATGGAGGGGCACTGACGATTAGCCAGACGCTGGGTCCCGCCCGATGGAGCTTGCCTGGATACCGCACCCCTAAAGCAGGACTTTACCTATGCTCTGCATCGACTCCGCCTGGTGGAGGAGTCCACGGCATGGCCGGTTTTCATGGAGCCCGATGTGCCCTGCGCCACACATTTGGTATCAGGCTCTCCTGAAACAACTCACCCGAGGCGTTTGCCCATGCCTTTCGATAGCAGTTGGCTACCGTCCTTCGATACCAAGATCCCCTCTGCTCCTTGAAAACCATCGATAAAGTCGATGCCATCGACCGGACCCAGTACGAGGGCGGCTGTCGAGAGCGCATCCGCAATCATCGCAGAGGATGCCAGAAGGCTAGCAGAGCTTAGCTCCTTAGCAGGGCGACCGGTCCGCGGATCGAGAATGTCGTGGTGACGATGGTCCGGGGTGAATGATCGGAAATAGTCACCTGAAGTCGCCACTCCTCCCCCACTCAATTGAACCCTACCAATTGTGGCCTCTTTTCGCCGGGGATGCTGGATCCCAATAGTCCACGCTTCATCTCTTCCTGACGAACCATTCGAGGCCATATCACCGCCCGCATCCACAAGCACCCGCTGTGCGCCCTTTGCCGACAGCTGGTCAACAACCCGATCAACGACGAAACCTTTTGCCACTCCGTCGAGCGAGATGGCCATCCGACGGTCTTCGAGGGTCACCGTGGACCCTGTAACGACCAATCCGTCGTGGCCCACATAGCTAAGCGTCTCATCAATTTCTCGATCGGTTGGTGGCCGTCCCAGACGATCGAATGTCGATCCGTACAGCTCGACCAACGGCGCAACCGTGACATCGAAAGCACCGCTAGATCTGCGACTGACCTCTAGGGCGAGCTCGATGACTTCTATGAGTGGAGAAGGAGCATGCTCTAGCAGTCCCGCTGCATTCAAGCGGCCGACAGCAGAATCGGCGCGATAGCGTGAAAGAACGGCCTCAAGCCGCTCCATCTCTAAGAAAGCCGAATCAATCATCTCATGTGCACCGGCGTTATCCGGGTGCACCACCGTGATGTTGACCAAGGTGCCCATCTGGACCCGGGTTTCACTTACCCGGTGCAAACCCGCTCGCCAGAAGGCCTCTCTGCTGACTCCTAACCCAAACGCCGCTCCTAAACCGACTCCCGCAGTAATCCTCAGGATGTCTCTTCGAGAGATCGACACAGATTCAGACACCCGACTCAACCTCCAACTGAATCAGCCTGGGTTGGATCTCATCTAGGTCATGGCCGCAAACCCCCGTCTTCTTGATCAGCTGTACCTCGCACACGTTACAGCGAACGCATTCGGGAAAGTCAACGATTTCGTTACGAATCGCACCGGTAGGACATTTTTGCTCACATACCGAACAAAGCGAGCAATGCTCTACTCTCGGTATACGCCGTACCGAAAGAAGAGCTAGGATGCCGAGGGCAGCCCCAAGCGGACACGCATAACGGCAGTAGAACCTGGGGACGACAATACAGGCAGCGATAATACTCCCAGCGATCAGCCACAGCAGCGGTGACGGACTCAGGAAGAACACCGTCCCGAACGGTTCGAAGTACTGATATAGGCTAACCTGACTACCGAGGAGTGCAGGGACCACAATCACCGCGAGAATCAGATACTTGATCCAGATGCCCCGTCGGTGAAGATGCTCCGGCACGGAGCGCTGCCAAGACTTCGGTACCCACCTAGCAATCACGTCCTGAAGGGCACCGAATGGGCAGAGAAAGCCACAAAAAACTCGGCCCCAAACCAAGGTAGTGATTAGCGTGAAGGTGACGATCAGAAGAAGTGGAATGTCGCGAAGATAGACGCCCACTCCAGCCCAAATGCCACTCGTGATATGAGATACGGAGAGAAATCCCCCGTCTAGCCATCCCAACACTACAAGTGTCACGAATACTGAAGCCCAACGCAGAGACGTCCACTTGGTGAAGAACGCGGCCGATCCAAGGGCAAGAACTAGGACCATCATCGCCAGGCGTCTCCACGACACACCTGCCAACGTTCGTTCTAGTAGAGATTCGTCTTCAGTAAGAACGAAACCAGGGGTGGCTTCCACCTCTTGGCCTGGCTCCGCGTCCGCTACAACGACTGAATCAGCACCTTGATCAGACGCCGGCGCTTCTTCTGGAAGGAGCACTTCCAGCTCTGGCTCACTAGGGGCCTCTGGCGGATCTTCGGTTAACGCAGCCCGGTCAACTAATATCTCCGACTCCACATCGGGCTCCGCCAATTCCTCAGCCGCTGCCAAGGCAAGGGCTTCTGCTTCCGCAGCTGCTGCAGCCTCAGCTGCTGATCGCCTCGCCTCCAAGCTCCGGTACTCGACCGAGTGGATCCCGAGATCATCGAGATCGTACACGAAACGAAACGGACGCGCAGTGTCCAGCAAGGAATCAACCAGCATGATCCCAATCAGTGTGGCTTCACCCGACACGATGCCACCTGACGGAAGTCCCATCGATATCACATTGCGTGAATCGATCTGAATAGTGTCTCCATCTTGCTCAATACTCCAACCTTGCTGACGAAAGAGTCGGAGTCTCGAACCATCGATCGCGTAAAGCATCAGATTGTCGGCACCGCCGCGTCTCTCGGCAGAGCGCTGTGCCCGCGCGTAGAGTTGTTCGCCAAGGAAATAGTTTCCTAGCCGGTCGTTCTCTACAAAGGCTAAGCCAATACCTGCCGAGCCCTCTCCCGGCTCGGTAACCTCGAAGCGCTGAACGATCCCGGACTGACGGAGGTCAAACCACGACATGCCGACCGGGTCTACGACTTCCGCAGCTGCAGCAGCTGGACCATCAATTAGTGCATACGCGTTGGCAACTCTCCGGGCAGCATCGCGCACCCCTCTCGATAGAGCGCGCACGCTAATCGAAACGCGAGAAATGCCGTCTATGTCATTCCAGAGCTGGAAAGGATCACCAATGTGCTTCTCCGAGAACTGCTCTTGAAATCCCGGTGTCCTTAAAAAGTCGCCCATGCTTTGCATGTACGACTCGAAGTAATCAGTGACCCTGACGCCGGTGAGCGTTCCATCGGTGCGCATTCCTATAAGTGCTTCAATAGGTCCGCTGTATCCGTATTGCTCCGGCGGCAGGTCCGAGGTGAGGAACACATAACCGAGGAGATTCTCTGAACCGTCAGGGAGCACTCCGAACGCAGAAATCACTGGGGGGTCGCCCGTCGGATCCGCAAAGCGATCTGCGCCAGGCATCACCTCTTGGATCAGTGAAGCTGGAATCCGCTGAATGCGCTGGCCTTCGGCTCCAGTTGGAAAAAACCAAGCCGATACCATGATCATTACTACGGTTTGCCGAACGACTGCTCTGTGGTACATCGCGCGAGCATACAGTCGCGGCTCTAGACCAGCAAATGCTCCGGACTGTGCATCCGGGCATGTCATGTCAAAGCATGAGCAAGACAGTCGCCTCTTGTAAGGATGCTATAAGAGGAGTTAGAAGTGGTCTGCCCCATATCGGGTGATCAACCTAGTCGAGAGGTAACAATCACATGAAGAAGTTCCCACTGGTCGGAATCGCAATGGCGTTAGCGAGCCTAACGGCACATCCGTTAGCAGCCCAAAGCGGAGAGATGAAGGACATGAGCACCTTCGAACGGCCAATCGCAATGGCCGACAACGTGTGGATCGAAGAGCTTACCATGCCTGAAGTCCGCGACCTCTTAGCCGAAGGCTGGAGAACGGCTCTAATCCTCACAGGGGGAATCGAGGAGAACGGCCCGTACCTCACGACCGGCAAACACAATCACGTGCTCAAAGTGATGGGGGAATCAATCGCGCGGCAATTCGGGAATACGCTGGTGGCTCCGATTGTAACGATCGAACCTGGGAACCCAGAGCGCGCGAGTAGCCCGGGTGGCATCAGGTATTCGCAGGAGACATATCGTGCAGTTCTCAGAGACTACGCTGTAAGCCTGAGAGCGCAGGGCTTCGAGAATATTTTCCTTATGGGCGATAGCGGTGGCAACCTCCGAGGCATGACAGAGGTCGCCGAGGCACTGCAATCTGAGTGGGCCGGACACGACATCGTGATCGCTCATATACCGGAGTACTACAACTACCAAGACGTGCTCGCTTATCAAAAAGAAGAGCTCGGTATTGATGAAGATCCAAGGCTTGAAGGCCTGCACGACGACTACTATATCACGACGATCATCATGAACGATGACCCGGAGCATGTGCGACTCGGGCAGCGGATTGATGCAGGCAAAGCGTCGATCAACGGGATCAGTATTCTTCCAATCGACACCGCCCTGGAGCATGGGCGCCGGTTAATACAATTCAGAACCGACGCTACCATTGAAGCGATGAGGGCTGCGATCGCAGAACAACGGCAAGACTGACAGTTACGTGGACGAGAGGACCGCTAGAATGCGAAGAGCTTAGTCAACTTGGCGGTGAGGCGACGATCAAGGATCTCACCCTCGGAAGTGCGGCGCTCAGAAAAGACTAAGAAGAAGTCACTCAGTGGTGAGTGAATCCAATTCAGGCGAACATTCGTGATCATTTCCCGGGTCGCGTCGTTGTATTGCAACCATCCACCAGCCAAGACACGAGTCGAAAGCGCATAATCGACTCGACCGCTGAATACGTCGACAGTAAAGGGCGCACCCTCAAATTCAATCACGTTGTGGTCAGCGCCAAAATCAAACCCTAGATGTGGGTTTACGCGCCAAGCCAAGGTGCCCCCGATCGATCTTCGGGCACCTTGGAAATAGCCGCCTCCGCCAATACGCATCTCGCCCGAAAGGGGCCGTGATGCATCAGATACGTATTTGGCCGAAGCTTCACGGAACTCATGAACGCCGGCAGGCACAATTCCCCCGGAAAGAGAGAACTCCCGATCAAGTCGCTCATAGCGATCTGTGCCAAGCAGGGTCAGCACACTGCCGTCCAGGAATGACAACGCCATACCACCCGTAACATTCCGGGTTTCGAGCATGCCACCAAAGTCACGGTATTCCTCAATCTCCAGATAGGGATTCGCCTCATTCAGGCCACGGACCGGAGGCCGCGGGTGGGCACCCACAGTGGCGTAGTAGTGCCGGACTGCCCTCCTACGAACAAAGCCTACGTCAGGATTGAAAGCTTCCCCGATACTTCTGTAGAGAACCGACATATCCCAAAACGCATCTCGCCATGCTAACGACGCTCGGGCCGCTTGGTTGTTTCCGCTCTGCCCGGGCTCATGTGTCTCGGCTAGGTAACTATGTACCATCAAGTTTCCGAACAGACGAGCATTTACATCGACACCCCACGCCCGATTGTATTCGGTTTGCGCCTGACGATCAGAAAGTCCCGTTGCGGACCTGCCATTTAAGACTTGTCGGTTTGTGAAGATGCCGCCCACATCTACCGACCCCAGAACTGTGCGTCTCACCCTCGCCACAGTGAAGCTCTCTGAGCCCAAAAGATCTGTAGAAGACGTCTGCATATTTAGAGCGCCGACTTCGAAGCCTCCCGCTCGCCCAGTCAATCGCCCGCCAGCTGAGATGGGTACTGGCTGACCACCTTGTAAACCGATACGACGCGAGTGAAATAGCGTGAAGTCTCTCGGAGAGGCACCGAGTCGGTAATTACGCTCTGACAGGTCGCCAAACGCATATGTGCCTGAATTCTCAATGAAGAACTCGCGTTTCTCCGGGAAAAAGAGCGGGAATCGGGTCAAGTTCACCTGCTCTTGATCGGCTTCTACCTGCGAGAAATCGGTCTGCCAAGTCAGGTCTGCCGTGAGGCCCGGTGTTAGACCCCATTTGATATCTAGGCCTACATCCCCTTGGCTCCCCTGCTCAGCTGCGCCCGGAAGAGTGCCGCTCGCCCTCTCGCCGAGCATGAAGGGTTTTACTGTGATATTTCGACTTCCCTCGAGACGAGGAAGCCCGACCAAGTATCCCGCCTCCGCCATCCGATGCACGCGTGTGCGTCTTGCTACCGGAGCCCACATCGAGTCTTCGACTTTTCTTCTCACCCGCCGGACGAAGTTGATGCCCCATTCCTGTCTCGCCTTGGATGGATCGAACCGGAGAGTCGAAAATGGGATTGCTAGCTCAGCGCTCCACCCATCATCGAGCCTCTCGGTCTCCACTCGCATGATGCCTTCCCACTCCACATTGCTCGTGCGCGAGTTGTCGTAAGCCTGCCCGTCCCTGATAGCCCCATTCGGGTTGATCATCAGGTAGTAGGCGTTTCGCCGATCTAAGAAGGTGTCCAGAGACATCCCAATGATGTCCTCATTCGGACTGTAGAAGTCCTGCGTCATCCGCTGTGCGACAATACGATCTGGCTCTGAGTCATACATCATCGCACCGATGTAGAGCGTGTTGTCATCAAACAGAACACGAACCTCTGTGCGTTCCGTCGCTGGCATACCTGTGCGAGGTGTCGACTGCACAAAATCAGTTGCAGGTGTAGCGTTAGCCCACGATGACTCATCAAGCCGACCATCGATTGTGATCGAACCTACCGCACGCAACGCCCTTAGTGTTGGTCTGGGCGCTGCTTCAGGGTCGATAGCCACGGACGCCAAAGAGTCTTGACTCCCCTCCCCTCCTACTACTTGGGCAGAAACTGGAAGCGTGACCATGCCCAAGATGCCAATACCAAGCATCGCATGGCGTAGCCAATCCGTCTTAAAGCGAAGACTAGACACTATCAGCTCGCTATAACCTTCAAGCGGCACGTCGAGAGCTTAAACCAGCAGCACTGTAGATCCGACCGTCTGACGAGCTTCGAGCGCCTTGTGAGCTGAAGCGACGTCAGAGAGGGGATAACGTTCTCCAACGTGTGGACGAACTTTCCCTGCCCGAACCATATCGAACAGCGCCCCAATACCTTCGGCAGTCTCCCGAGGGTCGGAGTAATGGTCTGCTAGACGCGGCCTAGTCAAAAACAATGAGTGGTGCTTAGCTAAAAGTAGAGGAGACATAGGCTCGACCGGCCCTGAGGCGTTCCCGAACGTTACTAATAAGCCCCTAGGTGACAACGATTTAAGCGATGACTCGAACGTACTCGCGCCCACCGAATCATAGGCCACTCGGCAACCCTGCCCGTCAGTGATCTCAGCGACCCGTTCAGCAACATCTTCTTCATCGTACAGTATTACATGGTCGCAACCGTTTGCCTTCGCTAGCTCTCCCTTTTCTGGCGTCCCCACCGTCCCGATTACGTTCGCGCCCAGCGCTCTCAACCACTGACAAGCGATCAGACCAACGCCTCCGGCTGCAGCTGTGAGCAGTACATTGTCACCGCTTTGCACGGCGTAAGTTCGGCGGACCAGATACTCTACGGTGCACCCCTTCACCATCATGGAAGCAGCCGTTTCTTCGCTGATCTCGTCGGGCAGCTCTACTAGACGCCACCTAGGTATCACTCTTACCTCACAATAAGAACCGATCGGTCCATTACTCGTGTACGCCACCCTGGCACCCACTTCGAGATCATCGACCTCACTCCCGACGGCTTCGACGATACCAGCCCCCTCCACCCCCGGTGTAAAGGGCAACTCCTGGGGGTAAAGGCCTGTGCGATGGTAAACGTCAATGAAGTTCAGCCCTACCGCGGTATGCCTGACCCTCACCTCATCCGGCCCAACCTCTCCTGGATCCTTCTCTACCCACTCTAGGACCTCAGGTCCGCCTAGCTGGGATATGACGACTGCACCACTCACACGTGTCTCTCCATCATAAACTCAAGGAAGCCGGCAGAATCTAAACGAGACCACCCTTCCCCGCTCCCCGAGGTGACGTCTACCTTCAGGAGAGCAGCCAGCAATTCTCGCAAAACAGGACTGACGATGTCCCTCACACGCGATCTACCTAACCGCTACCACAGCCTTACTCTGCTTGGCGTGGTGACATCACTCCTCTTCCTTTCATCTCCTCTCGAAGCGCAAGTCGTCACGTGGGACCCCGTACCTGAGGGGCATCCTCGCACCGCCGCCGAACTAAACGGTTTCTCTGCGCACACCCGCCATCTCGAGATGTGGGACTACCTGGAGCAGCTGCGCGGCGTCTCGTCAGACATGAGGCTGGGGACATACGGCGAAACCAGAGAAGGCCGGAAACTCCCATACGCCATCTTCTCGCGACCCCTGATCTCAGAGCCGTGGGAAGCGATGGCTCTAGACCGTCCAGTCATCCTGTTCGCAGCGAACGTACACGGTGGTGAACGCACCTTCCGGGAAGGCCTCTTAGTACTCATGAGGGATTTAGCCACCCGGGGAACAGCGGCAAACGACTTACTCGATCAAGTAACGATTCTGGTGGCTCCGCAGATCAACCCTGACGGTTTCGAAGCGACCGAACGAGGACAGCGCGGTAACTCATGGGGTATCGACCTTAACCGCGACTACGTGAAACTCGAACACGCCACCATTCAGTCATACGTGCAGAACATGATCACTGAATGGAGGCCACATCTGTTCATCGATGGCCACAACGGTGGAGCGAGGCCTTACAACCTCAATTATCAGTGCACCAGCCATTACGACTCAGCGATCGAACTCACACTTCTGTGTGACGACGAAATTTTCCCGGCGATCGACGCCAAACTCGAAATCGAGAACATGATGGCGTGGTACTACTCACGCGGAGATGAAGAAGAGTGGAACACAGGCGGATCCCAAGTCCGAATCGGCCGGAACTATGGAGGTATGGTAAACTCGGTCGGGATTTTGTTTGAGGCACCGAGACAGGAGCTAGAGGTAGGTGCCCGAGCCGGATATCTGGGTTATCTCGCTGTGGCGGAATGGGTGGTTGCGAATGCAGAACACCTTGTCAGCACTGTAGAAGAGGCTAGGGCAGAGACAATCTCGATGGGAGCGGAGCCACGAGGCCAGATCGCTGTGGAAATGGAATATGCTGCGGAAGACTACCCCGTCGATTACGTGATCGTCCGCGGGGGAGATTTCAATGACCAGCCTGCCATGCCCGTGGATACCATCGAAGTGACCGGCGCGCGACTAATGAAAAAGCCTGTCGCTGTAACACTCCGAGATCGGCCGTGGGCCTATGTGCTCCCGCGCGATGCTGAAGATGCCGTCGCGCTACTGCTCCGTCACGACATCACGGTTGAACAACTCTTGGAGCCCGTGACCTTGGAAGTTCAGGCATACACGGTCGCTGGAGTTGAACACGAACGGCAATACAACCACCAGGCAGTCACGCGGATACAGGTTGGTGATGTAATAACGCAAACCCGAGATTTTCCCGCTGGTACGTACGTAGTTCCAACCTCGCAGTACTTAGGCCGGCTAGTAGCCCACATGCTAGAGGTCGAAACTGAGGACAACGTCGTGTACTGGAACCGCATGGATGCTTGGATACCACGCCCTGGCACCACATCCGGCGGTGAACCAGCGATTGCTCCTATATACAAGATCATGACGCCGACGATACTCTCGTCGAGTCTTGTTGAACCGAGGTAAGCCCCGAAGAGAAACATCAGAAGCCCGGTCCCCAATACGTTCAGGGACCGGGCTTCTAGCTTTCACACGGCTGCGCTTTTCGATGCGCGTTAGGTCTTTTTAACGGGCCTGCGACTGACAGTCCTCCCAGCTTGTACAACGCACTCGCAGCCTCGAGCGAGCCTCGGGCGGGAGAAGAAGGATGGAGGTGGCTTCAATCACATCCCGTATCACAGCCTCTTCAGCAGGTTCGAACTGTAAGAACAGAACCCACTGGGGCATGTCGCCCGAAGGCTCGCGAAGTTCCCACTCGTAAATCCAGTCGATCGCATCAAGCTCACGACGGATCGCATTATAGTCTTGCTGGCTCGCCGGCCCCTGCCCGAGAGGCAGGCTCACTATTTCAAAAGAGAGTTGGTGATTCTCTCGCCACCTATTCAAGGCAATATCAATGCTCTGGAAAGGAGCCTGGATACGCATTAGGTGATGTGCGTATTCAGAAAGTAGAAGATTGTTGTGCTTGACTCCCTTACCGAGCGCGGACTCCATGTACTCTATGTACCCCGGCTGGTCACCCTCTTGTAATGCTTCCATGGCCAGCAGAAAGTCGGTGTCGGCATCCGCAGGGTTGATCTCCGCGATCACCGCAGCCATCCGCGACCATTCTTCCGAGCCTGGGTCAACCTGGGTGCCCGCGCGAGCAACAAGAAACTCTCGACCACCAAACAACAGTCCGATCGCATATATGCCTAGTAACATGCGGTAGCGCCGGTACCAAGGAACGCTGTGAGCTGTTTGGGCCACGAAACCTCCCCGGGAGCGCTACAGACCCTTCTGGGTCTGCTTGTCGCTGACCTTCCAGATGAATGAATCGAGATAGTAGTGCATCAATCCGTAGGCGTAGATCATCATCTGTGAAAAGAGCGCGTAACCGCTCGCGTAGTCCATAGCCGGCACACCGAATTCATCGATTGCCGGGTACGGCGCAAAATTGACGACACCGAAACCGAACTCGTCCAAGGGTCGATTTATGACAAGCTGAAATAGCACTGCATAGAGCACTCCACCCGCGAGGAACCACCGCAAATGTCCAGGACCAGTCAGCTTGCTCCAAAGCCCTTTTCGGAATGTCCCCTTCTCCTGACTCTTTCTCATGAACGAGTACACCATCACGATGTACTGAACGCCATGCATGAGTCGATGGGCCACCGCGTGGAGAAGAATTGAATTCGTGTTCCACGCCACAAAGTACCAAAGGAAGTAACTCGCGAAGATAAAGGCGTACTTCACGGGGTTGATGATCGCCCCTGCCTGATGCGTTCTCCAAAGATGCAACATGTACACAATCAAGTAGCCAACTAGGACCACCTGACTGACCATGAGCAATGCGTCCACGAACGACACGGACAGAGGAACTCGCATCCGATGGAGTTCCCGAATCCAAAGGAACTTGAACATTGGCGCATTTAGGAACATGTAGGCATACAGCACACAGTGGAGCACGAGATCGTAACGCCTCGTTTGCTTCAGCCCTGCACCTGCCTTGAAATCATAGATACGACCTAGACCATGCTGCTGCATGATGCTGTGTTGATGGTCCCAAGCCGTGACCAGCAAAAGCAACGTAATAGGAGCAAACTGCAGGCCCATTACGGTGAATCCGATTATTACCACAGGGCCTATTATCAACCGATCCTTGAATCGATCCCACACGTCCGGCATTCCATACGACCGAACCCAGCCCGCATAGTGATGGGGAATGGTGATCCACAAGTTGATTGAAGCAACTGCCACGTACGGCAACCACGCCTGAAAGCCGAGCGCGAGCGCTACAGCAAAAAACGGAAGCCCGAGGAACCATACGAGATCGTGCTTCGGGGTGAGGATGTAGCCGGTCTTGAACATTCAGATGGGTTGTTACGGGCTGAGTAGGCTACGTATACCCCAAGGGGGCCGAAGTTCTCCCACTTCTCGGAGACATTGACGAAGCTGTAGATCTCTCGACCACTCTGATCGCAACATCAACGTCCTAGTTCTGTGCGTGGATCTATACGTCTACTGGATCCGCCGATAGGTGGCATGTCCTACACCAGTGATCTTCCCATTCTCATCCATGCGAACGTAATCGTTCTCTATCGTGTTGCCGTCTTCTGAAAGAACATTGATGATCACTTGGGTAACACGGCCATTTCGTGAATTCGAGATTCGTGTCGTGCTCGCGTTGACCCACTCGACCGCCGTCTCAGCGTTGTCCTGACCCCACACCGAGCGGAATTCCCCGTCAAACATGGTGTCATAACCCCACTCAGAGTCCTGACCCTGAGAATTTGTTGCGGCCACAGTGATCGACATGCCGCCGTCACCCCACGGCTCATACGTCATAATGTTGATCGCTGGTGCTGGCGCATCCGAGTCCATCTTCCACTGACCGAACCGTGTGGAAGGGTCTTGGGCCGAAGCCTCTGCGACCATGAAAGCCGCAGTCGCGACCAGGGCCGCGCCGATAATAAGTGGGCGCTTGATCATGTTTATTCTTGCTCCCTTATATGAGTCTGTTGTTCAGTTGTGCCCCGAAGTTCCCTGGATTACGCCAACATACGGGGGGATTCTGGCGCCTGCCACGGGTCTGATCCATTTCAGCACGCAGCGGAGAGAGCACCTACCGACCCTCGGGGACGCCGTATGGGTAAAGCGTAGAGAGGTCGACGTGCTCATACGGCAACGCGTCTAGATAAGTGGTACCCACGAAAGGCCCCGGCGCTTCGACCACAACAATGGTCGATGCAAAGCCCGTTTCGTCGAAACCGCGCCGGAAATGCACACGTGACTTTACGACGAAAACATCGAACTCGGCTGGGTCAAGCGTTCCAAATCTAAATGCCTCTGGATCTGTAATCTGTGTGTAGGCGGGGACGATAATTACGGCACTGCCGCTGCCATACCGCACTACCGCTGCGGTCTCATAGCCCCTCCACTCACCTAGATAAGCAAGTTCACCAACGACACGCACGGGCGTGCCCCCTGAAGGAGTGAATCCACCTATCTCCTCATCGAACGGGTCACCAGGAGAAGCCCCAGCTTCCACCAACTGCTCGAGCAACTCTGGATCACTGATAGCTCCGTGCAGCACTCGTTCGACCCCAGCGGCCTCAAACGCTTTAAAAATGTGCGTGGCGTCACCCATTCGATCTGAGTGGTCGCCTACTGCAACCGGAGTCAGTTCGGCCCTGACCGCAGTACGCACCCGCGCCGCTGCCTCTTCTGGTAGAGGATAGCCCGCTACGGCGAAGTCCTCCCGAACCCGCCATATGAAATCGTTCATATCGTCAGCGATGAGGTCGGCTAACTCTTGGTCATCATTTGTCATCACCTGAACTGTGGCACCGACGTCAGGCACATCGGACCATGGATAACCGTAAAAAATGCTCACGAAGGCATCGTCTTCTCGCGCCTCCCAGCGTCGAGCCCGCTCCATTATGTCCATCGAGGGTGACTGGCCCGTCCATTGATGAACGGTCGCCGTAATCACACCTGGCTTCCGCGTTGCCGTAGTCGGCACATATGTGCCCTCCATAGCTCGATGCACAGCACGTGCCGCACGCCCCCCCTGCACGGCAGCGTCATAGTGCGGATATCGCTTCGTAACAAAAGAAAAGTCAGCGTGCTGAAGGAATTCTTGATCTTCATTCCCATGCAGATCAAATGTCCCTACGATGGGAACATCAGGACCAACGACTTCTCTAAAGCGTCGAGCGATTTCAGCCTCAGGCCTTGGGATATCCCGCACCGCCATCGCACCGTGGAGAGCCAGATATACGCCATCAACAGGCATTACTGCTTCTAAGTCTTCGAGCATGGCGTTCACGAACCCGTCGAATGCCTCCTGAGTATTCCAGCTACGGGACGAGCCACCAAATACCCCCGTTGGTGACCGCAGCCCGATCAATTCGATGTCGCCGTAGTCTTCGGCCTGTGCCACGAAACCACGCACGTAGCCTCCAGAACTGAGGACTTCGTCTCCTTCTAACCGACCGAGCCAGTCATCAGCGGAAATGTCACCACCGGGACAGAAAGTGCATGTCTCGTGCTGGAAGGACGCAACGACTACACGATGCTGGGCCTCGTCCATCCCGCAGGAAATGAAAATCACGCTGACGAAAGCGATCCCGATAGTGCGAGCGAACCACTTTTTAGTGATGGAAAAGTGCGTGCCGTTGTCCATCTAAGCTCCGATGTTGGAATGAAGAGGATAAGGTGGGGTCGATACTCCTCGGACAGCAACTAGGTCAGACTCATTTAGAGCGGGGCTTGCCTAAGGAACAACCAGAAGCCTGATTCGAGCATGATTAATCGGACTCAATTGACACTAGTCGCGTTCGTGATCGCCACAGGCTGTGCTGGCGAAGCGCATTTGGATAACGGAGAGCCTCGAGGAGTAAGAGAGGAGACCGGGTTAAAACTGAACTTCTCTCCTCTGCAGGAAGAGCTCTTCTCGCATCCAGGTGCGCAAACCAATGCCTGGGCCGACTATGACGGAGACGGTGATCTCGATCTCTTCGTCGGGTTTCGCAACGCCCCCAATCGACTTTATCGAAATGACCAAGGGAGCTTTGTGGACGTTGGTCCCGAAGCAGGGCTGGCCGCCGAAGAGGAGACCCGCGCCGCCGCCTGGGGAGACTACGACCTTGACGGAGATCCCGACCTATACGTCGGGTTTGCGGCGCTGGACATAGACAACCGCCTGTACCGCAATGACGAGGGTTCATTCATCGATGTAGCTGGAGAACTCGGCATCGGTCAAAGTGGCACAACGAGACAACCCGCATTCGTAGATTACGACGGCGATGGAGATGTCGATCTCTTTGTGGCATTCCGGGACCAACCAAACACGTTGTTCCGAAATGACGGCACGGCTTTTCAGAACGTGACCGCTGAGAGCAGGATTGGAGACCACCGGAGAACAGTCGGCGTCGCTTGGTTCGACATGGATAACGATGGAGACCTAGACGCCTTCGTCGCTAATCAAAACGGTGACGAAGATGGGTTTTTCCGCAATAACGGTGATGGAACGTTCACAGACGTTGCCCGGGAACTCGGAATGCATCAGCCAGGACGGGCTCAAGAACTAGGAAGCGTCGGGACTGCGGTAGGAGACTACGACAACGACGGAGACCTCGATCTATTTGTTGCTTCTTACGGACCTGATGTTCTCTGGGAGAACAAAGGAGACGGGACCTTCGTCAATGTTGCACCCGGCACCCCACTGGCCGGTGACCACCACTCGGTAGCAGCAGACTGGGGTGACATAAATAACGACGGCTGGCTCGACCTGTATGTCGACACCTTCCTGTCATCGGAAGCAGAGGCACGCGACTACCTCTTTATCGGTGGCCCCAAGGGATTCACGGAGGCTCTTCCTGCTGAGATGCTGGAGCATGGCGCGAGCCACGGTGTGCGCTTTGCCGACTACGACAACGATGGAGACTTGGATGTCGCTCTGGCGAATAATCACGCCGAGGGGAAACATCCTCTTTACCGCAACGATCTAGACCCGGAGCTAGCGACCAGATCGCTGGTCGTCGCAGTAACCGACCAAGCGGGTAATTGGGCTCGCGCCGGCACAAAGGTGACTATCTCAAGGGAATCAGACGGTTTTTTATCAGCTCGACTCGTCGACACAGGAGGGGGCTACTCCTCTCAAAGCGTCGGGCCGGTCCACTTCGGGCTTCCACCAGGGTCGGGGGTCATAACCCTTACAACCTCGTGGTTCGAGGCCGGAGAACTGCAAACTATGACGGTACCCGAGATCTCTCTTGAGGAGCTAAACTCAAAGTGGTTATTCGTTCGAACTGAAGTGAGGTAGCATGCTCTTCCTTTGCGCTACGCTTCAGCCCATGACCGACCCCAAAAAACGGGATTCATCAATCGCATGAACACTTCAAGCACGATAATCGGAGTCGCGCTCGCGACTCTAATCACCTCACCGATAGCCGCACAGACAACCCCTCAACCGCTTGAGACAGTCCGCAACTTTCAAGTCGTAGATGCAACGCTCTCCTCAGCGGGACAGATCGGATATGATCAGATCCCCCTACTCTCCGAGCAGGGTTACGATGTCGTCGTAAACCTTGCTATAGCGGACGAGCGTCGTAACGGAGAAGAGGGATTTCTAGTTGCAGAAACGGGACTGACATACGTGCACATACCTGTGGATTGGGAAAACCCCGAAGTTGCTGACGTCAGGATGTTCTTCGATGTCATGCAGGCCAACGAAGGGCGCAAGGTGTTCGTCCACTGCTTTGCGAACATGCGCGCATCAGCGTTCGTATACATGTACCGGACCCTCGTGGAAGAGGTGCCCGAAGCGGAGGCACTAGCAACGATGAACGAAGTATGGGATCCCGACGAATTCGATCAGTGGGCCGAGCTCATCCGGAGAGCACAGACCGAGCTCAAACAAAACTAAGCGCCCAGCCTAAGGTCTCTGCCTAGTTGCTGTGAACGTGCCAGACAACATGCCATCGGCAATTACGATAGTTCCTGTAAGACGTCCATCGGCATCGAGAGTGCCCCTATAGACCACCGGGACACTTTGACCCTGCATGCTGGCATTGAAGCGAATCGTCACGTCATTACCATCGACCAAGCCCCGCACATTCTCTTCACCAAGCGCTTCAGAAGAGTACCGCCCTGTGAGCCTGACTCCATCCTGCTGGAGATTAAGGCTCGGATTTGTGACCCCGTTATCAGTTGTCACAGAAAGAGTCCAACTGCCGGCGAAGTCCGCCTGAGCCTCTAGAGGAGACGGTATGCCCACAAGCGCAACTCCAAGCACAACAGCAACGATAGATCGAACCCTTGATCCAGTCATGACTATTTCTCCCCCTCTCAGGCGTTCCAGAATGAGACCAAATCCACGCAGGGGAAGCTATGGGTGTACTCCCCACAGTCGCTAGCCTCTTGGAGTTTCCGTCTCATCGAAGGCTCGCCACATACATTACTAAGGCGAGTTTGGGGACGGCTGTCCCTATGTCATTGTCCCGAACTTCCGCAGATTGATGCGCATGACTTTTTGCGAGAAGTAAGTTTGTGCCCAATCCATGACCAACATGAAACAGACCGGCCTGCGGAAGATGACGATACGAAGAGCCTCACTGCACGCAGTAACGGTGTTGGGGCTCACTTTTGTTGCGTGCACGCCTTCAGGGTCTGCGCCTTCAGATACAGAGACAACGGTCCAGACCCCCGAACTACTGATACCTGCTACGGCCACGCTCGAGCGTGTAGGTGAGCTGCTCTACGACCCAATGGCAGATTCAATCCATCCAGACCCGCGGATGGCGAGCATGATCCGTCTCGGATTCCAGATCAGCCAAGACCCACAGACCTATGCATCCGAGTTCGTTGGGAACGATCTCACCTGCGGAAACTGCCACCTCAATGCCGGGCAACGAGATAGGGCACTCCCATTACTCGGTGTGGCAGCGACCTTCCCACAATACCGAAGACGTGACGACAGACTAGTGAGCCTTGAGGACAGGATCGGCGGTTGCTTCAAACGAAGCATGAATGGAACTGCACCCCCATACGATCATCCAGTAATGTTGGCGCTCGACGCTTATCTGAATTGGCTTTCTGAGGGCTTCGCGATGGGAGAGCGGCCCGCATGGCTCGGCCAAAACGAAATCGCGGTTGAAGCCCGCATCCCTATCGAAGAACTCGACGTAAACGGAGGTGAGGAGTTGTACAACCTCCACTGCGCTCCTTGCCATGGGCTTGATGGGCAAGGCATCGACCTCATTCTGGCAAAACCAGGTCCACTTTGGGGTCCATTGTCTTGGAATGACGGGGCCGGAGCCGCTCGGATATGGAAGCTAGCGGGCTATATAAAGCACGCGATGCCGCTCACAGCGCCTGGCACACTCACAGACGAAGAGGCGCAATTGATCTCGGCATATGTGAATTCTCACGAACGACCCGAGTACCCGGACAAGGAATCGGACTTCCCGGATGGGACGCGACCCGCCGACGCCGTATACGACACCCTGGTCTTCTCCACTCACCCGCTGATGCGGGCGGAAGGAAGACAACCCTAACCCCCACCTTTCCAAGCGGCTCGATCGTTAACCCATACGACTTAGCTTTCGGGCGTGACCTCGAAGCCGAATTCGTCGCGTACCACATGACCGTCGTCACCAATACCCCGCCACATGACGGTGTAGCCCCCCGCGTCAAGCACCGACGGGACTTCAACCTCCATTAGTTTTGGGTCTTCCGAATTCTGGACTGGCTCTCCCGTTCCCACCAAGTCCCCGCCAGAATCGACAAGGCGAATGGTAACAGAGCCCTCTTGTGGAGCTTGTGTGAACCAGAGTTGCAATTGCCCCGGGGATACAATCTTTGAGTCAGCAGAAGGGATCGATTGTGATAGTCCAAAGTGCTGAACCTTCGGCCCTCCAGCGGCTAAAACTAAAAATAAAAGTAGTGTGAGCGCGAATCTCAGAGTGGACTTCATAGCTCAGATCCCGACGGGTTTAGTAACACATGGATGCCTAGAAACTAAGTAGATCTAAGCTGCCGAAATAGCTGATGACATTGTCGTATCACGATGCTTTGCGTAGCCTAGCCAGATATACAAAACTCGGAGATCACATGACTGCCCTATACCGCTTTGCGCTCGCCCTGTTTGTGGTCGCTATGACCACTTCTCCAGTTCTCGCTCAGGCGGGTTCGTTTGGGAATTCAGTCGTCATCGATGGTGACGCCCTTCTGGTCGGCGAACCGAACAACACATTCCGGCCTGGAATGGTCTACGTCTACAAACGCGGTGGGACACAGGCGGAGTGGGCAGAAGCAACCATTATCACGGCACCCAACTCTGATCGGGCGGATGGGTTCGGCGCTGTTTTAGCCCTAACAGGGAACTCACTGCTCGTCGCAAACCGAGAAGGGTCCGTCTTCGCCTTCCAACGTGACGGCATTGGATGGTCATTCGATGCCATGGTGACCGAGGACACATCCGCTGGAATCGATCCACGATGCGACTTTAATGGATATTGCGGCGTTGACTACGGGATCTCCTTGGCGGCTGCAGGAGACTGGGTTCTGGTGGGCCACGCTAATGTCACGACCGACAGGAGCAGGCTCCGCCCCAGACAACGAACGGCGACTGATGATGTCCCCGATGAGCCGGCTGGGGAAGTCATCGCCTACCGACGAGGTGCACAAGGGTGGGCAGAACAACAACGCTTCTCCTCACCTGTCTCGGCCAGTGCAGATGGGTTTGGGGCCGCCATCGCATTCGTAGGTGACAAACTGCTGGTAGGCGCGCCGGGAGCAGAAAGTTCGACGGGAATCCAAGGGGCCGGTCGAGTCTTCGAATACCAAATGGATGATGGCAATTGGCAACATTCAGGAGAGTTAGTCTCTGACGCCAACACAGATGCCACTTTCGGAGCACCGATCGTACCAGCCGAAGGAGCAACTGGAGTAGTTATCGGTGCGCCGTTCGACGACCAAGGGGTCGGAGCAGCGTTCGCTTTCGCCATCGATGACTCCCCCGATGGATGGGCTGATCCAATGCGCATTGCGCACCCAAGCGGGCAGGAAGGTGACGTTTTTGGTGCAGCGATCGCGATGTCTGGGGACGCGCTTTGGGTAGGTGCTCCGGTTACACGAGGGTTAGAAACGGGCATCACTTACAGCTTTTCAGAGCAAGGATTGAGCGAGTTCCGATTCACTGAAGATGAGACGAATAATGAAGACTCTTTCGGACATCGAATCGTCGCTGCGGAAGGCTTAGTAGCCATCACCGCTAGCGGACTCGATCACCAAGCTGGTGGAGTGTTCTTGTACGAAAAAACCAGCGAGGGCCAATGGGACCACACACAGACTCTGGTCAGTCCACCAGATCAGATGGGCGCGGTCCTCGGGGAGGAACTCCGTTGCCAAGAAGATGGTGCCATCGAAGTCTTTGAGTGCACGGATGTCGAACTTTATGCGTACGTCCCCACCTCATTACTAACCGCTCCGGAGGATGCTCGCGGCGTCCGGGCAAATGACAATTGGGGCTGGACAGACCCTGACACAGATCGCGAGTACGCGATCGTGGGTCGCAATGACGGTACATCATTCATAGACATCACTGACCCAATGAACCCGGTTCTCATTGGGGATCTTCCAAAGACACCCCGCACACCGCGTTCCCAGCTTTGGCGGGACATTAAAACATTCAAGAACCATGCTTACGTTGTCGCAGATGGAGCCGGAGCTCATGGCATGCAAATCTTCGATCTCACCCGCCTCCGCGACGTACCTCATCCGCCGATGAAGTTCGAGCCCGACGTACTCTATCGCGGAGTAGAAAACAACGTGGTTGAGAGCAGCCACAACGTCATCATTAACGAAGATACGGGCTTCGCATACCTGACGAGTCGAGGGTGCTCTGGCCTGCACATGATCGATATCAACGATCCCCAGAATCCTGAATTTGTTGGTTGTTCAGAGCCGGGGAGTACCCACGACGCTCAGTGCGTCATCTATCATGGGACCGATGACAACTTCACTGGCCGGGAAATTTGCCTTCGCATGTCGGGGAATCGTTTTCAGATCTCCGACGTCACCGACAAATCCAACCCTGTAGAACTCGCGAATGCCTCGCACCCCAACCCAGCGTACATGCACCAAGGATGGCTCACAGAAGACCACCGATACTTCATCATGGACGATGAAAGTGATGTCATCGCAGGCAACGTAGAGACAACGCGCACACTGGTTTGGAACCTGGACGACCTGGAAGATCCAGTGCTCGCTAAAGAGTTCTTCGGCTCCCTTCCAGCCAGCGCTCACAACCTATATGTGAAGGGTGATCTCACTTATCAGGCAAACTACAACTACGGACTTCACATCCTCGATGTGTCGGACCCCCTAAACCCTGTGGAAGTCGGAATGTTCGATACATCGCCTTACAGGACAGGGGCCGGCTTCGGCGGCGCTTGGAGCACATATCCCTTTTTCGATAGCGGAACGATCATTGTGACAAGCATGCAGGAAGGTCTCTTCATGCTCAAGAAACGCGTGCGACCCATTTCCTAAGACGACATAATCCGAGACAAAACTGATGAGTATCAAAAAGGGGGACCTTCTCCCGGACGCCACTCTCCTTTGTATGACAGAAGAAGGGCCTAAAGAAGTCACTTTGAGTGATCACACGAAGGGACAATGTGTAGTCCTAGTGGGGCTCCCCGGGCCATACACCGGAACCTGCACGGAAGCCCACGTTCCAAGTCTGCTCCGAGTCTATGACGAACTAAAAGAAAACGGTGTAAATGAAGTGATCTGTTTTTCCGTAAGCGACCCTTTTGTGATGAAGGCTTTTGCAGAGTCGACAGGAGCTGAAGCGGCGGGCATTGCGATGCTAGCGGACAGCGCCGGAGAATTGACAACCAAGCTCGGACTCGAGTTCGATGCACCCGCAGTAGGATTTTACGGACGCGCAATTCGCCATTCCATGATGGTCGAGGACGGTGTCGTACAAGTCCTGCTCTTTGAGGAAGCTCACGGGGCCTGTGATCTGACAGCAGGGGAAGCCTTGGTCGACGCAATCTCAGATTTTCGGGCTTCCTGACACTAAAACTATCAGGGTACCTCAGGTCTTTCTGGTACCCTGAGGTTATGGATCTGTCATCAGCCCAGTCTACGTGGCTGCGTCAGCATTCCTTGTGGCATCAAGCTGTCTCAACAGCAGCATTAGCGCGGTGAGGGCAAGGAACACGCTGCCAGCCATCGTCGGGATCGAAATGAATCCGAACACAGAAAGATAGCGCCCAGTACACGGAGCTCCCGTAGCACACGTACCTATATCCAACGTCGGCTTCCACTGGATCGTGACATGGTATATCGAGATTGCTAGCCCGATGACAGAGAGTGGCAGTCCATAGCGCCAAACTCCTATATCCCTTCGTACTGCAGCTGAACCGAGGAGGACAACTAAGGGATACATCGCAATCCTCTGGTACCAGCAGAGCGAGCATGGCACTAGGCCAACTGTTTCCGATAAATAGAGACTCGACCCCGAAGCCACCAATGCGAGTGAAAACCCCCAAATAACCGGATGGTTTTCCCAACCCCTGAAGGTCGACACAACCCTCGCCCGATTACTTGCCGAGGTTATGCTCGCAAGCAGAAACAATCCCGCCGCAAACACCACAACCGCAAAGAACCCGAGTGTCGTAATGACAGTGGAGTACACCCCCGCCACCCCCTAGCAGAGTCTTTGAATGAACTGGTAAAAGGATCGGGGATCACCCTCTCAAAGGCAATTGGAAGGCACCATCCAGTCTATAACGAGTACTTTCAAGTTCTTGACTTCTTCCACCCGACCCAGTGCTTAGCCACCGTCCGAGGAGTTATCACCATGAGTACGCCGTCTAGCTCATCGGTTCTGTATATCCTTTCATCTCTTGTGTTGGTATCCGGCCTTGCTTGGGCTGGCAGTCAGGGTGGGGCAGCAGTCGGAAGCGTACCCTTGTTCGCTCTCTGTTTGGGCTTCGCAATCCTCCTCCAGTGGGTTGCCTTCATACCAGCATATGCGGCGCGAACAGAACGATATTTTGACCTGATGGGCAGTTTGACCTACCTGAGCGTGATCGCGCTTGGAATAGGGTTCAAACCGGAACCAGATCTTCGGTCCATACTACTCGCAGGCCTAGTGACCATATGGGCTGCGAGACTTGGCACTTTTCTGTTTCGCCGAGTTCGAGCTGAAGGGAAAGACGGCCGCTTCGATGCCATCAAGCAATCATTCGGACGGTTTCTTTTTGCCTGGACGCTCCAAGGTGTCTGGGTTTGCTTCACCGCAGGTGCAGCCCTCGCGGTGATCACCTCCAACCGCGCCGTGCCTATGGAGACGATCGGCTGGCTCGGACTGCTGATCTGGAGCTTTGGTTTCCTTATAGAGGTCGTGGCAGATCGCCAAAAGAGTCGCTTCCGACAGGAGCCGACCAACAAAAAACAGTTTATCTCGAGCGGCCTCTGGGCATGGTCTCGACACCCCAACTATTTCGGCGAGATCGTCCTCTGGATCGGCGTAGCCCTTATAGCCGCCCCGGTACTCCAAGGATGGCAGTTTATAACACTGCTCTCACCGGTCTTCGTAACGATTCTCCTTACAATGGGCAGCGGAATCCCAATGCTAGAAGAACGAGCTGACGACACGTGGGGCGGGCAAGCCGATTACGAAGAATACAAGGCCTCAACACCCATACTGCTGCCCAGGGCTCCTCGCTGATTTCTGCTGGTCACGCGCAGATCAGGTACGGCCGAAATGCTCCATGATCGCAGCCGCATACTTGATCCCCTGGAGATATCTGTCCACTCGGATGTTCTCATCTGGTGCGTGGAGGTTCGCTCCAGGGTTCGCAAAGCCTGTCAGTACACACGGAATCCAAACGTGACGTAGAATCGCTCCCTCAGCAGACACCCCATTCACAACAGGGAGTTCACCGTAAACCTCAGTCGCGGCAGCAATAATTGCCTGACTAATGTCCTCCTTGACTGAGATCTTGTACGGTGGCTCTGCTCCATCAAAAGCCTGAACCTCAATGTGGCCAAAGCCATGCTTCTCAAGATGTGCCTTCAGTTTTCTGATCGCGTCAGCCGGCTGAATGTTAGGAATGAGACGAAAATCCATCCGAACCCGAGCTTCATTAGGAATAATCGTCTTTCTCCCAGGGCCGGTGTAACCTGCGATCATGCCCTGAATGTTGGCCGTTGGCTCATAGGTCCGCGCACGGATCGCGTCGACCCCATCCCGACCAAGTGCGAATTCCGAGATTCCCCACTCTTCTTTTAGAGCGTTCAGGTCCACGCGAGCCGCCTTGTCTGTAAGCTGCTGCTCATCGTCGGGGCCTAGCTGCCAGATTCCTTCCTCCCATCCTTCAACGAGAATCTTGCGATCCCGATCAAGAATCGTATTCAATGCCCAGATAAGCTCCCATACGGGTGACTCGACGAGAGGAAAATTGAGCGAGTGCACATCCATCTTGGCTCCACGTGCAATCAGTTCGACGAAAAGAACCGATTTGAGGCCTAGTGAAACGTCCGGTACCTGAGTGCCCGTCTCCATAGATCCGTCTAGGCAATGCATTCCATCGGCCTTGAGAAGCTCTTCGTTCTTCTCAGCCCATGCCGCCAAATTCGGTGAACCGATCTCCTCTTCACCTTCGATTAGAAATTTCAGACTGACGGGCACCTCTCCACGTACTTGAAGAAATGCCTTTGCCGCTTTGTTGAAGGCGAGCACGCCAGATTTATTATCGGTCGATCCGCGGCCATACATGACACCGTCGACGATCTCTCCCGACCATGGGCCGCCGTGGGTCCACTCGTCGAGTGGCTCGGGTGGCTGCACGTCGTAGTGTGAGTAACACAAAATCGTCTTGGATGGTTTCCTTGCTTCAAGGTGACCGAAAACGACCGGCGGCCCCTCCTCAAGTTCGTGAAACTCTGCCGGCAGACCATCCTCGTGCATCATCTCACGCACAAGGGCAGCGCATTCTCGTAACCCAACATTCTGTGCGGAAATTGAAGGTTGCTGCACGAACCTCTGCAGGTCGCGGACACATTCATCTGCGTTGGCGTCGATCCAGTCGTATACGTCCTGCATACTCATCAAACCTGCTCCTTGGATAACTCCCATGCACTCAACCGCTGACCGGAGAGCTCCATGGGACGTGTTGCGAGATAAGAGAACGCGGGCGCGAGCTCAATTGGGTCGACCCACTTCTCTCGTAATTCCGGCGGATATGTCGTTTCAGACATAGGAGTTCTCATGTACATACCTGGGGTGACCGTCACGGAAAGGATTCCATGCGCCTCTCCTTCCATGGCCAAGCACTTAGAGAAACCCTCGAGGGCATGCTTAGAGGCGCAATACGCCGTCTCGCTATCGAAACCTTCAATCCCGGAACGAGATGACACGAAGATCATTGCACCGCCTCGGTCCTGCATGATGGGCCATACCGCCTTAGTGAGCTGAAACCCGGCCTGAATCCCCACGTTCATGGTCGCTTGAAAGGATACTAGATTTACGTCTTCGAGAGGCTCCACGCGAAGAATCGCCGCGTTATGAACGACCGTATCTACCGGACCAGTTACTACTTGATCTATCGCATGCTGCGTGGCTATTGAGTCACTCAAGTCCACAACCGCTGCTACGGCACCAGGACACCTCAGCCTTACTTCGGCTAACCTCGCCTCGTTACGATCCATCAGGATGAGCTTGGCACCCTGGTCGTGGAGATGTCGGGCGACCGCAGCGCCAAGACCTTGGGCCGCACCTGTTACGATGATCGTTTGTCCCTCGATCGGGACTGAGCTCTTAGCCTGCATCTATAAGATCCGACGGCCTAACCCATCGACGCTCCTGCTCAGAAATCTTGACTGCATCGAGAACTAGCTGATTGGCTAATCCATCAGCAAAGGTTGCACCTCGCTGCAGCGCACGACCCTCAGTAATGGCATTACAGAGCTCCTGCATGAGCGCTACCACTGACACATTCCATATTCCTTGGTTGACTTCAGCCAGAGCCATATTGGGATCAGCGACAGTAATCTCCTCGAAGTCTCTACCTGCTCGAGCGAAAAACAGTCGCTCGTCCCTGTTGTGCAGTGTTAGGGTACCTTCAGAGCCGAAGATCCTTGTTTCATTGCCCATGTCGTGCGACGCGACACCCGACATGAACACCTGAGCAACAGCTCCTGATTCCATCTGTGCCGTGAAATAAGACACGTCATCTGCGGTCGCCTTCCACGGCTCACCACTGTCACGGCCGACTCGGTCGGGTACCATGACAGTGGCAGCTCCACTTAGCCACTCAACCTCCCCTAGCCACCACCGGAGGAGATCGACCTGGTGGCTTCCGTTGGCCCCTAGCCTGCCTCCTCCTTTCTCAGCTAGGCTCCACCAATCACCCTCGGGTCGGCTGGCCGGGTCACGCCAGCTCGAGCCAACATTTGTAATATCTACATGCCGGATCTCGCCAAGCGAACCGTCAGCAATCAGTTCGGCAATCCTCATCCTATTTGGATTGAAGCGCAGTTCATGATCGATCATATGGATACGCCCTGCGGACTCTGCTGCCTCCAGCATTTGAGCGGCTTCCAATGCATCCATCGCAGTCGGCTTATCGCAGAGGACGTGTGCCCCACACTCAAGTGCTGCAAGCGTCTGCGGCGCATGAAGAAAGGTTGGTGTCGCAATACATACCAAATCAAGGTCGTGTGCTCCTAACATCTCCTCCCAATCGTCATAAGCATCAGGAACACCAAATTGAGAGGCCGCAGCCCGTGCGCTCTCCATGCGCGCAGAGGCAATCGCCACGACTTCGGCCTCCGGCACGTTACGCAGTGCTGGCAGAAAAGCCGCCTTCGCAAAGCTCGCTCCGATAATTCCAACCTTCATGCGTTATCTACCAGTTTACGTTTGGATAAGTATTTAGCTCAGCTGAATTCCGGGAGCAGGTCAAGTTCGCTCGCGTAACCGCGGGTCCAAGAAATCGCGTAGCCAGTCACCGAGAATGTTGAAACTCAAGACAGTCAGCATGATCGCCAAACCAGGGAATATCGCCAACCACCATTTGTTAGCGACCAAGGTGTCCCGGCTCTCAGCGAGCATACTGCCCCAAGTCGGCACGTCCGGAGGCACGCCAAGCCCTAGGAAAGAGAGCGCAGCCTCCGAGAGAATCACGCTCGCTACATTGAAGGAAGCGATCACTGTTAACGGCGCCAGTATGTTCGGCAGGATCGTACGAAAAATTATCGAAAGCGTGCTGTCCCCCATTGCTCTTGCCGCTTCAACAAACTCCTTCTCGCGCAATGAAAGGGTGTCTGCTCTCACAATCCGGGCGTACGTGACCCACTGCCCAATACCGAGAACAAGAATAAGGTTCCAGACTCCGGACCCTAGGACTACAAGGAACATTATTGCGAGGAGGATGAACGGGAATGCGAGCTGGATGTCACCCAGACGCATGATCGCATCGTCAAGCCATCCACCAAAGTAGCCTGAAAGCAAGCCTGCAGTGATCCCGATCGAGCCACCTACCGCTATCGCTGCAAAGCCAACTGTGAGCGATACCCTGGCACCGTAGAGAAGACGCGAAAAAACATCACGACCCAGAGCATCCGACCCAAGGAGGAACAAACCTCCGTCTGGGCCAACCGACATCGGATCAGCCAAGCGAAGCATCAGGTTTTGGCGATTCGGATCAAAGGGAGCCAGCAGTCCCCCCAACGTGGCGGCAATCGCGGCAACAAGCAGGAATAGCACTGCAAAGACGGGCCAGCGGGCGGCAATCATAACTCGACGGGCACGCCTCATTTCCGCTCGGAAACCATTCCCACTCTGAGGAGCCTCCGCGTTAATCTGCACCTCAGTCATCCACGACCTCCTGCCAGCTTAACTCGTGGATCTAGCCGCACGTAAATGAGATCGACCAAGAGATTAAGGAGAATGAAGATACTGGCCAGCAGGATTACACCCGCCTGAACCAAGGGGATATCTCTCTGATTGATCGCCGCAAAGAGAAGGCGACCGATCCCCGGATAGCTAAAGACAGTCTCTACAACGACAACACCGCCGAGGAGAAAGCCGAACTCTAGCCCAATGATTGTAACGACGGGTAACCACGCATTACGCAATGCGTGGGACACCAGCACTCTTAGTTCCGGAATACCTTTCGATCGCGCGGTTCGCACATAGTCTTGCTCTAGCACCTCCAGCAGAGAAGAGCGCACAAGCCGGGTATTTCTAGCCAGTGAGTACGTTCCAACGGCAATCCCCGGCAATACGAGGTGATAGATCGTACGCGGAAGATTCGAAAACGCTGTGCCGAAATCACCAGCGATCAAAGGAGTCAGAAACGGAACGTGTCCTGAAATCGGGAATAGTCGTATATACAAGCCGAAAAACAGGATCATCATGATCCCCATCCAAAAACTGGGGATCGACTGGCCGAGCATCGATACCGTTGTGATCGAGCCATCCCACGCCGTGCCTCGATTGATCGCCGCCAAAACTCCAAGCGGGATGGCGAGCAGAAGTGCGAGCAACATGGCAAAAAACGTCAGTTCAATCGTTGCGGGCAGAGCCTCCAGAACGATCTCCATCGCCGGCTGACGATACGATAGTGACTGCCCAAAATCTCCACGGGTCAAATCGGCCACAAAGCTTAGGTACTGCTCATGAAGCGGCCGATCGAATCCGAGCGCGATCCGTGTCGCTTCAATCTCCTCGGCGGATGCTCTCTCGCTGACGAAGAGATACGTCGGATCTCCACCTGCCTGGAGCGCCAAAAAACTTACGAGCGTCACACCGATGACGACGATGATGCTCTGAAGCAGCCTTCGAACTATGTAGGCGCCCATGCTATTCTAGACTCGAGTCGTGCGCACCAGCGCACTTGGATCAGATTGGACTCCGAACGTACTCTCCCTCACCGTAGCGTTGCCTCGAAAACCTCGATGTATTCGTCCCTGCGAGCGGTCCACTGGATACGATTCGACACCCCGTAAAAATCCGGTTGGAAATACATGTGCAACCAAGGACCATCATCATAAAAAACCTCGAGCATCTCATTGATAATTGCTCGCTGTTCGTCTTGATCGTCCGTATTAACCAGATCTGGCCACCGATCGAACCATCTTGGATCGCTCCAGTGCGTGTAGTTCGTCCCCGAACCAACCTGCGCGATATCGGTCATATCGTAGATGGGGCTCCACAAGCCACCACCAGTGCCGAGGAAAAAGAGCGGACCCATGCTCCGCTCCCGCAGAAGCGGTGTATAGACCGAAGCCCATTCCATAAGCTCAAGCTCAATGTCCAGGCCTACGTCTTCTAGGTACTGCGCAATAGCGAGCACCACATTCACATCGTTAACGTACCGACCTTGCCCTGCCTGCATCCGAATAGCGAAGCGAGTTCCTTCATCATCTCGTGGCCAACCCGCCTCATCCAGTAGACGCTCCGCCAACTGGGGATCGTAAGAGTAAGGGGTGAGATCAGGGTTCGCATTCTGGATATTCACCAGACCTGTTGCACGCTCGCACTCAACTCCGAGAAGCTGAAGGCAGATGGTCGAGACATCTACAGCGTACTGGAGCGCTCGCCGAACATCCGGGTCTTGAATGGCATCACCGCCCGGCAGCGCAGCGTGTTCTTCGGAGAGATTGTAGCCGAGATACATACGCCGAGTCCCCGATACTATCTGGACTTCAGCGCGACCAGATTCATTGATTGCGTCTACTTGCTCCGGAACAACATTGGTAATTATGTCGGCATTTCCGGCAATCAGCTCAGCGGTCCTCGTCGAAGCTTCCGGAATGATGCGCCACACAATCCTCTCGAAGTTTGCCGGCTCCCTTACCTTTTCGAGTACTACTTCAGAGCCACGGGTCCATGAGGCAAGCTTGTAAGGACCAGATCCAATCGGGCTTGTCGCTGCCTCATCCAGACTCATCTGCTCGTAAGAATCTTTACAGTGAACGTTAATTTCAGTGATCAAGCCAAACGCGATCGGATTCTTCCGCTCGATGTTTATCTGCACACGCAATTCGTCTAGCGCCTCAGCGTTCTGGAAACCAATCGAGGTGAAGACGAAACCTGGAGCGTTACCAGTGAACCGATTAACCGGGTCAGCAATCCGATTGAACGTGTAAGCCACGTCCTCGGCGGTTAGGGACTCACCATCGTGACAGGTAAGACCCTCATTGAGCGTGTATATGTAGCCAGTGCCATCCTCAGTGACATCCAGCGTATGCGCGAGCTCCGGAATGTGCTCTCCCTCTGGTCCAAGCGCGAAGAGCGAACTGAAGATGTGACGAGCAATATTTGAATTGTCACGACTTGAGATCATCCCCGGCTCGAACGTCGTGATATCGGCGCTGAGGCCCACGACAATCGTGTCGTCTGACTGTTCGACACAGCCGATCAGCAATACAGCACAGAGACAGCCCGCAGCGATCGTCCTAATCAAAGACCCGTGGCTCTTCATGGGAAATTCATCCTCACAGTTCATGTAAACTGACAGTTGCTCCGCGTGCAGAGGCCTGAATACAAGCCTCCACCATGCGAAGGGATTTCAGGTGATCGGCACCGGTACACGGTAACGCTGTCCCGTAACGGAAATGACCGACAAAATCTTCCAAGAAACCCCACACATCATCGAACCAAGGCTCCTCATCCCGCAAATCGACAGGCGAAAGTTCCACGTCTTCACGCATAGCAAAAGCAAGGTCACCAAACATCTCGCTCTGCAAAGCAATTCCATGACGGCACTCCGTCCGCCATTCAAAACCCATTTGCTTCCAGTTACCAGCCCAAGTTCCCTGGTACGTAACCTCAATACCACCCTCGAACGAAATCAGGGCAGCGACGTTGGCGTCACCCTCGTACATGGACCAAGAAGGATTGAAGGTTCGCGCTGATATGCTCACAGGTTCCGCATCGTAAACGAATCGCATTAGGTCGAAATGATGGATCGACTGCTCCCATAGCATGGGCTGTCGCATGGTCAGTGGGTACTTATTCAAGTGCGGCTGATGTCCATCCCGCCATCGTTCGTATGTAAAGCGGCCGAATTCTGGCCGTCCCAGTCGGCTAGGTGCGAAAAGCTTCTTCAGTTCCTGCGTGACGGCGAGATACCTAAAATTCAGTCCGACCGCGAGAGGCACGCCGGCAGCTGCAGCTGCAGCTACGTGGGCCTCAGCCCCTGCCAACGTGTCCGCTAGGGGTTTTTCTGCCAGAATCGCCAGCCCCGCTCGGCATGCCGCAGCAATCTGGTCGTGTCTATCCGCAGGAGGTGTGCAGAGAAGTGCTATATCTGCATCAACCTGCTCTGTAATTTCATCCAGCGCCGCACCTACTGCGACATCGGGTGATTCCATTAGTGCAGCCTTAAGACGGTCAGCATCATGCTCCACCATTCCCACCAGGCTGCAGTCTGGATGTTGATCCAGCACTCGACGCCATATCCGCGAGCGTGCTCCCATACCTACCAAGATGAAGCGTAGTGGCATCATAGGGTCTCCTCCGCCTCAATCACCGAGGAAAGGCCCGTTGCAAAGTCGGTCCACTGGAAGTCATTGAATGTCGAGAGGTCACTTGGCACCATAGGAGGCTTCACTGCAAGACTCGGGGGCTGGGTCGATACCTCCACCCTCACACTCGAATACTCACTGGCAATCAAGCTGGCCACCTCACTGTCCCTTAATGTTTGAGGACTGCTGAGATGGACCGGAGACTGCTCAACTCGGTCCGCCGTGAGACGTTCTATCGCAGGAGCTAAGTCTTCGGTATACGTCCAGTCACGTAGAGGGTCGTCCGCACGGACCTCGAGCGAAGAACCCTTACGTGCCTCCGACATCCAGCGGGCCACCAGTGAAACCACTTGTCTAGTCGGTCTCACTACCTCACCTACACCAAACAGGTGTCCGAGTCGAACGACGTACGTTCTCGAAAGTCCCTCACTCGCCCAACTCGCAACGAGTCCCTCGGATTTCAGCTTACCCTCGGCATAGGGTGAGGAACCTGTGGGTCGGTGTTGATCCGTCAGTCCTTCAATCGCGTCATTCGCAGAAAAAACACCGGAAGAGCTGAGAAAAACGAACGAGTCGGGCGGGGTTCGCGTCGCAAAGCCAAGAACTGCGGCAAGAGCGAGTACGTTCTGGGTAATGTAGTCCCCCCGACTCATACCCAGAGACATGGGATCTGTAGTGACCCAAGCGGCGTGGATGATCAAATCAAGTTCTTCAGGCAATCGCGTCCACTCTGTCGAACAAAGATCCACCTCGAAGCGTGTAATCCGAGGGTCTTTCGGTAAGTCCACAAAGTGGCGATCCAATGCGATCACCTCCCATCCCCTCCGCGCGAAACCCTGACAAAGGGCCTGACCCACAAAGCCGCCTGCCCCTGTTACTAGTGCCCTCGGGGTCTTCATTGCGTGGTCTCCGCTATACTAGCCGGATCGAAATCGGCGAGCGCGT
>MDSV01003492.1_pt1 | contig 35811 bp, 12 predicted proteins | sample 810851 | NCBI WGS metagenome assembly MDSV01 (sample SAMN05326640, study PRJNA326480) | marine metagenome | isolation source: seawater | place: Atlantic Ocean: North East | collected 2012 | reverse complement strand
TGGACCTCCTGGAGTGGGGCGCGCTGGACCGGCTGGAGCAGCTCGAGAACATCGGCGCGAACGCCTCGAAGGAGTACTCGCTGGCCCAGACGCTGAAGAAGATGACCAAGGAGTGGGAGGGGCAGGAGTTCCGGTGCATCCCGTACAAAGACTCGGGGACGTACGTGCTGGGCGGGTCGGACGACGCGCAGGCGCTGCTGGACGACCAGATCGTCAAGGCGCAGGGCATGTGCGCGAGCCCGTTCGTGAAACCCTTCGAGGCGGACGCCAAGGCGTGGTCCGCGACGCTGAACACCCTGCAGGACATGCTGGACAACTGGCTGAAGTGCCAGCAGACGTGGCTGTACCTGGAGCCCATCTTCTCGTCGGAGGACATCGTGAAGCAGATGCCCGAGGAGGGCGAGAAGTTCCGCCAGGTGGACAACGAGTGGCGCGACATCATGAACGCCACGAAGGAGGCGCCCGACGTCATCGAAATCGGCAAGGACAAGGAAAGGCTGGACCGACTGGAGGAGTGCAACATCCTGCTGGACGCGATCCAGAAGGGGCTCTCCGCGTACCTGGAGAAGAAGCGGTTGTTTTTCCCGCGCTTCTTCTTTCTGTCCAACGACGAGATGCTCGAGATCTTGTCCGAGACGAAGGATCCGACGCGCGTGCAGCCGCACCTGAAGAAGTGCTTCGAGGGCGTCGCGAAGCTCAAGTTCGAGGGCGAGAACTTCTTGATCACCGCCATGATCTCCGAGGAGCAGGAGGAGGTGCCTTTGATGAACCCCATCTCCGTTGCCGACGCCAACGGCGCGGTGGAGAAGTGGCTGCTCCAGACGGAAGCCGCGATGTTCGACTCGATCCACAACGTCACCGGCGAGGGGCTCAAGGCGTACGCCGCGAAACCCCGCGACCAGTGGGTGTTGGACTGGCCGGGCATGGTCGTGCTCGTGTGCACGGCGGTGAACTGGACCGCGGACGTCACGCGGGCCATCGGCGAGGGCAAAGGCGCCGTCAAGGCGTACGAGGAGAAGTGCACGGCGGATTTGCTGAAAATCGTGGACCGCGTGCGCGGCGAGCTCACGTCGCTGCAGCGCAAGACGCTCGGCGCGCTGGTGGTGATGGACGTCCACGCGCGCGACGTCGTCTCCACGCTCGCCAAGAACGGCGTCGCCTCCGCGGGCGACTTCGATTGGCAGGCGCAGCTCCGGTCGTACTGGGAAGAGGACCCGCGCGAGGAGCGCGACCTCACCGCGATTATGCGCATCATGAACGCCGAGGTGGAGTACGGGTACGAGTACCTCGGGAACTCGTCGCGCTTGGTGATCACGCCGCTGACGGACCGGTGTTACCGCACGCTGATGGGCGCGATCCACCTGACGATGGGGGGCGCACCCGAGGGCCCCGCGGGGACGGGCAAGACCGAGACGACGAAGGATTTAGCCAAGGCGCTCGCGCGCCAGTGCGTCGTGTTCAACTGCTCGGACTCGATGGACTACATCCAGATGGGCAAGTTCTTCAAAGGTTTGGCGTCTTCCGGCGCGTGGGCGTGCTTCGACGAGTTCAACCGCATCGACCTGGAGGTTCTGTCCGTGGTGGCGCAGCAGGTGCTGGACATCCAAAGAGCCATCTCCGCGAAGGTGACCTCGTTCGTGTTCGAGGGCACGGAGATCGGGCTCAAGTACAGCGCGTGGTGCTCCATCACGATGAACCCCGGCTACGCCGGGCGCTCGGAGCTTCCCGATAACTTGAAAGCGCTGTTCCGCACGGTGGCGATGATGGTCCCCGACTACGCGATGATCGGCGAGATCATCCTGTACTCGTTCGGGTACCTCGAGGCGCGGGACTGCGCGACGAAGATCGTGCAGTGCTACAAGCTGTGCTCGGAGCAGCTCTCGTCGCAGGACCACTACGACTACGGCATGCGCGCGGTGATGGCTGTGCTTCGCGCGGCGGGGAATTTGAAGCGGCGGTACCCCGAGGACGACGAGTACGAGCTCATGCTTCGCTCGATCATCGACGTCAACCTGTGCAAGTTCCTGAGCCACGACGTGCCTCTGTTCAAGGGCATCATCTCCGATCTTTTCCCCGGCGTGGTGCTCCCGAAAGCGGACTACGCGCTGATGGAGACTGCCATGCACGAGGCGTGCGCGGAGATGAACCTTCAGCCTGACCCGTACTTCTTCCTCAAGACGATCCAGCTGTACGAGATGATCGTCGTGCGGCACGGCTTGATGATCGTCGGGCAGCCGTTTTCGGGGAAGACGGCGTCGTACCGCGTCTTAGCGCGCGCGCTGTCGCTGATGGCGGAGCGCGGCGAGGAAGGCCAGGTGAAGTGCGAGTACCACGTGGTGAACCCGAAGGCGATCACGATGGGGCAGCTGTACGGACAGAACGACCCGCAGACGCACGAGTGGCAGGACGGCGTCCTCGCCGTCGTCTACCGCGGCTGCGCGCAAGACCAGTCCCCGAACCGCAAGTGGGTGGTGCTGGACGGCCCCGTGGACGCCATCTGGATCGAGAACATGAACACCGTGCTGGACGACAACAAGAAGCTGTGCCTGAACTCGGGCGAGATCATCGCCATGTCCTCGGTGATGAACATGATCTTCGAGGTGGCGGACCTGGCGGTGGCTTCGCCGGCGACCGTCTCGCGCTGCGGCATGGTGTACCTGGAGCCGCACCAGCTCGGGTGGCGCCCGCTGTGCGTCTCGTGGCTGGCGGAGTTCCCCGAGCACTTCGACAAGAAGTTCAGGGACCGCGTGCTCGGGCTCTTCGACTGGCTCCTGCCGGTGTCCATCCGGTTCTTGAGACGGGAGATGAAGGAGGCGGCGGCGACCACCGAAGAGGGCACCAACGTCGCCGTGACCCTGATGCGCACCTTCCGCGCGCTTCTGGTGGCGCCGCTCGCGGACGACCCCAAGGCGATCACCAAGGAGCTGAAGAAAGTGATGGAGACGCACATCGACGCGACGTTCGTGTTCGCGCTCACTTGGTCCGTGGGCGGCTCCATCGGGTCCAACGAGCACAGGGCGCTGTTCGACGCGTTCTTGAGAGCGGCGTACGAGTGCCGGCTCGCAGACGGATTCGTCGGCCCCTCGGGGGAAAAGTACGATCTTCCGGAGGACATTCCCGAGGGGCACGTCACCGCGAGCACGCCGCTCCCCCCCTCCGAGCGACAGGTGCGCGTGCGCGCGCCCTCTCGCGTCACGACCGCCGCCGAAGGCGCCGAGGGCGAGGCGGACGAGGCTCAGGCTCCGGCGCCGGCGGATCCCGCCGAAGGCTTGGACGCCTCGGCGACGAAGAAGGCGACGGTGTACGATTACCGCTGGGACATGGCTTCGAAAACCTGGGTGGCGTGGGAGGACATGATCGACCCGTCGCCGATTCCCCCGGACGCCGCGTTCAAGAGCATCATCGTGCCCACCGTGGACACCGTGCGGTACATGTTCCTCGCGGACCTCGCGCTGAAGAACCAGAACCCCATCCTGTTTTGTGGGCCCACCGGCACGGGGAAGTCCGTGTACCTGCAGGGGCACCTGCTGGCGATGGACAAGGAGAAGTACGCGCCGCCCAACTTTGTCGGGTTCTCGGCGAAGACGTCGGCCAATGTCACGCAGTACTTGATCGACGCCAAGCTGGACAAGCGGCGCAAGGGTTTCTTCGGCCCCCCGGTGGGCAAAGAGATGGTGATCATGATCGACGACCTGAACATGCCCCAGAAGGAGACGTACGGCGCGCAGCCCCCGATCGAGCTCCTGAGGCAGTACATGGACCACCAGGGGTGGTACGCGCGCGACAATTCCTTCCGCGTCATGCAGGATTGCCTCTTCGTGGCGGCGATGGGCCCTCCCGGCGGCGGGCGCGCTCCCATCACGCAGCGGTATCAGCGACACTACAACCTGCTTTCCGTCGTGGACTTCGACACTGAGGCGCTCGAGCACATCTTCGGCACCATCCTGGCGTGGTTCTACGAGAGCGGCGGGTTCAGCCCCGAGATCGCGTCCAAGAAGGACGTCATCATCAAGGCGACCCTGGACGTGTACACCACGGCGATCGAGAAGCTTCTGCCGACGCCCGCCAAGTCGCACTACACCTTCAACCTGCGCGACGTGTCGCGCGTCATCGAGGGCATGACGCTGCAGAAAGCCTCCGGTCTGGACACAGGCCTGGGCGGCGTCGGCGAGCACTTCCGCCTGTGGGTGCACGAGAGCATGCGCGTGTTTTACGACCGGCTGGTTTCGGACGAGGACCGCCATTGGTTCCTGGAGTACGTCGCCGAGCTCACGACGACGCACTTCGCCGTCAACTTCAACGAGCTGTTCGTGCACCTCGACGTGGACGGCGACGGCTCCGTGGACGCCGAGGAGCTGAGGCACTGCATGTACGGCGACTGGCTCGGGGAGGATGAGCCGGACGCCGCGGGCGGTGATAGATTGTACGACGAGCTCACGGACATGTCCGCGGTGGTTTCGCGGCTGGAGGAGTACCTCGTGGACCACAACGGCATGAGCAAAAGCCCGATGAACCTGGCGATGTTTTTATACGCGGCGGAACACGTCGCGCGTATCTGCCGCGTGCTGAAGCAACCCGGCGCGCACATGCTGTGCGTGGGCGTGGGCGGCTCTGGAAGGCAGTCACTGTCGCGTCTCGCGTCGTTCATCATGGGCATGCCCTGCTTCCAGATCGCCATCTCCAAGTCGTACACGCGCGTGGAGTGGAAGGAGGATCTGAAACGATTCTGCCGCGAAGCCGGTGCCAACGGCAAGCCGTGCGTGTTTCTGTTTTCCGACTCGCAGATCAAGGAGGAGTCGTACGTGGAGGACATCAACAACCTGCTCAACTCGGGCGAGGTGCCGAACCTGTTCCCGTACGACGAGCGCGCCGCCGTGATGGAGACGTGCCGCGTCGCCGCCAAAAAAGCGGGCGTCACCGCGCCCGAGGGCGGTCCATTGGAGGACCCCACGCAGCTGTGGCAGTACTTCATCAAGACGTGCCGCGCCAACCTGCACGTCGTGTTGTGTTTCTCGCCAATCGGCGAGGCGTTCCGAGAGCGGCTCAGACAGTTCCCGAGCTTAGTCAACTGCTGCACCATCGACTGGTTCAGGGAGTGGCCGGACGACGCGCTCGAGGCTGTGGCGGTGAAGACGCTGAAAGACGTGGACGTGGACGAACACGAAAAGAACAAGCTCAAGGAGATGTGCAAGAGCTTCCACTCCTCGGTGCGCGACCTCTCCGAGGAGTACTTGAAAAAAGAGGGCCGGCGCAACTACGTCACGCCGACGTCTTACCTCGAGCTGCTCACGATGTTCACGTCGCTGCTCACCAAGCAACGCGACATCGTGTCCTCCGCGAAGCGCCGGTACGAGGTTGGCCTGGAAAAGCTGGCGTCTACCGCGGACGCGGTGAAGGACATGCAGGAGGAGCTCACCGCGCTCAAGCCCGAGTTGATAAAGACCGTGGCGGAGACGGAGGAGCTCATGGCCAAGGTGCAGAAGGAGAAGGCAGAGGTTGTCGAGCCGAAGAAAGCCGCGGTGGACATCGAAGTCGCCGAGGCGGCGAAGAAGGGCGACGAGGCGGGCGCCGTGAAGAAGGAGTGCGAAGATTTGCTCGCGGAGGCCATCCCCGCGCTCAACGCGGCGATCGCCGCGCTGGATACCATCAAACCGGCGGACATCAAACTCGTGCAGACCTTCAAGAACCCTCCCGCCGCGGTGAAGCTGGTGATGGAGGCGGTGTGCGTGGCGCTGGACGTGAAGCCCGCGAAGGTGCCCGACCCCGCCGGCACGGGGAAGAAAATCGACGACTACTGGGCGCCCTCCAAGCTGCTGCTCGGGGAGAAGGACTTCGTGGACCGGCTGCGCAACTACGACAAAGACAACATCGAGCCGCGGATCATCGAGAAGCTGCGCGAGAAGTACATCGCCGACGAGAATTTCACGCCCGAGAACGCCGCCAAGGCGGCGAGCGCGGCGGAGGGTCTGTGCACGTGGATCGGCGCGATGGACTCGTACGACCGCGTGGCCAAGGTTGTCGAGCCGAAGAAGATCGCGCTCGCCGCCGCGGAGGAGGAGTACAACAAGATCATGGCCGCGCTAAAGGTGAAGCAGGATGAGCTGGACGCCATCATGGCGGCGCTCGCGGCGCTGGAGAAGCAGCTCGAGGACTCCATCAACGAAAAGAAACGGCTGGAGGATGAGGTGACGCTGTGCGAGGTGAAGCTCGAACGCGCGGAGAAGCTCATCAACGGCTTGGGCGGCCAGCGCGACCACTGGACGGTTCGCGCGCGCGAACTCGGCGAAGCGTACGAGAACCTCACCGGCGACATGCTGATCAGCGCGGGGATGATTTCCTACCTGGGCACGTTTACGATGGCGTTCCGCGACGGCATCGCCGCCTCGTGGGTCGAGCAGTGCCGCGCGGAGGGCATCCCGAGCTCGGCGAAGTTCTCGCTCGTCTCGTGCCTGGGCGACCCCGTGGCGATCCGCGAGTGGGGCATCGCGGGCTTACCCAACGACTCGTTCTCTATCGACAACGGCATCATGATCGCCAACGCGCGGCGGTGGCCTCTGATGATCGACCCGCAAGGACAGGCGAACAAGTGGGTCAAGAACATGGAGAAGGCTTCGAACCTGCAGGTGATCAAACTGACGGACGGCGATTACCTGCGGACGCTGGAGAACGCCATCCAGTTCGGCCTCCCCGTGCTCCTCGAGAACGTGGGCGAGGAGCTCGACCCTTCGCTCGAGCCGTTGCTCTTGAAGCAGCTGTTCAAGAGCGGCGGCGTGATGTGCATCAAGCTCGGGGACAGCATCATCGAGTTCTCGGACCAGTTCCGGTTCTACATCACCACGTCGCTGCGCAACCCGCACTACCTGCCCGAGACGGCGGTGAAGGTGACGCTGCTCAACTTCATGATCACGCCGGACGGCCTGTCCGACCAGCTGCTCGGGGTGGTGGTCGCGGAGGAGAGGCCCGACCTCGAGTCGCAGCGGCAAGAGCTCGTCGTGACCTCCGCGGACAACAAAAAGCGCCTGAAGGAGATCGAGGACCGCATCCTGCACACCATGTCCTCCTCCGAGGGGAACATCCTCGACGACGCCAACGCCATCGAGGTGCTGTCCGAGGCGAAGATTGTCGCGGACGAGATCTCCGAGAAGCAAAAGATCGCGGATGAGACGCAGGCGGAGATTGACGAGGCGCGGGAGGGGTACAAGCCCTGCGGCGCGTACAACGCCGTGCTCTTCTTCACCATCCGCGACCTCGCCAACATCGACCCCATGTACCAGTACTCGCTGAGCTGGTTCATCGGTTTGTTCGTGCGTTCCATCCACGCGTCGGAGAAGCAAACCGAGGACCTCGCGTCGCGCCTGGACGTCATCAACGACCACTTCACGTACTCGCTGTACCAGAACGTGTGCCGCTCGCTGTTCGAAAAAGATAAGCTGCTCTTCTCGTTCCTGCTGGATTGTCGCATCATGGGAAGCGAAAACGCGTTACCGCCGGAAGAGTTCTCCTTCTTCCTCACCGGCGGCGTCGGCGTCGCGGAGAAGGACGTCGCGCCCCCCGCGGGCGAGGAGTGGATCTCGCAGAAGATGTGGCGAGAGACGTGCCGCCTGGCGTCGGCGTGCGCGGCGTTCGCGTCTTTACCGGAGGACGTGGCGAGCGACGTCGCGCCGTGGCGCGCGGTGTACGACTCGTCGCAGCCGCATCGGGAGCGCCTTCCCGGGAAGTACGGCGAGGAGAACGGGTTGAGCGCGTTCCAGCTGTTGCTGTTGATGCGGTGTTTGCGGCCGGACAAGGTGACTCCGGCGGTGAACGACTTCGTGGAGAAGACGATGGGCCGCCGGTTCGTGGAGCCGCCGCCGTTCGACCTGCCCGGCTCGTACGCCGAGTCGAGCTGCGCGACGCCGCTGCTGTTCGTGCTGTCTCCCGGGTCGGACCCCACGAGCGCGCTTTTGAAGTTCGCGGAGGACATGGAGAAGGCGGACGCCATAAGCGTCATCTCCATGGGCCAAGGGCAGGGCCCGAAAGCCGCGGCGCTCATCGCCGAGGCGACGGACGCCGGCAAGTGGGTTCTGCTGCAGAACTGCCACCTGGCGCCCTCGTGGATGCCCAGTTTGGAAAAGATCTGCGAGGGCATCACGGAGGACTCGGCGGACGAGAACTTCCGGTTGTGGCTCACCTCCATGCCCTCGCCCGCGTTCCCGGTGACCATCCTGCAAAACGGCATCAAGATGACCAACGAGCCGCCGCGCGGGTTGCGAGCGAACATGCGCCGCTCGTTCCAGCTCGAACCCATCGCCAACCCCGACTTTTTCGAGAGCTGCGACAAGCCGGAGACGTTTAAGAAGCTCTGCTTCGGGCTGGCGTACGTGCACGGCTTCGTGCAGGAACGCCGCGGGTTCGGGCCAATCGGGTGGAACATCCCGTACGGCTTCGACGACGGCGACCTGCGGATCAGCGTCCGCCAGCTGCACATGTACGTCAACGACAACAAGAAGACGCCCTTCGCCGCGCTCAAGTACGCCACCGGCGAGTGCAACTACGGCGGGCGCGTGACGGACGACAAGGACAGGCGTCTGTTGAACACGCTGCTGCGCAAGGTGTACCAGCCGGAGGCGTTGAAGGATGGGTTCGCGCTGTCGGATTCGGGGACCTACTTCATACCGAAAGAAGGCCCGCACGAGAGTTACTTGGAGGTGATTTCTCAGTTCCCGATCCTGCCCGAACCCGAGGCGTTCGGGCTGCACGCCAACGCCGACATCACCAAGGACCTCGGCGCGACGGCGCTTCTGACGGAGACGCTCATCAAAACCGGCGGCGGCGCGAGCGGCGGCGGCGGCGGGAAAGAGGCGCTCGTGGCGAAGATCACCTCCGACGTGCTCGCGCGTCTGCCCGCCAACTTCGACATCGAGGCGGTGCAACGCAAGTTCCCGGTGCTCTACGAGCAGAGCATGAACACGGTGCTCGCGCAGGAGATGCTGCGGTACAACCGGCTGCTCGCCATCATCCGCGCGTCGCTGCAACAGCTGGAAAAAGCCATCGCCGGCTTGTCCGTCATGTCCGCGGATCTGGAGAAGGTGTTCAACGCGTTCGCCATCGGGCAAGTGCCTGATCTGTGGATGTCCAAGTCGTTCCCGTCGCTCAAGCCGCTCGCCTCGTACGTCGAGGACCTGCTCGCGCGTCTGCGTCTGTTTTCGGACTGGTACGAAACCGGCCAGCCGAGCATCTTCTGGATCTCCGGGTTCTTCTTCACGCCCTCCTTCACCACGGCGGCGCTGCAAAACTTCGCGCGCGTGAACAAGTTGGCCATCGACACGGTGGACTTCGAGATGGAGATGATGGACATGGACGAGAAGCAGTACACGACGCCGCCGGACGTCGGCATCTACGTGTACGGGATGTACCTCGAGGGATGCGCGTGGGACAAGACGGAGAAGATCCTGTGCGAGTCCCGGCCGAAGGTGCTGTTTGAACCCGCGCCCTGCATCTGGCTCAAGCCCGTGCTGGCCAAGGACATCGTGCCCGGGCAGACGTACTCCTGCCCGGTGTACCGCACGGCGGCCAGGAAGGGCGTGCTCGCCACCACGGGGCACTCCACCAACTTCCTCATGATGATGCGCATGCCCACCACGCGGGACGAGGACCACTGGACCCTGCGCGGCGTCTGCATGCTCTGCTCGCTATCCGACTAAAACGAAAAAACGTTACGTAGTCGTACGCGCTAAAACCGTAGGACTCGCACGCGTCAGAGACGCGTTCGAGTCCGTGTAGATTATTTGTTATGCATATATCGTACTCAATCGTTCGAAACGCGTTTGACCGCACCTCACGTGCCCGCCGTCTCTTCGCGACGCGCGCTGGGTTGGACATTTCGTTCTAATTCTAACACGTCCACTCCTTTGCACACCGCGGAGAGCTTCGCCGGGTCGACCCAAAACCGGAGCCGCGCCGCGTCGCGCCGCGCCACGTTTTTGCAGTACTTTTCGACGCCGCGCTTCCCCATGTTGAAGTCGCGCGAACCCACCCCCGCGAACCCGTCCAGCGCCGTGCCCGCGTCCACGAACATGTCCTTCGACGTGTGGCGGTCCGGCATCATCAGCTCCGTGATCATGGTCTTCGCGGCGTGCCCCGCGGAGAAGACGAACAGCACCGGTTCCGTCGCGTCGCGCGTTTCCGCGCGACGTTCGCCTTCAAAAGCGAACGGCTTTGTCTTTGCGAACGCCTCGTCGTTCGCTCGCGAGACGGCTTCGATCCTCGCCATCGCCGCGTCGAAGCGGTCGCCGTGGTCCGACACGCCCGTCGCGTCCACGAACCGCGCGCGCTTCGTCGCCGCGTCCTCCCAGCCCCACCCGCGCGCGGTGAGCCACGGGACGCCCGCGAGCTTCCGCGGGCCCACGAGCGCGACGGTCACGTTCGCGTCCAGCGCGGCGCGCGCCCACCCCTCGATGCCCTTCGCGCGCCACGTTTCCAAGTCGTCGTCATCCGGCGCGCCCGCGGGGAGGTAGAACGTCCCGGCGTGGAACACGAAGCTGGCGTTGAGCGGCGCGATCGCCTCGACGCGGCGGTTCCATATGTCCCGGTACTTGTCTCTGCACAGCCACCACTCGCCGACGCTCACCGCGAGGTTCGGCAGCGTCGGCCAAAGTGTCATCGCGCGTCGCATGCGCGCCGCGACGACGCCCCCGGGATCCTTTTCGGCGGCGTCCTCGAGATGGTTCATGTCGCCGTCCGCGAACCGCACCCACCCGAACGGTTCCTTCGTCCGCACGCGCCGCATCACCTCGCGAAGCGTCGCCTCGTTACGCACCGACCACAGCGTGTTCGTGTTGGGCACGCACCGCGTGTCTTCGATTGACGCGCCGCGCCGCGCGTCCAGGCGCAGCGTCTCGGCGAGGCTGGCGAACGAAGGCGGGTCCGGCGCGCGCGGCGCGCGCGGCGCGTGCGGCACATGCGGCACATCCTCATCCGGCACCCGAACCGTCTCCCGATGCGGTGACACGGTGTGATTGCCGGAGCCGCGGTGTGCGCTCGAGCGGCCGAACGCGTCGTCCGCGTGTCTTCCACCGAAACGACCGCGGTGGGTGCGGCGAAGAGCGGGCCGCGCCGCGTCCCCGAGGCCGCGACGACCGAATCTCGTTCGTTCTCTGCCACCTCCCGACCGCACCGACAACAACGCGGCCGCGGTCACCAGCGAGAAGAGCGCGAGGAGGCTCTTGACCCGGCGTCTCGACTTGCGCGCACGAGACATGCGCACCGGCATGTTCCCGTTCCGCGACCACTGGCGACAGGGGCTGGCTAGGTCATCCGCGCGCGCGACGCGCTTCCCGCGTGCGAGGTGAACTGTTGATTGTTGACAGCAAAAAATATGTTTTGGACGTGATCAAGCCGCAGATGTTCGAATCGTCCGGTCTGATGACCCGCGCGATTCCGAAAAGACGAACGCATCGCAAATTCGTCGCAGGTGGCGATGGGTGCGTCGTATGAAGATGCAGTCTCAAGAATATCGCGTCGTTTCGCGCCTTGATCGCCCGCCGCGCGCAGTTCGCGATGCGCGTTCCAGGATCGGGGCCGGCGTCGACCTCGACGCGGAGCTCGCCGCCGGTCGCGAGCGCGCGTCCGCGGGAGCTCGCGCGCGCCCACCGCGGCGCGGGCGCGCGTTCGCGGACGCGCGGGTGCAGGGCGAACCTTCGTCACATCCGGTGGGCACCGACCGACGCGCGAACCGACGCCGGGGAGCTGCCCGGCCGCGGTCCTCGCGTCGCGGCGCGTGCCGCGCCGGTCGGCTCGCGATCGAGCTCGGACGACCCGAGCGATGACCCTTCCCCCGACGCCCTCTTCGCGAACGTCGGGCAGACGCGCTCGACCGATCGCGAAGACGCGTTCGGCACGCTGGGCACCGACCCGATGTCCGACGAGTGGTTCGGCGGGGACAGCCGGGACGAGGGAGAAGACGTGGACGCGCGGCGGACCCAGCGCGACCGCGACCGCGACCGCATGCTGTACATGTCCCCCATCCGCGCCAAGATGACCCCCGCCGTGCGCGAGACGTCCGTCGCGAGTGACGAAGGCGCGCACGAGCCGAGAGCAGGCTCCGACGAAAGACAATCAGACGCGATCGACGACGACCCCAAATCGCGAAATCGCCCGTCGTTGTCCTCGACCTCGACGCGCCCCGGCCGCGACCCGGGCGCAGCTGCCCGGTTCGCAGGTTCGGTCGGTCGGTCGGCGGCGGCCTCGACGAGCTCGCTGCTCGGCGTGTTCGGGCGCGAGGAGCTGCGCGAGGTGGCGCGGCTGGCGGTGCCGGCGCTGGGCTCGCTGCTGGCGGACCCGCTGATGAGCCTCATCGACACCGCCGCCGTGGGCCGGCACGGGAGCACGAGCCTCGCCGCGCTCGGCCCGAACACCGCGGTGTTCCAGATCGTGTTCCAGCTCTTCTCGTTCCTCTCCATCACCACCACTGGCATGGTAGCGCGCGCGTGCGCGGACGGCGACGGCGAGACGGTGCGCCGCGCGCTCGCCAACTCCGCGCTCCTCGCGCTCGGCTTCGGGAGCGCCGTGTGCTTGGGTTTGAATGCGTTCGCCGCGGACGTGCTACGAGTCATGGGGTGCTCGCCCGACCTCGTCGCGGCGGCCACGCCCTACTTGCGCATACGCGCGTTCGCCATCCCCGCCGTGCTCTTCTCCACCTGCGCGCAAGGCGGGTGCCTCGGGCAGCAGGATGCCAAAACGCCCCTGCGCATCTTCCTCGTCGCCGGCGCCGTCAACGCCGCGCTCGACGTGCTCTGCGTGGGCCCCGCGTTCGGGTACGGGCTGAACCTGGGCGTCGCGGGCGCAGCGTACGCCACGCTCGCGGCGCAGTACGCGAGCGCGATCATCTTCTTCCTCGTGCTCGTCGACCGGCGCATGCTCCCGCGCGAGTGGCGGCTCTGGCGGTTACCATCGGCGGCGGAGCTGCGGCGCATCACCAGCATCTCCGGAATGCTCCTGCTGGGAAGCCTGTGCCGCATGGGCGTGTACACGATGATGACCACCACCGCGCTGCGGCTCGGGACGCTCACCATGGCCGCGCACCAGGTGGCGCTCCAGATCTTCTGGACGCTCACCTACTTCGTGGACCCCCTGTTCGTGGCGGCGACGAGCTTCGTGGCGCGCGACTTCGGAAGGCGGCCGGCGCGCGTGCGGCGCATGTCCGCGCTGCTGATGGGCCTCTCGTCGGCGGTGGGCGCCGTCATCGCGACGCTGAGCTTCTGCGTCTCGGCGTTCGGCGCGGGCGCGTTCACCACCGACCCGACCGTGCTCGCGTCCATCAAGAGCGTCGCGCCGCTTATGGGCGCCGCGCAGCTGGTCTCGGCGCTCGTGCTGGTCACGGAGGGCGTGCTCATCGGGTGCGGCGACCTGCGGTACCTCCTCGACGTGCACTGCCTCAACTTCGTCGCGCTCGGCGGCGTGCTGTGGTGGGTGGGGAGAACCGGCGCGGGGCTGCAGGGCATATGGGTCGCCGTGTTCATGAACCAGGCGCTGCGCATGGTGCAGCACGCCGCGCATGTGTGGCGCGGGGGCGGGCCCGACCTGTTCGCGCGGCACGGGGACGGGCGCGGGGACGGTAGAGGGGAGGAAAACGGCTGACGGCGCCGCGGGAGGGTTTTTCGGAGCCTGCGTTTTATTAGTCTACGACAACCGCGACGCGCGCGCCGCGACGCGCGCGTCGCGCGGGTTCGTCGGTGTCCGCCGCGACCGATCAGGGCGGCCCCGTCCGGAAACTCGGGGGTCGGGTCGCGCGGCTGATGCGCATGACTGACGTGACCGGTGTATTTTACATGTATCCATGCGTACGCGACGAAGCGCGCGATCGATCGCCGTCTCGCTCTCTTCGCTTTTTCGTCTTCTCCCCAGCTCGGACGACACGTTTGCGAGCTCGCGAACGGCGAAACGCACGGACGGACCACTCTCCGAGAGATCATGAGCCGTTTCCGTTGACCTTCGCGGTTCCGATGAAAACTCTCGGCGCGCGCGCGCCGTCGTCCCGGGCGGCGACGCGTGCTGCGCGCGATGTCGTCGGCGCCTGCGCCGGCGTCGACGCGCGTCGCACCGGGTGAAGATGCGCCGGACCTGAGGACTCCCCAGGGCGTGGACCTCTTGCGCGCGCGGCTCGATGACCCCGACTGGCGCGTGCGCGTCCGCGCACTCGGCGTGATGGCGACCGCGCTGGCCCCCCCCGAGCGCGCCATCGACGCGGAGGCGCTCGCCGAGTTGCGACACGAGGACGCGGCGTTTCGCGAGGAGCTGAGCGCTACGCTCGAGCGCGACAGGGACGCGTTCGAAGCCGCGGGGGAGGCCATGGGGTGGTCGAGTCACGGGGCGGGGACGCGCCACCTGAACGATTCGTCGGAGGAGACGACACGCGAGGATGAACGCGTTGAAGGGGGTTCGGGCGCGGGACCCAACCGCCCGGGTGCCCACGCCACCTCCGACGGGCGGCGCGGCGCCTCGCCGGCACGACCTGGCGCGAAGCCCGAGGGGGCGACGGCGGCGGCGACGCCCGCCGCGGCGGCGGCTTCTCCCCGGAAGAGATCGGGCGGTCTTTGCGGGTGCGGCTCCGCGGCGGACGCGGCGGAGCCGACGCGCGTAAACGTCGCGCGCGCGCCGGGCCTCACCGGCGGTCGAGCGGTCGTCGAGTCCTCGGATCCGCACCGATCGGGGCCGGACGGAACCGCGGCCTCGTCGACGCGCGACGTCCAGGTGCGATCGACCGTCGCGGAACCCGAGGCGACGTTCGAGGCGGAGCCGCCGTGCTCCGAACCGGACCGTTCCGGTTCCGGTTCCGGTTCCGTCTCGGAAAGTCTCGGGAGGTCTCGGGAGACCCTCGACCCCGCGGCGGTGACCCGTCTGCTCCACGCGTGCGCCCCCGGGACGGCGCGCGCGGTGGGCGACCTCCGCGAGGACGTACGCCTCGCCGCGTGCGGCGCGATCCGCGCCGCGTGCGACGCCGCGCGCGAGCGACCGTCCGACGTCGGGCGGGTTGTCTCGCCGACCGTCGCGGAGGTTTTCGCGCCGGCGCTCCTGCGCGTCGCGGCGCGCGAGGCGGACCCCGCGTCGTCAAACGCGGCGTACTTCGCGCTCGTGCGGTGCGTCTCCGCGTGCGCCGAGCCCGCGTTCCTGCGGCGCGTCTGCGACGCCTACGCGCGGTGCCGCGCGGGTCCGTCTCGCGCGTACGGGCAGACAGTCGGCGCCGACTTGACGCGTCGCCGCACCGGGTCCGCCTCTATACTTGACGCGGCGGAGACGGCGGTGACGGCGGAGACGGCGAAACGTCCTCCTCCCCGGAACGCGCTCCTGCGCTGCCGCGCGCTCGAGCTCGTCGCGCGCGCGCTCGCGGACTGGCCCGGCGAAGTGCTGCGCAAAAGAAACGACGACGAAAACGACGACGCGGACTGCCTCGCCTGCGCGACGGCGTGCGTCCTGAGCGCGCTGGAGGACCCGTGTTTGGACGTCCGGCGCGCGGCGCGCGCGTGCTTCGAGGTGTACGAGGCGGTCTGGCCGCGGCGCGCCGAGGCGCTCGTGTTCGAGCTGCGTCCGCACGGAAGGCAGCTGGTCATAGGGGGCTCGCTCGCGGGCGACCCGAGCGACGGGCGCGGCGGCGGCGGCGGCGGCTGGGCGCGGGGCGGCGCGCGCGCGTTCGCCAGGCGCGAGACGCGGGACGCGCGCGCCGCGACGGCGGCGGAGCGCGACGCGCGGCGTGTTGAGCGCGCGTCGAATCGAAACCCGATCGACGCCGACGCGATCGAGGTGGATGACGAAAACGAAAACGAAAACGAAAACGAAAACGAGGCGGACTCCGACCGGAGACTCGCGGCCGACTCGCCCGACCGAGCCGGGCGGTCCATCGCCGCGTCCAGACCTGTGGCGTGGCCCGCGCCTCCTTCGCCGGGTCCGCCTCCTTCGCCGCCGCCGCCTCTGTGGGACGAGCGCGGCGCGGCCGCGGAGGCGATGCCGTCGCCGGTGCGCGCGCAGGTCCTGGCGGAGGTGGCGCGGGAGGCTGACGCGCGAGACGCCGCCGCGGCGGCGCCGCTCGCCGCGTACTACGACGCCGCGCGGCGCCGAGGCACGCGCGAGGTGTCCGCGGCGGGAAGGTACACGAAGTGGCTGGCGTATCCGGAATCGGCTCGGTTCGGGTACACCGCCGCGCCGGAGATGATCGAGCGGTACTCCAACCTCGAAACACGCCTGGAGGATGACGTGCAGAAGCTGAACGCGCGCCTCCGCGAGGCGCGCGCGCAAAACGTCCGAGCGCGCGTGCACGGCGCGTACGTGGAGACGCTGGAGAAGATGGTCACGGACGAACGGAACCGCGCGATCGGAACGCGGGGTCGGCCGCCGTCGCCCGCGGGCTCGGTGGACTCGGAGGGGGTGGTCGAGGCGCGGTGGCGCGAGCCCGCGCGCGGGCACGTGCGCGACCTCGACACCGGCGCGTTCGTGGAAACCGAGGCGTACCTCGAGCGGTGGGCGCCGGGCGAGGGAAGGACGATTTTGAGCGCGGAGACGGAAACGCACGACGACACAAAAGGCGCGTTTGCAGACGAAAACCGAGCCGCGCCCGTGGCGCAGGAGGCGCGTTTTTCCTCCGGCGCCGGAGGGAAAGGCTCGGCCAAGCCGCGCACCGCGGAGGTTCGCGCGCGCGCGTTGCGGCGCATCCGCGCCGAGTGGCGCGACGTGCGTCCCGCCGAAGAAGAGGCGCTTCCCGCCGCGGCGACGAAAGCCCCCCCGACGGAAGCGGAGGAAAAAGTCGCCGCGACGGGGCGGGGCGGCGCGACTTGGAACCCTTTTTTTGGGTTCGGAAACCGGGCGCGGACTCCGGAGGCGGAGGCGGAGACCCTCGACCCCAAGGCGCGCGCCCGGCGATTGCGCGACGCGGCTCGACAGGCGAAAGCTCTGCGGGAAGCGAGGGTTCGTGCCCTGGCGAAGGAAGCGGAAGAGGAGAAGCGGTATCGCGAGTTGCGCGCGCGGCAGGAGGCGCGCGTCGCGGAGGCGGAGATGCGCCGCGAGGATGACGCGCGCGCGTTGGAACTGTTGCGCCTGCGCAACGAAAACGCGATTCTGAAGCACAAGTACGACGCGCTGTTTCACGAGCGGCTGATCAAGCCCGGCGAGGTGGTGGTCGACGCGAGCATGACTCCGGGCAAAGCCGCGAGGCTTCAAAACCTTCAAAACCCAGAGGCTTCGCGCGGCGACGCGCGGAAGGCGACGCCGAACGAAAAAGCGTCGCGCGAAAAAAAAAACGCGCCGAGCGCGTGGACGGGCGTCCTGGACCCGGGCGCGCGAGTCATCCGCGCGCGCGTGTTTCGGGGCGCGACGGTTCGCAGCGAAGGCGGCGTGGACGTGGACGTCAAGAGCGCGAGGGACCCGCTGGCGTACCCCGGCTCGTTCCAGAGGGAGATCGAGGCCAGGAAAGCCGACGTCGAGGCGCGCAAGCGTTTAGGCTCCCGCGGCTCTCCGCGCGCGCCGCGGCGAGACGGGAGGTGGAACGGACTGGTCGACGACTGATGATCCGACGAGACGACGCTTTCTTGATGAGCGTTTCAGAAGAGCATGATATACATACGGATGGTCGTTTCTGAATACTACTACCGTACGTACGCGGTACCGTTTCGTTCACCCACGCTTCGTTTTCACCTACGCTTCGTTTTCACCTGCGCGCTTCGTTCACCTGGCTTCTTTCACGGCGGACCAGCTCTTGAACGTGTGCGTGTGCGTGCAGAGCGCCTCGACGACGTCCGCGCCCGCGCCGGGCTCGCCCACCAGCAGCCCGTGCACCTTGAGCCCCATCTCCGCTTTCGCGGCGTCCAGGTCGGCGAGCATCTCCTCGTCCGGCGGCCGGATCTCGCCGTCGGTGACGAGCAGGATGTCGGCGTTGGACCACGCCTCCTCGTCCAGTCGCGACAGCGCGCGGATGAACGGCTCGTCCACATCCGTGCCGCCGTGGAACGACCCCGCGAGGAACTCCAGGAGCTGCGACACGCCTTTCCCCGTGACCTTGAGCTCCAGCTCCTGGCAATCGCCCGGCCCCGAGAAGGAGTACAGGTAGCACTGACGCTGCTGCGACTTGGCCTGGCGCATGCACTCCAGCACCATCGCCTTCGCCACCGTCTCGCGCGCGCCCATCATCGAGCCGGAGGTGTCCAGGCACAGGATGATCGGCCCGCACTCCGCCGCCGGTCGAATCTCCGTGCCCTCCGTGGTCACCGCCGGCTCCTCCGCCCACCCGACGCGCTCGTACGAGAGCAGCGTGCGCTCCACGCGCCGCGCGAAGTGCAGCAGCCGCGCCGGGCGCGAGCCGTTGGCGATGAGCGCCATCTCGCTCGGGAGCATTCGGGAAATATCGTCCGACCGGCACAGCCCGTTCGTCTCCTCCGGCTCCAGAGGCGAGCGCACGAGCCCGATCGGCATGCCGTGTTTCTCGCGCTGGCGAGGCGCGCGCCGCAGGGGCCCGCGGCCGGCGCCGCGGCCGAGCGACCGCACCAGGTCGCGCAGTTCCCTGAGCTCCTCCAGCTTCCTGCGCAGAGCGTCGAGCTCCTTCCAGCCGGTTTGCCGCCACAGCCCCTTGGTGACGTCGAAGCCGTCCGGCCCCTCCGCGAGGTCGTCCAAGTCCAAACCCTCGAACGCCTTCGCCGCCTTGTCCAGCTTGTCCACCGCCGGCTCCCAGTCGCTCTTGAAATCCTCCATCAGCTCGCGCACGAGCGCTTCGTTACGCTCGCGCGCCGCTTCGCGGGCGGCGTCACGCGCGGCGTCGTCGCCGTCGTCGCCGTCCTTCTCGCCCTGCATGGAGAAGTCGATGTTCTCGACGTCCGTCTTGTTTCCGTCCCCGTCGTCGCCGTTCTCCTGACCTCCGCCGCCCCCGGGAGCGTTCCCATCGGCGCCCTCTGCGTCGTCGTCGTCGCCGTCGGCGCCGCCGCCGCCGCTGTCGCCCTCAGGGTCGCCTTCCTCGGGCTCGCCGTCCTCGCCGTTCTCGCTCGAGCCGCCGCCGTCCTGCTGCGGCGTGTTCGGGCTCTGCTCCTCCTCGCCGTCCTCGTCCGCCTTCTGTTGTTCATACACGTACAGGATGTCGAGGATGTTCTTCATGAGCGTGTCAAGCACGGGCGGGAACTGCCGCGTGAACCGCGCCATGTCCAGGTCGCCGAGCGCGTCCAGGAGCGCCTCGCGGAAGATCGGATCGTCCGGCCATCGCGTCTCCGCGCTCGGCAGCAGACCGCGCGCCAGGCTGGCTTTCCAGTCGTTGATGCCGTCCGCGCACTGCGTGAGCGCGTCCACGTTGCCGGAAGTGCTGGGCAAGCGGAGGAGCATCGGCAGCAGGTCCGGCGGCACGGCGGTCAGCGCGTCGGCCCGGCCCGACGCCATGAGCGCGCCGAGGTTGTCCATGGCTCTCTGCCGCGCTCGCGCCTCGTCGTCCGCGTCGAGCAGGTTCGCGCGCATGCCGAGCGCCTCGACGACCGCGTCGGGGTCATCACCGGCGTCCGCGCCCGCGAGCGCATCCGCGAGGTCGCCGTTCGCGCCGCCCAGCAGGCCGGACGCCAGGGGATCGCCGGGCCGGCCGTCCGCCCCGCTCGCGCCTCGCGACGATCGGTCGTCGTCCTGCGGGACCGCGCGGCACCGCGAAGGCCCGCGCCGAGCCGCCGGGGCGCGCCGGCGCGGGGCGGGGCGCTCGCGAAGCGCGAGACGAGCCGCCGCGGCGCTGGATGTCGTGGCCGTCGCCATGCTCGGCGTGGGTGTGGGCGCGCGCGAGGGGTGACGTCGCAGATAAACCTCAGAAGGACAAGTGGAGAGATCGAATCGTCGGCGCGCTGGGCGCGTCGAAGTGCGCGCTGAGAAGAAGGGTTCTGTGTTTCGCGCGACGAGCGCCGTTTCCCGCGCTACCGCCGCGCTACCGTCTTCGCGAACCCCCCCCCGTTCCTCGGGTTCGCGCTGTGCCTCCCCACCGCGCACGTCGGGATCTTCAGGAACTCGTCGAAGTCCCAACGCGTCTGGTCGCAGCACGCCCACCCCTTTTTCCGCTCGTGGAAGATGGGCGGTCCGGGGTGGAACGCGCACGCAACGTCCGTGTTTTCGGCTTCGGTGAACTTCACCCCGCACCCGACGTTTCGGCACGTCTGCTCCGCGTGCGGGTCCATCTCCGCCGTCTCGTCGCTTCCGTCGGGCGCGTTCGTTCGCGCGTTCGCGTCACCCGAAGCGGCGGACGGCGGAAGACCTGTTCGAGCGGGTCCGTCGCCTGGCGGTCGCCCGAACGCCGCCTGAGCCTCCGCGCTCTCCGCGTGATCGGCGCAGAAAAAACCGGAGCGGCACCGACTGCACTCCGCTCGCGTCGCGGGCGCGCGTTCTCCTTCCGCGCGCGTCTCCGCGCTTCTCGGCGCGGCGGAACCGACAGACCGCGTCGCGCCCGCGATCACGTTGGCCGAGGAGGCGAACTTCGGGGGTTTACGTTGAGTGTGCCTCCCGGTCGCGCACCCGGGGATGTCCATGAAGAGCGAGAAGTCGTGGCTCTTCCGCCCGCAGCACGTCCAGCTCTTGTTGCCCTCGTGGAACAGAGGCGCGCCGGGGTGGTGCCGGCAGCATCCCGGGGGATTCGTGGAGGCGGGGTCGCGCGGGTCGTACACGGCGTCGCACCCGATGCGCTGGCACGTGTACATGCCGTCTGGGCGCGTCGAAGGAGGCAGCGGGTCGGGCTCCAGCGCTTCTTCCGCCATCGTCGGATCCGCCGGCCGTTCGCCTCCCCCTCGCTCGTAGTACGCCTCGATCTGTTCGGGCGTCCACGACGTCCTGGCCTCCTGCGGCGGCTCGGGAACTTCGGGATGCGCGTCGCCAAGCAGCTCGAGCAGGTTGACGCGGCGCGACAGCTCCTTCGCGGGGTCCGCGGCGCCGGCTGCCATACCGCGAGCGAGCCCGCGCGGCCGCGTTTGTTCATCAGGGCAGACGAAGGACGCCTGTCCGCTGCTGTGATGACCTGCATAGAATCTGCGAGGCGCGACCCGCGCTCCCATGCCGTTTTCGCCGCGTCGGTTTCGACAAATCCTTTGTCGCGTCGTCGCGTCACCCTCTGCGTATCGACAACCCTACTCTAAACGTGCTCTAGCCCATCTCCCCCTCCACCGCGCGGGTCCTCCATCTTGACCACCTTGACGTTCTCCCATCCGGGCCAGCTGTCGCGCACCGCCTCCTTGTAATAGTCGTGCTCCAGGACGTAATCGTGCGCCGCGGAGATGGTGTGGTTCGCCTCGTCGGCGTAGCCCTCATCCGCCTTCGCGTTCCCGTCCGCCGTCTCGAAGCCGAAGGCGTACAGCGTGCCGCACATCCTCGGGTCTTTCAAAATGTTCATCGCGATGAACGCGGACGAGACGTACGCGGGTTTCGGCCGCGAGTACTTGAACGCGTACTCGTGGATGGCGTCGTTCAGGTTTCCGATGCCCAGCTCGCGAAACAGCCCATCCGCAACCTCCGCGACGGCGTGCTTCCCGAAAAACTGGCTCTCGTGCGTGGACCCGTCGAGCCACGTCACGATGACCCGCTTGCACGTGGGATCCGCGCCCCCGACCGACGACACGCACGGGTCTTTCTCCAACTTGTCCAGCATCTCGGGGTTGGCGTTGACGAAACGCACGTCGTCTTTGGTACCGTAATCCGAAGTGTCCGGGCACTTCGGGTCTGTGCCGTCTCCCGGATCAGAGCAGTTGAAGGGGCCGTGCGCGTTGAACCGCACGACGCAGTCCGCGCTGTCGATGGCCGAGCCGAGGCCCTTGCCATCGAACGTGTCGCTGGGGATCACCAACGCGCACGTGTCGCAGTACCGCTCGTGTTCCGCGATCAGGCGCGACGACCTCTCGAAAATCTCGTTCTCGGAGATGCCGAAGCGGTTTTTGTATTCGACCACCGCCACCGCGCCGCACGCGCAGACGGCGAAGAGAGCGCCGAGGCCGACGAGCAGCCACCGCGCGGAACGACTCAAGATGCCGCGCGTGGGCGCATCGCGCGCGCTGGGGAGCAGCGGCGCAACTTCCGCGCTCATCTCGGAATGACGGGTCGAGCGCGCGACACAGGGTGGTTACAGAGTAAAAAGGCGCGCTCGCACGTTCGGTACCAGAATTTCCGGGTCATCACACAAACTAGACAGGCAGACAGGGTCAGACACTGACGATTCAGAAATTGGGGCTGGATTGCTAGAGCGGGCGTTTCGAAACCCCGCGAGACGAGCACGAAGATAGGTGATAAAAACTCCGTCTTCAACGGGCGCTCGCCGCGACGATCTCCGGCGGCGGCTTGGCCTCCGGCTCGATATCCCCGAGCAGAGGTACCGTCCACCGAACGGAGACGCTCCCCGGAGTCGACGACGCGTCGTCGTCTTCGTCCTCCGCGGCCCGTCCTCGGAACGAGTCACAAATTTTTCCGTCGGCAAGACGCGCCTCCGCGTCACCCTCCGGGAGACCCGCCCACGCGCACACCGCGCAGATCAGCCCTTCGCCGCGCTTGACGCGGATCAGCGTGAACCGCCACCCGCGCGCGCTCGCGGCCCAGTCGCGTCGCAGACGCGAAGAGGCGGTGCCCTCGTCGTCTCCTCGACGCGACGAAGGAACGACGCCCCCCTCCGTTTCCTTCTCTCCGACAGTCGCCGCGGACGTCGACCGCTCGCGCAGCTCGACGTCTTCGTGGCGTTCGCCTCGGGGCGTCATCGAGACGTCGAAACGCGCGAACGGGTGCGCGGCGATCCCCGTGCCCAAAGCCTTGACGTACGCCTCCTTCAGCGTCCACAGACGCATGAAACGCGACGCGCGCGTCGCGTCATCCTCCACGGACGCCAAGTGCACGTGCTCCGCCGCGCTGAGCCACCGCTTCGCGAGCCGATCCGCCGAACCGCTCGTGCGCCTTGATTCGTCCTCGCAGTCGACGCCCACCTCGTGAAGCGCGTCGAACGGAAACCGAACGGAGCGAGCGGCTTTTTCGTCGGTGCTCGCGGCGTTCTCCACCGGCGCGGAGTTCTCCGTCGGCGCCGAGGTCACCGCGAGCGCCAGGAGCTTGTTCGTGTGCGACAGGCTGAACCGAAGCGGCGGCGGCGGCGCGACGTCGGCGTCGGCGTCGGATGAAGCCGTGACGACGCCGGCGAGACTCGGCTTGCCTCGCTCGCCCAGCTCGAACCGCAAGCCGCTCGGGGGCACGTCCTTTCCGCAGTACCGCGCCAGGACGCAGCGCATCAACGCCCGGGAGCGCACGACCTGCGCGCGCGCGCCGTCTGTCATGGGCGCGTCCGCGTTGGCGCTCGCGCGCTCATCCGCCGAGAGCACCTCCGTCTCGTAGCGCGACAGGATCGCGGCGTCGTCGGCGTCGTCGGGATCGAACAGCCACAGGTGGACGCTCCCGGGGGGCGGCAGGCGCAGATCGTCGTCGGCGGCGTCGACGGCCGACGCGGCGGAGGACGCGAACGCGCGGCGCGCGGGGCGCCGCGCGTGCGCGCCGCGGCGAGGAACCGCGACTGCGTGACGCGGAAACGCGGAGGCGGCCGACGAGCCGGACGTGGACGCGCTCGCGGACCTAGCCCGGCGCGACGCCGCGAGCAGGCACTGCCGCCGCGTTCGCTGCGACGGGCCGCACCGCGCGAGCGCCAGCGCGGCCGCCATCATCCCTGCCCGGCGGTCACCGCCCTCTGGGAGTGGATCTCTTCCCGTCAAGCGGCGTTGAAAACACAGACGTCGTCTCCGCGCAACGACTTTTTCGCGCGTCTCGAGTCGTGCGGGTTCAAATTGAGGCGCGCGCGTGGTCGGAAACGCAGTCGCCGTCCGCCGGAGGAGGGGAAGCGCGTCGCGTCGAAGGCGCAATACGCGAGGGTCGCGATCGACGCGACGGTCGGATCCGCCCGATTCTCGGTTCGAGCCCGAACGGCTCCCGCGTGGGCGCGATCGTTCGGTCGTCGGCCTCGCCTTTCGGTGCGCGAGGAAAAAAGGCACTTCGATGGCGGACGACGGTCGCTCGACCGCAACCCCCAGGGCGGATACCGCCGGTGACGCGCCGGTCGTGCCCGCGGTGATGTCCGCGGCGATATCCGCGGCGGTCGCCGCGCCGCCTCGCGCGGCCGCGCCCATGTCGCCCGTCTCGCCGTTCGCCACCGCGGCGTCGCTCGCGCAGGCTGCCGCTCGCGCGGGCCCCGCGCCCGGCGCGCTCGGCGCGCCGCCGACGACGGCCGCGCGGTCGTTCGCGAGCGACGCCGCGGCGCCCGCGCGCACGCTCAAGAGCACGCTCGCGGCGGCGGTGGCGCGCCACGAGCTGGGGATGCGCGCCGCGCACGCGCGCGCGCCACAGCTCGGGGGAGACGCGATGACGGCAGATCGCGCGAGCGGGTCGGACGGCGAGACGGCTTCGGACGTCGACGACGACGACGCGACGGGACGCGATGAGCGCGAAAACCTCGACGCGCGAGACAGTCTCGCGGACCACGCCACCGGAATGACCACCGGAACGACACCCTCGAAAACCTTGCTCCCTCCCGGCGTGGCTCCCCCCGCGTGGATGCTGGATGCGGCGTGGGCGAGCCACTCCGCGGCGCCGATGGATGCGGTGGCCGACGGCGTGGCGGCGGCACGCGAGGCGTGGATCTGCTGCGACGGCGCGGACTGCGGGAAGTGGCGTCGCGTCCCCGCGGTGGTGGCTCGCGCGCTCGGCGAGGGGGACGAGTGGCGCTGCGCCGAGAACCGCGACGCGAGGTTCGCCGGGTGCCATCTGCCGCAGGAGCTCGGCGACGACGAGATCGACCGCCGCGTGAACGCGGCAGCGGCGGCGGAGCGCGCGGTGCTGCTGGCCGAGGCGGAGGCGGAGCGCGTCCACCTGCGCGACATCGAGAAGCGCGAGAAGAAACGCCGGGCGGACCAGCTGTACCGCGACCGGAAGAGAGCCAGGAAGGCACAGGAGAGGCGGGACGCGCGCGTCGCCGCGGGGCTGCCTCCGGAATCGCCGCCGCGGCCGCCGCCGGCGGAGAAGAAAGCGAAGGTGAAGGCGGAGAAGCCGCCGCCGCCGCCGCCGCCGCCGCGCGCGCCTTCCCCTCCCCCCCCGCCCCCGACCTTCTACCCGCTCGCGGCGATCCGGTGCGAGTCCGAGGCGTGCGGCAAGTGGCGCCGGGTGTCCCGGGTCGTGGCGGAGAGCCACGCGGGACCGCGCAAGCGGTGGGTGTGTGCGTTCAACGCGGCGGCGCCGTTCGAGCAGCGGAGCTGCGCGTTCCCGCAGGAGTGGCCGGACGACGCCGCTGTCCGGCGGTGGCGCGTCGCGCACGCGACGGAGGAGGCGGCAGCGCGCGCGAGCGGCGCGGTGATTGACGGCGAAGACCTCGCCGCGAGCGAGGGTTCACGAAACGGAAACGGCGCGCAGAACAAGAGCGCTTCGTCTTTGACGAAGACGTCGTCGAAAGCGCCGCCGCCGCGCCGCGCGCCCATCGCGGCGGGCGAGACGGAGGAGCAGGCGCGTCGTCGCCGCGAGCTCGCGGGCATAAAGGAGGATCTGCCTCGCGGCGAGGTTTCCGGGTTCGTCGCGGAGGCGATGTGCGCGCGTGACGAGGAGGCGCACGATAACCCGAACCGCGAAGAGGGAGCGCCGCGCACGATGCCTCCCCCCCTGCCCCGCGGCGTGCCGGCGGCGGCGGTACCCGTGCGCTGCGGCGGCGTCTCGGGCGTCTTTCTGACGCGCCGCGCGATGTTCCGGTGCATGTGCGACGGCTCCTTGGAAGACTGCGCGTCGCGGAGCGGGTTCGGCGACGGCGCCGTGATGACCACCACGGCGTTCGAGCGCCACTGCGGGATGGAGAAGAGCAAAAACTGGCGCACGAGCGTGGCGGTGGTGTGCTCGGACCGGCCGGTGGGCGTCAAGATCGGGCAGTGGCTGGACGAGGTGGGCGTCGACGTCGCGCGCGGCAAGGGCGGCGGGCCGGGCGCGGAGCACGCGTCCAAGGAGAAGAAGAAGGAGAAGGAGAAGGAGAAGCGAGGAGGCGGTTTGAAGACGGCGACCGTCGTCGTCGACGACCGGTGGCAACCCGAGACGCCGGGCCCGATGGAGGATCTCCCGCTGCGGTTCCTGATGGACGCGCTTCGCATCGCGGGGCCCGGCCCGGGACCGATCGCGGGCGACGCCGGCGACTCGGGCGACGAGGAGAGCGACGGAGACGAGGAGAGCGACGGAGACGACGAACGGGCTTCTTCGCGCGCCTCAATTTCCCGAGCCGAGCGCCGGCGGTTCCTGGCGCGTCTGTGCGTCGTGAACAAAGCCTGGGCGTGCGCGGCGAAGACCGTGACGAAGACCGAGGGGTGGGACGCGTGGCGCCCGGCCGGGCTGTCGCTCGCCGAGATCGAGGCGGCGCGCGACGCGTCGGATACGCCGCCGGCGAAATTGGAGGCGGCGAGCGACGTCGCTCGGGCGACGGCGTCGCCGCTCGCGGAGGACGCCGCGAGCGGCGACGCCTCGAATCGAGACGCCTCGAACCCATCAGTTGCGCTCGGCGTTTCCGGACCGGTCGACCCGTCCGCTCCGCCCGCCCCGCCGTCGCCGCTGCTCAGCGAGGCGGAGCGCGCGTCGCTGGCGAAACGCGAGGCGCGCCGCGAGAAGGACCGCGCGCGTCGCCGGAAGGAGGGGTACGTCGACAAAAAGTTCGAGGTGGACCTCACGGCGACGCGCGCGCAGCTCGAAGCCATCGACGAGTACGTGCCGCGCGGCGACCCGGAGGAAGTGGCGCGCGAACGCGCCGTGACGCTCGCGCCCGAGCAGCCCACGCGCGCGACGCGTTTTCCCGCGGGCGACGAACCGAACCCGAAACCGAAACGGCCGCACATCAGCGCGAAGCACCCCGGCTCGGACGCGTGCGACCGGCGCGTGCGCGTGTTCTGGCCCGAGGAGGGGGCGTTTTTCGCCGGGACGGTGACGTCGTTCGACGCGGCCGAGGGCGAGCACGTCGTGACGTACGACGACGGCGACGTCGAGTCCGTGACGCTGGCGAAGGAACGGTTCGAGTGGCTCGAACCGAACGGCGCGGAGATGATCGACCCGAACGTCGACCTCCCGTTCGTCGCGCCGAACGGCGACGTCGTCGACCCGAGCAAGCCCCCCGGGTGGTGGCCCGTCCTCTCCGCGTGGCCGCGGGACGAGGAGACGGGCGCGGAGCGGCGTCGGAAACGCGTGGGCGAGCAGGTGCGCGAGCAGGAAACCTTCGGCGTGGATTACGTCACCGCGCGCGACGTCGTCGGGACGTTCAAGCGCGTCTGCCCTGAGTGGGACGACGAGGCTTTGTGGCGCCTGTGCGACGAGCTCATGATGCAGGTGAACGCGTCGTACGGCGACTTGCCCATCGACACGGCGGCGACGCAAAGCCTGGCGCTCGCCGCCGAGGACCGCGCCCAGGCGCTCGAGCGCGACGGGCTCGTCGCGAGGGACGGGGACCGAAGAGCGTTTTCGCGCGCGGGCGCGAAGGCGCTGTGGGCGCTCGCCGCGGACGCGCGCGCGGCGCCGGAGATGTTCGTCGTGCACCGCAAGGGCTTCGGCGTGACGTGCAAGGACCCCGCGGGCATCGCGAAGGGCGACTTGGTGGTGGACTTCCTCGGCGAGATGTACCCGCCGTGGGCGTGGGCGGCGAAGCAGGACGCCATCAAGGCGGCGCAGAAGCTGCGCGGCATGAAGGAGAGCGGCCCGCCCGAGTTCTACAACATGCAGCTCGAGCGCCCCGCGGGCGACGCCGAGGGCTTCGCGCTGCTCTTCGTGGACGCCATGCACCACAACAACTACGCCGCGCGCCTGTCGCACAGCTGCGACCCGAACGTCGAGGTGAGCCTCCGGGCCATCGACGGCAAGTACTGCATAAACTTTTACGCCAAGCGCGACGTGAAGCCGGGGGAGGAGCTGTGCTACAACTACCACTCGTGCACGGACAGCATGAAGGAGGTGGAGGCGGCGTTCTGCCTGTGCGGCGCGCGGCGGTGCCGCGCCTCGTACCTGGCGTTCGTGGGCGAGCAGAGCAACAACCACGTCCTGACGCGATGCCACCGCCTCGTCGAGCGCCACGCCGCGCTCTTCGCCGCCGGCGCAGAATACGCGGAGGACGAAGCGGATTTTTTCGCCGCGAAAAAAAAAACGGAACGCTCCTCGATCGATCGCACAGTCGTTCGCGAATCGAACGCCTGGTTGTTAGCCCAAGACGCGATCGACGCGCTCGAGTCGATCGGGCTGCGGCCCGGCCGAGGTCTGCTGCGCGACGTCCCGAACTGGCTCGTCCGGTACGTCGGGTCGCTCGCGCTGTTCATGCGGGTCGAGTGCGCCCGGCTGCCGCGCGACATCCTCGCCGAGCACCGCGCGTCGAGCGCCAAGGAGGCGCGGAAAGCCGCCGGCGCGTGGAAGCCGCCGCCGTTCGGGCTCGGCGACGCCGAGATCGAGGCGCTGAGCGTCCGCGAGAACCGCGCGCAGTCCGTGGCGATCGCGCTGAGCAAGGTGCGGTACCTGCTGGGGCGAGGGGGCGAGCGAACTCCCGGCGGAGAGAGCGCCGATGAGGCGGAGCGCGAAGACGCGCGGGGGTCCCGACGCGCCGCGAAGAGGCGCGCGAGCGCCCCGCCGCCGTTTCGCCGCGCGCGCGACGACGACCCCGAGACGCGGGCCAAGTTTTTCGGCGCGCACAGGGACGCGCTGGTGCGCGTCCTGCTGCAGAGCATGGCGCCGCACGCCAGGCACGGCGCCGCCGCCGCCGCGCACGCCGCGTTCGCCGAGGCACTCGAAACGGTCGCGGCGAAGGTGTGCGGCGGCGGCAAAAAAGGCGGCGGCGCGGCGGCGGAGGCGGCGCGCGAGGCGGCGAGCGCCGCGGGAGACGCGAGAGCCTTTTCGACCGTTCCGGAAAACCCTTCGATGTCCCTGCGCGACGGTCTGCTGTGGCTGCGCGACCGGCTGGCGGCCATGCCCGTGACCCCCGGCGCGCGGCACGACATCGCCGCGGACCTGGTGCACCTCCACGCGCACACGCGGCGGCGGTACGTCGCGAGCGCCTCCGAGGCGCACGCCGCGCTCCGCGGCGACGCCGTGGCGGTGCGCGAGAACGAGGTGTGCTCGTACGGCATCGGCGCCGAGGGCGCGTCGGCGAAGATCGTCAAGAAGATGGACGTCACGTACAAGCCCCACGCCGCGGCGTATTCGCTGCTGATGTGGCACAAGCAGGACGCGAGCGACCCCGCGCAGTACGTCAACTCCAACAGACGCGGGTGCGTGACCCTGCCGGACGTCGCGTGCGCGTACTCGCCCCGCCCGGAGGTGCCGGTGGCGCGCGCGGGCGCCAAGGAGCGGAGCGCGTGGCTGGCGCTCCTGCGCGCCAACCCGGCGGCGCCGTGGCCGCTCGCGTCCGGCCCGTGGGGCGTCTCGAACGCGCAGAGAGTGCTGGGGTCGCCCGTGCTGGACGCGTTCGTGGACGCGCACGAACGCGGGTGGGGGACGCTTCGCGGCGGCGACCCGCCGAATGAAAAAGAAGCGGACGCGCCGCGCGTGGACGAAGCGACGCTCGAGTGGCTGGAGAAGAGACCGGTCCCGGCGGAGTGACGATACGATGTTACAACGAGAAGCGCACGCACGTACGATCGCGCGTGGAGTCACGCACCGCGATTAAGTTCGAACGGCCCCCGAACGCGCGCTCGTCGTCTCGATCGCCGCGTCGGTCTCACTCGTCTCCTAGCTCGATCTCGTTGGCGTCGGCAACGCGGGGCGGGGGCGGGAGGTTCCGCGGGACCAGCCGCCCGAACGGCCCTTCGCGCGGCGGCAACGGGTACGTCTGCACGCCACCACCGTTCGCTCTCGGGTTCGAATCCAGTTTGAAGTCCAGATCGAGTAGGCTCAAAAGCGCCACCGTCTGCGGGTTCCGGGGCACGACGCTCGGCGCGTCGCCCTGCCCCGGACGCCGGCGGTCGCTCGGCGCGTGCGCGGGCGCCGTCGGCGCGAACGGAAACGGCGGAGGCCGTTTTCTTTTGTCCAACGCGGGCGACTCGGCGAGCCGCGCGTCGACCCACGCGCGGTGCGCCGCTCGATCGGCGCGATCGGCGACGCGTGCGTTCGCGTTTCGCGTGTCCCCGATCGGGTGAAACGAGTGGTTGGCTCTTAAAATCCCGAGCCACTCCGGGTCGAGCCAGAACCCGTCGTCCGCTTCCTTGTCCGGCAGATCGAGGATCTGCATGAAGTCGCGCTTGGGCAGGCACTTGTCCAGCGCGAGGAACTTGGTGTGCCGCCCGTTTCCGTGGTCCACCAGCGCCGCGAATTTGACGTGCAAGTGCGCGGAGAACCAGTACGTCGGCTGCAGCTTTCGCAGAAGGTCCTCGCTGGGGGGCGAGCCCAGGGACGAGTCCTCGATCTCCGACTTCAAAAACGGTTTCTTCCGCACCAGGCCGTCGACGTCGCCGTGCCTCGCGATGTTCCTCGGCCAGTCGTGCGACAGGAACACGTCCAGGGGTTCCGTCACGGACTCGAGCTTCTTAACGTCGAACTCGCGGACGTGGTATGCGCTCTTGACCTCGTTATTCCGGTACGGCGGGCGCTCGTGCTGCCCCCGACGGTAGTCGTTCGACTTGTAGATTCCGCTCAGCCCTCCGACGCGCAGGTCGCCGAAATTGACAACCCCCGAGTGCCCGAGGTAGTACACGTTCGGACACACGAACCCGCCGTAGTAAAGCTCCCAGAGGTAGTTGGACGCCTCGTGGTTGCCCCCGATGAACAACGTCGGGTAAGGCGCGCGCGTCTCGCCGGAGTAGTACTTGTGGAACGTCCCCAGCTGCTTGTACTTGTTCGGCACGGACATGCATTCCAAGTCGTCAATGTTGCGCACCGCCTGGAAATCGCCGCAGCAGATGAGCAGGTCGATCTTTATGCCCTCGCGCTGCTCCAAGTGGCGCATCGCGGCGTATATCTTATCCAGCTCGCCGTGACAACATCCCTCCACCGCGATCTTCATCACCCCACCGTCCGCCCCCGCGCGAGGCGTCGAGCCTCCGCGCGCGACGAACAAAAGCGCCCGGGTTTCGTGAATCGACGCTCGTTGTTGCCGATGGTCGGTCGGGCACATCGGGACGTCATTTTCAGGCGAAAGCAGTGGGGCGCGCGTCGTGCGCCAACTGGCAGAGAGGTGCTTTTTCTCTATCTCTTGCGACGTCATTCGTGCACACCCGCACGCGCCATGTCCCTCGCCATGGCATCCTCGATCGGCGCCCCCTCGGTGGTGCCGCGCGCCTCCACGCGCGCACGCCGCGGCTCGCGGACGTCGCACGTCCTCCGCGCCTCCGAGCGCCGCGCGCAGACCGGCGACGACACGGGCGATTCCGGCGCCGAGGGCGACAAGCTGATGGGCCGCCGGGGCACGTTCCGCGAGGCGAAGGAGGACGACGAGGCGACCGCGCAGGTGAAGAAATCCGTGAAGCTCGACGGCGCGTTCGGCAAGCCCAGCGCGTCGAAAGAGACGTGGGAGCCGTTCCAGCGCGCGGCGCGCGCCGGTCTGCTCGACGCGTGCGTCGGCGGCGCGGACGGCGCCGCGAAGCCCGCATCCGAGGCGGATCTTGTGATGACCTCGCTCTACGTAGCCATGGAAGACGACGCGTTCAAGTCCCGCACCGCGGTGTGTTTGCCCGTGGACGCGTACGTCAAGCGCGTGGACAAGCTCGTGAACGAGTTCATGCAGAGGGACTTCCCGAAGCTTCCAGTTCCGGAGGGGAGCGACGTCCCGAAGGCGGAGGACGTCGTCGACGCGCTCGAAGATTACCTCTACTCGCAAAACGGGTACCGCGTTCCTGGGGGCTGGCGCGAGGCGTACTCGCCGTACCGCACGTACTTCCACAACGTCGTCGCGCAGAAGGTGGGCATCCCCGCGACGCTCGCGGCGCTGTACGCCGGCTGCGTCGAGAGGCTTCGCGAGAAAGGCGCGCTCGCGGAGGACGTCGACGTGATGATCGTCCAGAAAGCGAAGGGCGCCTCGGGAGCCTTCGGCGTGACCGCGCCGAAGGCGCCCTGGGGGAGCGTCCGCTCGCGCGCGAGCGAGCGGGACCGACCGCGCGGCGCGGTGGTGTGCACGCCCAAGATGGCGATCGTGTTGCAGCTCCAGGCGCTGAAGCGCGCGTTCTGGCCCTGGGAGTGGGACGACGCGCGCGACTCGGGGGTGTTGCTGGCGGTGGAAGCCGCCGCCTACGGCGCGGATGACCGCATGAACACCGCCGCGGGGGTCGTGGGGATCATCCAGCCCACGGGGCGACCGTTCGGGGACTTGCCCATGGCCATCCTCGCGACCGAGCGTCTGTTGGCGCTGGACGGTGGGAAGGGGTACGAGCAAAGAGACCTCGGGATCTTGAAGTTCCACGAGGGCAAACGGAAAGAGGCGCTGGAGCACCTGGAAAAGTACGAAGCCTGGCGGGAGTCGGGCGAGGCGGATGCCGCGCCTACCTTCGTGGGTGACGTCGTGAACCTCGGCGGATCGGACGCCGTGCTGGCGGCGGAGCTGCAGGTGCGCGAGGACGAGGCGCTCGCGCGCGTGCTCCTGCAGCTGCGCAAGGACGCGCTCGAGGAACGCGTCGGCGACGGCGTCAAGAGCGGCGAGGTGTGACGAGCGCTCGCGCGCGCAAAAAGCGTTTTTGGTTTTGACATCGTGTAAACCGCGTCGCGCCGCGCGTTCACCGTTCGGCGACGGCGAACGCCGTCGCCTTCGGCGCGCTCCAGACGCCGCTTCCGAGCGCGCTCGAACCCCCGCCCTCCGCGCTCCACGCCAGCGTCCTTTCCACGACGACCGCCGTCTTCTTGTCCGCGCTCACGGCCACGACCGTGGAGCACCGCGTGCCGTACGCGCCGCGACGGCGCGGCGCGTCGCCGGGCGCCACGAACGCCGACGCGCGCGTCGCGAGAACGTCGCGACGATCGTCGGCGGCGTCGGCGTCGTCCTCGCCAAAGTCTTCTCGCGCCGGACGCCACGTCCCGTCGTTCTGCAGCACGCGCCGCAGCGCCGTCTCCGCGAACGCCGACAACGACGCGTGCCCCTCATCCGACCGTCCCGGGTTCGAATCCCGCGCGTACGCCGCCACGGCGTCCGCGAGCCGCGCCGCGCCGGCGACGACTTTCGGCCACGGCGCGCCGAGCGCGGCGTTGCTCACGCCGCACGCGCCGCCGTACGCGCATTCGGCGCGGACGTTTTCGTACGAACAGCGGTCGCCCTTTTTCACGTCCAGACGAACGGGCGACCCGTCACCGGCGGCGTCCCCCCGGTTCCCCACGTACGCGAACTCGCCGGTGACGCAGTCGCCGACGATGAGGTTGAAACCCGCGTACGCGTCGCGCTCGCCCGCGACTTTCGCCGCGTACGCGGACGGCGTCCACGGAAACGGCGCGTTCGCGCTCACCGCCTCCGCGCTCACGTCGGGTGGCGCCTTCGTCGGCCCCTTCAGGAAATCAGCCGCGAGCGCGCCTCGGGACGGGCGCGACCGACCTGTCGCGTCGGCGCCTTCCTCCGTCGGTTCCGTGTAGTTCGTCAGCACGGCGACCCGCCCAGTCCGCGAGACCCCGCACCAGGTGCCCATCGCCTCCAGATCCCGCCCCGCGAAGACGTCGGGCGCGTCCTCCCACCAGTGCGAGGGCAGCGTCGGGCGCCCGAACGCCTCGTCGCGGTTGACGCACAGGACAACCGCGGGCGCGCGTGACGTGTCTCCGCGCGCTTTGATGAACAGGAAGGCGACGCACATGCGCCCCGTCCCGGACTCTCGCGACGCGAGGAGTGACGAAAAGATCAACACGCTTCTCGGGTTCGTCCCGAAACGCCCGCGTAGGTGCGCGCACTTCCAAGTCAGCCAGTCTTCGCCGGCGTTCGCCGTCCGTTCGCCGGGAAAAATTTAGCCGCCCGTCGCGCGCGGCCCACAGCCGCCCGCGCCGGAGCCGTGCGGACTTCGACCCCATCAACCGCCACGATGGTCTCAGCGGTGCGTGTCTTCCCCGAATCGAACCTCTCGGCGTCTCTCGAACCGCCACGCGCTCCTCCGCGGGGCCCAATCTCGCGGGGGGACCGTTGAGTGCCGGGCGTCTGTTTGAGACGGAATTGGCATCGCAGCCGAGCGCGCGCACGTCTCGTCGCCCCGCGCGCCGCGTTTCCTCCCTCCGCTGACCCGATCGGCCCTCCTGGTTTCGAACGCGCGCTCGGTCGCGCGCTGACGCAGGCGGATCCCACCGAGAAGTTCGCGTTCATCGTGGAGTGGCTCGACCCGCACAGCGGGTTGACCCGACGGTACCAATTTCTGTACTGGCCCGCCACGAGGGACGTCGAGATGTTCGATCTGAAGAACCGCCGCGCGTTCCTGAAGAAAACCGCCGTGCCGAGCCTCGCGGTCTCTGACTTATTCATCGGCGCGATCGTACCCGTGTACGCGCGCCAGCTCAAGGTGGTGGCGTTCGGCGACGCCTTCACCGAGCGCGCGTTCGCCGTCTCGCGGCAAAGGACGTTTTTACTCGTGCCCGCCGCCGCGACGCCGTCGCTCGGGAAGATCGTCAACGCCGCGCAGAAGTCGGGCTTCGCGGTGGCGGATTTGAAGATGGTCGCCGGGAAAGGCACGGGAATGGCGCTCGTCGCGGACGGCGCCGTTCAGAAACTCGAAGACCTCGTGCCCGAGCTCGAGGCGCACTTCGGCGCGGGGTGCGCGTCGGCGGCCGCCGGCGTCGAGGCGGCGGCGAAGGCGGAGGCTGATTTTCTCGCCGAGCCCGCGACGGCGAGAATGGACGGGTCCACCACCCTGTGCCTGGTGAAACCGAGCGCGATGGAGCACCTCGGGTTGGTCATCGACGGCGTCCAGAGCGGTGGGTTCGAGATCACGGGCGCGAAGTCGTTCGCGCTCGACCGCGTCGCGGCGCTGGAGTTTTACGAGGTGTACCGCGGCGTCGCGCCCGAGTTTTCGATGATGGTGGACGAGATCACCTCGGGCGCGTTCGTCGCGCTCGAAATCGCGGGTGACGGCGGTCAAGACGCGGTCGCCTCGTTCCGCGAGTTGGCGGGGCCGGTGGACCCCGAGATGGCGCGCGCCGTGCGGCCGGAATCGCTGCGCGCCAAGTTCGGGTTCGACAAAGTGAGAAACGCCGTGCACTGCACGGATCTGCCCGAAGATGGCGCGCTCGAGACGCACTACTTCTTCAAGATCCTGCAGGAAGCGGCGTGAACGTGTGTGTACGCGCGCGTCAGGCACGCGCGTGTTTACATAGGTAGAATCGCACTTTTTGCGCGTGTGTACGTAGTAGAGACATGTATCGTTCGAGACGCGTTCGCGCGCGTAGGAGTCGCGCGGAACCGTCCCGCACAACACGTACGTAAGTGTTCGGTCACCGTCGCTGTTTTCGGCGTTTTCGCGAACGGCACCGACCGTCGCGCGCGACCGGGCCTCGTAGTGTACCGGGTACACACACCGCGCTCGACGTGTCCGGGCGCGACGCGAGCGGAGACTCGCGGAGACGAGTCGAGACATCCGCGACAGTACTACGCGTGAATTCTGCTGTTCAATCACACACGCGCGCACACCCTCTCGACGCGCGACTCGAGTTCCTGTCGCGCGCGCCTAATGCGCGCGCGACGCCGCGCCTCCGTCCCGGAAGCCGACGCGTCCGCACCCACACCGTCGTTCGCTTCCCATCCTTCGCGAAAAGCGCGCGACGGACGGAACCGAACCGAACGCTCGTTCGTCGCGTTCACTTGATCTGCTCGACGGACAGACCCGGGGGCAGGGACTGCTTGAGCTTGTTCGCCTTGTTGGCGTCGTCGACGCACAGCGTGTACAAGTACTTCGAGCA
>MDSV01075371.1_pt1 | contig 35857 bp, 22 predicted proteins | sample 810851 | NCBI WGS metagenome assembly MDSV01 (sample SAMN05326640, study PRJNA326480) | marine metagenome | isolation source: seawater | place: Atlantic Ocean: North East | collected 2012 | reverse complement strand
CCCTCACCACAGGCCGATGGGCTGCAATGGAGGAGAATTTGGAGCTTTGGCTTGGCCTGGATGGCCTGCGCCATCGCCACGTCGCTGCACGCCCAAACGCAGTCCGACACCACGTTCAATTTGCCCTTCCCCCACGACAACGGGGACATGTTCAATCCGACTGAATTTCCGGGTGGGGTGTCCTTGCAGTGGCCAAGCAACTTCAACTACGGCGTTGTGTACAATCCGCTCACAGGGATGTACGAGGTCCAGCAAACCATCGGCGACACCTTGGAGTTTCGTCCGTCGAGCTTGTTCACGTTGGACGAGTACCTGAACTACAACATCGAAGGCAACTTGACGGAGTTTTGGAACGAGCTCCAGGAAGAGGAGGACGAGGCTGACCGCGCCTTTGCGCCGAAGTTGGAGATTGACAGCGAGCTGTTCGAGATGATTTTCGGCAGCAACGAGATCGAAATCAAGCCCCAGGGAACCGCGGAAATCACCCTGGGTTACACGTGGAACAATACGGAGAACCCGCGCATTCCTGAACGTCAACGGCGTGCAGGGTCGGTGGATTTCGACCAGCGGATTCAGTTGAACCTTGTTGGAAAGATTGGAGACAAGATTGAGCTTGGGACCCAGTTCAATACCCAGGCGCTGTTCGACTTTGAAAACCAAATGAACATCGGCTTCCAAGGCGAGGAGGACGACATCTTGAAAAACATCGAGGCGGGCAACATCAACATGCCGCTCAACAGCAGCTTGATTGCGGGCTCGCAGAGTTTGTTTGGTTTGAAGTTGGAAACACAATGGGGGCGCTTGTACAACACCACCGTCTTCAGCCAGCAAAAGGGGGAGCGCAGCGAAATTGAAGTGGAGGGGGGTGCTCAAACCCAAGAATTCGACATCCGCGCCGACGACTACGAAGCCAACCGTCACTATTTCCTGTCGCAGTACTTCGTGGACAAATACGACGAGGCGATGCGGTCGTTGCCGGTCCCGAATTCGGGGGCGATGATCAACCGGATCGAGGTGTACGTCGTCAACACGCAGGCCAACACCCAAGACGTGCGGAACATCGTGGCCTTCACCGATCTCGGGGAGCACCCGGATTACGTGTCGACCAACCTGCCTTTGGGCAATTTGATCGACAACACCAGCATCTTGGGCGGAGCGGTGCTTGAGCCTGCCACGGAGCCCACACCCGACCGCGCGCCGAACAACTACAACAACGACCTCTTCCGAAGCATGACCCTCAACGAGGGTGTGATGAGCTACACGGGTGCCAACCAGGCCATTTCCACCGCGTTGGGAGGCGACCTGCGGCAAGGGGTTCACTACGAGCGTGTCGGAAATGCGCGGAAGTTGAGCCCCTCGGAATTCACCTACAACAGCCGCCTTGGATTCATTTCGTTGCGTCAAGCCTTGAACAACGCCGAAGTCTTGGCGGTGTCGTACGAATACACGCTCAACGGCGAGACATACCAAGTGGGTACGCTGTCCCAAGACGGGTATGCGGCGCCGGGCGCCCTGATCTTGAAGATGCTCAAGTCGTCCGTGACCCAGTTGGAACTGGACAACGGCGACCAGGCACCGCTTTGGCGCACCATGATGAAGAACGTGTACTCGATGGGCGCCTTTGGGGTGAGCAACGAGGATTTCCGTCTCGACATTTGGTACAACGACCCCAACTCAGGGGTGGACTTGAACTACATCCCTCGGGAGCCGCTCGACGGTCAGTTGTTGATTCAAGTCCTTGGCATGGACCGGATTGACATCAACGGCATGCCCTATCAAGACGGGGTGTTTGACTACGTCGACAACGCGGCGGTCAATGGGGGAACCATCAACAGCCAGAACGGTCGCATCTTCCTTCCGTCGGTGGAGCCGTTTGGGTCGAATTTGGCCAACAAAATTGGGGAGTACGTCGACAATTCAGACATCCCTGCTGCGGACCAGGCCGCCATCCGCGACGCCTTGGTCCAAACCTTGGTGTTCCAGCCGCTGTACGACAGCACCAAGACGGCCGCCCAGCAAATTCCATCTTTGAACCGTTTCCGCATCAAGGGCCGGTTCCTGTCCCAGAGTTCCTCGGAGATCCAGCTCAATGCGCTCAACGTGCCCGAGGGTTCTGTGACCGTCACCGCAGGGGGCGTGAGGCTCGTGGAGAACCGGGACTACACGGTCGACTACAACTTGGGCCGCGTTCGCATCATCAACGACGGCTTGCTTGAATCAGGCCAAACCATCAAGGTTTCGCTGGAATCGAACTCGCTGTTCAACATCCAGACGAAGACCCTGTTGGGAACGCGCTTCGATTACGCGGCCAGCGACAACTTCAACATCGGAACCACCTTCTTGAACATGCGGGAGCGCCCGTTGACACGGAAGGTGAACATGGGCGACGAGCCGGTGAACAACACCGTCGTGGGGGCGGACTTCTCGTGGCAAACGGAGAGCCGTTTGCTCACAGAACTCGTGGACCGTCTGCCGTTTTACAGCACGACCGCCAAGTCGACGTTTGACATCAGCGCGGAAGGGGCTTACCTGATTCCAGGGCACAGCCGCGCGGTGGGGGATGAAGGCACGGCGTACATCGACGACTTCGAGGGTTCTCAGAGCACCATTGATTTGCGGGCGGTCAACCGCTGGTTCTTGGCCTCGACGCCGCGTTGGCAAAACGACAAGTTCCCCGAGGCGTACCTCGAAGACAACCTGGCCTCGAACTACAACCGTGCGGGATTGAGTTGGTACACCATCGATCCGTCACTCATGAACGGAAGTGCATTGCAGGATGGCCAGGTGGACGCGGAGATCCGCCAAGACCACCGCATGCGCCAAATCTTGTTGCGCGAGCTCTACGAGAAGGGCGACTACAGCAACAGCGCCACGGCAGGGATGCCAACCAACCTGCCGACGTTGGACATGACGTACCGTCCGACCGAGCGTGGTCCTTACAACTACGAACCGTATGAGGGCTCGGATCACTCTCCCGGATTGGAGACTGACGGCACCTTGAAGAACCCGGACCAGCGTTGGGCGGGCATTCAACGGGCCTTGACCACGACCGACTTTGAAGCGGCGAACATCGAGTACATCCAGTTTTGGGTCATGGACCCCTTCAACGACGATTCGGAAAACGAGTCGGGAGGCAAGCTGTACATCAACCTGGGCAACGTCAGTGAGGACATCTTGAACGACAGCCAACTTGAATTTGAGAACGGGTTGCCCTCGGCGAACAACACCGAACTCGAAACCGACACCAGCGCGTGGGGCGTGTACCCCGACCCGACCACGTTCAATGTGGTCAACGCCTTTGACAACAGCACCAACGACTACAGCTTGCAAGACGTGGGGCTCGACGGCTTGAACTCCGAAAACGAGCGCACCTTCTTCGCTTCTTGGTTGGACGGCTTGGAGGCCGACCTGAATCCCGATGCGTTGGCCCAATACCAAAACGATCCTTCCGCCGACGATTTCCGCTACTTCCGGGACCCCGTGGCACAGCAAAACGGGGAGGACATTTTGGAGCGCTACCAGTTCTTCAGCCGTTACGAGGGCAACTCCAACACGCAGCAGCCATACGGGTACCCCATCACCTCGACAACCATCCCCAACACAGAGGACATCAACGAGGATTTGACCTTGGGCACCATCGAATCGTACTACCAATACGAGATTCCGCTGACGCTGTCTGATTTGGCTCCTGAGAACGTGGGCAAGGGGTACTTGGCGGATGTGCTTGAGACGGTGTCCAAAACCAACGGGGCCGGAGAACAGCGTCCCATCAAGTGGTACCAATTCAAGATTCCTGTACGTGAGTACCAACAGGCATACAATGGCATCAGCGACTTCCGGTCCATCCGATTCATGCGGATGTTCATGCAGGGATGGAGCGAGCCGGTGACGTTGCGTTTTGGTCGCATTGAACTCGTGCGAGGGGAGTGGCGCCGCTACGAGCAGAGTCTTGCTGGCTTGCAGGAATTGGAAGTGGACGACCCCACGGGAACCCAATTCGCGTTGTCGGCGGTGAACTTGGAAGAAAACGGGGTGCGCCAACCCGTGCCGTACGTGATTCCTCCGGGCATCAACCAGGAAATCGACCCCTCCAACCTCAACCAGCGTCGCTTGAATGAGCAGTCCTTGGCTTTGGACGTGTGCGGTTTGGATGACGGCGATGCGCGTGCGGCTTACCGCAACATCAACTTCGACATGCGGATGTATGAACGCCTCAAAATGTTTGTGCACGTCGAGGCGGGACGACAGGATGAAATCTTGAATGAAGGAGACGTGAACGTGTTTGTTCGTTTGGGCAGCGACTACGACCAGAACTACTACGAATACGAGATCCCGCTGAAGCCGACGCCCATCGACGTCGCGGCGTTGGACGAGTACGACATCTGGCCACTCGAGAACAACATCGACATCAGTTTGGACTCACTGCGTTTGCTGAGCCTGCAAAAATTGCAGAACCGCTATGTGGACGGTGAAGTGTCGACCACAGGGGTGTACTCCGTGGTGGACGCCGGGGGCAAGCGACGACTCTCCGTCAAGGGCAATCCCACGTTGAGCAACGTGGTGACGGTCATGGTGGGCATTCGCAACCCGGACAAAGATTTGGAGCAGCCGTTGTGGCCTTCAGACGACGGACAGCCCAAGTGTGCGGAATTGTGGGTCAACGAGCTCCGGTTGTCGGGATTCAACGAAGAAGGCGGATGGGCGGCTGTGGCCCAAGCGAACGCCACCTTGGCCGATTTGGCCAATGTGAGTGTGGCGGCCAACATGTCGGTGCCAGGGTGGGGCGGTTTGGAACAGCGGGTGCAGGAGCGCCAGCGCGAGACCATCCAAGGATTGGATGCGAATGGCACCATCCAGTTGGGCAAGTTGTTGCCTGAAAAGTTGGGTGTCACCTTGCCGATGTACGTGGGGTACAGCAACCAAACAAGCACCCCGCAATTCGACCCCCTTTCGCCCGATGTGGAGATGACTGATTTGGCCGCGATTGCAGACCAAATCACCGACCAAGACGACCTCGACGCCATCGACTCCCGCCAACAAAGTGCGCGGAGCATCAACGAGGTGCGAAGCATCAACTTCTCCAACGTCAAGATTGCGCCGCAGTTTGGCAAAGGGGGAGGCAGCAAGGACCGCAACAGCCGAAAGAGCAACGATGCCAACGGGGACAAATTGACGGAGGAGCGCGAGCGGTTTGGGGCCAACAACCCACGTGGTGGAAGCAGCCGTGGTGGAGGAAGCGGCAACAGCAGCAAGGGCCTGCTTTCCATTCTCAACCCCGCGAACTTCTCGGCCAACTACAGCTACAACGAGCAGTACCGTCAGGACATCTACACCGACAATTTCCGAAACGTCGAGCACCGCGGGGGGTTGAATTACGCGTGGTCGCCCAAGCCCAAGAAGCGGGAGCCGTTCTCCAAGATTGGATTCTTGCGCAACTCCGATTACCTCAAGCTCATCCGCGACGTGAACTTCTACCTGTTGCCCAAGCAGGTGTCCGTGTCGAATCAGATGCAGCGGATGTACGAGGTGAGCACCGTTCGGGACAACATGTCGGTCTTGAACCCGCTGACCGACTTCGAACCCATCATCACCCCGCAGGTGGTGAAGACGTGGACGTGGAACCGCAACTACACGGTGAAATACGACCTCACCCAGGCGCTGAAGTTGGACTACCAAGGCTCGGCACAGGCGTTGATTTTGGAAAATCCTGGGTTGATTCCTTCTGAAGTGGAGGACCCTGATGGGTACAACGCATACCGTGAAGAAATCCAAAACAGCTTGGTCGAAGGCGGCGAAGTCACGACCTACAACCACCAGGTGAACGGCACGTACAAGTTGCCGTTGGACAAGTTCCCGTTGACGGATTGGTTGAGTGCAGACACGCGCTACCAGAGTTCGTTCCGTTGGGACCGTGCGCCGTTTGCCCAGGACACCCTCGGCAACACCATCCAAAACAGCCGCAACCTCAGCCTCAACACGCAGGCCAACTTCAAGAACTTTTACAACAAGGTGCCGTTCTTGAAGGAGATCAACAACAAACGCCGTCCGCGCCCCTCCGACCGAGAGGTGAGCAACGAGAAGCGCGACGGTTTCGGCAACATCATCGACGAGGAGGAGAAGGAGAAGAAGGAATTGAACATCGTCGAGCACGTGTTGCGCTTTGCGATGGGTCTCCACACCGTGAGTGGCACGTATGCGCGCAACGAAGGCACGATGCTTCCGGGGTATGCGCAGCAGGCGTCTTTCGCAGGATTTGACCGCAATTTCACGGCGCCGGGCTTGCCGTTCTTGTTGGGACACCAAAACACCGACCTCTATGGCAACGGTTTTGGGGCGGGCACGTTTGCGCAAGAGGCTGCCTCGAACGGATGGCTCGTGCAGCAGGCGAACTTGAACAACCAATACACGGAATCGTACAGCGAGAACTTCAATGTGCGCGCCAACCTCGAGCCCATCCGCGACTTCAAAATCGAGCTGACGGCCAACCGGAACATTTCGCGCAACTACCAGAGCTTCTTCCGCTACGACGACGACCTGCAGGACTACGTCAACGAGTCCGCCAACGAGACGGGGAACTTCACAGCCACCGTGTTGACCTGGCCCACCGCGTTTGTGGACGACGACAGCACGTACACCAACCCCGTGTGGCAGAATTTCTTGGCGAGCCGCCGATTCATTTCGGAGCGCCAGAACGAGTTGAACTACAACGACGAGCTCAATGAAATTGGGTATGCGCCAGGGTTTGGCCCCATCAGCCAAAACGTGGTGGTGCCCGCCTTCATGGCGGCCTACCTCGGCCTCGAGGCGCAGGACGTGCCGCTCGATGTGTTCCAGGCGCCTGTGCGGCCCAACTGGCGCGTGAGCTACGACGGCTTGTCAAAGAATCCAACGCTGAAGAAGACGTTCAAGCGGTTCAACCTGAACCACACGTACCGGAGCACGATGTCGTCTGCGTACACCACCAACCTTGGCTACGAGGGCGACGACCAGGGTCGACCCACCGCCACAGACCAAGGGGAGTACCAGGACTACATCAGCGAACGTCAGTTCAACACGGTGACGATTTCCGAGCAGCTGTCGCCACTCGTCGGGGTGGACATGAGCATCAAGACGGCGAACGACAACGAACCTCAGATTCGCGTGGAGATCACCCGCGACCGCAACATCAACCTCGGCCTGTCCAACTACCAGATTACAGAGACCAAGACCAAGGGGGTCGTCATTGGGGTTGGCTACAAGTTTGACGATGTGCCCAACCCGTTCTTGAAGACGTACGGCAAGCTGCCCATCAAGATGCTGAAGAAGACGGATTTCTTGGTGCGCTGCGACATCAACATCCGCGAAAACAGCACGGTGATTCGCAAGATGGTGGAGCAGCAAAACCAGGTGACCGCAGGTCAGCGTTTGGTGTCCATCAAGCTCAGCGGCGACCTCGAAGTCAGCAACAAAATGACGCTGCGGGCCTTCTACGACCAGCAGATCAACAAGCCCAAGGTGTCGACGTCGTTTGCAACGACCAACATCAGTTCGGGCATCGCGTTGCGCTTCAATTTGACCCAGTGATTTGGGCCCTGCTTGGATGAACAAATTGGAGTGCAGAGGTGTACCTTCGTCGCATGAACATTCCAGACAACTTGAAGTACACCAAGGAGCACGAATGGGTGCGCCTCGAAGGTGATGTGGCCGTGATTGGCATCACGGATTTTGCCCAAGGCGAATTGGGTGACATTGTGTTTGTCGAGGTCGAAACCGTGGACGAGACGTTGGCGGCCGACGAGGTGTTTGGCACCGTGGAAGCGGTGAAAACGGTGAGTGATTTGTTCATGCCCGTCTCCGGTGAAGTGCTCGAGTTCAACGAAACGGTCGAAGACGATCCCTCACTCGTGAACGACGATCCCTACGATGAGGGATGGTTGATCAAGGTCAAGGTGAGCAACGCGGATGACGTTGCGGCTTTGCTTGACGCCGAGGGCTACAAAGCCCACATCGGCTAAGTCCCCCGCGTTCTCATGTCGACTGGCGTCCCCCAAAGTGTGGGTTCCCGCGTGTGGTTTGTGCCTGCATGCACGACGGCTGTTTTGGTGGGCATGCACATGCTGCCGGGTTCGGATTTGGACGCCGATACATGGTGGATGACGTGGCACATGGACAAGATGCTGCACATGATTGTCTTTTCTGGATGTGCCCTGACGTGGGCCATCGCCTTGGCCAAACAACGTCGTCTACAAGGGGACTGGAGGCTGGAACAAGTCTTGGTTGGGGGTGCCCTTGTGTTCGGCATGGTCCTTGAAGCCATTCAAGGAACGTGGATGTCCGGCCGAACGTTCGACTGGATGGATGTTGTTGCAGATGTTGTGGGAGCGGGGAGTTCCTTGGGCGTCTTCTTCGTCATCTTTGGTCAACGACCGGGCAGAATCGCAAGCGATTGATTAATTTCACCCCCTCAAACCCGTCCCATGCTTCGCAGAAAGACCCCTCAAGCCGACCTCGAGAACAAGCGCTCCACGTGGAGGGCCCTCGGATTTGTGGCCTCTCTCTCCTTGATTTTGTCCGCCCTGGCGTGGACTTCTTACGACGTGGCCATCACCCGTGCCATTGACTTTGAGGCCGACCTGCTCGAGGACGAGGAGATTCCCGTGAACGTGGTCACCCCACCGCCACCGCCTCCTCCCCCGCAGCAGACGACCGTGATTGAAATCGTGGACGACGAAGAGGAAATCGAGGAGGAATTGGAAATCGAGGACATCGAACTCGACGAAGACACCGAAATTGAGATCATCGAGGACGAGGAAGATTTTGAAGAGGACACCCCCTTCATGATCGTGGAGAACATGCCGGCTTTTGGACCGTGTGTGAGAATGCGTGGCGACGAGCGTCACCAGTGCACCCAAATGGAAATCATCAGGTACGTCAGCAGCAACACCAAGTACCCTCCCATCGCGAAGGATGCGGGCATCCAGGGCACGGTGTTTGTCTACTTCGTTGTGGGCAAGAACGGCAAGGTGCGCGATGTGAAGGTGCTTCGTGAAGTGGATCCGCGTTTGGACAAAGAAGCAGTGCGCGTGGTGGAGAGCTTGCCAACCTTCGAGCCGGGCCAACAGCGCGGCAAGTCGGTGTCGGTTCAGTACACCATCCCGGTGAAGTTCATCATCCGGTAACGGTAAACCAGGAGATTTCTTCGAACCACCCATCTATTGCGAGCAGCGTGTAGAGTGCAAAGAGGAGTGCCCCCCAAGGCATTCCTCTTTTCGCATAGAGGTAAATGCTCACGACGTCAATCACCATCCAGTACAGCCAGTTGGTGGGATCGCCTTGAATCATCCACCAAGTGCCCACAACGCTGAACACCGTGGTAAAGGCGTCCAGTTGGGGCATGCTGCTCCCGCGGCGGGTCAGCCAAGGGATTGCGAGCCACCACGCCCCAGCGCCGGCCGCCAGAGAGAGCAGGTGCGGTGCCCAACCGTGGGTCTCGACCATCCACTCCGAAGTGCCAAACAACCACGCCCCGTATCCCGCCATGGCGAAGTAAAAGAGGTGCAGCAGCGTCTCGGCTTGCAGGTTTCTGCGCCAGCATGCCCAACCCATTCCCATGGCGCCTAGGGCCGCAAAGAGGTACGCCAGGGGCAAGGTGCCGTTCAAATAGAGCCACGTGTAGGCGACGTTGAGAAGGACGCCCAGAACCTCTGCCGCCCTCACCATGGCCACTGACTCAAGACGTGTTGCAATCGTACCTCAGGGGTGTCTCCCTCTGCCACGATGTGTGGCCGGTGCTTGAGGTGGGCGCGGTACTTCGCCTCAAGGGCAAGGCGATCTTCCAGCCTCGGCAAGGTTCGAAGGGGATCCTCCTCCCACGTTTCGAGGACAGGACAAAGGATGTGCAAATCCACCCGAGGATTGGGCGGCATCAATGGGTGCCAACTGAAGTCAAGTTCGGCTTCTGACCACAACCGCAACACCAAATCTCCAGTGTCGCAGATCACTCCAGGGTGCGTCGCCTGCGCTTGGGCGGCCGCGGCGGTTTGGGATTCGTGAAGCGCATCAAAGGTGGATTCTGAGACTTGCCTCGAGCGCACTTCTTTGTGGGTCCGAGCGTGCTCGGGCACCCAGGCCCAATCCAAGTGGGTGGCCAATCGCTTGGAAAGGGTGGTTTTTCCGGAACACTCCACCCCGGTCAAGACGACCCGGCGGAAAGGCGCTGTCACGACCTCACTCATTCCGAGGGATAACTTTGAAATCCTGTGTCGAAATCACAATCACAAGGCTCGGAGAAGTTCAATTGCACGTCGGGCAACAAGGCCGTGAGCATGCCTTGCTCTTCCACGGTCATTTCGTTGTGGAGGAGATCCAGGATTTGGAGCCGTTCGAGGTTGCCAAGCGACGCGGGAAAGGAAGCCAAGAGGTTGCTCCAAAGGCTGAGCACTTCCAAGTCGGCAATGAGGTCGATGTCCAAGGGAATGCCTAGGAGTTCGTTGTCCCCCATGCTGATCTGCGTGAGGTGGGGCATGCGAAACAGGACTTCTGGAAAATTTCTGAACCGGTTGTGGTCTGCCACCACAGCCTTCAGGTCGGTCATGTCCGCAAGCCAATCGGGAAAGTGGTCGAGCCGGTTTCTGCTGGCGAGCAAATAGGTCAAATCCTCCAACAACATCAAGTCGGGCGGCAGGTCCTTGAGCCGTTGACGGCTGAGGTCCAACGCCAAGACCACTGCTCCGTTGCGCTGTGCTTGCACGGCCGTTTCCACGTCGTCGTACCACACCACATCTTCGGGCAAGTCCACGATCACCTCGCGACGCGCTTGGCCCCAAGAAAGCCCCAGAAGACCCCAAGAAAGCAGCACGAATGCCGCAAGTCGCTTGAACAGGGCTGGGGTTTGACAGACGGAAATCATGGTTTCTCAAAGTTCGGTCGAAACGTTCAAATCGCGCTGCTTGACCTGTGGGGATTCGACCCGTGGGGACTTGTGCCGGTGAGGAGGGACAGGGCCCGCTCGCGGTCGGCCTGCAGGGCCGACTGCAGGTCGTCCCTTGAGGCAAACTTCACCTCGCTGCGCATCCAATGCATCCACCGCAAATGGAGGTCGGCGCCGTACCAATCGCCTTCGGCGCCGATGAGGTGCACCTCGAGGGACGGCCGGGCGTCTTTGTGAAAGGTAGGGCGGGTGCCGACGTTGGCCATGGCGGGATGCCATTGTTGGTCCGGGGTTTGGCACCACACGGCGTAGACGCCCTGAGCGGGCATCAGCTTCAACGGATCGGACAATTCGAGGTTGGCCGTGGGGAAGCCGAGCTCGCGCCCCATGGCGTTGCCATGCACGACGCGCCCTGTCGTGGGGTAGGGGACGCCGAGCCACGTGTTGGCCTCGGCCACGTTGCCCTCTCGGAGGGTCTGACGGACCTTGGTGGAACTGACCCGCACATCTTCCACGCGGTGCGCGTCGAGGGCTTCCACTTGGAAGCCCAAGGCCTCTCCCAGCGTCTGCAACGTGGAGAAGTCGCCCGCCCGGTTGCGCCCAAACCGGTGGTCGTCGCCGATCACCACAGCCACGGGTTGAATGCAATCGCCCATCAAGCTCTTGGCATACTCCCAAGGGGTCATGCGGGCAAGGGACAACGTGAAGGGGTGCAGTACCACATTGTCGAGTCCGGCATCTTCCAACAAGGAGAGGCGTTCGTCCAAGGTGTTCAAAAGTTCCAACCCGTGGTGTTCGGGGTCGAGCACTGTTCGAGGATGGGGGTGGAAGCTCAGCAGGGTGGTCTCGGCATCGTATTTGGCCGCAACTTCTCGCAATTGCTGGAGAACAGCGCGGTGTCCAGCGTGAACCCCATCAAACGTGCCGACGGTCAAAACCGTCCGTCGGGCGCCTTCAGAAGGGGTAGGAAATTCGGATGCGTGGTGATGCACTCGCACTGTGCAAAGTTAGGTGCGGAATTTCGAGGTGAACGAACTATTTTTGCCTTCGATTCCACACGTAAACCAGATCAATGTCCGCACAAGGAACCATTGCCCAAGTCATCGGCCCAGTCGTTGACATTCGCTTCCCTCAAGGGGTTGACCTTCCCAAGATTCTCGACGCCCTTGTTGTCGAGCGCGCCGAAGGCAACCTGATTCTCGAAACCCAAAAGCACATCGGTGAAGACACCGTTCGCGCCATTTCCATGGAGGCGACGGAAGGTTTGAGCCGCGGCATGGCCGTCCAAGCCACCGGCACAGGCATCACGATGCCCACCGGCGAAGGCATCAAGGGAGGCTTGTTCAATGTGGTGGGTCAGGCCATTGACGGCATCGAGGGCCGTTCCTTCGGCGAAGGCCGTTCCATCCACCAAGCGCCTCCCAAGTTTGAGGACTTGAGCACCTCGACCGACGTGTTGTTCACGGGCATCAAGGTGATCGACCTCATTGAGCCTTACGCAAAGGGGGGGAAGATTGGGTTGTTCGGTGGTGCCGGTGTGGGCAAGACGGTTTTGATCATGGAACTCATCAACAACATCGCGAAGGGATACGAAGGCATCTCGGTCTTCGCCGGTGTGGGTGAGCGTACCCGTGAAGGAAACGACTTGTTGCGCGAGATGATTGAATCTGGCGTCATCAAGTACGGTGAAGCGTTTGTCGAGAGCATGGAAGCTGGCGGCTGGGACCTCACCAAGGTGGACAACAAAGAACTCGAGAAGAGCCAGGCGACGTTGGTGTTTGGCCAAATGAACGAGCCTCCAGGTGCACGTGCACGTGTGGCCTTGTCTGGTTTGACTGTGGCGGAGTACTTCCGCGACGGCGACGAGCAGAGCGGTGGCCGCGACATCCTCTTCTTCATCGACAACATCTTCCGTTTCACCCAGGCCGGTTCAGAGGTGTCCGCACTTCTCGGTCGCATGCCTTCTGCGGTGGGTTACCAACCTACCCTCGCGACGGAAATGGGGGCGATGCAGGAGCGCATCACCTCCACGAAGCGTGGTTCGATCACGTCCGTGCAGGCCGTCTACGTCCCTGCAGATGATTTGACTGACCCTGCACCTGCGACAACATTTGCCCACTTGGATGCGACGACGGTACTCTCTCGTAAGATTGCATCGCTCGGCATCTACCCTGCGGTGGACCCGCTCGACAGCACGAGCCGAATCTTGACCCCCGATGTGGTGGGCAAGGAGCACTACGACACTGCAGAGCGCGTGAAGGAGACCCTCCAGCGCTACAAGGAGCTTCAGGACATCATCGCCATCCTCGGCATGGATGAATTGAGCGAAGAAGACAAGCAAACGGTGAACCGCGCACGTCGCATGAGTCGTTTCCTCTCTCAGCCTTTCCACGTGGCCGAGCAGTTCACGGGCATCCCTGGCGTCCTCGTTCCCATCGAGGACACCATCAAGGGCTTCAACATGATCTTGAAAGGTGAACTCGACCAGTACCCCGAAGCGGCCTTCAACTTGAAGGGCAACATCGAAGAAGTGATTGAGGCCGGTGAAAAGATGTTGGCTGAGGCCTAATCAAGACCATCATGACGGTTGACATCCTCACACCCGACACCACCTTGTTCTCTGGAGAAGCCACGTTTGTGGGGTTGCCAGGGTCCGATGGAAGCTTGGGCATTTTGAACAACCACGCTCCCCTCGTGACCACGCTCAAGGCGGGTCAAGTGTTGGTGCGCGCGGAAGGCGGTGAACAAACGTTCGACGTCAACGGCGGCAGCGTGGAAGTGCTCAACAACGTGGTGACGGTGCTCGCAGAGTAAGTCGACATCACATCGCAACGCAACAACGCGACCCGAGGGTCGCGTTGTTGCGTTTGGGGGAATTCTTTTCAGGGAATTCGACCCGCGAAAGGAGGCTCCTCAGGGATGGTGGTACGGCTCGCCTTTGAGAATGGTGTGCGCGCGGTACAGCTGTTCGGCTGCGCAGATGCGGATGAGCTCGTGTGGGAAGGTGAGCTTACTCAGGGACCAGGTGCCGTGTGCCTTGGCGCGCAGCGAAGGGTCAAACCCGTACGGACCGCCAACGAGGAAGGCGGTGTGGCGCAATCCGCGGTTCATCAATCCTTGCAGGTGCTTCGACAACTGGATGGAGCTCATTTGAGGTCCGTGCTCGTCGAGGAGGATGAGGTGGTCGACCCCTTGAAGGTGTTTGTCGGCCACGGCAGCCTCCTCTTTCATCATGCGCGCGGGATCGGCTTTGGCGTGCTTGCCTTTCAGGTTGGGCGTCTCGATGTACTGGTATTTGGTGTAGCGCGAGAGGCGTTTGTTGTACATCTCCACCCCGTCCTTGACCCAAGGTTGTGAAGTGGCGCCAATGGCAATCAAACTCAATTGCATGCCGCAAAGGTAGGACGGGTATCTTCGCGGCATGATGGATCAGCACATGTTGCGCATGCTGGATTGGGCGCTGGAAGAGGATTTGGGCCGCGGCGATTGCACGTCGAATTCGAGCGTGCCTGCGACCTTGTCCCACGAGGGGTTCATTTTGGCCAAAGAAGCGGGCGTGGTCGCCGGCATAGAGGTGGCGCGCGAAGTGTTCAAGCGCGTGGACCCCGAGGTGGTGTTCGAGGCCCAGGTGGCCGATGGTGCTGCAGTGGAGGTGGGCGACGTGGTGATTCGCATTCAGGGCAACGCACGAAGCATCTTGGGTTCTGAGCGGCTCGCCCTGAACTTCATGCAGCGCATGAGCGGCGTGGCCACCACGACGCGCCAGGCCATGGCCGTGCTTGCGGGTACGCCGACCCGGGTCTTGGACACCCGCAAAACCACGCCCGGGCTTCGCGCCTTTGAAAAGTGGGGTGTGCGGTTGGGCGGGGGCGTCAACCACCGCATGGGGTTGTACGACATGATTTTGATCAAGGACAACCACGTGGACTACGCGGGAAGCATGACGGCGGCCCTCGCGGGCGTGCAGGCATACTTCGAAGGCGGAGAGCCCCGGGTGCCTGTGGTGGTCGAGGTACGTTCGATGTTTGAATTGAACGAAGCCTTGGCGGCGTCCGAGGCTGAGGGTTTGAAACTCGAGCGCTTGCTGCTCGACAACTTCTCGCCGGCCCAGGTCAAGGAGGCCGTGGCCCATGTGGCAGGCCGTCTGCCCCTGGAGGCGTCTGGCGGCATTGACTTGTCCAACCTGCGCGCCTATGGCGAGGCGGGCGTGGACTTCGTGTCCATGGGGGCGTTGACGCACAGTGTGAAGAGCCTCGATTTGTCACTCAAAACCCAACCGACCCTCGGATGAGTTTGCCAGACGGACCTTTTTTTCGTTGGCTGGCCTCGCGCCGATTCCTTCAGCGTTTGCAAGCGTTCTTGCGGCGACTTCAGCCATGGGGGCAGGAGGGGATGAACGTCTACGACGTCCTTCGGTTTTTCCTCGTGGGCTTGATCAACGGCGCCGTGGCCACGCGGGCTGCCGCCATTTCCTTCCGGCTGTTCCTCGCTTTTTTCCCCGCGGTCATTTTTGTGCTGAGCGTGCTTCCGCACACCCCGCTGGAGACGGAGGCGGTCATGGATGCCCTGTTGTTGCTGTTTCCCGGCGATACGGTGAGCCTTTTCGAGCAAACGGTGGCCGACTTGTTGGGCAAGACGCAAGGGGCGCTGCTGTCCGTTGGTTTTGTGCTGACTTTGTATTACGCGTCGAGCAGCGTCCATGCTGTGTTGTCGGGGTTCAACGAAAGCGCGTTGCTCGACCAAAAAAGAAATCCCTGGCTCATTCGCATCTGGTCCATGTTCTTGCTGGTTCTCCTCGTGGTGCTTCTCGGGGTGGCCGTGTTGCTGATTGGTTTCAGTGGCGATTTGCTGACGTGGATGTCGGGACGGGGATGGCTGCCTGGGGAATCGCTGAAGTGGTTCAACCTGGCGCGCTGGGTGGGCGCCGTGGCGCTGATCTACAGTTCCGTGACGCTGCTTTACAACGTGGGCCATTGGGACCGCCTGAAGTGGCGTACGGCCACCCCGGGTGCCGCCATGACCACGATTTTGATGGTGTTGCTGTCGGTGGGATTCAGTTTCTTCATCGCACAATTGAACACCTACAACCGGTTGTACGGATCGCTGGGCACGCTGATGCTGGCGCTGGTCTGGGTCAACGCCAACAGCGCCGTTTTGCTCCTCGGGTTCGAGTTGGACGCAAGCATTGAAAAAGCGCGCCGAGAAGCGCGCGAGAAGTTTTCAGGCTCTGGGGTTTGAGCAACTTCTCAGGGGGCGATTGGGAATCGTGTTGCCGTGAAGTACTTTGAGCCCATGAAGCAATTCTTATCCCTCGGTTTGGCCTTGGTGCTCGGCATGGGCGCCGCGTGGGCTCAAAGCAACCCCTTGCTCGGCAAGTGGAAGACCAAAGACGACGAAACTGGTCGCATCAAAAGCATCGTTGAAATCACAGAACGCGACGGCAAGTTTTACGGCCAGGTTGTGGAGCTGTTCCGCCTCCCGGAGGAAGATCAGGATCCATATTGCGACAAGTGTGAGGACGACCGCAAGGACAAGCGCGTGTTGGGCATGGAAATCGTGCGCGACATGGAATTTGACGAAGAGTGGGAGTGGGAAGATGGCACCATCTGCGATCCCAAGAAGGGGAGCGTGTACGACTGCGAAATGTGGTTTGAGGACGGCGACTACGACACCCTGAAAGTCCGAGGCTACATCTTGTTCTTGTTCCGCACCCAAGAGTGGTACCGCGTCAAGGAATGACCTCTCGGCCTCGCCGAATCAAGCGCCTGTTCCGGTTCGGTTCAGGCGCTTTTTCATTTCGGTGGTCACCTCGGGAAGGCAGCCAAACGTCCAGCAACCACCCAACACCAGGCCTCCGGCAATCCCACCTCGAAGCAGGGCAAGTGCCAGTTGGGCGGGCTGACTCCAGGAGCTCGCGCTGACGGGGATGTCCACAACGAAGGACACGCCAGCCACAACAAGAGCGATGAACCCGACGGTGAACCACTGACGAGAGAACGGATGGATGCGGAACAACCGCCACATCAGGCTGGTGCGCCAGCCCATGTTCCACACCCCAGTGAGGCCTGTGGCGAGTGCGGCGCCTTCAATGTCCCAGCCCAGCCATTGCATGAAGGCGTAGTTGGTGATCAAGGTCATCACGACCAATCCGAGGTTGATGGGCAGCGCGAGTTTGTAGCGCTCGGAGAACTGCAAAATGGGGCCTGCGGTTCCTCCTGAAGCCTCAGCCACAAACGCCATGCCCACGGCCAAAACGACCCAACGAAGTCCCTGGTAATTCTCGGGCAAGGCGAGGTCGAGGGCGGGCATGCCGGCGAGAATGGCCACGAGGATGGCTGCGGTCACGGCGAGCTGAACCCGCGCGGCTTGTTGCAATTGAGGTCCGCTTTGTTTGGCGCCCTGAGCGGCCACGGCCTTGGACGTGAGGGACCGAAGGATGGGCGACATGGCCCGCAAAGGCATGGACACCACGGTGGCAATAAAGAAGGCAAAGGTGTAACGCGGCACGGCGGCAAGGCCGAGCAGGGCCCCCACCATCACGAAGTCGAGGTTCTTCGCCACGGTCCTCGCGCCGTTGTTCCACAGGGCGAACATCCCGTATTCGAAGAACGGACGAACGTCCTTGCGCAGTTCAGGTTGTCCAAGCCGGGCACCGCCCCCCCAGGCTTCGCCAAACATCAAGACCACCGCAGCGGCATAGCTGTAGAGGAACCACCGAAAGAACGTCTCGAAGGGCATCAGCCCTTGCAGATACAAGACCGCCAGGGCGAGGTAGGTGCCCTTGAGCCAAACCTCTTGGATGACCGTCACGGCGACCGTGCGCATGCGGTGAACAAGGGCGGCTTTGAGGAGCAACATGGCCAAATACGCGCCAGCCATGAACACAAACGCCCCGACGCGATCTTCGAGAAGCCAGCCTGCATTGGCGTCCAAAGCCAGAAGCGCATCTGCCCCCGCAAACGTGGACACCACCCCCACCAACGCCAGCGCCACGGCCGGAAACAGGCACAGGGTGGTAAGCATGGCGGACTCGCGCTTGGTGTCAGAGGCGTGAGGCAGGAATCGGAGGATGGCGCTGGGGGAGCCGAGGGCGAGGATTTGGGCCAAAATGGTGCCCCACGCCGTCAAAATCCGCAACAATCCCCATCCTTCTTCAAACCCCTCGAAGGCCTTGGGCAAGACGTACATCGTGTTGATCGCGCCCAGCAGAAGCCCCGTGACCAAGGCCACGCTGTTTCGTGCGGATTGTTTGGCGACGATGCCCATGGTACAGAGTTAGAAAGAAAAGGACTCCTTCGGGTCTAAGACGACGCAATGTTCGCAGTATTTGGCGTCGGAGTTGTGCACAACGCGATTCCCTTCGGCCGCATACGCGTCCAATTTGCGGTCCAGCCAATCGATGAAGGTTTGGACGTGGTGGGGTTTGATGAGGCGCTCGCCATCGATTTCGAGCATGAGCAGGCCCTCCCGGACGTTTCGTCCCGATCGGATGGCCGCAAAGACCCCGCGTTCTTGGACTTCGGGCTCCAGCGACGCCAACACCATGGTGGCGTAGACGACGAGTTGAAGCGCCTTGCCTTTGTCTCCTCCTTCCAGTTGTTCCGTCCAGGCGCCTTTGAGCTTGAGCTCCTTGGCTTCGACTTTGCCGGATTTGTAGTCCACCACCCGAGGGACGCCATGCACTTCTTCCCGGCGGTCGGCAAACCCTCGGAACCCCAAGGTTCCGGCCGCAGTGCCAGTGTGGGTGGAGGTCAGTTCCTGCTCGAGTTTGACGATGTGGGGCGCCGGACTGCCTTCGGACAATTCCTTCATTTCTTGACGAAGGAGCTTGAGCAGGGTGGTCCGGGCGATCTCCAGTTGAAGCACGTTTTCGCCGCGCTTGACCAGTGCCGCATTGTATTCGCTTTCGAGCGCCTGCTCCAACAGCGAATCGAGGTTCAAACGGACGTTCTCCAAATGGTGCACCTGCAGTACGTGACCCTCCACTTCCGTGAGTCCGTGCTCCATCACCCAGTGCACCACACTTCCGAGGGTGCTGGCCTCCATGGCGGTTTGGATCTCGGTGGCCTGGCCCATTCCATAGAGGTAGCGGTAGGCGAACTCTCGAGGGCACTGCAGAAGGGTGTTGATGGCACTCGGCGACATGCCCTGTGAGGACCATTCTCTCAGTCGCATTCGCATGCCTTCTGACACCTCGAGTTCTGGAATTTCAGGCCGTGCGTCGGGCAGGGGGAGTTGGTGCACCACGTGTTCCACAGACAAGTAGGGATCGCCTTGTGCTTTGTGGAACGACCCTTCCAATTGCATGAGGTAGCGAGAGGGTTCGCCTCCGTCTTTTTTGTCGGACGCACCCCGGTACAGCAGGTGGATCTCCTTGGATCGGTTCATCAGGCGATGGACCAAATACGCGTACCTCGCCTCCCGTTCACGGGGTCCGGGAAGATGCAAGGCATGCCGCAAATCGAGCGGGAGGAAGCTGTCGGGCATGGAGGTTTGGGGTACGGTGCCTTCGTTCATGTCCAGCACGACGATCCGGTCAAAATCCAAAGCACGGGTCTCGGTGAGGCCCATGATTTGGAGTCCTTGGTTGGGCTCGCCCAACAAATCCACGCGCTCTTGACGAAGCAACCGGCGAACCATGGCACGCACTTCCTTGGCATGCGTCATCGGTGCATGGGCCTCTTGGAGTCGCTTCATCACGGCCAGTACGGTTCGGAAGCGGCGCCATCCGGCAGGAATCCATGGCACGGCGCGTTCCTGGTCGTCCTCCATGTCTTCGGAGAGGGTTTGGGGCAAAGACTCCATGCGGCGTTCCAGGGTCTGTGCCCACGACGACATGGCGTCGAGGAAGGCCGTGGCTTCGTCGGTTTTCAGCGCACTCAGGTCATCCAGTGCTTCGGCCCACTTTGGCGCGCGCTGTTCGCGGAAGTCGTCGGATTTGACCCACGCCCGATGGGCCTTGGCCAACCGATGAATGGCCTTGCTCACCTGTTTTCGTGCGGGACCGGGTCCCGAAACGTGGAGCATCACCGGGTGTGCATGCAAGGCTTGGACGTGTTCGAGCCGCCAACCAGTCCCTTGCGTTTCGAGCATCATGAACACGTGTTCCACAAACGACACGACCGGGGTCTCATGCAGGGCCACCCCCATGGTGACGTTGATGCCATTTGGCTGGGGAGGCAGGGCTTGCAGCAAGGTCCCCAAGCTGCTCCCGTCTGGCAAAATCACCAGCGTTCGGTCCAACTCGTCTGGGGACAAAGACCCGACGAGGTTGCGCACGTATTGGGTTTGGCTGACCGTGGAGGAGCATGCCACGGCGCGAACGGCAGGGGGTGTTGTCGAGATGGTGGCCCGTGGAAAGGCCGCGTCGGTGCCACGGTGCTTTCGCACGAACAGCCCCGCTTCGTTGTGGACGTCGTCGACGTAGCTCGCGTCGGCATCCCACATGATTGTCAATCTGCCGCGCTTGTTCCACTGCGCGAGGCATTGCCACTCGGCGGTACTCATGGTCGCAAGGCCCGCCGCCAACACGTGGTCGACGTCCAAGCGGCCTTTGCCCTCCGCCACGCAGCGGGTCAGGTGAGCGCGCGTGGCCATGCCGTCTTGCGCCAACGCTTCGTTCAGCAAGCCATACATGGCGGGCAAGCGACGCCATTGGCGCTCGAACGATTTTTGGTCTTCCGACCAAGGCTCTTCCCCAAAGCTCCAATCCTCGATGCCTTGGATGTCTGCCAAATTTTGGAAGACGCGGTGCACGTCGGCCAATTCGTGGTCAACGGCCGCAAAATCGCCCAGCACGACGGTGGCCCAAGGCACAAACCTGTCAAAGCTCAATTCCGGCTGGTCGGCATGCACGAGGTGGTAGAACCTTGCCAGGACTTCCAAGGGGTCGGCCGCCGTCCACGGGGAGGAGTCTTCGACAAAGCCACTGAGGGCATAAAATTTGGGCAGGCGGACGGGGGCGTCCAACCGTTCGTGAAGGGCTTTACGGATGCGGGACATGGCCCGGTGGCTGGGCAGCACGACGGCGAGTCGGTGCAGCTTTTGGGCATCGCGTAGGGGGTGGGCCAAGATGGCGTCCACGACTTCATCCAAAAACGAAGTGCCTTGCAGTGTTTTCTTGGGTCGTGGGGGGTGGCTCATCAGCCCCTCAAGGTAAAGCCATTCCTCACGAATGTCCAGAGCTCACGGCGTCCGGATTTGGTGAGTGTTGCACGCTTCAATTCGCCCCAAATCGACCGTTCTTCTTTCTCCTCAGGCATGTCGGGCGCCACCGGCCGCTCTTCAAACGCCGGCACACTCGACTCGGGGTCGATGCCGTGCGCGTTCAAAATGCCGAGCAATTCGTCGCTGACACGGTACCGCTCCTTGGCCTGTTCTTGGTAGCCCAATTGCTCTTCCAGCAAACCAAGGTTGTTCCATGTCACCGCGTCTTCGGGGTCGAGCTCGAGGGCTTTCTTGTAGTCCTCGATGGCGCCGTGGGTGTCTCCCGTGGCTTGTTTCATCCATCCGCGAGAACTGTAGCGGTAGCTGTAGTCCGGCTGGGTGTTGGCCGCGCGGTTCAACCACTTCAACGCCACCTCTTTTTCCCCGCAGTGGAAATGACAGACCGCCCTGTCGTGCATGGCGTCGGGGTCGGTCACGTCGTCCGACCACCACGCCATCCACGCTTCAAGCGCTTCAGGCCAGGCACGAAGTTCCATTGCCGCCTCTGCACGGGCCTTGGAGTTGTCAGCGTTGGGATTGTGAGAAGGTTTCATGGTCGGGCAAATCGAAATGCGAAATTGGGGCAATTTCGCCTTATGCAGTACCCCGTGTACCTTCAATTGACAGGAACGGAGAATGTGTTTGCCATTCAAGGGCCGGACCGGTTTTGGGAGTGCATCCCTCTCGGAGCCCAAACCCTCTGCCACGACCTCATCGCCACGACTTGGCCCGAGCGTCAACGAATCCGTGACATGGTTGCCGACGACGGGCCGTGGGAAAGAATCGACCGCGCCGCGTTTGAGGCCCAATGGAACAAGGGAAATTGCGACATGGAATCGACCGCCATCCCCCTCGATGTGCTTGAGCATGTGGAACTGGCGCCGTACACCACGTTTGGCATCGAAGCCAAGGCGCGTTGGTTTGCGAATGTGACCTCCGTCGATGGACTTCGGGCTGCTTTGGATTGGTCCCGTGCCCATGAAGTGGACGTGTTCGTGCTGGGGGGAGGAAGCAACATGTTGCTGCACGGCGACGTAGAGGCCTTGGTGCTCCGCATCCAAATCCGCGGCGTTGAAGTGCGTTCCGACAACGGCCGCCATGTGGAAGTCGCCGTGGGCGCGGGGGAGGTATGGCACGATTTCGTCATGCACACCCTCGACCAAGGGTGGGGAGGGTTGGAAAACCTCTCGCTCATTCCTGGCAGTGTGGGTGCCAGTCCCATGCAGAACATCGGGGCCTACGGCGTGGAAATCCGTGATCATTTTGCCTGGCTGGACGCCGTGCGCATTTCAGACGGTGCCCTGCAGCGATTCGCGGCAGAGGATTGCGCCTTTGGGTACCGGGAAAGCGTGTTCAAACGGGAAGAAAAGGGCAAGTGGATCCTTGTGCAGGTGGCCTTTCATTTGGATCGGGAAAGTCCGCTACGGATGGACTACGGCGTGATCGAGCAGGAGCTTCAACACCTGCCAGAGGCGGAACGCACCCACCGAGATGTGAGCGAGGCCGTCATCCGCATTCGCCAATCCAAACTGCCCGACCCTGCGCAGATTGGAAACGCCGGCTCGTTCTTCAAGAATCCCACCATCCCCGTGGAGCAAGCGAAAGCGCTCTTGGCCACCCATCCCGACATGCCGAACTATCCTCAGCCATCCGGGGAGGTGAAGCTCGCGGCGGGCTGGCTCATCGAACAGGCAGGGTGGAAAGGCCACAACCGGACCACCCATGGCGTACACGACCGCCAAGCGTTGGTGTTGGTGCACTTTGGGGGCGCGACCGGAAAAGAGGTGTGGGACTTGGCCCTGGACGTCATGGCGTCAGTGAAGGACCAGTTTGGCGTGTCTTTGGAGCCCGAGGTCAACCAGGTGGGATTGCAGGACTGACCCTTCAGTATTCCACGCAGGGGTGGTAGGGCGGTCGCGGATCGCGACGGCGGGCGACATCCCAGAAGTACTTCACACTGAATTCGTGTGAACCCGACGTGCCGAGCACGCCGAGGCGGTTCAAGGTGATGTCGTAGCTGTATCCCATTTTGAAGTCACGATTGCCAAAGCCAAACACGAAGCTCAACGCATCCACATCCATGCTTCCATCCGCCGCCGTCAGGACAGGCAGGCCTCGGTACCACACGCCGAGGGTGAACAAATTCATGTCGTAATAGGCACCCACATCGAGCTGGTTGCGTTTGCCTTGTTGCATGTATTTCCAAGACACGACCACGTCGCGACGGAACCGACCGCGCGGACCGCGGGCCAATTGAATGCGCGCCCCTCCGTGTCCCGTGTAGAGCACGGCAAGCTGTTCAGGCAGGGCAGGGTTCAAGCTCACATCGGGGGAGGTCAAGTGGTTGGCCGAAGCCCCAAACCACATCCGACGCGACAGCAACATGAATCCTGCACCCATGTCCATGTATTGCGTTCCCACCCCCAAGCCTTGTTCGACAGATACGTCGGCGAAGTCACGCAAGATTTGGTCCATGAACACGAGGTTGGTCAAGTCGATGCTGCGGGCCCCGAAGCCCAGTTGCATCCCCGTCCTCAAATTGAGGCGATGTCCCAAACGGAGGTTGTGCGACGCTTGTCCCATGAACTGGATCCGGTTGAGTGCGCCCGCGCCCGCTTGTTCGTTGCTCAACAGGAACCCAAAGCCCATGCGTTTGTCCAACGAGGGACGATCGTAGGCCAAGTGAAAGCCTGTGAAAGCCTGCGGCAGTCCCGTCCATTGTGCACGATACAACGAGGCCAAACGCGCCTTGCCTGACACCCCAGCATATGCGGGATTGAAGGACGTCGGTGCAGCGTTGAACTGCGTGAACTGCTGATCCTGGGCGTGCGCCACAGTCCCCGACGTGCAGAGGTACGCGAGCACGACCGCTGAGGCGGCGAGCTTCGAAATCGAGGGCAGGGAAAAGCGCATGGGATGATTTACGGGAGAGTGAAGGGAAGAGTTACATCAACGGGCCAGCAACGTCACGTTGCCGAGTTGCTGAAGACGCTCGCCATTGCTAAGGGTGGCCGTGGCTTTCCAAGCATAGACGTCTGTGGCGGCCAATTTGCCTTGCACGTAGCCGTCCCATCCAATGCCGACTTCGTTGCTGTGGAAGATCATTTCACCCCATTTGGTGAAAACCATCAATTCGTACGTCTCGATGCCCACGTGCATGGGGCGGAAGACGTCGTTGTCGTAGCTGTTGGCGTCGTAGTACCCCCCAGTCGACCCCGTTGAGCTCGGGGTGAACGCATTGGGGAACACCATCATCCCTCCTTCCTCGGCCAACACGGCCTCAGGCAGCGTGAAGGTCGTCGAACAGCCCCAGGCGTTGTCGGCCGTCAACGAGACGTCGTACACACCTGCCTGGAGGTACTCGTGAATTGGGGTTTCAGCGATGCTCGTGGCGCCGTCGCCAAAATCCCACGAGTATTGGGTGGCTCCTTCAGACAGGTTCAGGAAGAACACGGGCTGACCGGGCACCATCACGTGGTTGGGATTGAGTGAAAACGCCGCCTGCGCGGTGGGGAACACCTCCACCACAGCCGAGTGCGATTCCACCAACTCGGAGCCGTCGAACCCTTCCACGTGCAACGTCACATCGTACACGCCAGGTTCGTTGAACACGTGGACGGGGCTGTCGTCGCTTCGGACCGATCCGTCTGAGAACTCCCAGCGGTAGCTGCTGGCGTACGTGCTGAGGTTTTCAAACTGCACGGTCAAGGGTGCGCATCCGGCGCCTTCTCCGGTGAAGCCAATGGTCGGGCTGGGGGCCACAATCTGAATGGCCGTGCTCGCCACAGAGGAGCAGTAGCCGTTGTCGACTTCCAGGGTGATGTCGTACGTTCCCCACGTGTCGTACGCATGGGGTTCAGGCTGGGCCTCGTAGCTGACCTGCCCATCACCAAACGTCCAGTAGTGGCTGGCACTCTCGCCCGCCATGGAGGTGTTGGACAACGTGACGGTCGCGGCCGGGTACGTCATTTGTGTGGAGCTCGTCACAAAATCGGCCGTCGGTGCGGCAAACACCTGCACAGAAACCTGGGCGGTGTCCGTGCAGCCGTAGATCGATTCTGCGACCAACGACACCGTGTAAGTCGCATCTTCCCCAAGCGTCGTGGTAAAGACGTGGCTGGCGTGGGCGGTGGCGCTTTGGCCTCCATCTCCAAAGTCCCACGTGTAGCTGGCTGCACCGTCGCTGAGGTTGAGGAAATCCACTTCGAGCGGAGCACACCCAGTGAAGCCGCCTTCAATGCGGGCGTTCACCTGCGGCAACACCTCGATGTACGCCACATCCTGGCTGGAGCACCCGGCGGAGGTGGATGCGGTCAACACCGCGGCGTACGTCAACACGTTGGACGTGGGGTTGAAGTACTCGACTGTGTGTTCCAAGGCGGATTCGTCGCTGTTCAGCCCCGTGCCGTAGCTCCAGGTGTAGGCCTCGCCGCCCACGCTGTGGTTGCCAAACGTCACTTCCAGCGGGTAGCATCCGGCTTGGTCGAGCACCTCGATGTCTGCAATGGGCGTCGCGTGAACCTCAACCTCGTGGCTGGTGCTGTCCGCACAACCGTAAGTGCTGGTTGCATTCAATTGAATGGTGTACACACTGCTGGCGTCTGCGTCCGTGTCAAAGAGGTGACTGGGCTGGGCGCTCGAGGAAGTGGGGCTTCCATCTCCGAAATCCCACGTGAAGGTGCCGTTGGCGTTGGTGCTTTGGTTCACCAACGTCAAAGTCAAAGGGGCACAGGCAGGCGCCGGAGCCACAAAGTCAGCCGTCACCTTGGGGAACACGGTGTGGTTCACGAAGGTGTGGGCCTCGCATCCAAAAGCGGTGGTGGCGGTTTGGACCACCTCCACGACCATCGGCTCGAAGTTGTCGTTGTCAAAAGCGTGCGTGCCGACAGAATTGGCCGCAGATCCAGTGCCATCGCCCCAGTCCAGCGTGACTTCGTCGGCGTACATGCTGGCATCCAAAAGCGCAATTTCTGTACCTGCACAGGCAGCCATGTTGGACAGCGTGAAGTCAGACACAGGGGTGTGGTGCACGGTTGCCGTCACTGTGGAATGGGCTTGGCAACCAAAGGGAGAGGTGATGCTCAAGCCCAAGGTCAATTCCTCGTCCTGTCCTTCAAGGCCCACAAACGTGCGTTGAAGGTCCACCCCCTCAAACGTGTCTCCTTCGGGCAACGTCCATGTAATGTTGTGGTTGCTTGCGCCGGCATAGCCTTCGGCCGTCAAGTCGGACTGCCAAGGGGCACATCCTTCCAATGCCCCAACGGGGTTGGCAACCACTTCGGGGTACACTTCTACAGCGAGTGTATGGGCGTCGGTGCAACCACCTTCGGCCTCCACGGTCAAAGTCACGGCGCGGGAGATCAAGTCAAAGCCTTCCAGCTCAAACGTGTGTTCGTGCGCGGTGCCACTCAATCCTGAGGCTGTGGTGGCATCGCCGTAATTCCAGGCGTACGTCGTGGCGCGCTGACTCATTTCCTCGAAGGTGACGGTCAATGGCGCACATCCGCTCTGGATGTCTGCCGTGAATTCGGCCACGGGGCTCGGGTTCACGATGACCTCACGCGCCACCGAACCGGGACAGCCGAAGCTGTTTTCCGCCTCCAGCGTCAAGGTGAAGGTCACCGGCGCGTCCGTGTTGTTTTCAAACTCGTGCACGGGGTTGGGCACCATGGAGTTGGGTGTGCCGTCGCCAAAAGACCACATGTGGTTTTGGGCCCCATTGACCTCGGGCGCCATCATCGAGAAGGGAGAGCACGCTTCGGTTTGGTCCAAGACCATGTTGAAAAACGCTTCAGGCTTCACAGTGACCGGTGCGCCTGTCGTGTCGTGACAACCGTTGTCGGCATACGCAATCAGTTGCACAGACTCAGCCTGGAGGAATCCCGTGGTGTTGGTGAATACGTGGGTGGGTTCCACCTCTTCCGAAAAGGTGCCGTCCTCAAACAACCACTTGTAGCTTGTGGCGCGCGCGCTCTCGTTGTTGAACACGGGCGTGAATGGCGAACAGGCCGCGGGCGACACCGAGAAAGAGGCGTCTGAACTCGGCAGGGTTCGCACTTCGAGGGTGGCCTCGGTGGTGCATGCAAATTCGTTGATGGCTTGTGCCGTGACAGGGTACATCACTTCCAAGGTCGGATCTCCCAAATAAGTGTGGGACACCACGTCCCCGTCGCCTCCGTTGTCGTCGCCAAACGTCCACACGACGCTTCCGTTGCTCGTGGCAGAAAAGTCGACAAACAGCGGAGAGCATCCCTCTGTCACGTTGCTTGAAATGTCCAGGTCAGGTGCCTCGCTCACCGTCACTTCCTGGGAAGTGCTCGCTGCACAGTACGGGTCGCTGACCTCCAACGTGACGGTAAAATCGCCTCCACCCATGAACATGTGTTCAGGGTGACGGTCCGAGGAGGTCCCAGCGTCGCCAAACGCCCAATTCCAACTCACGAGCGTGTCGCTTCCGTTGGGCAAGCTCAAATCGGTGAACGCTGTCGTTTCGCCTTCACACACCGCACCGGCAGTGAAGCTGGCCACAGGGGAAGGGTGGATGTCCACGGTTTCGTTGACCATGCGCACGCAACCATTGGTCGCTGTGACGGCCAACCCAAACAAGTGGCTCCCCACTGTTGTCAACTCAATGTCCGCGACTTCAGGGCCCGCCACGGTGCTGCCGTCGGGCAACGTCCACTCGTACGAGATGCCCTCGCGGACGGCTTCTTCGGCATCCACCGTCAGCATGTCGCAGCCTTGCGTGTCTGAAAGGACAATGTTGGCTTGCGGCTTGGGCTGTACCTCAATCTGGTGGATGGCTTCCGCCACGCACGACTCCGATTGGTTGTCCAATCCCACTTGCACGGTGAGGTCATACACGCCAGAGGTGTTGTACGTCCAAGTCATGTTGCCCGTCTGCGAGGGGTACCAATATTGATCGGTGCCGTAGAAGTCCCACTCAAACCAATCTGCACCAGTTGCAGTGGCGGTGAACTCCAAGCTTTCGCCCTCGCACACGAAGGTGGGGCCAGCGACCTCGGCCGTCAAGGGTTCGCGCACCACGATGGTGACCTCCTGTTCGTCGGTGCCGCAGTAGTTCTCAATGGCGAGGGAAATGGTGTACTCACCAACGCCTGGGAAGGTGAGTGTCACTGGATCGGAGTTGATCCAGGGGCGCCAGTCAATCTCACTCGTTCCGCTGGGACCAAAAGGGCCTCCAAAGTCCCAGCGCTCCTTGCGCTGCTGGGTGTTGCCGTTGTTGAAGCACACCATTTCGGAGACGTTCCGCAAGTCGACGGTGTTTTCAGGCCAGCAAAGCACGGTGGCCGAGGCGTCAATCAAGGGGTTGTCTCGGTCCCAAATGTTGATGTAGTCGATGGTCACGGCGGCGGGCACACCAAACTCAGAAGTTCGACATGCGTTGGTGGCCGTCAAATTCACCTCGCGTTGACATCCCGTGGTGAATGCGTCGTACAAGTGATTGACCGTGGCGCCTTCGTTTGAAGCCCCAGCCGTCAAGGTGGTGCCGTCGTCAAAGGTCCACGTGAATTCGGTGTCTGGAGTGACGTTGGTGGAGCCGTTGACAAAGCTCAACGTCGCAGGGGCGCACGCGCCGGTGGGCCATCCTTCAGGCACCACGATGGCGGGGTTGACCAGCACACTCTTTTCCAGGGTGGCCGAGGCCGAACACGCAGCTGTCGTGAAGGTCAAATTGTAGGTGGTGTGCTCTTGGTAAGCGTAGGTGTGGCTGATGGCATTGAGGTTGTCCCAAACCGCAAAAAATTCCGGTGCCGAGCCGTCGCCCCAGTTCACCGTCACGTTTGTCCAGGCCCCTTGCGTCAGCGGGAAAAATTCAAAAGGGGTGTTGCCGTCGTTGCACTCGAAGTACACGGGGTCCACCGTGGCCACACCGTCGCCATTGAGCAGGGTACCACATTGAGCCCATGCGCCAGAAGGCGCGGACAACGCAAGCACCCCGGCCATCGTGACCAGGGTGGAGATTTTCGCAAACTGTTTTGCTGTCAACATGCTCTCGCGTACGGGCGAGGGCTGCTGAAGGTTACATCAGTGGGGGTTCTGAAACGCAGGATTCTGCGTGAACACCGTGTCCGTCAATGTGTGGAGGAAGGCAATGAGGTCCGCTTTTTGGGACGGGGCCAAGGCCAACCCCCCCGACCCAAACTTCATGAAAGGATCGATTGTTGAAGACGCCACCCCGCCTGAGTTGTAGTGTTCGACAACCTCCTCCAGGGTTTGGAATCGGCCGTCGTGCATGAAAGGGCCGGAGAGGGCCACGTTGCGCAACGTCGGGGTGCGGAAACGTCCTGAATCCAGGGGGCTTCCGGTGACCAAAGCCCGCCCTGGATCGGCCTCGAAACTCGGGTCGAGGCCGTTGTTGTGGAACAGATGGTCCGTGAATTGAAGCCCGGCTTCCCCGTGGCAGTGAAAACAGTCGGCCCCGAATTGACCGCCGGGCACGACTTCTGGATCGCCGCCTTCCCGGAGGAACATCTGGTAGCCATTGTATTCGCTGTCGGTCAAGCTCGCTTCCCCGCGCCGCCACTGGTCAAATTTGCTGTCCGAGCTGATCATGGTGCGCACAAACTGCGCAATCGCCTTCGACACCAAATCCGCCGTGATCTCGGTGGTCCCAAACGCATCGAAAAAGCGTTGCGGGTAATCGGACTCGCTGTCGTCGTTGGCCAAACGAGCAACGGCCTCAGACCAAGGCAGGTTCATCTCGTCGGGGTGGGGGATGGGCTCGAAGATTTGTTCTTCCAGCGTAAGCGCCCGCCCGTCCCAGAAATAGGACGACGCCCAGCCCATGTTGATCAGGGCCATGGCGTTGCGGGTGCCAATGGCGCCTGTCACCCCGGTGCTGTAGGGTTCGGGATCCGCAAAACTGACCTCGGGCAAGTGGCACGTGCCACAAGACATGGCGTTGTTTTCGCTGAGCCGGGTTTCCCAAAACAGCATGCGCCCCAAGCGCACCCCTTCTTCCGTCAACGGGTTGTCGGCAGGGAGGTCCATGGGAGGGAAGAACGGCGGAATCTCGAGGGCGTAGGGCGTTGGATTCCACACAGGCTCAGGGCCGTGACAATCACACCCCACGAGGGTCAAGCCGCTAAGAAAGAGGCCCAGAATGAATGTGGTTGACACGCGCATTACGCAGAAAGTTACGGCTGGATGGACCAGGCGTTTTGGTAGAGGTCCACCCAACGAATGGCGAGGGGCAAGTTGTTGCCTGTGTGGGTCTCAGGATCGATTTCAGGGTCGATGGTGTCGTCCACGCCATGGAGGCATTCGTAGGCATCCAGCACCAGCGTGATGTTGTGATCCTTGCTCCCGCATTCCAGCAACCAGGGTTCTTCCCACATCAACTCTGTGGTCCGGAATGTCAGGTCGTCGCCGGCGTGGTAGGTAAAAAGCGTGTTGGGTTCCGTCAGCAGCCGACCTTCGTACACGCTGAAGATGTATCCCGCAGCCCAGCCCCAGTGCAAACCGGCAGAGCCGGTGTAGCCGAGGGGATGATCGGGGTCGGGGTATGAGGCGGGGTCGACATCCACATTTCGGTCTTCGGGCACGCCCAAGCCCATGCGTAAGCCATCGATGGTGCGGTCACCCTCTCCGGGAATGGTCAAAACGGCATGGGCGTCGTCCTTGCTGAAGTCGATGCGGGCCACTGTGTCAATGGGGAGCCAACCTTCGTCCACGTCGTGAATGGCGAAGTCGCTGACGTAGCACTCCAAGCGCTCCAACTGCACCGGACGGCCTTGGACATCTGGCGCGGATTCTCCGACTTCGTATGGACTTCCGTTCCACACCACGTCGTAGGCAATGCGGATTTCGGCGTCTTTTTGACGGGTGCAACCTGCGGTGGCCAAGAGCAGCACCAAGGCGCAGATGCCCAAGTGCTTCAACGGAGTGAATGGAATCTTCATCGTGCGAGGTTAGAACCCCTAATTTGCGCCAAAAGTTGCCCGTCCCGTGCAACGTCTCATCACCATGAAGTCTCCCAAGTCGTTTGAAGTGGTTCGCGCCTCTGCCGGAAGTGGCAAGACTTACCGTTTGGTCAGCCGGTATCTCGCGTGCTGTTTGGCGGTGGATGACCCCCGTGTGTTTCGGCACGTCTTGGCACTGACCTTCACCAACAAGGCGGCGTGGGAGATGAAGGAGCGCATCTTGTCAGACTTGGCCAAGGTGGGGTCAGGCAAGGCCTCGGCGTCTTTTGTGGCTGAGCTCTCAGACCAAACTGGCCTCCCCGCCAACACCTTGGCCGCCCGCGCCCGAGCCTTGCGCGCCACCATGCTTCACCGCTACGGGGAGATGGCGGTCATGACGTTGGACAGTTTCACCAACCGCTTGGTGAAGAGCTTTGCGCGCGATTTGGCCTTGGATCAAGACTACCGCATTGAGCTTGACCAAGACCGCATTGTCGATGAGGCCGTGGGCAACCTGCTCGACCGCGTTGGCACTCCAGGTGAGGAGGCCCTGACGGCCTTGCTCAAGGGCTTTGCCCGACTCCAGGTGGAAGAAGAGAAAGACAGCCGCATCCGCCATCCCTTGACCACGTATGGCAAGGAGGTCTTGAAGGAGGGCATGCGCAATGCGCTGGAAGCGTTGGGCGACATGACGCCCGCGGATTTCAGCACCTTGTCAAAGGCGATTCGCGCAGAGGTCAAGCGGGAGGAGAAGGAGCTTGCGGCCAGGGTGGCCAAGGCCTTGGAAGCCGTGCGTCGCGAAGGTCTGACCAAAAAAGACGTGTCCCGAGGTTCCTTGATCTCATGGCTCGAAAAGAACCGTCGCGGCGAAGCGGTCGCGCCCACGCAGACGTTGCAGACCATGTTTGACGACGGAATCTTCACCACCAAAACGGCCCCCGACCACATCGTGGATGCGGTGGCGCGCGTGACCCCGGATGCGGAACACGTTCTCGAACAGGTCCAGCACATGGTGCCCGGCACCAGCCGCGGGGAGGCCCACATGTTGCGCAAGCGCATCCTTCACAAAGTGGATTTGGTGGGCACCTTGGCGGTGATTGCCGAAGAGATGGAGAAGGTGCAAGAGGCGAGAAACGTCCGAACCTTCCACGCCCTTCACGAGCGGGTGGCGCGCGTGGTGCGTCACAACCCCGTGCCGTTCCTGTTCGAACGCATGGGCAGCCGGTACCGCCACGTGTTTGTGGATGAATTCCAGGACACGTCGGTGACCCAATGGCAAAACTTGATCCCGCTTGTGGACCACGTCTTGGCCGAACGCCACAGAACCCTCGTCGTGGGCGACGGCAAGCAGGCCATCTACCGTTGGCGCAATGGAGACTACAGGCAGCTGTTGAATTTGCCGCGTATCGTGGACGACGAAGAAGGCGCTTTTGCCGACGCCGAGCAGACCTTTCACGACGCCCTGGACGACCAAGTGCTCGAGTCGAATTGGCGCAGCGGCGAGGCCATTGTGACGTGGAACAATGCGTTTTTTGGGGCGTTGCAGCACCGCCTTCCGCCGAGTTTGCAGGCGGTCTACGACGACCAAGCCCAAACCCCCGAACAGAGCTTCCAGGGACAAGTCCACATTGAGGCCGTCCAAGATGGCGACAAGGACACGCGGGAAGTTTTGTTGAACGACGCCTTGGTGGCGCGACTGCGACATCATGCCTCGGACGAGGGTGGCGGGTTCAACTGGTCCGACATGGCCATTCTCGTGCGCACCAACAAGCAAGGTGCGCGCATCGCGCAACACATGCTCAACGAGGGAATCACTCCCCAAACCGAAGACAGCTTGCATGTCGGGCGTCATCCCGCCGCGCTGGCGTTGGTGGCCTTGACCCGATGGGTGGTGGATCCCAACGAAGACCGACACGCCACGGCGTGGTTGCAATGCGTTGCCGCGCTGGAGCCCGAGCGCATTCGGGAATCGGAAGTGTTGGACGAGCATGTGGTGTGGACAGAGGTGGAGATCGACGGCAAGACCAAGCGTGTCAGGACCTTCCATGCCGAAGCGATGATGGATGCCCTCTATCCGGATTTGCGCCCCTTGGAGCACGCCCACGGTCCCTTGGTCGCTTGGGTGGGTCACGTATGCGACGTCTTGGGCGCGACTGGCCGGTTCGACGCCTATGCCGAAGCCTTGATGGAGATGGCCCTCGAGGTCACAGGCACCGAGGAGGGCGGTTTGCGGGGCTTCTTGCGAACATGGGATCGCGTGGGTCACGCCCGGTCCATTGTGGCGAGTGGTGGCCGAGATGCGGTCCAAGTCATGACGGTCCACAAGGCCAAGGGCTTGGCCTTTCCTGTGACCATCGTCATTGCAGGCGACAACAAAGCGCGCGAGGTCAAAGGCCACGTTCCCGTGGTGCTCGATCCGACCTCGGGCACGGATTTGCCTGCGGCATTGCTTCGGGTTTCGGACATGAAAGACACGGCCTTGCACGACCTCGCAGAGTCGGAACTGGACGCCGCGCTGCTCGACCAAATGAACATTGTTTACGTGGCCATGACCCGTCCCGTGGAGCGTCTCGACGTGCTGGCTGAGACCGCCAAGCTCGAGTTTGACCGTGCGGAACCGGCCTCCGTGAGCCAATGGGTGTTGGCCTGCACAGAGGACGTCACGGGCGCGCATTTTCACGCCCACGGCGATGCGGTGGCGAGAGGCGTCAACGATCGTTTGACCGCCTCGGCAGCAGAGGAGGAGGATACGGCGGTGGTGTCGACCCGTTTGAATTTGGGGGAGCAAGCGGCGCAACGCGTGGTCATGGCCCGGCCACAGGTGTCCCAGGTGCACCCCGACGGCCTTGTGGAAGCAGAGCTAGGGATGCTGGTTCACGACCTGCTGGCCGAAGTCCAAACCGCCGAAGATTGGCCCACCGTTCGCACAAGGTTTGCCTCGCGTTGGTCCCTGGAAACCGAGGACCGAGAGCAGGTGCTGACTTGGGCGGACAAGGTGTTCTCCGAACCCAAGTCGGCGGCGTTTTTTGAGGTTGGCGCGACGGTAGAATGCGAGCCAGAATGGATGGATGTGGAAGGGCCCATGCGTCCGGACCGGGTGGTCCAAAACGACGAGGGCTGGCACGTCGTGGATTTCAAGTCGGGCGAGGTGGATGTGGAGAAGCACGCCAAGCAGGTTCGCCGCTACATGAATGCCCTTGCAGACCTCGAGTCCACCGCTCCACGCGGCTGGATCTTGTACTTGGACCCTTGGCGGCTCGTGGAGGTTCCTGCGAACGCCGCACCTCGTATCTTCGAAGCTGACTGAGTCGTTTCCCGTCGACCGGTCTCCAAAGGAACCTGAATTCATGACGAACTGTCTTCCCTCTCCCGTCCGAATGATCGGGGCTTGCTTCGCCCTGTGGATCATGTCTTCCAGCGCAACATGGGCCCAAACGACCTACAAGCAAATGCCCGACGATGCAGGCGTGGTGGCCCCCCAGCCACCCACCCGTGCCGGAGCGTGCGCCCCGGCCACAGCCCTGCGTGATTTGGAATGGAACAACGTTCGGGCTTTGATTGAGACTGGCGGCACGTTGTGGCATGAGCGCGCCAACTGGCGGGGCTCGTACATCGTTCCGAAGGAAGACAATGTGTCCACCGTGTTTGCAGGGGGGCTTTGGCTGGGCGGCATCAGCCCAGATCAGCAATTGAAATTGGCGTCAGTCATGCACCGTCGAAACGGGAAAAACGACTTTTGGCCAGGCCCACTGACCAACGACGGCACCGCCGAGGTGGACGTCACCGTGTGCGACCAATACGACCGGTTTTTCATCTCCATGAGCGCAGACGCACAGCGTCACCGCCAGTACTTCGATGCCGTCGCAGGTGGCACGGTGGAGGAGGACTTCCCTGACGGTTACGCCATGCCGGCCTACTTCCGGGAGTATCCCGCCCACGGCAACACGGCCATCAACCAAGATTACTACCTCGCGCCGTTCAAGGATTACGACGGAGACGGCAATTACATCCCTGAAAACGGGGACTACCCTTGGTTTGACTTTTTGCAAGAAATCGACTGCAGCAACCGGAAGCGCGAGGACATCGTGCCGCTTTACGGGGACCGCAACTTCTACTGGATCTTCAACGACAAGGGCAACATTCACACCGAATCCCAAGGCGAGCCCATCGGCATGGAAATCCGTGCGCAAGCGTTTGCGTTTTCCACGAACGACGAGATCAACAACATGACCTTCAACAACTACGTGCTGATCAACCAGGGCACGCAGACGTTGACGAACACCTACATGTGCCAGTGGGTGGACAGCGATTTGGGAGGCATCAACGACGACTACGTCGGCTGTGACGTGCAACGGGGTCTCGGCTACACCTACAACGGCGATGCCTTCGACGAGTCGGATTCCTTCTCAATCGGGTACGGGGAGAACCCGCCTGCGTTTGGGGTGGACTTCTTTGAGGGGCCGTACCAAGACGCGGACAGCATAGACAACCCACTGACGGACAACTTCAGCAATGCCGTGGATTCGCTCGGCATCCCCTACGAGGGCATTGGCATTGGCTACGGCGACGGCGTGGTGGACAACGAACGCTTTGGGATGCGCCGCTTCATTTACTTCAATTGGGGAAGCGGTCCCAACTCCCTGCCCACACAGGCGGGTCATTTCTACAACTACATGCGCGGGTACTGGAAGAATGGCCAGCGCATGGCCTTTGGGGGAGATGGTTTGAATCCGGGCACGGGTGCAGATTTGGAAATTCCAGCGGACTACATGTTCCCGGGAGACACGGACCCTGCCCAGTGGGGAACGCAAGGCGT
>MDSV01022139.1_pt1 | contig 35882 bp, 36 predicted proteins | sample 810851 | NCBI WGS metagenome assembly MDSV01 (sample SAMN05326640, study PRJNA326480) | marine metagenome | isolation source: seawater | place: Atlantic Ocean: North East | collected 2012 | reverse complement strand
TTTGGTGGAAACCAACTTAGACCAAATATTCATATTACTGATATGTGTAATTCATATTTGTGTCTACTCGAAGCGGATAAAAATCTTATAAACGGTGAAGCTTTCAACGTCGGTTTTGAAAATCATTCTGTTAGTAAACTAGGAGATATAATTAATCAATCTTTGGGAGGATCAATTAAAATTCTTAATGTACCATCTAATGATGATAGATCTTATCACATATCATCAAAAAAAATTTCAAATATTCTAGGATTTGCACCCAATTTTACAATTCAAGAAGCGGTAGCTGATATTAAAAGAGCCTTTGAAAAAAAACTGTTTAAAGATCCACTTTCTAATGAAATGTATTTTAATATAAAAAGGATGAAGTCAATAAATTTGGTTTAATTATATGAAAGTGAGATATTCGTACCTTCCACAGCAATTTCAAAAGTGCCCAGAGCTTTGGATGAATTTAAAAAAATTTGTAAAAACAGGGGATTTTACATTAGGAAAACCATTAAAAATTTTTGAAAAAAATTTTGCTAAACTTATTGGAACTAAATATGCGATTGGCGTTAATTCTGGCACAGATGCATTAAAGTTATCTTTGGTAGCAATAGGCATAAAACAAGGAGATGAAATAATAACTGCCGCAAACACATTTGTTGCTACTGTAGGTGCAATAACCGAATTAGGCGCTAAACCTGTTTTTGTAGATTGCGATGATACTTTTTGTTTGAATGTTGACTTAGTAGAAAAAAAAATAACAAAAAAAACAAAAGCAATAGTTCCAGTGCACTTCACTGGATATATGACCAATATGCCTAAATTAATGAAATTATCAAAAAGACATAAAATTCCAATTATAGAAGATGCATGCCAATCAATTTTAGCCAATATAAATAAAAAAAACTCTGGCACATGGGGTATTTCAGGCGCTTTTTCTCTGCATCCATTAAAAAATATTAATGTTTGGTCTGATGGTGGTATTGTTACTACAGATAACTATAATATTTATAAAAAAATATTATTATTAAGAAATCATGGACTAATTAACCGCGATAAAGTTGAAATTTGTGGTTATAATTCAAGACTAGATACTTTCCAAGCAGTAGTTGGCAATTGGCTTTTACCTAAAGCCAAATCAATAGCTAAAAAAAGAATAAATAATGCAAATTATTTAGACTCGAGATTATCTAAAATTAATGGAATTTATATTCCTCCACGACCAAGTAATTATAGAATTGTTTACCATTTATATATAGTTTTTGCCCAAAATAGAGACAAATTATATAATTACTGCTTGAAAAAGGGAATTGAAGCAAAAATTCATTATCCAATCCCATTATATTTACAAAATGCTTACAAGTTTTTAAATCATAAAAAGGGTGATTTTCCAATTACAGATAAACATTCAAAAAAAATAATATCTTTTCCTTGTGATCAACACTTAAGCAAAAAACAATTAAACTATATTATTTCAACGGTTAAAAGATTTTATAAGTAAATGAGAATTCCTTACGTTAATTTAAAGACACAATATTTAAATGAAAAAAAACAATTATTGAAGATTATAGATAAGACTCTATCATCAGGTAATTACGTTACCAATCAAGACGAAGTAAAAAAATTTGAAAACAAAATATCTAGTATTTGTAGAACAAAGTACTGCATTGCTTTAAATAGTGGAACTGACGCACTAACACTGGCATTACATGTCCTTGGTGTTAGAAGAGGAGATGAAGTTATAACTGCACCTAATTCGTTTATAGCATCAACTGCTGTTATAATACATTTGGGAGCTATACCCGTTTTTGTAGATGTAAAATCTGATCAAAATATTGACGAAGATCTAATTGAAAGAAAAATAACAAAAAAAACAAAAGCAATTATGCCGGTACATCTTACAGGGAGAATGTGTAACATGGAAAAAATTATGAAAATTTCTAAAAAATATAAAATTCCAGTAATTGAAGACTCTGCACAATCAATAATATCAAAATATAATGGAAGAATGAGTGGCTCTTATGGAGATATTGGTTGTTTTTCAGCACATCCTTTAAAAAATTTAAATGCATTAGGAGATAGTGGCTACTTAGTAACAAACAATAAAAAAATATATAATAAAATATTTGATTTAAGAAATCATGGAATGACCAATAGAAACTTAATAAAAAATTTTGGTTATGTTTCAAGAATGGATAATTTGCAGGCAGCTATCCTAAATTTTAGAATTAAAAATATAAATAAAGTAATCTCTCAACGAAGAAAAAATGTAAAACTTTATGTCAAATATTTAGATCATAAAAATATTTATATTCCAAAAGAAAAAAAAGAAGAATTCAATACATATCATACATTTGTGATACAGGTAAAAAACAGAGATAAACTAAGAATATATTTAAAAAATAAAGGGATTATGACTTCTATACACTATCCTATTCCAATTCATAAACAGCCTGCTTACAAAAAAATTTTTAATAAAATTTCAATATATAAAAATACTGAGGAACAATCGAAAAAAATATTAACTTTGCCCATTCATCAATTTTTAAAAAAAAAAGAGATAATGTTTATTTCTAAAAATATAAATAGATTTTATGAAGCAAAAAAATAAATATTTGAAATTATTTTACGAGATCTTAAGAATACGAGAAATAGAAAAAAGTATAGCATCAAATTATGAAAAGCAAAATATAAGATGTCCTGTGCATCTATCAATAGGGCAAGAATCTATTGCTGTGGGAATTTGCAAAAATTTATTAAAATCTGACGAAGTTGTAACTGCTCATAGATCTCATGCACATTATTTAGCCAAAGGTGGAAACTTAAAGAAAATGATAGCCGAACTTCATGGAAAAGTAGGCGGATGTGCCAGAGGAAAAGGAGGCTCAATGCACCTAATGGATCTTAAAGCTAATGTTGTAGCAGCTGTGCCAATAGTAGGAAGTACGATTCCAATTGGTGTTGGAAAAGCTTGGGCCAATAAACTAAAAAATAAAAAAAAACTTGTTGTAATATTTTTTGGAGATGGAGCTACAGAAGAAGGTGTTTTTTTTGAAAGCTTAGATTTTGCTTCTTTACATAATCTAAGGGTTTTGTTTGTTTGTGAAAATAACGAATATTCGGTTTATTCAGATTTAAGCAAAAGACAAAGTTCCAACAGGAGTATAACAAAAATTGCAAAAGCGATTGGAATTGAAAGCACTAAGCTTAACGACCATAATTTATTTAATGTATATGAAAACTCAAAAAAAATAATTAATAAAATTAAAAAAACTTCCAAACCTTTTTTGTTAGAAATTGATACTTATAGACAAATAGAGCATTGTGGACCAAACGAAGATGATCATTTGAAATATAGATCCATAAGTCAAATAAATTATTGGAAAAATAAAGATCAGATTAAAAGTAGTATAAAATATTTGGTAAATAAAAAGTTTATTTCTAAAAAAATTATAAATTTTTATGAAAAAAAAATAAATAAAGAAGTTTTTGAAGCATTTAAATTTGCATTTAAAAGCAAGTATCCTAGTAAAAAAGAATTAAAAAAACATGTTTACAAAAAGGTTATATGAAAAAAAAATTAACATTTGCTAAAGCAATAAATGAAGCTATTGAAGCAGCAATGAAAAAGGATAACAGAGTGATTCTTATTGGTTTAGGTGTCGACGACCCTAAAGGAGTATTTGGAACAACTTTGAATATTCATAAAAAACATAGAAAAAACGTGTTTGATATGCCAACCGCTGAAAATGCTTTTACAGGAATAGGGCTAGGCTTGGCTATTTCAAATTTTAAACCGATTATTGTACATCAGAGAGTAGAATTTTCATTATTATCTATTGAACAAATCTTTAATCAAATTGCAAAGTGGTTTTATATGAGCGGTGGAAAGATAAATGTTCCTATAGTAATCAGGTTAATTATTGGAAAAGGTTGGGGGCAAGGCCCTCAACACTCTCAATCATTAGAAGCTATATTTTCTCATATTCCAGGTTTAAAAGTAGTTTGCCCATCAAATGCTAAAGACGCAAAAGGACTTCTTTTAAATAGTATATCAGACCCAGATCCAGTAATTTTTTTTGAACATAGGTGGTTACACCAAACATCATCATTAGTTCCAAAAAAAAATTACTTAATTCCAATTGGTAGTGCAAAAATACTTAAAAAAGGTAATGATATAACATTAATAAGCTTTTCTTATGGGATAATTGAATGTCTTAAATCATTAGAATACTTAAAGAAAAATAAAATAAGCCCTGAAATAATTGATTTAAGATCTTTAAGACCTTTAGATACAAAAAAAATAATACAATCTGTAAAAAAAACAAAAAAAGTATTAATAGTAGATAATGGCATGATAAAAAACGGTATTAGTTCTGAGATATCTGCAATTATTAATGAAGAATGTAAGGATAAAATTAAAATAAAGAGAATTGGAGTTGTAGACTCTCCAATACCTAGCAGCCCCGCATTAGCAAAATTTGCATACCCAAATAAAAATTCAATCATTAGAAATATTTTAAGTATGCTAAATGTAAAAAAAAAAATTAATCTTAAAAATGAAAAAATTATTGGCTCAGATCAGCCTGATAAATATTTTACAGGACCTTTTTAAATAATAATGATAGAAAATTATTCAAAATCTAAAACACCAATTACAAGTGAAAAATGGATAAACAAATCCGAGGAAGATCGTAAAAAAATTATTAATAATGAATTAAGTAAAAATGATTTATATAAAGATTTTGAAATTTTAAAAGTTCCAAATAATGGTCAAATTGTTTTTAAAATCGAAAGGATAATATCTGCTAAAGAAAGAGGCTTGCTACTTTTAGAATTAGAAGAAAAGTTGAAAATAGAAATAGACAAAGGTATTACTGTTTGGTGTGAACCAATAGGAGATAAAAGTAAGTTAAGAAAACTTAGAGGAATAGAAATTAAAACATAATGAAAAACGAAAAAGACAATCATATTAAAACTCGAGAAGGCTCATTAATTTTAGATTCTCATAAACTGTCTTACCATTATGATAGAGTAAAAGCCTGGGAGAATGGTGAGCAGATAGCACCAGTTTCTGTAGACATGGCCTTAACCCGAGCATGTGGAGCCATGTGTTCTTTTTGCTATGCAATGGTTCAAGAACCTCAAGAGAGAGCAAGCATAAAAATTAAAGAAGCTTTAAATTTGCTAGATGATTTTGCTGAAATTGGCGTCAAAGGTGTTTCGTTAATATCTGATGGAGAAAGTACGCTTTCAAAGGCATATGTGCCATTTATTCAGCATGCTGCAAAAGTAGGAATTGATGTAGGAAATGCTACTAATGGATGGGAGTGGGAGCCAGATAAAATAGATCAAGTATTACCCTTTTTAACATGGGTAAGGTTTACTGTCGCTGCAGGAAATCCAGAGTCATATGCAAAAATAATGTTTAAAAATTCTGAACATACACCGGTTTTTGATAGAGCTATGACGCATATTAAGTATGCAGTTGATTTAAAAAAAAAATTAAATTTAAAAGTAACACTAGGTATACAAATGGTTCTTTTGCCTGAATTTAAAGATGAAATAATACCATTTGCAAAGTTAGCTACTGATCTTGGTGTAGATTATGGAGTTATTAAACATTGCTCAGATGATGAATTTGGATCATTAGGAGTAGATTACTCTAAGTATGAAGAAATGTATTCTTTATTATCTGAAGCAGAATCTTTGAGCAATGATAGAACAAAAATAATTGTTAAATGGAGCAAAATTAAAGACAAAGGTTTACCATCATATAACCGATTTTATGGCCCACAATTTCTTCTGCAAATAAGTGGCAGCGGTTTAGTTGCTCCATCAGGTATGTTTTTTAATGCGAGATATTCGAAATTACATATTGGAAACTTTGTAGATGAAAGATTTATTAATATTTTCAAATCTGACAGGTATTTAAAAATTATGGACTATCTAGCTTCACCAAACTTTGATGCGCAAACAATGATGGGTACACTTCCAATTCAACATTATGTGAGCGAAGCTCTAGATAATCACCTAAAAGGTATAAGTAGAATTAAACCAAATAAAGGTGAAAGCCCTCTTCATGTTAATTTTTTATAATGATTTTTAGATTGATAGAAAAAATAAATTCAATCAAAAAATTTCCATTATATTTTATAACACCAACAATATATGCTATTGGCAATGCTTCCGAGCAAATTAATCTTGCAATAAATTATGTTAAGAAAAGAAATAAAAAACTTATAATTCTCAAAATTTTTATTTTCCCTAAATTACTTAACTATTCAATTTGTAATACTGCTTTATTTAATAATAAAAATTTTGAAAATAAATATATAAGTTTAAATTTTTTTTTAAAAAAAACTTTGAATCTATTTATAAATATAGAGTTTTTTATCAAAAGGTTAATTGTTTTAATTTTTAGGAATAATTTTAAAATAAAATTTAAAGAAAATTTTATTTTTCCAATGATTGGTATAAATAGAATTTATGGAATTGAAAAAATAAATTTAGATCTAATTAATTATGATCAAATTAAAAAGTTTGAAATTAATTATAACCTTTTAAATTTAAGCCAAGAAACAATGAAATTCTGTGAAGAAAAAATTTATAAATTTGGTTTTAGTAAAAATGATAAAATCGTGTGTTTGCATGTTCGAGATGGTGATTTTAGACAAGACGAACATAGAAAAACCTATAGAAATTCAGATATAAATAATTATTTGTCTACAATTCAATATTTAACGGAACAAGGATACAAAGTAGTTAGATTGGGTAAATCTTCTAATAAAGAATTAAAAATTAAAAATAAAAATTTTTTTGACTATACTTTTAGTAATATTAAAGAAGATATACTAGATCTATACTTTATCTATAAATGTAGTTTTTATATTGGTACACAATCTGGAGTATTAGATGTTGCCCAAATGTTTAATAAGCCAATATTAATTACTAATATGTGTGAGTTATTTACAAGCTTTCCAAGAAAAAGTTTTGACAGAGGTATATTTAAAAAAATAATATCAAAAAAAACTGGAAAAGAAGTTCAAATCAAAAAATTTGCTGAAATGGATTTTAAATATCACGATCCACAAGTAGAAATTTTTGATTTAGAATTTAAAGAGAATACACCTCAAGAAATTTTAGATGCAACTAAAGAGTTTATTAATGATTGTATAGATAAAAATTTAATTAATAAAAAAAATAAAATACAAGAAGATTTTAATAGTTTTATTAGATCAAGATATAGGCTTTTTTATGAAAATGATTTTGAAAATTATCATTCTATCAAAAAACAAGAAGATGCTCTTAAAATGATAAGGATTTTCAAATCTTTTAACGGTGCACTATGTAAAAGTTATTTAAAAAATAACTACACTTTATAATTAATGAAAAAAAAAATAATATATTTATCTTCTATTGATTTAACTTTATTTAATGCAGAGGCTTTTGGTTTTAATTTTCTTAGAACTAAAAAATTAGACTTAGAATATTGGTATGCACATTTTTTATATAGCATAAAAAAAAAAACCTAAAGACATAATTAAGAAAAAATTTAAAAAAACATTTTTTTCATTATATGAACTGGAAAGTACCTTAAAAAAAGAGTCTAAAAATTTCAATCTTGTAGTTGTTTTCTTGTTAAATTTGGATTATCAAACTGTTGAAATTTATAGGATCATAAAGAAATATAATATAAAAACAGTCTCTTTTTTATGGGATTTAGATTTAGAAGTACAAGGTTATAAAAAAAATTTAATTGAAAAACTTGTTGAAAAATTTTTTTATAAACTAAATTATAATCATTTTTTAATCCAAATTTTAGCATTTATTAAAATTTTATTATACAAAAAATTTAAACTCATTAAAGATAGTGAAATAATTTTTTTTACAGGTTTATTAGCAAGAAACATATTAATAAAAAAAAAAGTAAAATCTAAATTAATCTCTCTAAATACAAATGACTGTGATAAATTATTAAAAATAAAAAATCAAAAAAGAATTATAAAAAAAAAATATTGTGTTTTTCTAGACTCTGCTATGACTTCATATGATCATATTGATAAATATATATTTAATGAAAAAGATATGGCTGGCCAACATAAGACTTATTTTCAATCTTTAAATAATTTTTTTAAAATTATTGAAGATAAATACAAAATTAAAGTTGTAGTCTCTAGGCACCCTAAAAATAAACTTAATTTAAAAAAATTTTTAAAAAGGCGAGTTTATGATTATAAATCTGCTGAACTTGTAAAAGATTCAGAATTTGTAATTTGCCATCAAAGTTTATCTATGAATTATGCAATATTATTGTGCAAACCTATATTCTTTATTTATACCGAACAAATGCTAAATAGATCTACTGCAACAAATAAATTAGTTAAGCTTATTAAATTATATGGATCTAAGTTAAATCAGCCTGTATTTAATATCGATAAAAAATTTGAATTACTGAATATGCGAAGTTTGATTATAGATAGATATAAATATACAAAGTATAAAAAGGAATATTTGTCTCTTAACAGTGAAAAAAATTTTTATTCTAAGGAAGTAATCTTAAATAACTTAAAAAAATTATAACTTTATGTTTGATACAAATCTACATGAACCAATTTTAGACAAATTAGACTTCAAAAATTTAAAAAATTCTTTTTCAAGTGGTTGGATTTCTGGAGGAGGTAAATTTACAATCCAGTTTGAGAATTTGTTAAAAAAAGAGATTAAAGCTAAAAATTTGACTACCATAATAAATTGTTCTTCTGCCTTGCAAATTTCTTTAAGGTTAGCGGGTGTAAAAAATAATCATGAAGTTATAGTTCCAACTGTTACATTTGTTTCAACTATTAACTCAATAATTTATAATAATGCGAAACCAATATTCATGGATATAGATGAATATTTTAATCTAGATCAAGAAAAGACTATAGAATTTATTCAAAAACATACTAATTACAAAAATGGCAAAACTTATAACAAGAAAACAAAAAATATAATATCATGTTTAATTGTTGTTCATACTTTTGGTAATGCTGCAAAGATTGATGAACTTTATAAACTATGTAAAAAGAGAAATATAAAAATAATAGAAGATGCCGCTGAAAGCCTCGGTACAAAATATAAAAAAGGGAAATTTAAAGATAAATTTACATCCACTGTTGGATTTGCTGGGTGTATATCATTTAATGGTAATAAAATTATTACCTCTGGTGGAGGAGGCGCAATAATTTCATCAAGTAAAAAACTAATTAAAAAAGCCAAACATCTAATCAATCAGTCTAAGACAGATCCTATTAATTTTATACATGATGAAGTAGGATATAATATGAAAATTTCAAATTTGCATGCTTCAATTGGTTGTTCACAATTAAAAAAGTTGAAAAAATTTATTAAAATAAAAAAAAAAATTCATCAATATTATAAAAAGAATATAAATAAAATTAATGGCTTGAAGATATTAGAAACTCCAAATTATTCTAGTAATAACTATTGGTTGAATATTTTAGAAATAGATCCTTCAATTTACAAGAAAAGTAAAAAACAGGTAATTAAAAAATTAATTATTAATAAAATTAATGTGAGATCTATATGGTACCCGAATCATCTTCAAAAACCATTTAAACAATTTCAAAATTTTAAAATCTATCAAGCAAAACAAAAAGTAGAAAACTCAATTTGTTTACCATCTAGTGTAAATTTAAATAAAAATAAAATTAAGTATATTTGTAAAATTTTAAATGCCTAATATAGTATTATTTGGATCTGGTGGACATTCTAAATCTTGTATTGAGGTTATAGAAAGTACTAAAAAATATAAGATTGCATATTTAGTTGATATAAAAAAAAATATAAAAAATTATTATTATAAAAATTACTTAGAAAAAAATTTTTATAAAATTAATCATAAATGTAAAAATGCAGTAATTGCTTTTGGTTCAATCAAAAATCTTAAATTAAGACAAAAAAAATTTTTGTATTTAAAAAAAAAAGGATTTAATTTTCCTACTATAATTGCATCTACATCTTATTTGTCAAAAACTTCTAAGATTAGTGAAGGAACTATAATAATGCATGGTGTAATTATTAATAATTCATGTAAAATTGGCAAAAATTGTATAATAAATTCAAAATCCCTAATTGAACATGATGTAACTATAGGTGATAATTGTCATATTTCTACAGGGGCAATATTGAACGGTGAAGTAAAAATTAAAAAAAACACTTTCATTGGTTCTGGTGCTATAGTTTTTAATAATATTACAATTGGTGAAAATTGTATTGTGTCTGCTGGTTCAATTATTAAAAAAGACTTACCTAATTATTCAATTGTTAAATAATGAAAAAAAATATCACAGTGATTGCTGAGGCAGGTGTAAATCATAATGGAAAATTATCATTTGCAAAAAAAATGATAAAGTTAGCATCAAAAGCTGGAGCAGATTTTGTTAAATTTCAAATTTACAAGACTGACAATCTATTAGTGCCTAAAGCACCTAAAGCCAAATACCAAAGATTAAATATGAAAAGCAAATCAGATGAAAGTCAATATAAAATGTTAAAGGAATATGAGTTAGGATACAAGGGGCATTTAGAATTGATAAAAAATTGTAAAAAAAATAAAATTAATTATTTGGGATCTGTATTTGATGTTGAAAGTCTTAATTTTTTATTAAGGTATTCTAAATATATAAAAATTCCATCTGGAGAGATAACAAATTTAAATTTGCTTAAAAAAATTAAAGGCAAAGGTTTAAAAGTAATTTTATCAACTGGTTTATCAAATTTTTCAGAAGTTAAAAAAGCTGTTAATTTACTTTTAAAAAATAAAATTAAAAAATCTAATTTAACAATTTTACATTGCAACTCTGAATATCCATCAACAAGATTAGAAGATTTAAACTTAAATGTAATTAAAAAATTTAAGAAAAAATTTAAAACTAATGTTGGTTATTCAGATCATACAAATACAGACATTGCTGCTATAACATGTATTGCATTAGGTGGAACAGTAATTGAAAAGCATTTTACTTTAAGTAAAAATTTAAAAGGACCCGATCATTCCTCAAGTCTAAGTCCCTCACAATTAAAAAATTATATTCAAAAAATTAGATATACTAATATTTCTTTGGGAGATGGAATAAAAAAAATTACTAAAAGTGAGAAAAAAAATTTAAATTATATAAGAAAGTCTATTTATGCAAAAAAAGACATAAGAAAGAATGAAAGATTTTCAGAAGAAAATATTATTTGTAAAAGACCACTTGTAAAAGGAGTTAAATCCGAGGATTTTTATAAGATATTGTTTAAAAAATCTAAATTTAACATTAAAAAAGATAATCCAATAAAGTTATAATTTAATGAAAAAAAATATATGCTTTTATTCTGGGTCGAGAAGTGAATATGGAATTTTTTCTGCACTTATAAAAAAATTCAAAGAAAAAAAAAAATTTAATATAAATGTTGCTTTATCGGGCACACATTTCTCAAAAAAATATGGTAATTCATTTACTGAAGTTAAAAGAGATCAAATATTATTTGATCAACTAAAGCTTAATCTAAAATCTGAAAATTATTTATCAATTCAAAAACAGATGAGTATTTTGCTGAATAAATTTTCAAAATATCTTATAAAAAAAAAAATTGATTTTTTATTTGTATTAGGTGATAGGTTCGATTTAATACCAGCTGTCTATGCAGCTGTAATGAAAGGAATACCAGTGTGTCATCTGCATGGTGGTGAAATTACCAGTGGCATTATTGATGATTATATTAGGCATTCAGTAACAAAATTATCCAATTTTCATTTTGTTTCAAATATGAAATATAAAAAAAGACTAATCCAAATGGGAGAAAATCCTAAAAAGGTGTTTTTAGTTGGATCAACATCAATTGATAATATTAAAAGCATGGAATTTTATAATAAAAGTGAACTAAGTAATAAATTTAATATAAAACTAGGGAAAAAAATTATTTTAATAACATTTCAGCCACTATCAATTAAAAAAAAAAGTTCAAAAATAGAAGCTTTATCACTCATGAGAGCAATTAAAGAATTTAAATCATATAATATAATTTTTACATTTCCAAACTTTGATGTTGGTAGTGAATTTATAATTAAACAAATAAAAAAAATAAAAAAACAAAATAAAAATATATTTTATTTTAAAACTTTGGGTCAAAAAAATTATTTATCATTTGCAAAGATTTCTAAAGTAGTGGTAGGCAATTCTTCAAGTGGAATAATTGAAATACCATATTTGGGAACACCAGTAGTTAATGTGGGAGAAAGACAAAGAGGAAGAGTTAAACATTCTTCAATTATTAATTGTAATACAAATCCAAAAGAAATTAAAAAGTCTATATTGTTTGCTATTGAAAATTACGAGATAATTAAGAAAAAATTAATTAAAAATAAAATTTATGGAAATGGATTGGCATCACAAAAAATTTATAAAATTTTTTGTGATTATATTTTGAAAGAAAAAAGCTTAGAAAAAAAATTTTTTGATATTAAAAATTAATGAAAATATTATTAATAGGATCTGTAATTTTTTCTAAATTTATTTTTAATGAATTAATAAAAAAGAATTATAATTTAGTTGGCGTTTGCACAAGTAAAAATAAAAAAAATAATAGTGATTTTTTTAATTTATCAAAAATTGCTAAAAAAAATTCTGTACCTTGTAAATTTATCAACAATATTAACTCTACTAATACTTTTGAATGGATAAAAAGTAAAAAACCAGATTTGATTATCTGCTGCGGGTGGTCTCAAATTATTAAAAAAAATATATTGAAGGTTCCTACATACGGTTGTATCGGTTATCATCCTTCTGACTTACCTCGCAATAGGGGTAGAAGCCCAATAATTTGGACTATTTTTTTAGGACTAAAATTTTGTGGATCCACCTTCTTTAAGATGACAGAAGAGGCAGATAAAGGAGAAATTTTATCTAAAAAAAAAATAAAAGTTTATCCAAATGATGATGCCACAATAATATATAAAAAACTATGCTTAATTGGAGTAAAACAGATTCATATATCTATAAAGAAAGTTAAAACATCTAAATTCAAAACAAACTACAAAAAAAATATAACTTCAAATTTTTGGAGAAAAAGAAAATTTAGCGATGGAAAAATTGATTGGCGCATGTCTTCAACAAAAATAGATAAATTAGTGAAAGCTCTTGCTGAACCTTATCCTAATGCTCACTTTATTTATAAAAATAAGATTGTAAAAGTTTTAAAATCAAAAAAAATAAAACATTTAAGTATTAATATAGAGCCTGGTAAAATTATATTAATTAAAAATAAAAAAATTATTGTAAAGTGTGGAGAGGGTGCAATTCTATTAAGAAAAATTTTTCCAAATGTTAAATTTAAAATCAATACCTATCTAGACTAAAGTTCAATTATTAAGTTGATAAAAAATATTTTAGTACTAATATGTTCAAAATTTGAACATAAATGAAAAAGAAAAAAAAAATATTAGTCATTGCACCGCATCCAGATGATGAATCAATTGGTTGTGGAGGAACTATACTTAAATATAGAAAGTTAGGTTATGAAGTGAATTTAGCAATTTTCACAAAAATGCCAGCAGGAAAATTTAGCAAGAAAAAAATTGAAATAAGAAAAAGAGAGATTTTAAAAATAAAGTCATTTTATAATTTTAAAAATTTTATTCAATTGGATTATGAAGCATCTAATTTAGATAATTTACCTAATGCAAAAATTATACAGTCGATAAAAGAAATTTTGAATAAATATGAACCATCAAAAGTATATATTCCATCTATTAAAGATATACATACTGATCATGTGAAAATTAGCAGATGTTTTTTAAGTTGTATTAAAATATTTAGACACAAGTATCTAAAAGAAGTTATGGCTTACGAAACTTTATCTGAAACAAATTTTAATTTTTCAGAATCATTTTGTCCAAATTATTTTGAAGAAATAACCTCAACACTTAATTCTAAAATTAAAGCAATACAAATTTATAAATCAGAAATAAAAAAACATCCTTTTCCTAGGAGTATAGAATCGATTAAAGCTCTAGCAGTACTGAGAGGTTCTCAAAGTGGTTATAAATTTGCAGAAGCTTTTGAATTAATTTTTTCTAGAAAATAAAAATGAATATTAAAAAAATTAAAAAATATTCAATAAATTCAAACTCTACAATCAAGTCAGCTTTGATAAAAATAAAAAAATGTGGAACTCATTGCTTATTAGTTACAGACAAAACAAAATTATTAGGTACTTGTACCGACGGAGATATTAGAAAGAAGCTTATTCTTGGATATAGTATAAATAAAAAAATAAATAAAATATTTAATAATAAGCCTATATATTTTAAAAGAAATTCTTATTCAATTTTTGATGTAGATAGAGTTTTTAAAAAACAAATTGAACTACTTCCTATTGTTGATGATAACAAAAATGTTATTGACTTGTATATTAAAAATAATTTTGATTTATCAAAAAATAGTAAAAACAAAATAAAAAAAAAAAATCCAGTAATTATTATGGCAGGAGGGTTGGGAAAAAGAATGAAACCTTTTACCAAAGTTCTTCCAAAACCCCTCATTCCAGTTCAAGATAAACCTGTGATTTCACATATTATAGAAACCTTTAGTAGTTTAAATTTTAATAAATTTTTTGTTTCAATAAATAAAAAAGATCAGATTATTAGGAATTATTTAGAGGAAAAATTTAAAAATAAAAAAATTAAATTTTTGGAAGAAACCAAACCTCTCGGTACATTGGGGTCTTTAAAATTACTTAAAAATAAATTCAAAAATGATTTTTTTGTATCTGTTACTGATACAATAGTAAAGATGGACTTCGATAAATTAATTAAATTTCATATAAAAAAAAGTGCACTTTGTACAATTGTTGCCTCAAAGCAAACAATAAACTCAAATTATGGGAATTGTATAATAGATGAGAGTAGCAAACTGATAAAAATTGAGGAAAAACCAAAAATTAAATTTTTATCGAATGTTGGTCTTTATTTTTTTTCAAAGAAAATATTTAATTATTTGCCTAAGCAAAGAAAATTTTCAATCTTGGATATTGTTAAAATTTTAAATAAAGAGAATTTAAAAGTTTTCATTTATGAGATTGACAATAACAATTGGCAGGATGTTGGAAACTGGAAAGATTTTCAAAAAACAATAGATATATTTGATAAAACAAAGATTATTTCTAATTAATATGAGAGTTTATGCATTTATTTTTGCTAGAGCAGGTTCAAAACAAATTAAAAATAAAAATCTAAAAAAAATCAATGGAGTACCATTAATTTTGTATTCTTTAAATTTAGCAAAAAAAATTAAAATTATAAAAAAAATATTCATCTCTACGGATAGTAGAAAAATTTCTAATTTAGCCAAAAAACATGGTGCTCAAATAATTCAAAGACCTAAGCATCTAGCAACCAACAAAAGCAAAGAATTAGATAGTTGGAAGCATGCGATCAACGAACTTAAGAAAAAAAAAGATTTTTTTGATATTTTTTTAAGTCTGCCTTGTACATCTCCATTAAGATCCAAAAGTGATGTATTAAATTCAATTAAAAAATTTAATAAAAACAAATTTGATATACTTGTAAATATAACTGAGTCTAACAGGAGCCCTTTTTTTAATATGGTAAAAAAAAATAAAAAAAACATCTTGAAATTAGTTATAAATAAAAAAAAAAAATACTTTAGAAGACAAGATGTTCCTAAAATATTTAATTTAACTACGTTAGCTTATGTAGCTTCACCAAATTATATACTTAAAATAAAAAATATTTTAGATGGAAGAGTATTTGGAAATATTGTTCCTCAAAAAAGAGCTTTAGATATTGACACAAGTTTTGATTTAAATATGGCAAAATTATTATTAAAAAGATGAAAAATAAAAATATTTTAATTTTAGGTGGAAACGGCAAAATAGGAAAACCCTTAACGGAAAGCTTATTAAATAAAAACTATTCAATTATCAGTATAGATAAAAAATTTGATCAAAGATTTAAAACAAAAAATATTAATTATTTACAAATAGATTTAATGAAACAAAATAGTATTAAATTATTTTTAAATAAAATTGAAAAATTTAATAATATTACTGGAGCTGTTAATTGCCTTTATTTAAAGTCGAAAAGTTGGGGTTCAAGCTTAGATAAATTAAATGAAAATATAATAAGAGAGAACTTATATACCCAACTAGGTTTACCAATTCTTATAAGTAAGGAAATATGCAAATATTTTGTAAAAAAAAAAATCAAAAATGGAAAACTTATTAATATTTCCTCAGTTTTAGGAATTTCTGCACCTAAATTTGAACATTATAAAAATACTAAAATGTTTTCTCCAATTGAGTATTCAACTTCAAAATCTGGTATAATTGCAATGACTAAATACTTGGCAAAATTTTATAAAGGTAAAAATTTAAACATAAACTGTATTTCTCCTGGTGGTATTTATGAAAAACAACCTAGAAGTTTTATTAAAAAATATAAAGACATTTGTAACAAAAAAGGTTTATTAGATGGAGAAGATATTGTTGAAACAATAATATTTTTATTATCAAAGAACAGTGATTTTATTAGTGGCCAAAATCTTATTATCGACGATGGATGGAGTTTGTAAAAAAATAACCATATCATGTCACTTATAAGAATTATTCCAAAACTCGATATAAAAAATGGTTTATTGATTAAAGGAATTAATTTAGATGGACTAAGAATTTTGGGTGATCCAAATCAGTTTGCATTAAATTATTATAAAAATTATGCCGATGAAATTGTTTACTTGGATAGCGTAGCTACATTGTATGGCACAAACAATTTACTTAAATTTATCAAACAGACTTCAAAAAATATTTTTATACCCTTGGTTGTTGGAGGGGGAATTAAAACTGTACAAGGAATAGAAGAAGTTTTGGAAAATGGAGCAGACAGAATTGCTTTAAATTCAGCTGTTGTTGATGATATCAGATTTTTAAATCGCTCCGCAAAGTTGTTTGGCTCTTCTACAATTACTATGCTTGTAGAAACAATTAAATTTGATGGAAAATATTTTATATCAACATCTAGTGGAAGAGACATAGTTAAAATAAACCCTTTTGATTGGGTTAAAAAACTCGAGGATAATGGTGCTGGTGAAATATTTTTGACATCAGTCAACCGCGAAGGATTAAAGAGAGGCTTTGATTTAAAATTAACTGAGAAAATTTCAAGAAAAATTTCTATTCCTTTAATAGCACATGGAGGAGCTGGTTCATTTAAAGATGTTTACGACGTAATAAATAAATGTGGTGTATCAGCTGTAGCTATTGGAAGTCTATTTCATTATGACACGGCAAATATTATGAGTTTAAATAAAAATATCAATTTAGGAAATACAGAATTTTTACGTACCCTAAACAAAAATAAATTTAAAAATAATCTTATTTTATTAAAAAAATATTTAAAACAAAAAAAATTAAATGTCAGAATATAAAAAATTAAAAATAGGTATAATTAATTTAGGTATAAATAATATCTATAGTATTTATCAAGCAACTAAGAGTATTGGTTTTAAAGTAAATCTTATTAAACCTTCTCAAAGCTCATTTAATGTTGATACTCTAATATTGCCAGGGACCGGATCATTCTCTTATGCCATGGATATTATAAAAAAAAATAATATAGATGATAAAATTTTCTCATTTTTAAGTAAAAATAATAAAAAATTTTTAGGCATCTGTTTGGGTATGCAGCTTTTATTTGAAAATAGTAATGAGTTTGGAAATACAAAAGGCTTAGGTTTAATAAAAGGAAAAGTAAAAAAAATAAAAAAAACAGGAAATACAAATGTACCACATATAGGATGGAACAAAATTCACAAAACTAATAAAAAAGGTAATTTAATTTCAAAAAAAAATGATAATGTTTCATACTATTTTATTCATTCATATTATTGTAATCCAAAAAATAAAAATGATGTCTCTGCTTTTACAAAAATTAATATGTTTAAATTTGCATCAGCAATACAAAAAAATAATATATTTGCTACTCAATTTCATCCTGAAAAAAGTGGCATCAAAGGTATAGAATTTCTTAAAAAGGTTCTGATATGAAATCAAAAACTTTTTATGGTTTGCCAAAAAAAGTAATTTTTTGTAAAAAATCATTAATTTCTAATCAGAGACCAAATTCTACACAAGAACACAAGCATACAATTAAAAGTAAGAAAAAAACAATATTTATTGATAAAAATTTTATTTCAGACTCGTGGAAATATTCAAGAATAAAAAAAAAAATTGATTATAAAAAAAGAGAAAAACTCTTGTATAAACTACTAGATAAGCATAGAGGAAAATATGGAAAGTACGATTGTATAGTTCCTGGTAGTGGAGGAAAAGATAGTTGTTATGCCGCGCACTTACTAAAATACAAATATGGTATGTCACCTTTGACAGTTACATGGCCACCCATATTACCCACTAAATATGGAAAAGATAATTTTACTAACTGGTTAAAATCTGGAAATTTTAGAAATATTAGTGCCAAAAGGGATAAGAGAACTACACAAATATTAACTAGACTGGCAGTTTTAAATTTATTACACCCATTTCAATCTTTTATATTAGGTCAAAAAAATTTTCCTATAAAAACTGCTTTAAACTACGAAATTCCTTTAGTTTTCTATGGGGAAAATGAAGCCGAACATGGAAATCCAATCAGTGATAATAATTCATCTTTAAAAAAAAAATCTGAATATACTTTTGATAATTTAGAAGAAATTTATCTTGGTGGCGAAAGCTTTGATAATTTAATAAAAAAATTCGATCTAGATTTCAAAAATTTAAAAACATATTTGCCACCTACTAAAAAAGAATTAGGTAAATTTCCTTTGGAGATTCATTATCTTGGTTATTATGAAAAATGGATACCCCAAGAGGCATACTATTTTTCTGTAGAGAACTGTGGTTTTAAGCCTAGACCATTTCGGACAATGGGCACTTATAGTAAATATAATAGCATAGATGATAAATTTGATGATTTATATTTTTATACAGTTTTTATAAAATTTGGAATTGGTAGAGCTACTTATGAAGTTTCTCAAGAAATAAGAAATGATCATCTTTCAGTAGAGGAAGGAAAAAAACTAATCAAAAAATATGATGGTGAATTTCCCCAAAGATATTTTAGTGAAATGATGAAATATTTAAAAATAAATCCTAAATTCTTTGTTGAGCATTGTAATAAATTTAGGTCACCACATTTATGGAAAAGAGTTGGTAAAGAATGGAAACTAAGACACACAGTAAATTTGGATGGTACAGATGACAAATAATTACAGTGTTTTAGTAATAGGAACAGGTAATATAGCAAAAAAACACTCAAATATTTTAAAAAAAAAAAATGTTAATAAAATAACTAATATTTCCTCAAGAAAATTTAATTTAAGTTTCCTTAAAAAAAATAATAATTTTGATTTTGCATTTATATGTTCACCTGCAAATATGCATTTAAATCACATTAAACTACTTTCAAAATTTGAAAAAGATTTTTTGGTCGAAAAACCACTAAGTCATGAAAACTTTGATTTTAAATCATTTTATAAAATCTTTAAAAAAAAAAAAACTCTTATAAAAGAAATTGGCTATGTATTTAAACATGATCAAAACGCTAAATGGATTAAAAATCAACTATCCAAAATAAAAAAAAATAGTAAAATTTATGTTGATATTTTTTGTCATTCAAATTTTATTAAATGGAGAAAAAAAAATTTTAGAAAAACTGTATCAAGTCAAAAAAAACTTGGTGGTGGTGTCTTAAATGAACTAAGCCACGAGATTCATTTAGCCCTTTGGTTATTTGGTAAACTAAAAATAAAATTAGTTAAAAATTATAAATATAAAAATTACAATCTTGATGTTGAAGATCATTCAATAATTAAAGCATATAACTCTAAAGCTGAAGTAAATTTCAATTTAAATATGTTGAGTAAAATCAATAAAAGACAAATCAAAATTTATCTAAACAAAAAAATTATTTTTTGGGATATGAAAAAAAATATTATTCAATTAAATAATAATGGAAATTTAAAGACTATAAATAAAGTTGTAAAAGATAAGTTTGAAATTCAAGTAGATAATTTTTTACAAACTTATAAATTTAAAAAAAAATTAGATGCACTACATGAAGGTTATAAAGTTGTAAATTTTATACATGAAGCAAAAAAATCAAGATTAATAAGAGTATGAAAACCCTTTCAATTTGTATACCGACATTTAATAGAGCTAATTGTCTGAGAAATTGTTTAAATTCAATCTATGAGTCAAAAAAAAATTCGGAATTAAATTTTGATGTTTGTATTTCAGATAACAATTCAACAGACGATACCCAACTAATTGTTGATGAATACAATAATAAATTAGATATTAAGTATCATAAAAATAATACAAATTTAGGTTTAGGTTTAAATATTTTAAAATCTGTTGAGTTATCGAATTCAGAATTTGCATGGATAATTGGAAATGACGATATGATTTTTTCTAATACTTTAGAAAAAGTTAATGATATGTTGAAAAATTATCCTAAAGTTGATTACTTTTTTGTTAATTCTAATCACTTAAGTTCAGAATTTGTATTTAGTCATAAGCAACCATTTAATCACAAAAATCTTCCTAAAAATATGGAACCATTTTCTAAAAAAAAAAATGATTTGTTATGTAATTATTTTGATTTAATACGTCCCGATTATTCGTTCGATTTTCTTTTGGGTATGTTTTTAAATATATTTAGAAGAGAAATGTGGGAAAATCATTTAAATCAAATAGACTTCAATTTAATTAAAGATACAAAAGTAATGTCTAATATTTACAATACATTTCCACATAATATAATATTTGCAAAAGCATTTAATAACTCAAAAGCTTTTTTTCATTCAAAACCTTTAATAATATCTCTTTATGGAGAAAGAAATTGGTGGAAAGATTTATACCCATTTGTTGAAGCAATCAGAATACCAGAGTTGGTAGATGTTTATAGAAAAAATGGTATGAATTATTTTAGATATATAATTTGTAAAAACTTTGCTGTTAGAAAACTATTACATAATATGGTTAAAATATCATTACTACCACATTATAGAGGTTTTGAATATTTAGAAGTCAACAAACATATATTTAAAAATTTATTTTATCCTACGATTTATGTAATGCCCATTTACTATTTGATTAGAAAAATATTTAAAATTATAAGAGGATTATTAAAACTATGAAATGTAAAAATTGTAAAAGTAAAAATTTAAAAAAAATTATTTTTTTAAATAAGCAGCCAATAAGTAGTGTTTTTTTTGAAAAAAAAAAAAACAATTTAAAAAAATATTCCTTAGATTTGTATGAGTGTAAAATCTGTAATTTGATTCAGTTTAAAACCTTACCACCACTTGATGATATGTATGGTGAAACTTATGGATATAGAACGTCACTAAGTCCATTAATGATTAATCATATGAAATTTAAATATAAAAATTTAAAAAAACAATTTAAAAAAAAATCTTTTATTTTAGACATCGGATCAAATGATGGAACTTTTTTGAATTTTTTTGCTTCGATTGGATTTAAAAATTTATATGCAATAGATCCTTCTTCATTTAAGTTTAAAAAATTTTATAATAAAAATATAAATTTAATAACAGATTATTTTTCAAAAAATAAAGTTATTAAGAGCATGTGGCCATCTCAGCAAAAGTTTGATCTAATAACATCTTTCGCAATGTTTTATGATATCGAGAATCCAAATAACTTTTGTAAAGATATAAGTGAACTATTGAAAAAAAACGGAGTTTGGGTACTTGAGCTATCCTACTTTCCTTTATTATTAAAAAATTTAACTTATGATCAAATTTGTCATGAACATGTAACATACTACACTCTTAGTACGTTTGAAAAGATCGCAAAAAAAAATAATTTAAAAATTATTGATTTTTCTTTTAATGAAATAAATGGTGGAAGTATTGAGATAAAATGTGCAAAAAAAAATAGTAATTTAAGAGCTAAAACAAAAAAAATTGAAAAATTATTAAAGAAAGAAAATATAATAAATTCAAATTCTTACAATAAATTTAACGATCGTATCGAAAATACAAAAAAAGTATTAAATTTATTTTTAAGTAAAATCAAACCAAGAGATATAATTGGTTATGGTGCAAGCACAAAAGGAAATATTGTTTTAAATCATTGCGAGATTACAAATAAAAATCTCAGTTATATTTGTGATGCAAATCCATATAAATTTAACAGATATACTCCAGGATCAAATATTAAGATAATTTCAAAAAAGGAAATGAGAATTAGGAAGCCAAAATATTTATTAGTCTTGATATGGTCTTTTAGATCAGAGGTAATAAAGCAAGAAATTAATTATATTAAAAATGGCGGTAAATTAATTTTTCATTTACCAATTTTTCATATTATTGATAAATATAACTATAAAAAATACCTGAAAAAAAATTTTAAATCTTTTTCGTTTGATATTTAAAAATGAGAGAATTAAGAAAATTTTATAATAATAAGACAGTCCTTATTACTGGACATACGGGGTTCAAGGGATCTTGGTTGGCTTATGCATTAAATAAATTTGGTGCAAAAGTTATTGGATACAGTCTCCCATCTGTGCAAAAAAATTCGAATTTTAATATTTTAAAATTAGATAAAAAAATTATTAATATTTATTCAGATATTAGAAACAAAACAGTGCTTAAAAATACAATGAAAAAGTACAGACCTGATATAATTTTTCATCTTGCTGCGCAACCACTAGTTAGAAAATCTTACGACGATCCTTTATTTACAATAGAAACAAATGTGAATGGTACTTTAAATATAATTAATAACTCAAAAGATTTAAAAAAATTGAAATCATTAGTAATTATCACATCAGATAAGTGTTATAAAAACAAAGAAAATATTAATGGATACAACGAAAGTGACGAATTAGGAGGAGATGACCCTTATAGTAGCTCAAAAGCATCAGCAGAAATTATTACACATGCTTATATCAAATCTTACTTTAAAAATAAAAAAAAATTAGGAGTTGCAACTGCTAGGGCTGGAAATGTTATTGGTGGAGGTGATTGGTCTGAAAACAGAGTAATTCCTGACTTTATAAAGTCAATTTTAAAACAAAAGAAATTTTTTTTAAGATCTCCAAAATCAACTAGACCATGGCAACATGTTTTCGATATTATATTTGGATATATTCTTTTAGCTAAAAAAATTTATAGAACAAATAAATTCAACGGTTCATATAATTTTGGACCAAACAAAAAAGAAATAATGAATGTTATTCAAATTATAAATTATATTAAAAAAAAAATTAGGTCTAAAAAAAAAATAAATGTTAAGAAAATAAAGTTTCTAAAAGAGACAAAAACACTTGTATTAAAATCTTTTAAGTCAAAAAAAATTTTAAAATGGAAATGTAATTTTTCACTTAAGAAAACTCTCGATGTAACTGCAGAGTGGTATAATTGTGTAATATTAAAAGAAAATGTCCAAAAACTTTCTGAAAAACAGTTTAATAAATATTTTTTTTATGATTGATGGAGTAAAAATAACAAAAAGAAAACAGATTGTAGATGATAGAGGAAAAATCATGCACATGCTCAGAAATGATGACAAAATTTTTAAAGCTTTTGGGGAAATTTATTTTTCTTGTATTTTTCCTAATAAAGTTAAAGCTTGGCATTTACATAAGAAAATGACTTTAAACTACGTTGTTGTTGCTGGAAAAATTAGACTCGTTTTATATGATGATAGAAAGGAAAGCAAATCCTACGGCAAAATACAGGAAATAATTCTCTCTAATGACAATTATAATTTAATCACAGTACCCCCTCTGATTTGGAATGGATTTAAATCACTGGGTAATAATACATCAATAATTGCAAACTGCTCAGATATTCCACATGAGCATGATGAAATTTTACGACGAGATTATAATGATCAAAACATACCTTACTCTTGGGACGATTAGATGTTAGCAGTAATTTTAGCAGGTGGTAAAGGAACTAGAATTTCAGAATATACAAAATCGATACCCAAACCAATGATAAAAATTGGTAATAAACCAATCATTGAACACATAATAAATATTTATTTTAAATATGGAGTAAAAAAAATAATTATTGCTGCTGGTTACAAATTTAAAATTATTAAATCTCATTTTAAAAAAGATAAAAAAGTAATTGTGATAAACACTGGATTAAATTCATTGACAGGACTAAGAATAAAAAAATTATCAAAAATAATAGGTAATAATAAATTTTTTCTTACATATGGTGACGGTTTATCTAATATAAATATTAAAAAACTATTAGAAGCTCACAATAAAAGTAAAAAAATAGGAACGATGACAATTGTTCATCCACCAGCTAGATTTGGGGAAGTAGAATTTAAAAAAAATTTAATTACAAGCTTTGAAGAAAAACCACAATTACAAAAAGGATGGATTAATGGTGGTTTTTTTGTTTTTGAACCAACATTCTTAAAAGTTTTAAATCAAAAAAATGTAATGCTTGAAAGAGAACCTCTTCAAAGATTAGTAAAAAAAAAGCAGCTTAATGCTTATATTCATAGAAGTTTTTGGTTTTGCATGGATAATTTAAGAGACAAACAAGTTTTAGAAAAATTAAATAAATCAAAAAAAAAATACTGGAAATAAATGAATATTTTGATTTATGGAGGATCTGGTTACCTAGGTGGATTGATTGCAAATAGTCTTTGTGACAAATATAATATAACTGTCTGTACAAGAAGATTAGATAAGACAAATAATTATAAAAAAAATATTACTTTTAAAAAGATTAATTATAATTCTCTAAAGCATTTCAATAATAATGAAAAAAAAAAAATAGATTTAATAATACATTTAGTGGGCATGAATAAATCAGAAAGTATAAACAATCCAAAAAAAAGTTTAGAGCTTAAGAAAAAAGTAACACTAAATATAGTTAAATTAGCCAATAAGAAAAATTGTAGAATATTTTATTTTTCTTCAATTCAAGTATATAAAAATTTTGACAAAGAAAAAATTATAAATGAAAAATCTAATTTAAGTAATTCAAATTCATATATAAAAGGGCATTTGTTAGCAGAAAAAATTTTATTATCTAAATCTAATAATTTAAAAAAAGTAACAATTTTAAGATTATCCAGTGTTTTTGGAACTAATATAATAAATTCCTCAAAAGAATTAATATTTACGTTAGCTAACAATTTTTGTTATCAAGCAATTAGAAAAAAATATATAACTGTAGAAAATCCATCGTTAGTAAGAAATTTTCTGCCATCACAAATTTTAATTAAATATTTAAATTTACTAATCAACAAAAATTTTAAAAGTAATAAAATATTTAATTTAGGATACAGGTCTTTAACTCTAGAAATGCTTTCAAATATTATTAAAGAAAGGTCAGAAAAAATATTAAAAACAAAATGTATTTTAAATTTAAAAAATAAACCAAATAAAAATAAAAACTTACTAATTTATAAAAGTAATTTTTTAAATTTAAAATATAACAAATCAATTTTTAACAAAGAAATTGATAATTTGCTTAAATTATTTAAAAAAAAATATATATGAAAAAAAAAAATATTACTGAGAGTAAGTATTGGAAATATAAAGATCAAAAAATAAAATATAATTTTTTATCAAATTTTATCAAAGTAGTTTTTGAAAAATTTTTTGGATTAAAAATAATTAAAAAAAAAAACTATAATAACTCCTTTGAAACTTCCTCGTATCTTAAATCTCAAAATTTAATTAAAGTTAGAAATTATTATCTTCAAGAAAAAATACAAAAATTCCTTAAAGAATTAAAATTACCATTTAATAAAAGGAAAATATTAAGTCTTATAATCGAGCATGATAAAATTTTTTATAAAAAAAATTTTATAGATAATAATTATGGAGGAATGGGATTCAATAATAGTCTATTTATATTTATTTTTTTGCGACATTTAGATGTTGATTTAATTATAGAATCTGGCGTTTGGAAAGGTTATAGCACTTATCTTTTTGACCAATATCCAAAAAAAATTAAAAAGATTTCATTTGATATAAGTTTTGATGAGTTAAAATATGTATCCAAAAAAACTGAATATTGTGAATTTGATATTACCAAGTATGAATTTAAAAAAATTAAAAATTTAAAAAAAATTTTAGCGTTTTATGACGATCATATAAGCCAATATGATAGACTTAAACTTTCATTTGAAAAAAAATTTTCATATTTAATATTTGATGATGATTTAGAGCCTTCAGCAATACATTCAGATGGTTGGCCATCATTACCCACTCTCTCAATGTTGTCTTCTAAATTTAAGATTAAAGAATTTGAGTGGAATTCAATAAACAAAAATGCAAAAGCTAATTTAAATCATTTTAAATTTAAAAATATTCTAAAAAATTATAGATATGTAAAAGCGCCAAACATAAGTAAAATCACTGGCTATTATAATCAACCACAAATGAGTTTTTTAATAAAAAAATGAAAAAAAAAATATTTTGTTTTGATATAGACGGAGTAATTTGCAAAACTCAAAATGGAAAATACAAAGATTCTATACCAATAAAAAAAAATATAAATTTTATTAATAAACTTTATGACGAGGGTAATTATATAAAATTATTTACTTCAAGGTATATGGGAAGGTTTAATGAAAATATAAAAAAAGCAAAAAAAAGTGGATTTAAATTAACAGAAAAACAAATGTTAAGTTGGAAAGTTAAGTATCATAAATTAATTTTAGGAAAACCTTCTTACGATTATTTTATTGATGATAAAGCTTTTAACTCTATTAAAGAATATCTTTTTAAAAAAAATGATTAAGGATATTTTTTTTTCAATAATTATCCCAACATTTAATAGAGAAAAAAAAATTAAATTTGCCATAAACTCAGTAATTAATCAAAAATATCAAAACTGGGAACTTATTATAGTTGATAACAATTCTACCGATAATACTAAAAACTTAGTCGAGTCCTACAAAAATAAAAATATTTTTTTTTATGAAATAAATAATGAAGGAGTAATTGCAAAGTCTAGAAATTATGGAATAGAAAAATCTCGCGGAGAATATTTATGTTTTTTAGACTCAGATGATTGGTGGGATAAAGATAAACTACAGCATGTGAATTTAGCTGCTCAAGAAGGGTATTCATTTATATATCATGATCATCATGTTTATTCTCCTAAAAGTTTAATAAATAAAAGAAAAATAATAAATAAAAATCTAGATAAACCTATTTTTAACAATTTAAAAAAATATGGACAATCTTTTGCAACCTCTTCAGTAACAGTAAAAAAAGATATTTTTAAACAAACTGGCTATTTTGATATAGGTAGAAAATATATTGCCTGGGAAGATTTTGATGCTTGGATTAGGTTATCAAAAAAAACAAATAATTTTTATAAAATAAATAGATCTCTTTCAACGATTAATATAGATAATACCAATCTTTTGGATGATAAATTAAAAATAAAAAATACTTATTTGTTTTTAAATAAATATATAAAGAGTCATGAAAAAGTACCAATTTGGTGTTTATACAATATTTTAGTAGCTGAATATAATCTCTTAAATTTTAAAGAGGTAAAAAAAATCTTAAAAGAAATCGCTTTTGTAGAATTAAATCTTAAAAAAAAAATAAATTTTATAAGAATTTTTTTGTTAACTTTTTTTAAGTAAACTTTCTTTTAATTGATCTTGCAAAAAAGTAAAGGTCTCTATATTTTTCAATTCTAGGTCTTATTATATTTTCGGATTTTATTTTTAAATAATCTAACCAATAATTAGCAGAATTGAGTTTATAATATTCAAAATATTTTTTTAACTCTTTATCAGACTTTGCTTTTCCATTATCTCCATATTTAGCAACATAAGGAGTAAAATCTGGGTATAGGCTTGGTACATTAATTAATCTAGTTCTCATAAAGTTGCCAATTAAAATATCATCAAAAATATTATTTTTTATAGAAAAAATTAATGAATTTCTTGGAGTATTAAATTCAATCCCTTCTTTTCTGTTAGATAATTTGATTATAAAATCTTTACCACCTACTCTAAAATTTATAAATCCAAAATTTTTTTTCAAATGATCAAATTTTGAAAAATATTTTTTTATAATTTCTTGATCCTTAAAGTCCAACTCATCAATCCAATTATCTCCAAAACTTTCAAATTTTTCAGGTTCATCTAAGTTTTTATCTGGGTTTATTTTACAATAATCATTTTTATTTATGTCCCACTTTATAAAAGCGGGTAACAATTCACCATTTAAATTATTAAAATTATTATAATGTTCTTTTAGCGGGGTAATAAATTTATTCATAGATATACTATCTGACCTGGAATATTTATGGAAGCAAGAGAAAGGAACTGCAAAATTACAATTCCATTTTTTCATATAATAAGTATAAGATTCTCCACAAGGTTTTCTTTCTGCTGCCAAAGGTAATACAAACTCATTATGGTGATTGTAAAAGTTGATCATGTCTGCATCTCCCCAGCTGATTAATTTCATGAGGAATCTATTTCTATAATTAGAAATTAATTTCCTAATTTCTTTGGACCATCCAAGAGCAGAGCCATCATTTAAATTAAATATTATATCTTTTTTAGCTATCTCAATAATTAGTGAAGAATCTTGATTCCAGTCAGCAAAAGATTTTACTCTTATATTTTTTGATAAATCTATCCAAATATTACTTTTTATTTTTTGGCATTTGTAGTTTTTTGATAGATCGTTAAAAATTCTATCTCCATAGTGATCAGGAATTAAAAAAATTTTATCCTTTAAAAGTTCCAAAGAATCAGGATCTATGTGGTCTGGATGTCCATGTGAAAGCCATATATATTTTGATTTATAAATATTGTCTAATTGATCTTTAGGAATATTATATGCATGTGTCCAGCTACCAAAATAAGGTTTTCCCTTAATCCATGGATCTGTAGTTAAAACAGGCGATTCATCGAAAGCCGTGATTGTTGCATTTCCAATTGTCTCAAAACCTAACATTTATCTTTTTATAATAAAGTTATTTAAAACTAAAATATCCATATCCGTTCTTATAAAACAATTAATAGCTTCTTGAGGGTTCATTACGATTGGTTCATTTTCATTAAAAGAAGTATTAAGAATAATTGGAACATTAGAAAGTTCATAAAATTTTTTAATTAGCAAATAAAAATCATTATTCATTTTTTTTGTTACTGTTTGCACTCTTCCTGTGCCATCAATGTGGGTAACACCTGGAATAATTTCTCTTTTATCTTTTGAAATTCTTTCCACAGATGACATGTATTCATTAAGTTTAGTGTTCTCAAACCATTCATTTTTATTTTCATATAGAATAGCTGGAGCAAATGGTCTAAAACTTTCACGCCTTTTTATCTTGCTATTGATAATATCCTTAATATTTGGATTGCAAGGATTTGCTAAAATAGACCTGTTTCCAAGAGCTCTTGCTCCAAATTCCATTTTACCATTGAAATGACCTATAATTTTATTATCAAAAATATATTGAGCAATTATGTTATAAAGATCATTTTTATTTTCTATTATTTCACATTTAAAATTATTAATTTCTTGATTATTACTTATAATTTTTTTTATTTCATCATTTGAAAAGCTAGGACCAATAAATGGCGAGCTTAAATTTGAAAGATTGATATTAGTATTTTTTTTTAAAGCATATAAAGCAGCTCCAATCGATCCCCCTCCATCACCAGGGGCATAAGGTATAAAAATATTATCAAATAAATTTGACTCATGCAGTTTTTTATTTGCCAATGAATTTAAAGCACAACCTCCTGCATAAACTAGATTATTAGAATAATTTAAATTTTTGATTTCTTTTACAATTTCAAACAACTTTTTCTCAAATATTTTTTGTGCAGATGAAGCTAGATCTTTTTGAATATCTGAAACTTTATCAAAATTAAGCTCAGTAATATTAAATAAATTTTTTAAGTTATTACTAAATAAATTGCTTTGTTCTGGTTTTCCTTGAAATTTATAAGTGTAATTTTTATCAGTATGATTAAAATATTTAAGATTAAGCTTTATACCTTTTTCTTCCTTAAATAAGTTTTTTAAAATTTTATCATAATATTTTGGTTTTCCATATGAAGATAACCCCATCATTTTATACTCATCTCCATAATTTTTAAAACCAATCAACTGTGTAAAACATTCATAAAATACACCAAGTGAATCAGGAAAAAATTCTTTCTTAATAATTTCAATTTTATCATTTTCACATTTTGCAATCGAAACACTACAAAAATCTCCAAAGCCATCAATAGATAACCCAACAGCTTTTTTAAAATTTGATGGATAAAAAGCCGAGGCAATATGAGATATGTGATGGTCAATATAATGGATATTAATTTTTTTTGATAAATTTTGTGGATAAAAAAATTTATTTATATCTTTTTTTAAGGTAAATTTTTTTTTAAGTCTACCTGCAATTTCAAATTTTTTTTTTCCAAATAAATAATTTTTTATAAAAAATATAATTTTATGATGAAAATTTGAAAAGGGATTTGTATTGATCGCTATATCAGTAATATCCGACAAATTGATATTAGTATATTTAAGACAAGCATCTATAGATGAGCAAGGCAGTCCTGCCCAATGTTTAATTCTATTAATTCTCTCTTCTTCAATAGCAAATAACAGTTTACCATTTTTAATTATACAGGCAGATGAATCAGCATGGTTACAGTTTATTCCTAGAATAATACTCATTAACTTTTATTTATCATAATCAAATACTATAATTGATAAAAAAAACATTAATTAATTTTAATTTAATCACTAGTATTGTAAATTAAATAGCAAATAATGATACTAATAGAATTATATTAGTAAAAATTTAAATAGTTGAAATAAAAATATATTCCAAAATAAATATGAATATAGCAATAGACTTAGTTGGTACAAATCTTGGAAGTGGTACAAAAACATATAATACCAATTTTTTAAATCAATTAATGAAATCTAAACAGCAAGATCAAATTTATGTATTTATTTGTAATGATTATCTAAAAAATATTACTACAAAAAGCATACCAAAGAATATTTTGTTAAAAAAAAAATCAAATTTTTTAAAAATTAATTTTTTAAAAATCATTTGGATGCAACTCATTTTTCCATTTGAATTATCTCTATTGAATGTAGAAAAGCTATTTTCACCTATGAATTATTGCCCAGTATTCTGTCGTATTTTAAAAATTAAAATAATTCTAGGAATTCATTCAAATTTACCATGGGTTTATTTTAACAAAATGCCAGGATCTAAAATTAAAAATTTATTAATAAAAAAACTTATGGAAATATCCATCAAGTATTGCGATCAAATAATTGTTAATTCCAATTTTGCAAAATATGAAATTATAAAATGTTTAAATTTAAAAGATAAAAAAATTCAAGTAGTTTATTTGGGAGCTGATAGCGAAGATGAATTTGATAATATTGATAGCGCAGATATAAAAAATTTTAATTATGAATCTCAATATATTTTATGTGTATCATCATTCGTGAGATATCATAATTTTATAACTATTTTAGAATCATTTAAAAAAATTTTATATAAAGATAAAAAAAATATAAAACTAGTTTTAATTTCACAAGTACTCGATAAAGAATATTTTTTAGAAATTAAAGAATATATTTCAAAAAATTTTAAAAACAAAGAAATAATCATTTTTCAAAATTTAGATAAGGAAAATTTAAAAAAATTTTATACCAATGCTCTCTTTTATATATTTAGTTCTTATTGCGAAGTTTTTGGATTAACAACTCTTGAAGCGATGTCAAATAATTGTCCGGTTTTAGTTTCTAGAAGTTCAGCACTTGTAGAAATTAATAATGATAGTGCTATATATTTTAATCCTGATGATCAAAATGAGATTAGAGAAAAAATGATAGATTTAATTAATAATAATGATTTAAGACAGTCACTTATCAATAAAGGCTCCAATCATGTAAAAAGATTTAAATGGGCCAAAACATTTAAAGATTCAATGGCTATAATTTTGAATTAATTTAAAAAATATTACTTATTATTAATGAAAATAATCTAAAAAATTTCTTTTATTATAACTAAAATATTTTTTAGTTTTTTTAAAATTTATTTTTTTAGTTAGTATTTTATAGGAATAATCTAGATTATCGAATTTAATTGGTTTATATATATTGGTTCTTATTGTGCTTTCTAGTCTATCATCTTTATTATGAAATATATTAAGATGGAACGAAATACAATCAATTGCAAAATAACTTAAGGAATTTTCTTTTGAAATTATTGAGTTTTTTGATTTAGATATAAATTTAAGCGCCATAGTTCTACTTAAATTTTTATAATTAAAAATATTTTTATTTTTTAGATTTTCTGGAAATTTATCACCAATCACAACAATTTTAAACTTATCAGATAATTTTGAAATAATATTTATTAAAAAATCATTTCCTTTGTTTTTATTTTTTTTTAAATACACTATATAATCAAATTTTTTATTTATAGATTTCTTTTTAAATTTGAAGTTATAAAGTATAAAATTATAAAAAAATTTGTTCTTGCTTGTAAAATATTTTTTGAATTGACTGTGAGAAAATAAAACTTTATTTTTTTTTTTTAAAATAAAGATACCTGTATACTTTAATATTTTATATATGATGTTAGTTTTCAAATCTGACCCTGTGATAGGACCAAGTATTGTATCCTTTGGCAAAATAAGAAAAATTAAGAAATTCCATATGGGCAAATAATTTAAATAACAAATTTTTTTTCCACTAAAATGGTATATCCATAATTTATAAATTCCAAAAAAAGGAAGAACATAATTATAAAAAAAATTCTCTTTTTGGGTAAATGTATTTAAATTAATAAACTTGTAGTTTTTATATTTTGTTTTAAGTAAGGCCAGAAAGTTCAAAGCCAAAATACCTTCACCTGAATTACTTTTAACATTATTGGCCCAATAATAAATTTTTAACATAGTTACATTGAATTTATCTGTATTTACTTAATTGCTCACTGAAAAATAAGAATGCAATTATAAAAACAAGAAAATCAACACTAAAAACAGCGATAGATGTCTCTAAAATTGATCTTAAACAAATTATAATTAATATTGAAGCAGCAAAGTGTACTAATATATTGTTATTTAATTTATAAGCGTCAGTAAAATAAAATTTTATTAATAATATTAAAGAATAAATATAAATAAATATTATTGCCAGTCCACCTAAAATACCACCAGATAGTGTGGAATACAAAATCGAATTATGTATTGATTGATCTATTAACAATCGATCAGCCTGTGCCCCATATCCTTTTAAATAATTTTGTTTAATTATTTTATGAGCCATTTTCCAATTATAAAATCTATCTGAACTAAATCTACTTGGGTTTTTTTTATAGCTATCTTGATCTCTTAATAGTATATTGCCAAAAGCATTCTTAACAATGACAGTTGTATTTTTAGGTTTTTCAGGATCTTTTTCTATTTTTCGAGCTTTATCATAAACTATATTATAATTATAAAAAAAATTTAAAAGCAATGGAATAATTAGCGCAAAAAATATTAACCTTTTATCATAAAAAAATTTTTTAAAATAAAATAATATAGTAAAAATAATTAACAAAAAATAAATGAACGATACTGTTCTAGATTGATATACTAAACTAATTGTACCTAGAAATGCAATTAAGAATAAAATTTTATAATTTTTTTTTTTATTTTTTATTAAATAAAAATATAATGCAAAAGAAAATAAAATTAATGCAAGTCTAGCCAAACCAGAAGATCTAGGTGGATAATACAAACCGAAATAGCTTGAATTACCCCCCATAACCCCATAAAAGTGCGGTCTAGGTTTAGCTATCATTTCTATCATGCTTGCAGAAAAGTATAAAACAAAACCTAATGCAATAATTATTATAGTTAATTTGATTATAGTAACTTTTTCCTCACTGCTCGTTAAAATATTTAAAATAAAAAAAGATAGCAACATGTATAAAGGCCAATAAATATTTAAATTATTGTTTTGAGGGTAGGTCAAAGTAAAAAAAATATAAAGTAAAAAAATAATATAAAACAAATATGAGTAGTTAATAAAAAAACTATTAATCTTAATTTTTTTGAATCTAAATAAAATAAATGTAATTGTTAAAATTATAGGTAAAATAAGCCTTACTCTATCTAATAAATTATATTCGAAAAATTCAACTGGATTTAAATTTATACTTAAAAAAAATGATATCCAACTAGATATTAAAAGTAATTTTAAATAAAAGTTTTTTTCAATTTTACTCATTTTATTTTTTTTATTTTTTCCTTAATTTTATCAGCAGTCCAAAATACACTAATAAAGAAAATAATATTGTCAGAATTATATCTTTAGTTATATAAAATAAAATTAAAGGCATTAATGTTAAGATAAAAATTGATTGCCATATATAATTAATTTTTTTTTTTATCAAGTAGTGATGAAAATGAGTTTTATCAGCATAATATATTTTCTTACTATTAATAATTCTTTCTGTAGTAACTCTGATCATATCAATACCTGGAAATAATAAAATAAATAATATTTCTTCTGCGTATAAGTCTTCAATAATATTATAATCATTAATAAGAGATAAGGAAAAAAAAATTGAAAGTATACTTGTTCCTGAATTTCCTAAGAAAACTTTTCCTTTTAAGTTATAAAAGAAAATTAAAATCATACTAAAAAATAAATATAAATATAATAAATTATAATTTTTAATTAAGAGAAATAAAGTCCAAAAAATTATTATTGATGTAGCTGAGCCATTATATCCATCAATAAAATTTAAGGCATTATAAACTGAAAATATACAAAATATGGTAAATAAAAATGAAAAGTTTCCAAAATTTATTTCTCTACTTGTCGATTTAAAAGTTAGTTCTTTTATAACAAATTCACTTTCGAATGGAATTAGTATGATTATTGTAACTACTATTATTAAAGTTCTGATTTTTGGACTTAAAGTTTTTGCATCGTCCCACAATCCAGTAGTAAAAAAAATTATATAAAACAGCAGATAAATAATAAATTTATTTGTAGAAATTAAATTTTCAAAAAAAATTGAAATTAGAGCAATTATAATTGTAGCAAAAATACAGATCCCACCAACTAGGGGAGTGGGACTTTTATGAATTTTTCTTTCATTTGGATTATCAAAAATACCTAATAATTTTGCAAAATTATTTCTATAATTTAAAATTAACAAATTTGTTATAATAATTAAAATTAAAATCAAAGAAGATTTAAAATTAACCAAATCAAAATATTGCATAAATGTATTCCCTGCTTAACTATCGCAAAATTTATTATTTTCTAAATTAAATGCATATACTTTTAAATCTGCAGAGCTAAATGTTTTTTCAGGTTTAATTATAAGCTTACCTTTCATTTTCTTCATATTAATTGATTTTTGTGAAGGTTCCTCAACATAATATACCCCATCAATTTCCATTATTTTTGCTGTTAAATAAATATCTATACCCAGTTCTTTAAATAGGTTGCAGAGATTTTCTTCTTTCTGAATTCTTTTTAATATTTTTTTGCCCCCAACTAATCCTTCTAGTTGTATAAGTTTTTTATCTAAAAGATAAGATACTTTGCCAGCCATATCTCCCATTGCAAATGTTTGATATTGGGATTCAGCATAATGATCTGAGATTTTATTTGCGATATTCAAAATATGATCATTATTAAGATTAAAATTTTTTACAAATAAAAAAAAATATATTGCTACAAAAAAAATTCCAATAGTAGTAGCTGAATGCTTTAAAAGTTTGAATTTAAA
>MDSV01248821.1_pt1 | contig 35883 bp, 33 predicted proteins | sample 810851 | NCBI WGS metagenome assembly MDSV01 (sample SAMN05326640, study PRJNA326480) | marine metagenome | isolation source: seawater | place: Atlantic Ocean: North East | collected 2012 | reverse complement strand
AGTTCTTCCTATAGAGCCGTGGTAGACCACCACGTTGATAGGCTGGATGTGGAAGCGTAGCAATGCGTGTAGCTGACCAGTACTAATAGCTCAATTGGCTTGATTTATGCACTGAAAAAATTTTTAAAATCAATTTAAAGATATAGTATAACTTTATAAAAGAACCCTAATGATAAAAGTCATTGGGGTTTTTTTTAATGAAAATTAATTTTTAACTAAAGTCTATGTTTATTAATTAAATGTCTATTGCCGTTATTTAGTTGGTAAGTTAAATATTCTTTAAATTTATCATTTTTTTTTGAATATTTTTTAATCAATCTAGTAATTATATCAAAAAATTTCTTTTCATTTAAATCTCTAGTAATATCAAAATTATAAACCAAGGGGTTGTTATATCTTGTTAATATATGGCTTAAATAGTAGTGTACTCTTGCTTTATATATTTGATTTTTTGTTAATTTATTTTTAATAACTTTTTCGATATTTTTCAAAAAATTAAAGTATTCTTTTTTACTTTTATAGTCATTTGTAAAACCATTCTCACTATAGAATATACCGCTAGAATTAATTGAATGAATTCCAAAACAAGTATATTCAGTTCCACAAGTACCAGATAGCGATACAACACAATCAGCTATATCCTTAATGATAGATGAATTATATTCTTTAGGAAAAAACCTTATATTTTTATTATTAGATCCTATAATTCTATCAAATTCAATTTTAGCAGTAGTTTTAATTTTTGAAAAACCATAATCACTAGGGTGCTCTTTGATTATCCAATTAACACTATTATCTAGTTTATTTATATAATTAAGAGTTTCTCTTAACCAACAAAGATAGTCCTTAAAGACATGTATTTCTTTACCATTAAGATTTCCATCGAGAAGATTATGTGAAAAAACAAAACATGTTTTTTTGGTAGGGTCTAAATTTAAGTGTTTATAAAATTGATCACATTCTTTCTTATTGTATTGATTTTTTTTTATTTTCTTTTTAATATTTGGATCAGGGTTTTTTATTGTTTGATTAAGAATACTTTTAACTCTATTAAATCCAATGTTTGCATATTTTAATTTATTTTTTTTAAAAAACTTTTGAATAAGTTTTTTTTCTAGTTTTTTATTTACCCTATGGATATCTTTTAAAGATTTATAAATAGAAATACCAAATTCTTTAGGCCCTAAAACTCTAGCAATTACTTTTATTTTTGCTTTTAATGCATTTTGGAAAATTATTATAGAAGGAATATATTGTCTTTCAGCCATTACCAAATAGTAAATTTTATACTTCTTAAAAAAAATTTTAATAAAATCATTTACATATAAAGCTTCAGCTAAAAAAAAAAGAAATTTGTAAGATAAGTGATTAGTAGTAGGACTATTATCGTTTCTAATAAAATGATCATACACAGCCTCACCAATTTGTATTCCATTAGGCTTAAATTTTAAAAACTCATCTACATTATTATATTTATTTAATATTTTATTTGCTTTTAAAATATATGTAACTTTTTCTAAAATATTTTGTTTAGATAGAAAAATATTTTTTTGTGAATTAAAACATTTAAGAATCTCTTTTGTCTGTTCGTCATTGTCATCCATTAACCCAATTATATTTAAGTTTTTAATTTCTGCTAAATGATTAGCAATTAAACATTCGTTATATGTATATCCCTGTTGATGAACAAAACTTGCAATTAGCAAATTTTTTTTATATTTTCTTTTTGATATTATTTTTTTTTTTTCAAGACATTTTTTTAATTCATCATATAATGGTCTGTTAAGATCTTTTTTTATTAGCAAGTTTTTTTTATATCTTAAATATTCATAGATTATATAAGCTATACATAAAATAAGTCTTTTAATATTTATATTCATGATTTAAAAAAGTAATTTTTATTTGTCGTTTTTTAAGTCTTTTTTTAATTGATCGTACTCTTTCATTTTAAGCTTCATAAATTTAATAGTAAGTTTTGTTTTTTGTGTCATTCCCTTAGGTGTAAGTATATATAGATACCTTAATTTGTTTCGGTTTTTTTCAAAATTAGAAATTTTGATTAAACCCTTTTTTTGAAGTTCTTTTAAACAATAGTTGAGTTTACCTAAGCTAAATCCTAATTTTGTAGCTAATTCTCTCTGAGTTAATTTGCTAGAATATTTTATTTGTCGTAAAATATTTAAATAATCACTTTTATCAAGCATACATTAAAATTGTTCAAAAATTGAACAATAACCTAATAATATTTACTTGTAAACATTCAAAAAATTATTTATTTTCTAAAATTAGATGAAAAATAATTTTAATAATTTTAAAAACAAATTTTGCTTTGTAACAGGTTCAAACGGTCATATAGGGAAAGCTGTTTGTAAAAAATTACTAGAATTAGGTGCAACGATCATTCATACAGATATAAAAAAAAATGGAATTAAATCAAAGAATTCTTTTTTTTATAAAACAGATTTAACATCAAAAAAAGAAATAGACATATTAGTAGAAAAAATTAGTAAAAAATTTAAGAAAATTGATGTTTTAATAAATAACGCAGGCTATGTTGCTGAGACAGATAGAGGTAAAAAACAAAAATTAATTTATAATGAGGATTATATAAAGCTAAATTTAAACAATACTATTTATTTAACTCAGTCTCTAATTCCAAATTTGAAAAAATCAAAATATAGCTCAATTATTAATATTTGCTCTATCTATTCTTCTTTAGCATACGATTATAATTTATATAAGGGAACTAAAATGAAAAATCCATTGGCCTATGGTGTTTCTAAAGCAGGTTTGATGCATTATACTAAAATGCTTTCAACATTACTTGCTCCTAAAATTAGAGTTAATGCAATTTCTCCTGGTGGAATATTTAGGGATCAACCAAGAAAATTTATTAAAAGATATCTATTAAAAACTCCTATGAGAAGAATGGGGCATGAAAATGATATAGTAAATGCCGTTATCTTTTTTTCTAGTGGACTTTCAAGTTATATTACAGGACAAAATTTAATTGTTGATGGTGGATATTCTGCATCTTAACAATATTGCATCATAATAATTTTTAAATAAATTTATAAATTTAGTACTTAGCAATTATTTCGTTAACTTTTAAAAATTTATTAAAATTTTCGGCTTTAAATTTTTTATTATAATTTGTAACTTTTATAAAATAATTTATTGAATTTTGAAGAGATTTTTCTGACCAAGAACTAGTAAATTTTTTTACAATCTTTTTTTTTGGTTTTATAAAATTACCCATTTTATTAAAAGTGTTTCTTGGATAAAATATTGATAAGTTTTTTTTATTAGCAACCAGTAATCCATTTGAAAAGAAAAATTTAATTTCTTCTTCAGCTATTGTTGAATAAGACAAAAAAATTTTGGAATAAAAATTTTTTTTAAAACTCATATCTATTATTGCATTATCTATTTTATTTTTTTTTATACATCCGAATTGATTAATCTTAATATTTTTAATTTCTCCAAATAGAAATGTTAAAAAACTCAAAAAATGAATACCTACATTACCTGAAATTTTTTGAAATTTAGAATTTGATTTAAATCTCCAGTTATTATCAAAAGATTTTTTAAATGAAATACCACTAGTAGTATTTATTTGAGCATAAATAGGTGTACCAAAAGTTTTCTTTTTAATAATTTTCTTCAAAAAAGCGTATACATCAGAATGCAATAAATTATGACCAAAATAGATTTTTTCTTTAATTTTTTTTGGTATTTTTTTTAAAAAATTTATTTGTTTTAAATCAGTTGGTCCTGGTTTCTCACAGTAGATATAAATTTTTTTTTTAATAAATTTTCTTAAATATTCAAAATGTGTTTTAGTTGCAGAGCTAATGAATATAGATTTAGAATGACTGAGCTCTTTTAAGTCTGACACATATTCTAGTTTTTTTATATTATTATTTTTATTTAAATATTTTATTTTATTTTTTTTATAGCAAAATGAGTAAATTTTTTTTATAGATTTATTTTTTGATAATATTGAAATAATTTTATAACTATGGTTTTGATATCCTATAACTCCGACGACTAATTTAGGCATTTTACATATGGTTTTATAATATTTCTTTTATAATTAGTATAATTTTTTTTTATCATAAAATAAGATTATATTTCTTAATGATAATAATTTATCATAATAATCATATAATAGTTGAAATATAATTAATGTTCAATGATTGAACAATATGTATAATATTGTAGAATTACTTTAATATTTAAAATAAATTTCAAATTTTGAAATAATATGATTCATAAAGATTTAAAAATACTTTTTGACAGAAAACGTAATATAAAGATCTTAATATTGCTAATTGCAGGAATGTTTGCTACTTTTTTTGAATTAGTAAGTATTGGATCAATACCTGCTTTTGTAATGATTATAGTAGATATTGACAAATTTATACTAACCTTATCTTCATATATATCGTTAGATTTTCTATCAGAAATGAGTAATCGCTCTATAACAATTATTGCTGCTAGTATATTGGCAGCTGTATTTCTGATAAAAAATATTTATCTTTTTTTAATTATTTATTTTCAAGGAGTAATACTTAAGGATTTAAAAATTTCAACTTCTGTAAAACTTTTTAAATATTATGTAAACATGCCCTACATTGACCATTTAAGCATCAATCCTGCTATATTGATTAGAACAATTGACTCAGATATTGGCCTGGCTTTTACCTATATTAGAAACTATATAACTTTGATTAGAGAAAGTTTAATTTTAATTTCCTTATTTGTCTTACTTTTAGTTGCAGATCCCTTAATTTCATCTTTCGCAGTTTTATTTTTAGGAGTCCCAATTCTTATATTCTACATATTGTATAGAGAGAAATTAAAAACTAAAGGTGCTTTTTTGCAGGAATTAATTGGAAAAAAATTTAAAACTATAAATCAAAGCTTAGGTATAATTAAAGAAACAAAATTATTAAAAAGAGAAAATTTTTTTTTTAAATCTTTCTTTGATATAAGTAATAAAGCTGAAAAAATTAATTTTTTTAGTTATCTTATTACTTCTACTCCTCGACTTTTTTTAGAGGTAATAGCTTTATCAGCAGTTGTAATAGTTTGCGCCCTATTAGTTTTTATTGGAAGGTCTGGTGATGAAATTCTTCCTATAGTTTCATTATTTGCAATTTCTACTGTCAGACTTATACCTGGAATGAATACTATTACAGCCTCACTTTCAGCAATAAGATTGAGAAAACCATCATTTGATTTAATTGTTAAAGAAATAGAAAAACTTAACTCTTCTATAAAAACAAATAATTATGAAACTATAGAAATTAAAAAAAAGATAGATTTCAATAATGATATTTTACTAAAAGATTTGTCATTTAATTATGAAACAGAAAATAAGAGTACAATCAATAATATAAATATGAATATAAAAAAAGGTACTAAAGTAGGTATAATTGGGAAATCTGGTTCTGGAAAAAGTACATTAGTTGATATTATTTTAGGTATGTTAGAACCTGAGAGGGGAGAAATTTTAGTTGATGGTATTAATATAAAAAATAATAAACGTTCATGGCAGAATTATATCGGCTATATACCTCAAGATATTTATCTTCTAGATGATTCAATTAAAAACAATATTACATTTGGTATTGATAACAGAAATGTAAATCAAAAATTACTTTATGAGTCCATAAAAATAGCTCAATTAGAAAAATTTATAGAGTCTTCAAAAAATAAAATTGATACAGTTGTTGGAAATAGAGGAATAAGAATATCCGGAGGAGAAAAACAAAGAATAGGTATAGCTAGAGCTTTATATAATAATCCTGAAATATTAATTTTTGATGAAGCAACTAGTGCACTTGATGTTGATAATGAGAATAAAATTTTGGATGAAGTTTATGATAGAATAGGCAATAAAACTCTAATAGTAATTTCCCATAGAAATAATACAGTAAAATACTGTGATTTAATTTATGTTATGGAGCAAGGTAGAATTATAGATCAGGGACCATATGCGAAAATTATAGAAAAACATCAATATCTAAAAGAAAATAAATTAACCTAATAATGAAAGATATAATATTAGCATTAAGCAGGATTTTAGTTCAGATCTTTTCTAAGTTTAGATTGAGAAATAATTTAGTTAATTTTATAAAGTTTCAACTAGGAACTAGTAATTTAATTTCAAATTCAAAAAATTACGATAAATTTACTGATATTAATCAAGCAGAGAATAAAATTTATTCTCAAAATGGAGAAGATGGAATAATAGATTTTTTAATACAAAAGCTAAAAATTAATAAACCAAATTTCATTGAAATAGGTATTGGAGAATATGTTGAGGCTAACACTAGATTTTTATATGACAGGTTCTACCCAAAAGGACTAGTTATAGATCAAATTGAAAATTTAAAAAAAAAAGTTTTTTCAAATATAAAATCTTGGAAAGGTGATCTTAGAGTAATAGAAAGTGAGGTTTCTTCAAAAAATATAAATAAAGTATTGAATGAAAATTGTGATTTTGAAATTGATATCTTCAGTTTAGATATAGATGGTATTGATTATTGGATAATAGACCAGCTAGAAAACAATATCTCAAAAATTTTTGTAGCAGAGTATAATCCTGTTTTTGGTGATAATTTAGAAGTTACTATTCCTAATATAGAAAATTTTAATAGAAGTGATTATCATTTTTCAAATTTATGTTATGGAGTTTCTTTAAAATTATTGATTAAAATTATGAAAAAAAAAGGATTTTATTTTATTGGCACAAATTTACTCAAAAATAATGCATTTTTTGTCTCAGAAAATTTTCCAAAAGAAAAATACTTTCCAAATATAAAAATAAAAAAATTAAATTATTATACCGACTCAAATGTAAGGGAAAGTAGAGATGAAAGGGGTAACCTTAATTATCTTTCAGGAAAAAATAAAATAAAACAAATAAGAAATTGCACTGTAATTGATTTTTCAAATAATGAATCTAAAGAAAAAAAAATTATAGAATTAATTGATAATTAAATAAGATTTTTAATTTTTCTATTAACAATTTTATAACCAGTTTCAATAACACTTGAAAAAACAAATGTCGATATCAAGCTATAAGCAAAAAATGGTAAAGCTAAAATATAGCAAGTTAATAGACCATTTATAGTGTATCCATAACTTCCGATTGACCATACACCGAAATTAGTAATTACGAAAAATATGCACGCACCAAGTAATGCACCAATAATTCTAGATAATATATTTTTAATAAAATATTTAGATAACAATCCGATAAGTAATACGGAGCCCCATGTAAACAAAGTTACTGCATGAAAACCTAAAAATAAATCTGTAATTGCAAAACTTATAATTAAAGCGGGAATATATCTGTTCCCTAAAAGAGCAGGGATATAAAAACTTAAAGCAATTAAACTTGTGAAATTTGGCGGATGTGGAATAAATCGGCTTGTTGCCAAAGCCACAAAAATTCCTAACGATATTTTTACATAATTCATTAAAATCAATGTATAAAATAATTGTAGTTATATCAAAGAAAAAATCTATAAATAATGTATATAAATAATAAACATAATTTGTATGAGCATTATCTAAATCATATAAAAATATTTTATAAGATATGAAAAAAATTTTAGTAACGGGAGGTAGTGGACTTTTAGGAACATATTTAAAAAAATTATTGTATAATGCTAAATATATTTCCTCAAAAGATTATGATTTAACCTCAGAAAAAGATATTATAAGATTATTTAAATCACATAAATTTAATACTGTAATACATTTAGCAGCTCGGGTAGGAGGAGTTCATCATAATATTCTTGAACCTGTTAAGTATTTTGAAGAAAATATATTGATGAATACACTATTAATAAAATATAGTTATAAAAATAATGTGAAAAATTTTTTAGGTGTACTTAGTTCGTGCATTTATCCTAATAAAGTAAAAAAATATCCAATTAAAGAAAAATTATTATTTTCAGGTGAACCTCATAAAGATTTATTTTCTTATTCATACTCTAAAAGAAGTATGGCAGTGCAAATAGAATCATATAATAAAAGATTTAAAACTAAATATAATTATATAATTCCTTGTAATTTATATGGGGAATTTGATAAATTCGATGCAATACAAGGTCATTTTGTTGGAGCATTAATCGACAAAATAATTAAAGCAAAGAAAAAAAATGAAAAACATATAAAGTTGTTTGGTGATGGGAGACCAAAACGTCAATTTATGCATGCAAAAGATTTAGCAAAGATTATTTATTTAATGGTAAAAAATAATATCAACGAATCTTTTAATGTGGCTACACAGGAAAACTACAGTGTAAAAAAAATTGCTAAAATTGCTTTAGAAGTTTGTGATTTTAAAAAAGCAAAAATACATTTTATAAAATCTATGCCCAATGGACAAATGAGGAAAGATATCAATATAGAGAAATTAAATAAAATTTTTCCAAATTTTAATCCAATTCTTTTAAAAGATGGAATTAGAGAAATCTATCTAAAAAAAATGAAAGAGGTATAGTTTTGTCTAAAACAATATTATTTGGAGGAAGTGGTTTTTTTGGTCCTGTTATATTAGCTAAAGATGAAAGTATAATTTCAGTAGGAAGAACAAAACCACCAGATGATTTAGTAAATCAACATATAAATTTAAATAGTTTAGATAATTTAAGTACTTTAGATAAAATAGATTTTGATAAAGTTATTTTTTTGATTGGTAGTTCAAATCATCATGAGATTAATTTAAAATCTACAATGGGTATAGATTTTAATGTTTACCCTATGGTAAAAATATTATCTTACTTAAAAAAAAGAAATATCAAAAAATTTATTTGTTTCACAACAATTTTGCTTTACGATCAAAAAAAAATGACTCTACCTGTAAACGAAAATCAATTAATAAATCCCTATATAAATGATTATGTTTTTAGTAAATATTTATCAGAAGAAATTGTTAAATTGTATGAAAAATATATTCCGTCAATAATTGTAAGGTTGAGTAATATTTATGGGTATACTAAATTAAAAAGACCAGATTTAGTCCCAACAATTATGCAGGATATTTTTTTAAAGGAAAAAGTCACTATATGGAGTGATGTTCCAAAAAGAGATTTTATATTTACTGAAGACGCAGCAGATGCAGTCTTACAATTATTGAAAACTAAATATACTGGAGTTTTAAATTTAGGGACAGGAGAGATGAATTCAATAAAAAATATTACAAAAATAATTGAAAATTTATCTGGAAAAAAAATTATATCTGAAAATAAGGAAGTTTCAGGCCCACTAGAATTTATCACAGATATAACAAAGATAAAAAAAATTACAGGATGGAGTCCAAAATATACTCTTGAAGAAGGACTATCGAAAACTTATAAAATTATGAAAAATTATTGATAATTTCTATAATAATAAAATGGATCTAAAATAGTCTCAGGTCTTTTTACACTAATTTTTTTAAATAAATTTTCATATATTTTTCCCCTAGATAAGAAAATTACTACATCAAATAAATTTATATTTTTTGTTTTATTGATAGATTTAAGTTTTTTATCAGTGATAAATGTATCAAAAAAGAAAGTTTCTTTATTAATTTTTTTAATCTTTTCATAAATTTTAAGATTAATAGAGTTTCTTGTATCGGCAACCCCATATTTGTAAGATAAGCCAACTACTAAGACTTTATAATTATTTTTTTTTAAACTTTTTTTCTTAATAAATCTTTTAAAAGAATCAAAAACATAATTTTTCATATTATCGTTTGTTTTGCGTCCTGCTAATGTTGTTAAAGTTTTTATTTTATTTTTTTTTGCTATATAAGACAAATAAAAGGGATCCACTGGAAGACAGTGTCCACCAACTAGACCAGGTTTAAAATTAATAAAATTCCATTTAGTATTTGCTAATTTAATTACTTCAGAAAAATTTATTTTAAGTTTTTCACAAATTATTAAAATTTCATTAAAAATTGCAATATTAATATCTCTTTGAGTATTCTCTATAGCCTTAGCAGTTTCGGCTTCTTGAATATATTTAGTTATGATGAGTTTTCTACATAAATTTTTATAAACATTTTTAATAATATTAATAATTTTTTTATTCTTAGTATTTATTGAAAATATTTTATTAATTTTATTTAAACTATTTTTTTTATCACCAGGATTGATTCTTTCAGGGCTATAACACAAATAAAAATCTTTGTTGCCAGCTAATTTAGTTTTTTTTTCTAAATATTTTTCAAAATGAGATGTAACACCTGGATAGACTGTTGACTCTAAAACTACTAAATCATTTTTTTTTAATACTTTAAAAATAGTTTCAAAGCTTTTATTTAGAGCGCTTAAATCTGGAATTTTTTTTGATGTAATTGGTGTTGGAACACAAATTATATAAAAGTTACATGTCTTAATGTCGGAAATTTTTGAGGTGAAACTTAATTTTTTATTTTTAAATTCATTTTTATTAAATTCATTATTTGTATCTTTATGTTTAATAAGATTTTTAATTCTATTTAGGTTTGTATCAAATCCAATAGTTTCAAATCTTTTAGAAATTTCCAGAGAGATAGGAAGACCGACATATCCAAGACCAATAACGCAGATTTTAATCATTTTAATAATATATACTTTTTCCAAAATAAATTGATATACATATTTACATGAAAATTTTAATAATTAGAGTAGAAGGTTTTATAAGCCTAAATTTTTCAAATTTCTTGTTAGAGAAAAGTAATTATTAAATTGTAGATAGAGTTAAAATTAAATAAAGATCAATTTTGTGAGTAAAACTTTAATTATAGTTCCTGTTTATAATGAAGAGGGAAACATTAAGCCCTTAATTAAGAATATATTCAAATATTTAAAAAAAAATAAATCAATTTTATTCATAGATGATAATTCAAAAGATAGAACTAGGATTGAAATTCAAGAGTGTCAAAAAAAATATAAAAATATTTTTTTGAAAGTAAGAAGGTATAAACTCGGAATTGGCTCTGCCCATAAATTTGCTTTAAAATGGGCATATAAAAAAAAATATGAAATAATTATCACAATGGATTGTGACGGAACTCATCATCCAAAATATATTAGTCAAATGATAAACATTTTGATAAAAAAGAAGTTTGATATTGTCAGCACAAACCGTTTTTTAAAAAAAAATTCTCTAAGTGGGTGGAGTAAATGGAGAAAAGTTTTAACAACATTAAGATTCAAAGTTATAAATAAATTACTTAACATTCAATTTGATAGTTCAGGGGCATTCAGATGTTATGATGCAAAAAAAGTTAAGATTGAAGATTTATTAGAAGCAAAAAATAATAGCTACTCTTTTTTTTGGGAGAGTACTTTTTTATTAAATAAAAAAAATTATAAAATTTTTGAAATACCTATAAAACTACCTGCAAGATTGACGGGCTCCTCAAAAATGGAATTAAGGGATATATTTTTAGCATTAATATATTTATTAATTTTTTATTTACGCAAACTTTGAAATAATTCCATGGCAGCTATAAAAGAATTTTTTTTCATATTCCATTTCAAGATATTTTTAGCATAATTATTATTTCCAACTGGGTTTTTATTTTTTTTATTATATGTTTTGGTAAATTTTATATTAATTTTCTTAAAATTAAGTAAATATTTAATTATATCATTTATAAAAGTTCTTTTATTAGAAGATAATATTATTTTATCAGGGTTATATTTTGAATTAGATAATTTATAAATTCCATGACAGATATCTTTTGCGTGAGAAAAATCTCCAGAAATATTCTCGTTAAATATATTTTTTAAAGTTAAGAAGTTTTTATTTTTAATTAAATTAACTATTCTAGGAATCAAAAACTTTTTATTCCTATGAATAGAATCATGATTAAAAAGTATTGCCATAGAGGCTTTTATTGAATTTTTTTTTTTAATTTTTTGCATATATCTAAATGATTTTATCCTAAACTTTGCATAAGGATTTTGTGGTTTAAAATTTGTATTTAAGTTTACTTTAAGATTATTTTTACTATACATTTGTGAAGATCCAATTAGTATAATTTTTGTTTTTTTTTTATATGTTGAAAAAAAATTTAAAATATTTTTAATTACTAAATAATTTTTGTTAAATAAATATTTTTTTGTTTCAAAGAAATTTGGATTATCTGTACCGAGATGTATAAAAATATCTGGTTCAATTTTATTTAATATTTTTGATAGTGAGGTAAAATTATTTAAAGTTGTTTTATAATATTTAACACCTTTAATTTTTTTTTTGGTATTTTTGACAATACCAGTTACATTAAATTTATTTTTAATATATATTTCTGACAATATTCGACCATCTTGACCTAGTGCACCAGTAATTATTACTTTTTTATTGTATCTTTTCATTAGATTATAAAAACTTATAATGTTAATTGTATCACGTTTAATCTTTAAAAATTATTTTATTAATATAAAATTGTTAATAATAAAATAATAACAAAAAAATATAATAAGACTTGTAAATAATATTATATGGTAAATAAAAAAAAAAATTAAAATTTTTATTACTGGTCATAAAGGAATGGTTGGAAGTTCTCTTCTTAGATATTTTAAAAGAAAGAAGTTCGGCAAACTACTATATGTTACGAGATCTATGTTAAATTTAGAAAATCCAATTAAAGTAGATAATTACATAAAAAAACATAAACCCGATGTTATTGTAAATTGTGCAGGAAAAGTGGGAGGAATTTTAGCAAATTCTACGTATCCTACAGAATTCTTAAATGAAAATATATTAATTCAAACTAATTTAATAAAATCCGCTTATAAAAATAATATTTCCCATTTTATTAATCTTGGAAGTTCTTGTATTTACCCTAAGCATTCAAAACAACCGATCAAAGAAAATTATTTACTTTCTGGTAGTTTAGAAAAAACAAATGAAGCTTATGCTCTTGCAAAAATAGTAGGATTAAAACTATGTGAATATTACAATAAACAATTTAAAAAAACCTATTTAACTTTGATGCCTTGTAATCTTTATGGACCAAATGATAATTTTAACTTAAAGAATAGTCATTTTATACCAGCTTTAATTAGTAAAATCGTTAAAGCAAAAAAAAGTAAAAATAAATTTGTAGAAATCTGGGGGTCAGGTAAACCTAAAAGAGAGATTATGCATGTAGATGATTTATCTTCTGCAATTTTTTTTATCATAAATAAAAAACTTTTAAATGATAAAAGATTGCTGAGTTATCTTAAAAAAACCTCTTTAATAAACATTGGCTCAGGAAATGAATATTCAATTAAACAATTTGCATCAAAAATTATTAAAATTGTAAATGTAAAATCAAAATTAAGATTTAATAAAAAATTTCCAGATGGAACATTAAGAAAAATATTAGACACAAAATTTATTAACAAATTAGGATGGAAATCAAATATTACAATTAATAAAGGATTAAAACATACAATTGATTGGTATATTAAAGAATATAATTGAATTTAAGACAAGATTTCATAATAAGTAAATCATATTAATGATATTATTTATTTTTTTAGATAAATTTTAATTAAATTTTTTTAAAATTTTTACTGTAATATTTAAAACAACTATATAAAACAAATATATAAATAATTAATGAAAACGTTGGTTATATTTTTTCCATCAATTGAGTCTGCGGGAGTAGAAAAAAATTTTTATTATTTAATAAGTAATTTATCACCAAATTTTGAAAAGATTATATTAATTACATCTAGTCAAATAAAAAAAAGATTATTTCCCAAAAAAATAGAATTTTTGAATAAAAACTCATCATATTGGTGGAATAAAAATAGATTTATTAAATCACTTATCTGTTTTTTTCTAGCTTTAAAATTATTTAGAACAAAAAATATATTGATGTTGTCATTTCAGTCAAATATTATTGCAATTATTCTATCTGTAATTTTAAAGTGTAAAATTATTATTAGACTAAACACTTCTCCAGAAAAATATATAGATACAATAATAAAAAAAAATTTTTTTTATTTTTTTTACAAATTGAGTGATGAGATAATTGTTAACAGTTTTGAATTTAAAAAAAGATTAAAAAAAATCTTGAAATTAAGCAGTACTGTTATTTATAACCCCATTGGACTTCCAAAAAAAATTATAAAAAAAAAAATTAATTTTTTTAATAAATTTAAAGATTTAAAAATAATTAGTATAGGAAGATTAACTGATCAAAAAGATCATTTTACATTAATCAAAGCAATGTATTTAATAAAAAAAGATAATATCAAATTTAAACTTTGTTTAATTGGACAAGGGAGTAATTATAATAAAATACAAAATTTAATTATAAAATATAAATTAAGAAATTTAGTAAAATTAGTTGGATTTAAAAAAAAAGCGTATGAATATATTAATTCAGCAGATTTATTTGTTTTAACCTCTAAATATGAAGGTTTACCCAACGTACTATTAGAGGCTCAATATTTAGGCATTCCAATTATCTCATCAGATTGCCCCACAGGTCCCAAAGAAATTTTAATAAACGGAAAAGCGGGAACATTATATAAGACTGGAAATTATCATGATTTAAGTAATAAAATAAAATTTTTTATAAAAGATAAATTTCATTTTATCAATCAAGTCAAATTTGCTAAAAAAAAAATTAATAGATTTGAAAATAATATTTTTTTGCAAAAATATAATAAAATTTTAATAAAAAATTTTAATAAAAAATAAATTGAATAAAGAATTAAAAATATCAATCATAACTGTTACAAAAAATTCTGAAAAATATTTAGAAGAAAATATTTTAAGTGTTATTAATCAATCACATAAAAACTATGAACATATAATTATTGATGGAAACTCAACAGATCAAACAAAAAATATAATAAATAAATATAAGAAAAAAATTTCGTATTGGGTAAGTGAACCAGATAACGGATTATATTTTGCTATGAATAAAGGTCTTGAAAAAGCTACAGGAGATATAATAGGAATTTTAAACTCCGATGATATTTTTTACCCAGATGCTTTGAAAATAGTTAATCAATATTTTATCAATAACTCAAAATTAGATTTTTTATTTGGTAGTGTTTATAAGCATAAGTTAATGCATGGATATAATCCAAAAAAAATCAAATGGACTTTTGGCTTTTATACCACTCACTCTGTTGGATTTTTTATTAAAAAAGAAGCACAAAAAAAAGTAGGGTATTATGATACACAGTATAAATGGTCAGCTGATTATGATCTATTTTATAAGATGATTGTGAAATTTAAATTTCAAGGTATCTCAACAAAAACAGATGAAATACTGGGAAAATTTAGGGTAGGTGGTTTATCTTCTAGAATTAAATATTTAGATTTTCTTCTAGAAAATAATAGAATCAGGTTAAACAATGGTCAAAATTTTATTTTAGTATATCTAATATTTACTTTAAGAATTCTTAGAAATATAAAAAATTTTTTTAAATGAAAAAATTAATAAATAAAAAAATTTTAGTAAGTATTATTATTCCATATCATAAGAAAAAACTTTTTTTTTCTTCGACCATAAAATCTATAAAAAATCAAATATCAAAAAATTATGAAGTTATTGTTATATATGATGATAAAAATCTTGATGAATTACCTTTTGTCAAGAATCAATTAAAAAAGATTAAAAATAAAAAATTAATAATAAATAAAAAAGTTATAGGTCCTGGTTTATCTAGAAATAAAGGAATTAAACTAGCACAAGGAAAATATATTTCTTTTTGTGATTCTGATGATACATGGAAAAAAAATAAACTTTCTTATCAGATAGACTTTATGATTAAGAATAATCTAAAATTTAGTCATTCAAATTATCATATTATTGACTTCAAAGGAAAACGAATTGGAAATTTTATGACTCAAAAAAAAATTAACTATGAAAATTTGTTAAAATCCTGTGATATTGGGTTGTCTACTGTTATGATAGAAAAAATTCTTTTAGATAAATACAAATTTTGTAGTCTTAGAACAAAAGAGGATTATTATTTATGGTTAAAGCTTGTTAGGAAATTAAAAAATTTAAATGGTATAAATAAATACCTGGTTAATTGGAGATCATTAGAAAATTCACTTTCTTCTTCAAAAAAACAAAGAATTAAAGATGCATATAAATTATATAATTATTACGAGAATTATAGTGGCTTATTATCTGTTTATTATGTATTAAGACTGACTTTTTACTCTTTATTAAAAAAAACAAAAATATATTTTTGATTATCAATGAAGGACGTTACTTTAGTAATACCAGCAAAATTTGAAGCAGACTCTTTACCTTATGTACTTAAAGAATTAAAAAAATATCCTATAAAAAAAATTGTAGTAATGCCCAAAAGTGATATTTTAACTTTTAAAGCTATTCAAAAATATAATTGTAAAATAATATTTCAAAAAAATAATGGTTATGGAAGTGCATTAATTCAAGGAATACTTTCAGTCAAATCAAAATATTTTTGTATATTTAATGCAGATGGGGCATTTAACCCAAAATATCTTAAAAGCATGAGAAAAATGTTAAATAAAAAAAATCATTTTATCTTTAATACAAGGTATGAAAAAAAAGCAGGTAGTGATGATGATACAGTTCTAACCTATTTAGGTAATCAAATTTTTACATTTATATGCAATTTATTATTTAGACTAAATATTTCTGACGTATTATTCACCTACGTAATGGGTTCAACTAAAGCATTTAAGTCCTTAAAATTAAAATGTAAAGATTTTGCATTCTGTGTTGAATTGCCAATCAAAGCAAGCTTTAAGAAATATAGAATGGCTAGTTTGCCATCTTATGAAAGATCAAGAATAGGGGGAGAAAAAAAGGTTAATGAATTTAAGGATGGTTTTTTAATTTTAATGACTATAATAAGGTTATTTATTTTAAGAAAATGAAAAAAAAAATTGCGCTGATTACTGGAATTACCGGACAAGATGGATATTATCTAACTAAACTTTTATTAAAAAAAGGTTATGAAGTTCATGGAATTAAAAGAAGAACTTCATTAATTAATACTCAAAGAATAGATGAGTTTTTTAATGATAGAACTCTTCATGATAAAAGGTTTACACTTTATCATGGGGATATGACTGATAGTTCAAGTTTAATAAGTATTTTAAATAAAATTAGGCCTGATGAAATTTATAACTTAGCAGCACAAAGTCATGTTCAAGTTTCATTTGAAATTCCTGAGTATACCGCTAATTCAGATGCTATTGGAGTTTTAAGACTGTTAGAGGCAGTCCGTTCTGCAAATTTAATAAAGAAAACAAAAATTTATCAAGCATCTACATCAGAGTTATATGGAAAGGTTCAAGAAGTTCCTCAAAATGAAAAAACTCCTTTTTATCCAAGAAGTCCTTATGCCGTTGCAAAACAATACGCTTATTGGATTATTATAAATTATAGAGAAGCTTATAATTTTTATGCATGCAATGGAATATTGTTTAATCACGAATCTCCTTTAAGAGGAGAAACTTTTGTTACTAGAAAAATAACTTTAGCTTTATCAAGAATTAAATTAGGCACCCAAAGAGAATTAGTTTTAGGAAACTTAAATGCTAAACGAGACTGGGGTCATGCTCAAGATTATGTAGATGCGATGTGGAGAATGCTACAATTAAAGAAACCTGATGATTTTGTAATAGCTACTGGAAAGCAATATACAGTTAGGCATTTTATAAATATTTCAGCTAAACATTTGGGAATTGAAATTAAATGGATTGGCAAGGGTGTTAACGAAAAAGGAATTAATAAGCATACTGGAAAAGTTATAGTGAGGGTAAGTAAAAAATACTTTAGACCAACAGAAGTTGAAACTTTGTTAGGTGACGCCAGAAAAGCAAAAAAAATTCTTAAATGGAAACCTAAAATTTCTTTGGTCCAAATGATTAGAGAAATGGTTGAAAGTGATTTAGAGTTAGCTAGAAAAGAAATTCTTTAGTTGGCAGATGAATTTTTATTACATTTTTATAATTTTAGTTATAATTACTTTTTTTTTAAACTCATTTTTAATTAAAAAAAATTTACTACTAGATTCAAAAAAAATTTCTAAACATAAAAGCTTTATTCAGAATCGAAATAAAGTTTCTTATGTAGGTGGTTTTATAATTCTAATTGCATACCTTTTTTTTTCGATAGAACAAAATTATGTTTTTTTAATATTTTCTATTTTAATTTTTATTCTAGGAATTTTTTCTGACTTAGGTTTACTTAAGTCACCATTAAAAAGATTTTTTTTACAATCAATAACAATCTTAAGTTTTTTAATATTATATGACACTGGGATAAGTTCTATAAGAATTGATTTTTTAGATTATTTTCTTCAATACAAAATAATAAACTTATTTTTTACAACCTTTTGTATTTTAATTGTTATAAATGGCTCTAATTTTATGGATGGCGTCAATACATTAACAGCAGGGTATTTCATATTAATTTTGTTGTCATTATTTTTTATTTTTTTTAATAATACAATTATCTTATTAAATTATAATTTACTTATGATTTTAATTATTTCTCTATCTGTTGTATTTATTTTTAATATTTTTGGTAAAATTTATTTGGGAGATAATGGAGCATATCTTGTAGCATTCATTATTTCAATAATCTTAGTTGATGCTTCAAAAAACAATATATTAATTTCACCCTATTATGTAGTTAATTTATTATGGTATCCTGCTTTTGAAAATCTTTTTTCAATTATTAGAAAAGCGATACAAAAAAAATCTCCTATGGATCCAGATAATGAACATTTTCATCATTTGTTATTTTCATACTTTAAATCAAAAAATAATATAAATAAAAAAATTGCGAATTCGATAACAGCTTGTACAATAAATTTATTTAATGTAGTTATTTTTGTTACTGCAACTCTCTATTATTCAAAAACCAATATTCAAATTGTAATTATTTTAACTTCTTTATTCTTTTATAATTTTTGTTATTTTATTTTGAAAAAAAAAATAATAAAAAAAAGTCTTTTAAAAAATAGAAAATAATAAATTTATATGAAACAAAAAATTTCTAAAATAAATCTTTTAATAAAAAAAAAGTATAAGTATGAACTACTTGAAAATGGTTTTAGTAATAAGGATATTTCTATAGGTAAAAAAGTTTTGTCGTCAAAGCGAATTACTATGGCCCAACATACGAGAAATTTTGAAAATCAATTTGCTAGAAAATTAAATGTAAAACATGCTCTTATGGTTAATTCAGGTTCATCCGCAAATTTACTTGCAGTTTTTGCAGCGGGGAATCCATTAAAAAGAAATCATTTGAAGAAGGGTGATGAAGTACTAGTGCCAGTTTTATGCTGGTCTACATCGATATGGCCTTTAGTTCAATTTGGACTTAAGCCAATTTTTGTAGATATTGATATAGACACATTAAATATAGATATATCTCAAATAGAAAAAAAAATTACAAAAAAAACTAAAGCTATCATGCTAATAAATGTTTTGGGAATTAGTAGTGATTTATTTAAAATAAAAAAAATTGCAAAAAAAAATAAACTAATATTATTTGAAGATAATTGTGAGTCCCTAGGAACAAAATTAAAAAATAAATATTTAGGATCATTTGGAAACTATGCATCATTTTCTTTTTATTATTCTCATCAAATAACTTCTGGAGAAGGTGGTATGATTACTTGTGATAACGATAAAGATTATGAAATATTATTTTCATTAAGATCTCATGGCTGGTTTGGTGGAACTAGATTTTATTCTCGTAAATTTAAAAGTTATAACAAATATGCAAAAAAATTTCCAAAACTAGATCCAAGATATATTTTTTCTAATTCTGGATTTAACTTGAGGCCTACTGACATACAGGCTGCTATAGCTCATAATCAGTTTTTAAGACTTGATAAGTTAAAAAAAATGAGAAATATTAATAGAAATTTGATAATTAATAAAATTAAGAAATCAAAATTTTGGGATAACCAATTTAAATTTATAAGTCCTAGTAAAGATTTTGATCCAAGCTGGATGGGATTGCCAATTTTAATCAATGAGAAATTTAAGTTAAAAAAAAATACTTTTATTAATTATCTTGATCAAACTGGTATTGAGACAAGACCAATAATAAGTGGCTCATTTGTTAATCAACCAGCTGTGAAATTATATAAATTAAATACAAAGAATGAAAAGTTTAAAGTTGCTCAAAAAGTTCAAGACCTAGGTTTTTTAATCGGATTGCATACAAGTAAAATTTCAAAAAAAAAATTGCAATTAATTCATGATGCTTTTTATGAAATTGATAAAATTTAGCATTATAGTTAAAGGGAGCTTAGCTCAATAGTAGAGTACTCGATTGACATTCGAGGGGTAGATGGAGCGTAACCATCAGTTCCCACCAACTTAAGATTATAATTAATAGTAGGTATACATTTAATTTAGTTTGTTATATTGACTTTAAAAATGACCAAGAAAATATTTAAAAAAACAATGGAATTTAAGTCAGCTACTATTGGTATTTTGTCATTTTTTGAGAAAATAATTAGAGGCCACCCTTTGGTATATATATTTATAAGGTCTATAGTTAGGTTTACTAATATATTTGAAAAAGATTTTGATGGTTTAAAATTGTTAAGATTTAAAGAAAAGATTAACATTATTGATGTTGGGGCAAGTGATGGAGTAGCTGCAAAATATTTTAATAATAATTTAGATTCTGGCACAATATTTTGTTTCGAACCAAATCCATCCTATTACAAACTTTTAAGAAAGATTAATATTAAAAATGTAGTTGTCAAACCATATGCAATAGGAAAGAATAATACTTTTAGATATGCTTATCATCCTAGGTATAAATTTTTTAGTAAAAATTATGATATAATTTCTTACTCCTGTTATGGAAAAAAACATGCGGAAAATTATATAGCAGATTTTAGGTTTAAAAATAATTTATCAATGGTAAGAGAAAAAATACAAATGAAAAAAGTGGGCAAAATTTCGAAAATAATTGGTTTAATAAAAGTTGATACCAATGGTAATGAATTATTTGTAATTAAAGCTTTAGAAAAAATTATAAAGAAAGACAAACCTGCATTAATAGTAGAAATTAATAATGACATTCCAAGTATAGATAAAATTTTAAAAAAATACTTATACAAAGGTTATTATTATTCAACAAAAACAAGAAATTTTACTAATCTAGAAAAAAAAACAACAGTAAATAAATATTATTTACAAGAAAAGCATTTGTAAAAAAAATTTTATATTTAAAAACTAAATGGAAAATAAAAACTATATAAATTTATTTATTATTTTTTTTAGTTTAATTATTTTTATCACTAAATGGTATTATTCTTTTTTTTATTTTGATGAAAAAATTGAGTCAAAGATAATTTTTGAAAGTATAAGCGACGGATTTTATAATTTTGCTCCGTTTAAGGCATTTGTGGATTTAAATTTAAATAATTCATTTAATTCATTGATTGATAATTTGGGTACTGTAACGATTCCTATTGGAGCTTATCTAGTACACTTTATATTTTATAAAGTCCTTGGTACTTATAGTTTTATATTTTTGGAATTTTTTTTTATATTAGTTTTTATAATAATTTTTTACAAAATTTCGAGATTATTAAATTTAAATAGAATACAATCACTCGCTGTCGCAATTATATTATTTAATATACCTAATATTTTTCAAGTTTCGAATTTATATACATTAAATTATTTTACAGTAATATACTCTGAGTTTTATACATTAAGATTTCCTCGACCATTAGTTACAAATATATTATTTTTTTTATTTATACTTTTAATTTTAAAAAGTGAAAAAAAAGATTTTTTTATAAAAAAAAATTCGTTTATATTTGGTATTATTGCTAGTTTATTATTTACTTCGTATTTTCACGCTTTTTTCCTTCAACAAATTGTTTTAATAGCATTCGTTATCTTTAAATTTAAATCAAAAACAATTTATATTCTAAAAAAAAAATTTAAATTTATTTTAATTTATTCATTAACTTTTTTTATAATTTCTCTTCCTTTTTTGATCAACATGATTTACGCAGATTATGATTTTCTAGAACGAAATGGTGTTGTTGATTTTGATTTAGAAAAGAAACTAATTTTAGCTGAACATCTTTTTTTAAAATTATTTAAACTGCAGTTTTTGTTTATATTATTCTTAAGTACATTTTTTATATTTTTAATTAATAAAAATAAAAATTTTTTTTATCTCAAAAAACTTAATTTACTATTTATAATTTTTTATTCATCAATTGTTTCACCATTTTTATTTATTCTTATATCACCAAGATTTTTTTCTCATTTTTATCATTTTAATAATTTAGTTTTGATATCTGCATTTATATTATTTTTTTATGCATCTATTTTATTTCTTGATTATTTTATAAAAAATAAAATAATTAATAATTTATCACTTTTATTTATATTAATTTTATTGATTGGTAATATTTATGTATCAAGTAATAACTATAAGTTAATAAATTTAAACAATGAAAGATTTACAGAACGAAATGAATTTAATGAAATAATAAATATAATCGAAAAAAAAAATATTTTAAAATCTAAAGAAATTGGATTATTAACATTTGATAATAGGTTTTTGGTATGGGCAACATTATCTGAAATTAAATATTTGAGCATTATAAATGGTGTAATGGTTTCAAGATCAAATCATATGATTGAAAATGATTTAATCAATACATTCAAGTATTTGAATTTGTCAAAAAATGATTTTAAAAATTTTATAAGAAATAAAAAGTTAAGCCCATGGAGATATAGAAATGATAGTGTAAAAGATTTATTTTGGATGCGTTATCAAGCAAATGCGATGGTGACTCATAACAATTCAAAAAATTTTGATAAAGAAGTTTTGGATTTCATAAATAAAAGCTCACCCTTGTTGTCTCAACAATTAATAATGCCTAATGAGGAATTTGAGAGATTAATGTTAAAATATGATTTAGATAATTTTTCATCATTTGTTGTACCAGATATTATCGTTATTGATAAAAGAGATGAAATTCTTAAAAAATCAATAATAGATAATAAAAATTTTTGCAGAGCTTTTTATGGAAAAATATATACTTTTTATTATAATAATAAATTTAATATAAACTGTTCTAATAATTAAAATTTTAATTTATTAATTAGAGATAAATTTTTTTTATTTTAATTCTGAATAATCAAAAATAGTGAACTTTTTATTTGAAGAAATATGATGTGTACCAGTTAAATTTTTTTTAAATAAAGGACTAACTTTATGAAATGGTTCCTCATTATAATTTTCAAGATCTAAATTTATAATTTTATTGATTTGAAATTTGTTACCATAATCCATAAAATTTGGTGATTGAGATACCCTAAAGATATTTTTTTCATCAAAGATTAAACCAGCATTTCTAGATAAGTCAGCATTTGTGATTACAGGGTTTTTTTTATGTGGTATCCATTCATCTGTTAGAGGTCCATTTTCAGAATAATAAATTGAAAGTTCTGATGAAGATTTGTCATCGTCAAATTTGCAAAGGTTAGAAAATAACCACCATAAATTATCATATTTAAATATCATATTATCCAAAGCGTTAACTTCTTTCATTAATATTTTTTTTAGTTCCCATTTTAAGGGAAAATTTATACATTCATAAATTCTGATATCTTTATTTTTTGAAGTTTCTGGCAAAAGATATTGTTTGCCCTCATATTGAAAAATATAGGGAAATGATAAATGAAAATTTTCTTCTAGAGCAATACCAACTCTTTCATATGAAAGGGAGTTAATTAAGTAGACAGAGATTATACCTTTTCTTTTTTTAAAATTATATTCTTCTACAAAAGCGTAGTTTTTATTTTCTACTTCAATTAAAAATGGATCAGCCAAATAAGTTCCAGGTGGGTTATTAATTTTTTTTGCTTTCCACATAGCTAAATTCTTCCAGCTGTTAGGATAAAAAGCTACGTTCCAAATATATTTTTTTTTTAGTAGTTTAAATAAAAAAAAAGTTGATATCTTTTTTTTAAGTAAGAAAATAAAGTATAATATAATTTGTGAAATTGATGGTTCTTTATAAAGAGTGTTATAATATGGTTTTTTTTCTTCAAAATTAGGTAATTTATTTTTAATTGATAATTCGGTTAAAACTTTTTTTAAATAAAAATAGCTATATTGATATAAATTAGATTGGTTAAGAGCATAAAATGCTTTAGTAATAATATTTCCTCTAAAAATTACATTTCCACCGTCTAAATTATCAGTTAATTGTTGTATAATAAATCCTGTTGATGAAGATTTATTATATACTTCCCAAAAACCTGGGGGAAGGCCTCTATAGTTTCGGTTATCACCATGATGAAATGATAAAACCCCAAATTTTGAACAATTTAATATTTGTCCTTTTAAAATACCAGAATTAAATCTTAAAATGACATCTAAATTTAATGATTTAATTTTATTTATGTCTTTTTCTGAATAACTAAGAAGGTTACCTTTCTTAGAGACATCAGGATATATTTCAATTTTACTTTTTATTTTTTGTTCAATATTATATTCTGAATAATGATTTTTGTAATTTGGATATTTTTTTAGAATTATTTTTTTTTCTAAAAGATTTAAGATTTTGAATAAAGTTCTTTGAATTAAATTTGATATACCAAATTCTTGAATTATATTTATAATTTTTTGTATTTGATTTTTATTAATTTTATTTTTTTTTTGTAATATTAAATAATCAATACTTATATTTTCTTGTTCCTTGCTCCAGGTAATCAGATCTTCTACATATATATTTGCATTTGGTTTATCTACAAGTAATCCTATTGATAATTTTTTCATAAGTTAAATCTACTACAAAAAACTTTTAAAAACAGTAATTAAGAAAAAAAACAAACTAAAACAATATAGAAAAATTAACTTTTTAATCTTAAAATTTCTTACAAAATTTCTAAAATATTCATTTTTAATTATTGTAAAAAAAATTAAATAAAATATTAAATCGTAAGTTTCGTGATAAACAATAGTATCAATTTCTAAAAGTATAAGTATAAAAAACAAGATTAAATCATTGAAATTCTTTTTTAAATTTAAATTATCTATTAAAATAGTTTTAAAAAATATTAAACTTAAACATGCAATTAAATAAAATAAATAATTATTTGAAAATAAAATAAATGAAAGCTTGTAAAATATACCACCCCCATAGCTAAATACATAATCAAAAAATAATAATAAAAATATTAAGTATATTAGAATAATGAAATGATTCTTTGATTTAATTTTATTTTTTAGTTGGCTATAGCTAAAAACTATAAAAGGAATTGAGTAATAAAATAATATCGAAGTAGTAATTGCAAATTGGTTAATAATTCTTGAAATAGTGACTGGTTCATTAACATGCATAGCTATAAAATTAATATCTAAAATAAATACATAATAATAGGCTGGAAAAGCTAAAACTAGATTAATGAAAATATATTGAAATATTTTTCCATTGTTTATTAAATCTTTGAATAAAATTATAAAAAAATAAATACTAAATAATGAGTAAATAGGTCTAACATAAGCAGCAATAGATAAAAAAATTATATTTAAAAAAATAATATGAAATTTTCTATTTTTATTAGTGATAAAAAGCTTAAAAAAATAAAAGCTACCAAATAAAAATATTAAAGAAATATTTTCACTTCCAACCCAAATTGAACCTGATCTAAAATATGGAGATAAAAAAAATAAACCTGGTAATAAAAATTTTAGGTCATTTTTTTTGAAATCATAATCTATTTTTAAGATTAAATAAAAAATATAAGGGATTAACAATGAAATATGTAAATTTAGTAACCTGATTAATAATTCATTTCCCTGAAAAAGTATTTTTAAAATTAAAAAAATTATATAAAAAAAAGGAGAATGAGCTGTAGTAAAATCTAATTCTTTATTACTAAAATTAAGTAAAGTATTAAGAAAATCGTTTTCAAATCTTCTTATAATTTCTACATGAACTAAATAATCAACTTTTGAGCCTACTGTAAAATCTTCATTTAGAAAGAATCCAAATAATAATGATAAATATAGAACAAAATATATAATAGAAATATGGTATTTATTTAAATTCATTTATTATAAAATTCTATATTTTTAAATTTAAGAGGACCAATGAGTCTTCCATAGAATCTAACAAAATTATTTGTAATTTTTTCAAAATAATTTTTTTTCAATAATAAAATTGAAATTATAAAACTTATAAAATAATAAATTGATTTAAAATAATTTATAAATAGTCCATTTATTTTTCCATATTCTTTTTGATCAATATAATAACCAAGAACTCCAAGTCTATAACTCCGATCTATCAACCATTTGTAATTTTGTCTTTGAAAATGAAATTTTTCATACACTTTAACATCTTTATTCCAAAAAATTTTATAACCATTTCTATTTATTTTTGAAAAAAATAATTGATCTTCTCCTACTCCAAATTTATTTAAATTTTTATCAAAAGATAAATTGTTTTTTTTAATTATTTTGTAATCCATAAAAACATTATTACTAGCAGCCCATTTTACACAACAAATTTTTTTATTTTTATAATTTTTTTCAAATAGGTAAGAAAAATTATTTCCTTTTTTTTTGGAATTTGAACTTTTTAAATATATTTGTGGTCCAGTTACAACATCGGCCTTGTATTTTTTAATTGTTTTGAAGCATTCTTTAAACCAGTATTTATCCACAATACAATCATCGTCAAAAAGACAAATATAATCAGGATTAATATGTTTAAGTTTTTTCAAGTATTTATTTCTTGCAAAAACGCGTCCCCTATTTTTTTGATTTAAAAAAATAATCTTATATTTTGAGTCTTTTGATAATTTTTTTTTAATTTTTAATAAGTTGTAATTTATAGAATTATCAACAATAATTATGTTTAAAAGAATTTTTTTTTCTAATTTTATTTGATTTATACTTCTTAAACATCTTTCAAGGTCAAGGTGCCTATTAAACGTTGTTATACAAATAGTTATTTTCATCAATTTTCTAAATTTATTATTTTTTCTAAGGTTTTAAAATGAGAGTAGATAGTAAATTTTTTTAATTTTTTTTTAAGATTTTTCTTTTTTTTATATATACGTGAAACATCTTCGTTTTTAAACTCATCAAATTTCTTTATTAGTTCATTTTTATTATTATTCATAAATAAATACCCATTATTTTCTTGATCTAAAATCTCCTTAGGACCATTAGGGCAGTTACTAGATATAACTGTTGTGTTACTTAATCCTGCTTCTAAAATTACAAATCCTGGGTCTTCCCATAAAGATGTTAAGATAAAACAATCAGCATTAATTAAATATTTATAAACATTTTCTTGGTGACCAACTAAATAGACTTTATTTTCAATATTCAAATTTTTTGTTAGTTTTAAAAGTTCTAACTTTTGTTCTCCTTCACCCAAAATAATTAATAAATAATTAGGATATTTTTTTAAGATTTCTTTGAAAGCGGATATTAATAAAACAAAGTTTTTTTGTTTAGTTAATCTTCCTATTCCAACTATAATTTTTTTATTATCGAAATTAGAAACTTCTATTTTTTTTGATTTTTTTTTCACGTAATCTTTCATTAAAATTGCTGGATCATAAAGAACATGTAGTTTTTTTTTATCAAAAATTTTTTTTTCTAATAAATAGTTATAAGTTCCTACTGTAGGGCATGTTACTTTATAAATTTTATTTGCAAACATTTTCCAGAAAAAATATCTTAAAAAATTCAATTTTGGCAAACCTGAAATTCTAAGAATAATTTTAGTATTATTTTTAAAAAAAAGTGTCAAAAAAATTGGAAGAACCGTCATTAAATGAATTATTAAAAAATCGGGTTTTTTTTTATTGATTAATTTTTTTAACTTGTTGAAATTTAAAAAAAAAATTATTAAGTAAGATAATCTACTTTTGATATAGCTACCTCTCGGCAGTCTTTTATAGTAGTTTTTATTATTTAATTTTATAATTTTTATTTTTGGATTTATTATGTCTTTGTATTCTTCCCATTCTCCAATAGAATCTATAATAGAAACATCAATTTGTTTTTGAGAATATTTAACTAGAGACTCAGCTGAACGTATTGCAGACGATATTGTGGCAACTTTTGAAATAAATGGTGACCAGTAAAAAATATCCATATATTAATATAATTTTTATAAAATTATTTCTTAGCAATAAAAAAATATCCAATTGGAAAAATTTCATTCAATTTTGTTTTAACAAAAATTTGAATAAAAGAGTCCAATATGTAAGCAATTAGCAATATAATTTGACTAAAAAAAGGTATAAATTTGATATAGGGATATATTAAAGAGTAACTTGCCACAAATGGTCCATGACCTAATGGAATAATTTTTACATTTTTGAAGCGATTTTTTATTAAATTGTATTTTATGGAGTCTTTTGTAAACCTAAAGTAGTCATTCGGTGCTCCATGAACTTGATATAGAAATGGAACAGAGCCAATTAAATAACCTCTTTTTTTCAAAATTCTATTAATCTCTGAAAAAGCTAAATTATATTTAGGTAAATGTTCCAGTACATTAAAAATTAAAATATTTTGATATTTATTCTTAGATATTTTAAGTTTTTTTGTTAAATCTGTAGAAAAAATGTTTAGTTTTTTGTTTGAAGCAATATTTGTGTAATGAAATTTATTACTACCTTTAAAAAAGTTTGAAAAAGTTTTATTTTTATTATCAATTGCTCCAAATTCTAAACTTAGCCCTCTAAGATTTATGTTTAAACATTTAAAAATTTGAAGAACTCTCAGTAAAGTATTATTTGTTAAAATAAATTTTAAAAATATTAAATAATTGTTCATTATCCTCAAAGTAGTATATATTTATGTCTCGTTAATAGTTAATAAAATGCCTTTAAATATAAAATGTATTATATATTTTAAATAGATTAATCAAATTGAATAAAAAAATTAAAAAAAATATTAGTGTTTTAATCATTGGATTTTTAGTTCTTATTTTTGTTTTTAATCAAAATTTATTTAGGAAACTTTATAATATTATAAATATTGACTATGAAAATAGAATATCCAATGTAAGTGGTTTTTGTTCAGATGATTCTATAGGTTATTTATTGAGTTTAAAAAAGAAATTCAGCTTTAAATTTAACCCACAGGTTATTAATTACGAGGACTCAGTACCCGACTCTAATTGGGCCATTTATGATACAAATTTAAAAAATAATTTTGATTATAAGATTCTTTTAAATTATCCATCTGAACTTTATATCAAATTTACTCCAGCTGAAAATTATTTTTATTCAAAAAATACATCAAAATATGCTGCTGGACTATCAGGTATTATTTTTGATTTAAAAGTAGAAAATATAAAATTTGATTCTGAAATTATAATTTATAGAAAAAATTATGGAAGTAAAAAAAAAGAAATAATTTATAAAAAATTATTTAATGAAATAATTTATAATAATCAATTAATAAAAATTGATTTTAACACAAAGAAAATTAATAATATTTATAAACCTATTATGTTAGAAATTCACAATCTAGATAAAAATAAAATTCAAAATATTAATAATATAAAGATTATATTAAAAAATGAGTTTGATTTAAAAAATTTTAAAATAATAGACTCATATCAAAACTGTTACTATATAAAATGATAGAAATATATTACATATTTAGTGAAATTTTTTTTATTTCAATATTTTTTTCATTACCTATTTTGTTAATAAATAAGAATTATTATAGAAAATTAGAAAAAATTAACTTCATTGATAAAATTTCAATAACTCTAATTGTTTTGGTCAATATATTATTTTTATTTTCAATATTTAATATTAACATAGAGTATTTTTTTTATTTATATATTCTTGTTTTATTTTTTTTGGTTATATCCAATTATAAAAAAATTAATTTGAAAAATATAAATTTTGATTATTTTTTTATAGTTTTAATTTTATTTACATTCTTTTTATCAGTTGATTTAGCTGATCAAATTTATTTTTCGTGGGATGCTAAGTCAAATTGGTTTTTTAAAACACTTAATTTTTACCAAAATCAAAATATTGAAAATTTAAAAAATTTTAATAATTTTGATTATCCTCATTTAGGTCCACTTATTTGGTCTTTTTTTTGGAAATTTCCTCATGGTCAATTTGAATATCTAGGAAGAATTTTTTATATTTTTATTTATTTATTATCAATTTTATCAATTTCTAATTGTTTGAAATTAGAAACTTTTGAAAAGTTAATATTTGCAATTTTATTAATATCTTTAACATATAATTATGAGTTATTTTCTGGATTACAGGATGTTTTAATTTTTTCATTAGTTCTATTATTTGTAAGATTTTCTTACTTAATTTATGAAAAAAAGAATAGATCTAATAATTTTTTATTTATATTAATTCTATTAGCAATATTTAACATCCTTAGCTGGACTAAAAATGAAGGTATTTTCTATGGTTTATTTTTATTTTTTTCATTAATTTTTACTTATAATTTTTCTAAATTTGATAAAAAATTTATTATTCTGGGAACTATAGTCGTTTTATTGATAAGAATACTATTATTTAAATACTATGATAATCAATTAAATCCTGAGTACTTTCAAATGAAAGATACATTTTCATTTGATATGTTGCTGTTATTTAATAAATTAAAAACTATTACATTTTATAGTTTAATTTATTTTAGCCAGAATCCTATCTATTTAATAACAATACCCCTTCTGCTATATATCCTTTATAAATATCCAAGAAAAGACATAGTTAATTTTATTTTTTATTTTTTAATTCTAAACTTTATCTTTATTTACTTAACATACATGTTTAAGATGGATGAAGTTGAGTTACTTATTAGAGCAAGTATGAAAAGAGTAATTTTTCAGACTTCTGGTTTTTATTTTCTAATAATTATTATTTATGTCAATAATTATGTTAAATTATTAAAAAATAATAAAAAATCATAGCTAAATTTTTTATGAATATTCTTATATTAGATGTTTACCCTAAAACTACATACAGAATTTCCAAAGATCAAAACGGAGCTTATGGCACTGCTAATAATTATGGCGATGGATTTGTTGCTCAAATATTAAAAAGAATTGTAAAAAAATCAATAGATTTTCCACAGTTATTTGTAGTACAGACCTGCGGGGAACTAATGAATTTAGGTCATGAAGTAGATTATAGTACAGAACTTGATTTAAATAAAGATTATGATCTTTATATCTTACCATCATCAATAGTTTGTCATGAGACAGAATTAGAATATGTAAAACTTTTAAAAAAAAATAATAAAAAAATAATAGTCATTGGTCCATTCGCAACATCTAATTTTCAACCATATTTAAATGCTGGTGCACACGTTATTAAGGGAGAACCAGAAATGTTTTTTCATAAATTTGATAAAACAGTTAATGATCTAAATGATTTACCAGCCATCATTGAAAATTTTACTATTTTTCCACTTGATGAGTTAAATTTCCCTGGGTGGGAAATTATTTTTAAAAAATATACTCCCCAAATGAAATTTATTGGAAGAGGAGCAGCAATAACAATTAATTCTTCAAGAGGGTGTCCATACTCATGTCAATATTATTGTGTTTATCCACTTCAGCAAGGCAGAAAATTAAGACTTAAATCACCTAAACGTGTAGTTGAAGAAATGATTTACTTCAAAAAAAATTTGAATGTATCTAATTTTTTATTTAGAGACCCAGTATTTTCTTTAGATAAAAATCATACGGAAGCTATATGTAAAGAAATTATTAAGTCTAAATTTAAATTTAAAATTTGTGTAGAAGTTCATCTAAAAAATATTGATGAAAATTTAGCAAAAATTATGAAAGAATCAGGAATTAATCTTATGTATGTTGGTATTGAATCTGGTGATGAGGAAGTAAGAGATGATGCGAATAGAACCTCTGAAAGTAATTTTAATCAGGTAACTAAAGTAAAATTTTTAGAAAAATTAGGAATTAAAGTTAAGGCAATGTATATATTGGGTTTACCAAAAGATACTTCTCATACTTTCAAACAAACAGTTAAATATGCAAAAAAAATTAAGTCTTCCTATGCTCAATTTAGTGTTTTTACACCTTATCCAGGTACTCCAATTTATAAAGAATATAAAGATAAAATTAATGTAAAATATTTTGAAAATTTTACTCAGTGGGAATTAGTATTTGACCATCCAAATTTTAAAACTAGAGAAGTTACTGATTTGTTAAATTATGCGTATAAGGAATATTATTTAAATCCTAAATGGATTATAAAGTTTATATTAGATAGAATAAAAGATATTTATGAAGGTATTAATAACAGGTTATTCAGGTTTTCTAGGTAGTTATCTTTGTGAGAATTTATCGAAAAATTTTCAAATAATAAAAGTAAATTTGAGAGAAATACCTGAAGAAAATTCAAGTTCCTTCAATACATTTCTTGATAGGTTTTTAGTTGCAGATGTAATAATTAACTGTGCTGCCAACCTTAAACCAAAAACAAAAAAAGATATATTCATAAATGAAAATTTTCCAAAAAATTTATTAGATTATTTAAAAAAAAAAGAGAAAAAACCTTTTTTTATTCACATAAGTAGCATTAATGTCTTGGTTAGTGATAGAAAAGATTATTATACAATAACAAAAAAAAATGCAGAAATAAATCTAAAGAGTCAAAATATAGCAATTATTAGATTACCTCTAGTATATGATAAGATTAATAATATTATTCAAGCAACTGGAAATTTTAAATTAATAGAACGTTATTTAAATTTAAGATATTTGCCTGTTTATCCAATGATTTTTCCAGGCCATATTCATTATCCAGTTGAAATTAATAAAATTTCAAATTTTATAGAAAAAATTATCAATAACGGAAATATAGGTCGTTCAGTTTATAATATTGCAGGCAGTGATAAAAAAAGTTTATGGGATTTAATTCAAGAAATGGCTTTATATAAAAGAAAGAGATTATTGAAAATTAATTTTCAAATATTAAATAAAATTTTACCAAGTTTCATTAAAAAAATTTTAATTAAAAATTCATCAATACTTCAACAAATAATTGTTATCGACCACACAAAATATACAGAAGAAAAAGAATATCTATAATTTTATAATAATTTAGTTAGATTTCCAAATCCATGTTTTAGAAATCATATACTTAAATATTGTGTCCAAGATAACACCTATTAAAGATGCATAAACTGGGTTTTTTGTAATTAAATTAAAAGCTAAGCTCGCAGACCCTATGCTTGCAATAATACCAGGAAGATTAATTAAATAATATTTTATCAAATTAATTATTAATTTATTAAGTGAGTTTGCACGGTTATCGTAGAAGTTTAAATAATTATTTGCTAGGAAATTTATTGTAGCAGTAAAAAGAGTTGCAAATAAATGACTTATGTAAAAAGAAACTTCTGCTAAATAATACATTCCAAATAAAATACTAAAATGAAATATAAAACCAATACCCCCAATAATTACGAAACCTATAAATCTAGAAGAAATCATTCCATTAAACATATAAGATAATATCTGTGTAATAAAAGAGAATGCAACTTGTGAATTTAATTTTGAAGATCCATCAGTTCTAGACTCAAATTTAATTTCTTTTTCAATAATCTTAATTTTTTTTTCTTTATTTGAAAAAATAAGGTCTAAAAGAACTTTAAATCCAGAATTAGCTAATAAAAAAAATTTTTTATTAAGTAAGGATACTTTTCCAGCAAAAAAACCAGTTAGAGGGTCTGAAATATTTGTAGATAAAATTAATTGTAAAAATTTATTAAAAAATTTACTTAGAAGTAATCTTTTAGCAGAAATTACATCCAGTTTTTTTAAATTTCTTACTCCAATTGCAAGGTCATTAGTTTTAAGTTCATTAATTAAGTAGTTTATTTCAGAGGCTGAATGTTGTCTATCTCCATCCATTACAACAAAATATTCCCCCGTCATTGATTGAAGTCCAAATTTAATACTTTGAACTAGACCTTTATCACTTTGTCTTTGAAGAAGTCTTACTTTTTCATTTTTATCAAATTTATCTAAAATATTATTAACGGTAAGGTCTGTAGAGCCATCATCAACTATTATAATTTCATAATCTTTTTTCTCCATTTGAGATATGATTTCATTAATTAAAATAATAATATTATTTTCTTCATTTAAAGTTGGTATAATAATAGATATTTTTTTGGGTATAAATTTTCTCATATTTTTTTACTAAGTTTTAAGCTTAGAGTGTAATTCATCTGCCAATCTTAATGATAATTGTATAATTGTATATGTAGGGTTTGTATAACCGGCAGTTGTAAAATTTGAACTTCCAGCTATATAAAGATTACCAATATCATGAACTTTTAATTGAGAATTGACAACTGACATTGACTTATTCGTTCCCATATTAGTACCACCTAAATGATGATAACCTCCCATATTTTCAAAATCATCTAAATTATATATATTTTCTTTAGCAGCTATTCTACCGAGGTCTTCTTTCATACATAAATTTCCAAATTCTTCTAAAAAAGTTTTAGCAACCAAAAGAGAGTCCTTTGATTTCTTATAAAATAAATTAACTAGTGGTATATTTAATTTGTCTTTTTCATAAGGATCTAATTTAATCCTGTTGTTTTTACTTGGTGGCTCTTCTATATTCATAAAAATATTTCCACATTTTAGGTCTTTTTTAAAAATTAGATGAGCAATTTTTTTTCCATATTCAGGCGCTATGCAAAGAATATCTTTAATTATTTCTTTGTATAATTTTGTATCTTCTTTAGCATTCATATAGATTGCTGCGCTTAATATTTTTTTTTCTTCAATTAAGTTTTTACTAGCTGCAAAATGTAAAGGACCATCATAATCTATAAATTGATCTTTTAATTTACTTTTAAGTTTTTTTTTATTAATTAGTCCTATTCCAGAAATTATCCAAGGGTGATTCATCCAATATTGACCTATCGGTAGGTTTTTATTAATTAAGTTAATATTTTTTTCTTTAGTCCAAAGTAAAATTCTAGAATTTTCTATACCACCACAAGCTAAAATAAAATATTTAGATTTAATTTTTTTTGATGAATTTTTAAATAAACATATTGCAGATTCTATTTTTTTTTCAGATCCCTCAAAATGTGATAGTTGGCAATTTAGTATAAGGTTAATTTTTTTTGATTTTTGTATATAAGACTTATACTTTTCTGCAAATCTTACAGTGGAATATCTAAATTCAATTTGATTGAAATAATTATTTAACTTAGTTTTTTTGAATTGATTTTTTATATTTAGTATAGAGCAAGTTTTTGTTTGATAAGGGTCTAGATCTTCTTTTTTTATTGGCCAATTTTTAAAATTATATGCTTCCATTGGTTTAGACCATCCACCCCAGTGTCCAGAAGTTCCACCCAATTGACGTAGTCTACTAGATGAGAGGTCTGCTATATCATCTCCAATAATTTTTCCATTATATTGATCCTGTGAATCTTCACTATATTCAGACTTACCAGCTTCTATTATTACTGATGGGATATTTTTTTTTTCAAGCTCAAGAGCAACAGTCATTCCGGCTGGACCACTCCCAAATATAACTACTGGGAAATTATTAAAGTCAATATCTTCAAATTTTTGAAAAATCATTAATCATTTTCATTTAAATACCAAATAAAATTTTTTCTCTTTTTTAATTTTTTTTTAAATTTGCTAGCAATTAAATCAAAATTTAAAAAAGATAAAGAAAACAGTAGCATTAAATTTTTTTTTATAAAATTTCTTCTTGGTTTATTTTTATTCATCGTATTTAAATAAATACACGAAAAATAAGGTTTTTTTAATTAAAAACTACTTTACAAGTTTGGTTTTAATTCGTATATGGTGTGTGCCTGGT
>MDSV01199012.1_pt1 | contig 35886 bp, 33 predicted proteins | sample 810851 | NCBI WGS metagenome assembly MDSV01 (sample SAMN05326640, study PRJNA326480) | marine metagenome | isolation source: seawater | place: Atlantic Ocean: North East | collected 2012 | reverse complement strand
TTAATAAAAGATTAACTAGTATTTCTAATTTAGCTATTCTTTCTTCTTGTTTAGCTATTCTTGCTTCTTGGTCTTTAACTCCATTTATAAGTACAGGTGCTAATGCTTGGTAATTAACAGCAAGCATGCCATTTCCATCAACACTTACAAGTTCTGGATAAACCAATTCTAAATCTTGGGCAAGTAATCCAATTTCATTTCTTCCATCTCTAGTGTAAGATTTTCCGTCTAATTTTAAAATCTCAGAAATTGTATTTCCTAATGATTTAATATTGTCTTTTAATCTCATGTCAGAACTTACGGTTAAATTTCCACTTACAACAACAGTACCATCAGATGCATTTGTAATCGTTTCAGAATTTTCTAAAGTAATTCCCGTAGCATGCAATGTTGCATTCCACTCACCAGCAGCCATTCCACCAAAGTAAACATTAGTGACAGTATTTTTACCAATTACAGCAGTTAGATCAGATGATACTACAACGCCTTGTCCTATCCCAATTCTACCTTGAGCGTTACCTAAATCACCTTTAGCTCCAGAACCAATAAAAGTATTGTAGTCCCCACCAATAACTTCAGTGGCTGATTGATTTCCTACAGCAGTATTGTATTCGCCTGCACCAATTTGATAACCAGAAGCTCTTCCTATTAATGTGTTACCTGAACCTGATCCTGCAGCTCCACCAATTGCTGTACCTGCATTATATCCAAAAGCAGTGTTGTTATCACCTTGCTTTAGGTTGTCAAGCGCTTGGACTCCAAATCCTGTGTTTTGTATTGCATCAGTCGCACCAGCAGCATTAACAGTGTTTGCACCTATGATAAGTGATTTTACTAATTGTGTGTTAGCTGTTATTGCCAATCCGGTAGTAGTTTCACTAATTCCAATATTTCTATTGGTTTGAGCATTAATTGTGAATCCAAAAAGGATTGCACATAGCGTAAATAAATAATAATTTTTTTTCATAATTTTTTTTTTAACGTAACTAACTTATTATTAATAGCTTGCAAATAAAAAAAAATTTTATCATAAAATATTATAGCTCATAGACAAAAATATATACTCCATTTAATTTTTGACAATTTTATAATTTTAGAATGTTTATTTTATCATTTTAATAAAAAAAAGAGTTTTTATTAATTATTTTTCAATTATTAATTCACTAAAAATGAGGTTTAAATCTAGATAATTTTTTATTGAATAATTAGTGTGCGCGCACATAATAACAGTATCATTATTTTCAATTAAAAAATTCAAAAAAACTATGATATTTTTTTTTAAATTACATAAGCAATGACACTTAATGAAAAATTTAAAGCTCTTCAAACAAAAAATGCCCCTGGACAAGAGGTTAGGAAAATAAATAAAGATTTAAAGGGCATTGTAATTGGGAAAAAGCTTGATGGAGCTCTAGTTGATTTCTCCCACGGGGATGTGGATGCATTTCCTCCAACTCCCAGTTCTGAAATTGTTTGGAAAGATGGTTTTTCAAGAGGAGCAAGTCAAGCATATACTGAATACAGAGGATCGGCTGATATAAGAAAAAAATTAGCTGATAAACTTGGTAGGTTTACAGGACAACCCCTTGAATCAAACAGTGAATTGATTATCACTCCTGGAACACAAGGTGCATTATTTTTAGCACTTGGATCAACTGTTACTGCTGGTACTAAAGTTGCGGTAGTTGAGCCAGACTATTTTGCTAACCGTAAACTAGTGAAATTCTTTGGTGGAAAAATTATTCCAATTTCTTTAAATTATAAAGATTCTAAATCTGAAAATATTCCAGACTTAAATCAAATTGAAAATGCATTTAAAAATGGCGCAAAAGTTTTTGTGTTTTCAACTCCAAATAATCCAACGGGTCTTGTTTATTCTAAAAATTCAATAAATAAAATAGCAAGTCTTGCAGCAACCCATAATGTTACTTTAATCGTTGATCAGCTATACTCTAGAATGGTATTTAGCGGAGAAAAATATACTCATCTTTGTTCTTGTAATGTCCGCCCTAAAAATTTAATTACTATAATGGGCCCTTCAAAAACTGAGTCTCTTAGTGGATTCCGCTTGGGAGTTGCATTTGGAACCTCGAAATTGGTTGAAAGAATGGAGTCTCTTCAAGCTATAGTTTCTTTACGTGCTGCTGGATACAACCAATCCGTTCTTAGTTCTTGGTTTGACGAGCCTAAGGGATGGATGGAAAATCGTATAAAAGAACATGAATCTATTAGAGATGAATTGCTGAAAATATTTAGAGCTGGAAATTTAGATACTGCTACTCCCCAAGCTGGGAGCTATCTATTTCCAAAGCTACCACCATTGCGTGTAGATTTACACACTTTTATACAGCTACTGCGCTATCAAGCAAATATTATAGTTTCGCCAAGTACTGAATTTCAACCAAGCTGTAAGGATAGTATAAGATTAAATTTTTCACAAGATTACTCGTCAGCAATTTCAGCGGCAAAAAGAATTGTAAAAATGACTGAAATCTATAAAAAATAAATTCAATATTTAAAACCTACTCTTTAAGCCTTTTTAGTTTTCTTTGAATTTTTTTGATAGCATTCTCGATAGTGTTTTCTGGCTCAATTATATTGTCTTCTCCCCAAAAATTTAAATCTTTAAATCCTATTTTTGAATCCGCCAAAATAACTGAAGGGTCCACTAGTTCTTTTCTTTTAGGAAAATTTAATGCTTCGTCTTCTGTCCAATCTGTAACAGCCATTTCCGATGATAAAGAGTAAGTGGAGTTAAATATTCTTTTGTCCCAATTTATCTTAAAATCAATAGAAGCATTACTGTAGCTATAATACCACTTTTTATTTCTTTCGGCATAGTCTACTCTATAAGTAGCTTTTGTTGGCCATACCTTTGCATTTCTAGGTTTCTTTTTAACAAATAATTTTGAAGCCATATCTTTATTAGAAACATTAAGTGAATAGTTTGCGCTTAATAAAATTTTGTTCTTCCCATCTATATAAAGTTCTCCATAAAAGAGAGGCTCATTAATATCGTCCCTTTGTTTAAACCTTATAACGTATACAGGAGTATCATTAATTTTAGAATTTCTATGAACCCAAAAGGAATAATTAGACATTATGAATGATGGAATAAAATAATTTGGATACTTAATAATGTCTTGAAATAAAGTATTATATGGACCTCCTGCAAGTTTAAAAGCTACGGTATCTAATCTTGAATAATCAGTGTCTTTTCTAAGTTTTAAAATCTTAATTCCATCTTTTCTTTTATATACTTTGTAAGGTGACTTATAAATATTAACAACTGCCTCAGATAAAGATACATTTCGTCTTTTCCGCTTTATTGTTTCTCTATAAAAAGCGGTCATTAATGTATTATCCTCTAAATAATTCCTCTCTAAGTTGGCTAGAGTTTCCCTAACTAATCTTTCAACATCCTTAGGAACAGTTAAAACTGTTTCTGAAAGGGGTGTAATAAAAACATCCAAAGAGATTGTATTTTTTTTATCATCAAATGATTTTAAATCCAATATTTTAGTTTTAAATCCTATGAATGAAATTTTCACTTTTGACGTTGAATGTGATCTAGGAATTTTAATTGCAAAATCCCCCTCGCTATTACTAATAGTGCTTATATTAGATTCTAACAGGTTAACATTAGCAAAAATTAGGGGTTCATTATTTTCTGAATTTATAATTTTACCCTTAAACTCAATGTAATTTGAATTTGAATTATTAAACAATTTATTGGATTGCGCATTGGAAAAATGTAGCCCAAAAATTATAAATGATAAAAAAGAAATTGTAATTCTCATAGATTCTTAAAGATAAGAATCTCTACAAGTATTGACAAAGTTTATGATCAGTTTTAATTGGTGCTTTTTATTTACCTTTATTTAAAAAAGTATTGAAAATGAAAAAAAAAAATAACTTTTTAATTTCTAATAATGGTTACGGATTAGTTACACTTTGTATCATTGTATTGGTAATTATTGCAGTTGTAGTTGCTTATTTTACTTACTATTAATGTATTCAATTTCTTTTAATAAAAATTTAGTTAAAAAACTTCATTTATTTGATCACAATTTAATTTTTCCACACGAAAAAGTCATTGATAAAAAAACTTCATTGTTAATAGATTATTTAAGGTCTTTTAACAATTCTATTATAATCTCTTCGATTTTATGCTGTTCAAAAAGTATGGTTATAATTGATGGTCACCATAGATTCTTTGCTCTAAAAAAGTTGGGTTTTAAAAAAGTCCCTGTTACAACAATAGATTATTTTTCAAAAGATGTAAAAACAGATTTTGAAGAAAAATTTTCAAAGGAGTTTATTATTGAACGTGGATTAAAGAAGAAATATCTTGAGCCAAAAAGCACAAATCATATAGTGTATTGTAATAAGTCTAAAGTTTGGGAACCCGTTATCCTTCTTTCAAGTTTATTTAAATTAAATTTTCCCAATTGACATCTACTGTAAAAAATTTAATGGAAGCTGAAAAAAAAGCAGCTAAACTATTTAAACAGATTGAAAATAATGGACTATTAACGCCTGGTAAATCAGAAAAAGAAATTAATACTTCCATTTTTGATTTAGCTTTTGAAATGTTTGGAATTAAGAAATATTGGCATAAAAGAATTGTGCGTTGTGGAAAAAACACCTTACAGCCCTACAAAGAAAATCCTCAAAATCTAATTTTAAAAGAAGATGATATTCTTTTTATTGATTTTGGCCCAATTTTCGAAGAATGGGAAGCAGATTTTGGCAGAACCTACGTAATAGGTACTGATCCATATAAAATAAAACTTAAACAAGATATTGAGTCTGCCTGGCATGACTGTAAAAACTTTTTTGATACTCAAAAAAAAATTACTGGTGCTGAGCTTTATAAATATGCCTGTGATTTGGCTTTAGATTACAATTGGGAATTTGGAGGAGAAATTGCTGGACATATTATTGGAAACTACCCACATGAAAGACTAGAAAAAGAGGATAAAACCAATTACATCCATCCAAAAAACAATAAAGATATGTTTAAAGGAGATACAAAAGGTAAAGTTCGAAACTGGATATTAGAAATCCATTTTGTAGATAGAAAAAAACAAATTGGAGGGTTTTTTGAACAATTATTAGCTTAATTTATTCTTGTTTTATTAATTTTATATTATAATTTTATCAATTATGGGAAGTAAATTTTTTGGTAATAGAATGGAAAAACAACCTCAAGGTAAAAAAGGGGTAAAACAAAAGTTTAATAATAAGAATAATAAAGCCAAATCTTCAGGAGTAAGAAAAGTTGGTAGAGGAAATTAATTTTATTCCATCGCATATTTAAATTCACAAAAACAAATTATTATGAAAATATTTCAAACACTATTTCTTTTTTTCTTGATTAACTCTTTTTTTGTCTCTGCTCAAACAGCTGAATTAAATGTTGATAATAGCACCTTAAAATGGACAGGGAAAAAAATAACTACTGAGTCTCATTGGGGATCTTTAAAATTTAAAAATGGAAGTGTTGTTTTTTCCAACGGAATTATCAAAAGCGGGAAATTTATAGTTGATATGACAACCATAAATGTGGAAGATATTCAAGGAAGAGGCAAAGCAAGATTAGAAGGACACTTAAAAGGAGATCAATTTTTTTCAGTAGAGAACCATAATGAAGCTTCATTAGAAATAAATTCTAGTACTAAAAATGCTGATGGCCTCAAAGTTTCGGGAGTTCTAACAATTAAAGGAATTGCTTCAAATGTTGAATTTGTTATGATTTTAGATGAAGCTGCTAATTCATGGAATAGTAAATTAACTTTTGACAGGGCTAAACACAATGTTCGATTTAGATCTGGATCATTCTTTGAAAACCTTGGTGATAAATTAATTTTAGACGATATTGATTTGGAAGCAACCTTAAGCTTTAATTAAGCTTTACCAGGATATTTCTACTTTACCATGTCCAGAGTTATTCCCAGCAACATTTGATATATTAGATCCATTATTATATGATCCTCCACCACCACCACTAGTTGGAGTATTATTATTAAAATAATAACCTACTCCACCACCAGAATACCCACCACCTCCTGCAGTGGCATAGGTGCTAGCATGTTTTCTATTAGCATCTCCTCCTCCTCCAAAACCTCCACCAAAACCAGTATCTCCCGACCATTCGTTATTAGCACCAGCTCCTCCATTAAGATAGGATTGAGACTTAGTGCCAGAAGGACCAATTCCATTTGTTAAAAAGCCAGCTCCACCAATAAGTGATGAATTACCTGTATAGCCTGTCCCATTTCCATTAGTGCCCCCTGAAGGACTATGGAGGCTGCTTTGACTACAGCATCCATCTGCTCCGGCTGTTGTAATTTGACCATTAGATGTTGAGTTATCAACAAATGATCCTCCTCCTCCTCCAGCAACTACAATAATTGATGAGTTATCGTTATGAGGACTTTTCGTTACAAATGTTCCTCCTCCTCCAGATGCATCTTTTTCAAAATAGCTACCTTTCTGGCCTACAACTATTTTAATGACTTCATTTGCTGTTAAACTAAATTGTCCACTAATTTTAGCGCCATCTCCTCCATTTGGCCCTCCACCCTTAGCTCCATATGCAATAATTGTATAAGTTCCAGTAGCAGGAACTGTCCAAGATTGTATTCCACCACTTAGTGTTACCTCCCCATTTAAACCTGTTGAAGCATATGCAGTATTGCAATCTGATTGAGAAGGGCCAGTTCTGCCAGTTTTTCCACAATTTGTAAATGTTCTAACTGAGAAAAATCCTCCTAACGCGTTTTTTTTATAGTGAATTGCCTGTTGACTAGGAAGTATTTGAGAGTACCCTAAAACTCCCGAAAATAAAACCCCTAATACTAAAATTCTTAACATAAATTAAAATATTCTTAAAAATTAGATTTTAAAAACCCGTTTTAAATTCAACGTATCTCCAACTTCTTTTTGTAGAATAATTAAATCTTCAAAAAGATTTTTTATTTTCTTCTTGTAATTAGGCTTTTCTGCAAGATTCTCAATTTCATAAGGGTCATTATTTAAATCGTATAATTCTATTCTTTTATTTACTGGGAACAACATAAGCTTAAATCCGTCTTTTCTTATCATTTTCTGATAATCAATATAATTATTATCACAACATCCAAATGTCCCGTAAATTCCATAATGCTTGCTTTTTTGATCCACTCCTTTAATTAATGGGTAAAAACTTTTGAAATCTATTTCTTCAGGAATTGCAATATTTGCTAAATCAAAAGTTGTTGGGACTATATCTTGAAGGTATATGTCATGGCTAATTTTTTGCCCTTTTTCAATTTCAGGCCCTGAAATTATCATTGGCACTCTTATACTATGATCATACAAACTCTGCTTGCCTATTAATCCATGCTGACCGACAGCAAGCCCATGATCAGATGTAAAAATAATATATGTATTGTCTAACATTTCTTTATCATCAAGGTGATCAATTATTTTTCCTACTTGCTCATCTAAATGACTTATTATGGCATAGTATTCTTGAATGTGTTTTTTTACTGCATATTCACTTCTTGGGTAGGGAGCAAGTGCTTCATCTCTTAGACCAGGCATATTACCGATCTCCCTCATATAGGGATGTTGTGGAGAATAATTTTTGGGTAATTTAATACTATTGATTGGATATAAATCTATGAATTTTTTAGGTGCTTGTCGGGGGTCATGAGGAGCATTAAAAGCCAAATACATAAAGAAGGGGTCCTCTTGTTTTTTTGCATCATTTATAAATTCTAGAGCATCATCGGCTAGGACTTCACTCCAATGTTTTCCGCCTTCCCAAAATCCCTTATAAATTGTATCATATGGGCTCCATGATTTATCCTTTTCATCTTTAGGTCTTCCATAGCCAATTGGCATAAAGTTTTCTAAATCTTTTAAATTTCCTGATTTTTCTTTCCATTTTCCTAAACTTTGCCAAAGCTCGCCTCTATTATCACTAGGCATTCCTGGCCTTAAGTTTTTTACAGTATCAAACACTTTTTCAGCTGGAGCATTTATATGCCATTTTCCTGTCATATATGTTTTATATCCATTTTTTTTTAATATCCTTGGCCAGGTTTTAGAGAGTGCCAAGGAGTCTTTCTTTTGAAAAAGATTACTTTGCTCTTTGGCCCTCCAAACAGATTTTCCTGAAATAATCATTGCTCTTGACGCAACGCATATAGCTCCATGCCAAGCCCCCATATTATAAGTGTTTGAAAAAACAGTTCCATTAACAGTAAGCTTATCTAAATTTGGAGTATATACTTCATTGTTGCCAATTGCTCCAACTGTATCAAATCTTTGATCATCGGTATATATAAAAACAATATTAGGTTTAATTGTCTCTTGTTTACAAGATGTTAAAACAATGCAAGCAAAAATTAAGGTTTTAAAGATTTTCATTAATTTATAGTATTAAACTAGTTAAAAGTTTTTAATAAAAATATCTATTTTTAAAACATGATCAACTAAAAAATTATGAATTTGAATAAAATATTTTTTTTAATAGTGATTACCTTTGCAAAGATGAATGCTCAAAACATAAAATATTATAGTGAGAATAATGAAGACTTTGCTGATGTGTATGTTGAGGATAACTTAGTCTTTACATGTAGAGTTGCCGGTATAGATAATACTGGGCCAACCATTATTCTGCTACATGGTTTTCCTGAAACATCAAAAATGTGGTCTAAACTACTCCCTTTTCTGAGCGCAAAAAACTATAGAGTGATTGCTCCCGATCAAAGAGGTTATAGCAGCGGTGCTAGACCATTGAAAGTAAAGGATTATTCTGCACATAAACTTGCTCAAGATGTAATAAACATTGCTAATTCATTTGGTGCAAAAAAATTTCATCTTGTAGGACATGATTGGGGTTCAGCAATCGGATGGTATTTATCTGCTTTTAATAAAAATAGGATTATTAGCTACTCTGCTTTAGCAGTTCCACATTTAGATGCATTTGGTGATGCTATTTTAAATGATAGAATTCAAAAGAAAAAAAGTACATATATAAAATTCTTTAGGATTAGATTTTTGCCTGAAATATTTTTTAAAATGTCAAACTATGCCAATCTAAAAAGAATTTGGACTAGTAGCGACGATCAGGAAATTAATAGCTACATGAGTGTATTTAGTCAAAAAAATGCTTTAAAAACTGCATTACATTGGTATCGTGCCACAAAGCTAAATAGCCCAACAAAAATTGGAGATATTCATGTTCCCACATTAATGATATATGGAAAGAAAGACTTAGCTATCGGAGAAAAGGCAGTAGATGAAACTAAAAAATATATGAAGGGCCCATATTTTTTAAAAAAAACAAATTTGACTCATTGGTTAATTCAAGATTCTTTTGAAACTATTTCAAAAGAAATATTAAATCATATAAAAAAATATTAATAAACTCTATTTATCAGATTGATTTTTGTTAACCTCAGCATCAGTCTTTTTTTCAGTTCTTGAAACTTTGTAGTTTGTCTTCTGACCCTCATTATGATGATTGAAGTTTGATTTTTCTATATCCTCTGATTCATAATGTTTTATGCAGTATGCATTAATTTTATTTTTGTTTTTTGAAAAATAAATTTTTCTAAAATTCTCTTTATCGTATTTGTGTAATTTTAAATTCGTATCTATTATCTTTCCATTGGTAAACAAGAATGCCAAACTAAAAATTATTTCTTTCACAATTATATTTTTTTTGTAAGATACAAATATAGTACCATGTTGATTTACAAATAATTAATCCATTTAATAATCAATACCAAAATTAATTATTTTAAAGTAATCTTAAAAATAAAAATCTATTGGCATGCTTTTTGATTTAATGGAAAAAAAATTAATTATGAAAAAATTATTCTCAAAAATTACTTTAAGCATTTTGTTAATTTCTATACTTTCATGTAGCAAGGATGAAGATGTTGTCAATGAACCAATGTCTATTTATGATGTAGTCAACGTTAGTACAAATTACACGTATTTAACTTATGCTCTTCAAAAAACTGATCTTTCCACTGTCTTAGATGGTGTTGACAAATACACCCTCTATGCTCCATCAGATATGGTATTTAGACAATTTCTAATGACAAACGGTTTTAGCACTGTAGATGATGTTCCAACAGCATTGTTAAAGCAAATTTTACTTAATCATGTTATGGCCGGCGAAGTTGAGTATCAAGATTTTAAAACAGGTTATTATAAAACTGCTGGATTGAGCGAACTCTCTAACACGCCACTTTCTATGCATGTAAAACAGGTCAATATGAGAGTAACTTTAAATGGTAAGGCTAGGATTACAAATGGTAATTATAGAGCTTCTAATGGAATAATTCATACTGTTAATTCTGTAATTCCTCTTCCAAACTTAGTAACTTTTGTTACTGCTGATCCTAATTTTGAATATCTTACTGCTGCCCTAACTAGAAGTGATTTGGAATTAGATTTTGTTTCAATACTAAGTTCAAACCCCGGTATTAATTCAGCTCCTTTTACTGTATTTGCTCCAACGGATCAAGCGTTTAAAGATTTATTAACTGAATTAAACATTCAACAATTATCTGATATCGACGAGCCTACCCTAAGATCAACATTAACCTATCATGTTGTTGGAGATAAGAATGCAATGTCAACTGATTTATCTGATAATTTGCAATTAAATACCCTTGGAGGTCCTGTGACTGCTAATATCACTGGCGGGGCATCAATAACAGATGGTAATAACAGAGTAAGTAAAATTGTTGCTGTTGATGTTCAAACTACAAATGGGGTTATTCATGTAATTGACAAAGTTATTTTGCCAAATTAAAATAATATACTTTGTAATTTAAAAATATTTTTGATGTAAGTTTTAGAAAAATATTATGGTTAAAGCTTCTATTTTTCTTTTTTATCAATAGATTTTTCGGGAACTCTTCCGTAATTCCCCATCCCATCATAATCTATAAAATCAGCTTCATTATGCCTAGCATAGTAATTTCTTAATTCAGGATCATTTAAGCTTTCTTGATCCTGGCTTTTGTTACCCCACGTTATGGCTTTTACAAGCATAAACATATAAACAATAAATATTATAAAGCCTATAAAAAACATTACTTTCATATCAGGTGTTATCATATCTTATTTTTTTCTATTATTTAATTTTTTTTGAGCGTATAGTGCTCTAAAATAATCATTTCTTCTCTGTCTGATACAAATAGAAAGGCCAAGAATGGAGGGTACCCAAATTCCAACAAATATACCCTCTAGCTGGTATCCACTAAACCACAATGATACTGAATAAAGAAATGATAAAAATGATAGAACAACTGGGTAATATATACCCCAAAATAATTTTATTTTTTTCATAAGTACAACTTTTTATTTTTAGTAAATATATTACAAAAAATGTTCTGTATAAATTTTAATTACATTAAAATTCTTCCCAAAAATTTGTAGTAAATTTTTCCAGAAACTCTGGTAAAACTTTATTGTCTTGCTTTATTTCTTCAAAATCTTTTAATTCTATTTGAGTAGACTCAAAAACTTGAATTTCTGTCACTCTTTCATTTTGTACAGCAAGATCTAGCCTAAATGAAATTTCATTTTGCTTCCTTCTTCCCTTTACATTTTTGTTTTTCTCAATTAATCGTATAGGTCTATCTATTGCAAATTTTTGACCAAAATTGACTTTAAAATATGATAAATTATATTTTTCATTATTAAATTTTGATAACAAAATCTTGCCTTTACTTAAATATCGATTAACAGAAACTCCTAGGATTTTTAGCTTAAACAATGGTCTTACGTTTTGAAAATCTAATCTGATTACTGCAAAATCTTCAGCATCAATATATAGAGTTCCTTCAAATTTAGATCTACCTTTGGGATTGCAATCAATTATATAAACCAGTTTATCTCCTAAATAATTTAATTTCGGGTTTGAAAAATTATATTTATTTGGCTTTAATATAAAATTTAAAGAGGTGTCTTCATTAAAGAAAGTATCCGCATAAAATGATTTCAATAAATTCCTTTGATATTTTGCAAAATTCTCATTTCTTTTTATCTCTTTGTCTTGGAATTTTTTTAAGGATTCTAAATCTGTGCTATCAACTTCTTCTAGCCCATCAACATCCAAATCTCCGCCAAATATTCCAGATTTAATTTTAAAATAGGAATCAGATTTTAAATTTTTTTTAAGGGATTCTTCTAAACGTTTATTTAAAGATTGCAGGAGTTCGTCTCCCTTGTTATAAGTTTCTCTAGCTTTAACTAAATTTATTTTTTGGTTTTCCTCTTGATCATTCCCAAAATAATAACATAATGTTTCTAGTCCATAATTATCCTCATTTGAAAGGTTTTTTGAAATACTGTCTAAAAGAGAATTATCTATTTCTTTAATTGAAGATTTGAATTTATTAATATTAAATTTTTCAATTGTTCCCTTTGCCTTTCTGCTTAGAAAAATTTTGTTTTTGGTTAATCCTTTTTCATAATTTTTATCAAAATTTTCAACAACTTTTTTAATAATTTCTTTTGAGGACAAATTTCGATTAGTTAAAATCACATCATTTAAAACTATGGGCTTTGGTGGTAAAAAAACTATGCTGTCATTAAATTGATTTAAAGAAAAGGAAGCCTTTTTATATCCCATTGATGAAATAAATAAAGAGTCCTGATTTTTAAGCTCTCTTATGATCAATTCAAAAATTCCATTTTCATCAGAAATTATACCTTTATTATTTGAAAAATATACTGTAGCAAAAGGGACTGGAGAAAGTGAAACTGAATCTAAAATTTTTACTTTTAAAGACTGTGAATAAATATTTGGTGCAGTTAGAAGTATAAATAAAAAAATTAATTTTTTCATTTTTGAAAAATTTAAATTTAAAACAATCCTTATGAATGACAAAGATTTTTTATATTTAAAACATATGAATAAAGATAATTTAATTCATTTAACCCTTGCACTAATTGCTTTTGTTTTAGCTTATTCAATTGCTTACTTTACTGGAGTTGATTTAGTAAAAGAAGCTGTTCTTTGTGCTTTTATAATTCAGTGGCTGTTATTTATTCCAGCCTATCTTTTTCAAACTGAAAAATTCTATGATTTGTCTGGAAGTCTTACCTATATTTTTGTAATTTGTTATGTTTCTTATTATTCTCTTCGAGGAAATGAAATTAATTTTGGCAATATTATTCTTGCTAGTGCAATTCTAATTTGGACAATAAGATTAGGGAGTTTCTTGTTTTTTAGGATTCACAAAGCGGGAGAAGACAAAAGGTTCCGCAGTATTAAAACTTCTCCTACAAGATTTTTTATGACCTGGACTCTTCAAGGAATGTGGGTTTCCATTTGCTCGGCATGTGCTCTTACTGCTATTTCAACTTCAAAAGGTGTTCAGGTCAATAGCCTTCTATATGTTGGACTAGCATTTTTTTTAATTGGATTTTTAATTGAAATTATTTCTGATAATCAAAAATCTAAGTTCAGATCAAATCCAGAAAATAAAGATAAATTTATAACTACGGGGCTATGGTCATTCTCAAGACACCCTAATTATCTGGGAGAAATAATTCTATGGCTTGGGATAACTATAATGTCTATATCCTCATTAAGCGGATGGCAATTTATTACACTAATCTCACCTATTTTTACCTATGTTTTATTAGTATACGTTAGTGGAGTTCGAATTTTAGAGGCTAATGGTAAAAAAAAATGGGGGCATTTAGAAAGTTATCAAGATTATCTTAAAAAAACCCCATCCCTTATTTTTAAATAAAAAGAAAGTCCCTTATCTTGAATACAATAAATTTTTAAAAAATCAAACTATGAATAATTCAATATCAAAAAATAAATTATTTACAGCTGCCTGTATTTCTTTAATTGTAACTGCAATGACCTTTGCTATAAGAGCAGGAATATTAACAGATTTAGGCATTCAATTTGACTTATCTGATACTCAACTTGGTTATATAAATAGTTTGGCATTCCTAGGATTTCCAGTTGCTACTGTTATCGGGGGGCTTTTGTATAATTTTTTAGGAGCTAGAAAACTAATGATTATCGCTTTTTTATCTCACGTAATCGGCCTTATAATGACAATCTATGCAGGAGGGTTTACCACGCTTCTTGTTTCTTCATTCTTTATAGGTTTTGCAAACGGTTCAGTTGAAGCTGCTTGTAATCCTTTAATTGCGGATATGTATACTAAAAATAGAACTGCTATGCTTAATAAATTTCATGTTTGGTTTCCTGGAGGAATTGTAATTGGTGCTTTAACATCTGGGTTCATGTCCGATTTTGGAATGGGATGGGAATTACAAATTGCCGTAATGCTAATTCCAACAGCAATCTATGGATATTTGTTTTTTAAAGAAGAGTTTCCTGAAAGCGAAAATGTTGAAACCGACACCTCTGTAAATATTCAATCTTTATTTAATCCATTATTCTTATTAATTATCGCATGTATGACCTTAACAGCTATTTCTGAGTTTGGTCCACAACAATGGATTGAAAGAATTTTAGGTAATTCCGGAGTTAATCCACTGCTAATTTTAGCAATGGTTTCTGGAATAATGGCACTAGGAAGATATTTTGCTGGACCAATTGTTCATAAATTAAACCCCATTGGTGTTTTATTAATGTCTGCTGTCCTTACTACAATTGCAGTGTACTACATGAGTATTGCGGAAGGATCCATGATTTATTTTGGGGCTGTTTTATTTGCTTTTGGTGTCTGTTATTTCTGGCCAACAATGATCGGTTTTGTATCGGAATATATGCCAAAAACTGGAGCATTAGGTATGTCACTTGTTGGTGGAGCAGGAATGTTATCTACTTCAATATGGCAACCTGTGATCGGATCATGGTTGGACGCTGAAAAAGAAATTGCTTTAAATTCCGGTGTAGCTGAAGATGCTGCTGAACTTATTGCGGGAAAAGCAGCTCTTGGAAATATGGCATATTTCCCCTTAGCATTAATACTTCTTTTTGGAATTTTATTTGCTTTTAGAAAAAAATTGGAAGAAAATAGGGTTTCACAAGCAGTATAATTTTAAAATAATAAAATGAGCAAAAAAATTAAATTAGGAATATTAGGAGGAGGAGGAGATTCGCTTATTGGTATTCTCCATAGAATTGCAGCCAACATGTTTGATAAATATGAAATTGTGGGTGGAGTTTTTAACCCCAATTTTGATGATAACATGGCTTTTGCGAAAACACTTGGATTAGATTCTTCTAGAATTTATAAGGATTATCAAACATTAATTTCTGAAGAATGTAAGTTAGATTCTTCTGAAAGAATGCAGGCAATTTCTGTGCTAACACCTAATTTTCTTCATTATCCTATGGCAAAGCAATTGCTTGAAAATGATTTTCATGTAATTTGTGAAAAACCTCTAACAACCACTTATGAAGAATCTTTAGATCTTAAAAGGTTAAAGGAAGAAAAAAATGCTGTTTTTGGGGTAACTCATACCTATACAGGCTATCCAATGGTCAGACAAATGACTAAAATGATCTCTGATGGTGCAATTGGCAATATTCAAAAAGTTGATGCGCAATATTTACAGGGCTGGTTAAATCCTGTAATTCACGAAAAAGATAAAAGATCTTCTACTTGGAGATTAGATCCTGAAAAATCTGGTTCTAGTTGTTGCCTTGGAGATATTGGAACGCATGCATTTAATATGGTTGAGCTTGTAACAGGGATGAAAGTAAATAAACTACTAGCAGATTTAAACACTTTATATGAAGATAATCCAATGGATGTTGATGCTAATGTTCTGATTCAATTTTCTAATAATGCAAAGGGAACTATTAGATCTAGTCAAATTGCAACAGGCGAAGAAAATAATCTTAGAATAAATGTTTATGGGAGTAAAGGTGCGTTAAAATGGGAACAAGAAAACCCTAATTATTTATATCATCTTAGTGATGATAATCCGCTCCAAGTTTTAAAACCTGGACACTCTTACAATTCTAATATTTCACTTGATGGGACAAAATTACCACCAGGGCACCCTGAAGGAATCTTTGATGCAATGGGTAATATTTATAAGGGTGTTGCAAGAGCTATAAATGGTGAGCCTTTTGATAAAGCTGAGTTCCCACCAATTGAGGATGGGGTAAGAGGAATGGACTTTATTGAAAAGGCACTTGAATCAAACTCAAAGGGAAATATTTGGGTAGAACTGAATAAATAAAAAATATGAAAACAATAAAAGGCCCCGCTATATTTTTGGCACAATTTGTTGGAGATGAAAAACCATTTAATAATCTTAAGAACATTTGTGAATGGGCAAAAGATCTTGGTTATAAAGCTGTTCAAATTCCTGCTTGGGATCAAAGATTAATCGATATTGTAAAGGCTGGTGAAAGCAAAACTTATTGTGATGAAATCAAAGGTATTGTAAATGATGCCGGATTAGAAATTTCTGAACTTGCAACTCACCTACAAGGTCAACTAGTTGCATCTCATTATGCATACGACAAAATGTTTGATGCTTTTGCGCCTAAAGAATTGCACGGAAACGTTAAAGCAAGAACTGAATGGGCGATAAAACAAATTAAGGCTTCTGCATCTGCAAGTAAAAATCTTGGGATAAACGTCATGGCATCTTTTTCTGGCTCACTTTTATTTCATACCATTTATCCATGGCCGCAGAGACCAAAAGGATTAGTTGAAGCTGGATTTAATGAGCTCGCTAAAAGATGGATGCCAATTCTTAATCATTGTAAGGATAATGGTGTTGAAGTTTGTTATGAAATTCATCCTGGAGAAGACTTACACGACGGTGCTACTTTTGAAAGATTTTTAAAAGCCACAAATAATCATTCTTCTGTAAAAATTTTATATGACCCAAGTCACTTTATTTTACAACAAATGGATTATTTACAATACATAGATTTTTATCACCAATACATTAGAATGTTTCATGTAAAAGATGCCGAGTTTAATCCAAATGGAAAATCGGGTGTGTATGGTGGTTATCAAGATTGGATTGATAGACCGGGTAGATTTAGGTCTCTTGGGGATGGTCAAATAGATTTTAAAAGTATTTTTTCTAAACTAAGTCAATATAATTTTGATGGCTGGGCAGTGCTTGAATGGGAATGTTGTATCAAGTCTCCAGAACAAGGTGCAAAAGAAGGGGCTAAATTTATTAATGATCACATCATAAATGTTACTAAACAATCTTTTGATGATTTTGCTGGAACAGGGACAAGTCACAAAGATATAAATGAAATATTAGGGCTTTAAATATTAATTTATGAGATTTTTTTTTGCAATTATTTTTTTTTTGTGTGCATGTGGAGGCTCAACATATAATTGTGGAAAAATAGACAGAAAGTATGAAAACAATGGTAAATATTTTTTTGCATTAATTCTCAATGATGCCTCAAACAATGATGAAGGAAGGGTATATGGTGATGTCTCGGTTGAAAAATCCATATATTTATTAAAAAAAGTTGGAGATGATTATTGTATTGAAGATTAATTCTAAAATTTAAATATGAAAAGAAAAGTAGTCGCAATTTGGAAAGGTGATGGCGCCGATGGAAGTGGAGTTTTAACAGCTCAAAGTGGGGCTTTTAATAATATGCCATATAGTTTTAAAACTAGGTTTGAAAATGATAATGGCAAACTTGGAACAAATCCAGAAGAACTAATCGCTGCTGCCCATGCTGGTTGTTTTAATATGAAATTAAGTTTTGTTTTAAATGAAGCCAATTTTAATCCTGAAGAGCTCTCTACTGAGGCTTTGCTAACGTTTGTGGATGGAAAAATCATCTCAATTGAATTGAATCTAATAGCTAAAGTGCCTGGAATTAATAAAGAAAAATTTGATGAATTGGCAGAAGAAGCAAAAAATAACTGTCCTATTTCTGGTGTTTTAAACTGTGAAATTAATTTAAACGCATCTTTAGTTTAAAGTTTTAATTCCATTCCCTCTTCAGCTACATTATAGCCTTTCACTTTAACAAATTTATATTGGTCACTATTTTTATCAAGCAAAGGGTTTGTATGGTTTAGATGTATAAAAAATATTTTGTTTTTTTCTTCATCTTCTATTAAATCAAAAAGTTCCATGCTTTCAACAACAAATGGATGAGGAATTTCAGAAACATCTCTATAGTTAACCTCCTCGGAGTCATAAAAAGTTGCATCAATTAATGCATAATCGACTTGCTTAATCTCATCAATAATAGATTTTTCCCATAAATACCATTTGTCAATATCTGGAATAAAAAGAGCTGTCTTATTTGGCCCATAAATTTTATATCCAACAGTTTCCGAAAATTCAGCTCTATGAGGAACTTCAATTGGTTGAATAATAATATTTGGATCAACTGAGAGCTTTAAATTATTATTTAATTCTGTAATTAAAATATTTTGTAACGAGACTAGTTGACTCCATGGCCCATTTTGTTCAAGAAATTTTTTCATTCTTGGCATTGCATAAACATTAATTGATTTGGAGTTTAAAGCTTCTCTTCCAAAATACATTAAACCCGTATAGTGTCCAATATGAGCATGTGTTAAAAAAACACCCTTTAAATCTTTCTTAATTCTATCACCCATAAAATTAAGCTGTTCATTAATATCAGGTGAAGCATCAAATAGGTAGGATTCATTGTTTTCATTGTTAATTAACATAATTGATGTTACATGTCTTTTTTGTTCAATATTTTCACAACATAATTTGTTAGATCCTAAATGTGGTAATCCACCATCTTGAACAACTCCCAGAATTTTTAAACTATATGTTGAATTAACTTGATTAAATGCAGTTAGTGGTATAAAAAAAATAAATAATATTAAGTAGATTCTATTCTTCAAATCAATCAAAAATTGCTTTTAATTCAGTAGCGTCTTTTGGAGAAAGTTTGCCTGCTAAAACCAAACTTAATTGTCTTCTTCTTAAAGCAGCATCGTACCTTTGTTTTTCCAGTTCCGTCTCTGGAATAATTTGTGGAACTTTTACTGTTCTTCCTCTTTTATTTAAAGCTACAAAAGTATAAATCGCCTCATTGACTTTAGTCTTTTTTGGATTAATTTTATTTTGTTTCCAAACATCAATAAAAACTTCCATCGATGAATTAAATGCCCTTGAAACCTTTGCTTCTATAGTCAAAATACTTCCATTTGGAACAGGCTCTCCAAATGAAACATTATTAATTGATGCTGTTACAACAATCTGCTCTGAATGCTTAATAGCAGCTATACTTGCTACCTTATCCATTCTTGCTAACAACTCTCCTCCAAATAGATTGTTTAGACTATTTGTGTCTCCAGGCATTACTATGTCTGTTTGAATTGTTTTAGAATTTTCAGGTGTTTTTGGATCCATTAAGAAAAAAGATTATTAGTTAATTAGATTCGAAAATCCAGGCATCTTTATTTTCCTTTTTTTGAATGATCCTAAGTTCAGTAACTGCTTCATTTCTTTTTGAAAAACTTGTGAATGCAACTGGGTTTAGCCCTTTTTCATTTAATGCTAATCTAGAAGCATCATAGCCTTTGCTCTTCAAATTTAAAACAAGATTTTCTGCGTTTTTAGAAATTCTAAATGCTCCTGCTATTATAAAATATTTTTTTTCTTTCATTTTAACATTAACTGTTAAAGAAGGAAGAGATCCAAAATTAAAAATGGCTTTTTGAACTTTTTGAATTGATTGTTCCCTTACAGATTGCTCATATGCCAGTTGTTGTTCTAAAATATTATTTTTTTCATTAATGTAAACTGCTGATCCAATTCCAATAAAAAGCAATACCCAAACAGCAGCTTGTTTAAAAAAATTATTTGTGTTTTTCTCAAGTTTAAAATATGTTGGTATTTGTTGCTTAGAAAATGAAGCGGTTGATTTTTTGTCACTTAACTCCGTTACAAAAACAGATGGTAAACCAAAAGATTCTTTTAGATGATTAACTTGATTATTTGGAACAAAAGTAATATTGCCTTCAGGGTTTAAATAAAATTCTCCTAATTTTTGTAAAACAATTGTTTCTGATTTAATCTTTTGTAGCCATCTCAAAACAATGTGATGAATTTTTTTAACTGCTTCATCATATGTTAAATCTAATTTTTTTGAAAGATACTTTGCTAATAGCCCATCATTATCTTTGATTTGAGAATTGAAAGAAATTTGTTTTGTCGGCGGATAAAATTTTTGTTCTTTGAAATTATATTCAGCTGATTTATAATTGCCAAGAAAACTTCCAAATCCTGGGACTGTAACACAGTCTTGATCAAATAATAAATCGCTTATATAAACTGATAGATGCATAAATCAAAAATACATTTTTTTGATTGAAAATTATACCTGAAAGTCTAAAATTATTAACACTTAATTATACCCTAATTTTTGGCGAACTCTCGTTAAAACGTTCTGAGCAACTTTATTAGCTTTATTTGCTCCAATATTTAATGCATTATCTATCTCCCCTAGGTTATTCATATAATAATTGAATTTTTCTCTTTCATTTTTAAAATTCTTAAGAATATAATTAAACAATTCCTTTTTAGCATGTCCATAACCAAACCCACCTTTTTTATAATTTTGTTTTAGATCATCTATAGAATTCTTATCTGCAATTAGTGAGTAGAGTTTAAAAACATTACAATTTTCAAAATCTTTTGGTTGATCAATTGGAGTACTATCAGTTTCAATAGACATAACTTGCTTTTTTAACTGGCTTTCTGTAAGAAAAATATCAATTGTATTGCCCTTAGATTTACTCATTTTTTCTCCATTGGTGCCAGAAATATATTGAGTATTCTCATTAATTTTAGGACTTGGAATGACAAAAGTTTCACCATAAGCATTATTAAATCTTGAAGCAACATCACGTGTCATTTCTAAATGCTGATGTTGATCTTTACCAACTGGAACAAATTCAGCATCATATAATAAAATATCAGATGCCATTAACATTGGATAAGTAAAAATGCCTGCATTGACATCTTGTAATCTATCTGACTTGTCTTTAAAAGAATGAGCCAATGTTAATCTTTGATAAGGAAAATGACAAGATAAAATCCATGAAAGTTCTGTGGCAATTGCAACATCACTTTGTCTGTAAAAAATTGTTTTATTAATGTCTAATCCAAAAGCTAACCATGCTGCTGCAGTAGAATAAGTATTATGTTTTAACTGATTTGGATCTTTAATTTGTGTTAATGAATGGAGGTCTGCAATAAATAAAAAAGATTCATTCTCTTTATCATTAGCCATTTGAATTGCTGGGATTATCGCTCCTAAAATATTTCCTAAATGTGGTGTTCCCGTGCTTTGAACTCCAGTTAAAATTCTTGCCATACAAATAATAATATCAACAAAAGTAATAGATTTAAAAAACATATTACTCATTTGGTTATTTTTACATTAATGGTAAGATTCTTGAAAATAGTGTTATGCGGCCTTTACAATGTGTGGTTTTACACACTAGCTGGTACTAGCATCATTATTTTTCTTCCTCTTCTATTTGTATTGAGCTTAAAAGAAAGTTGGTATCCTTATTTCTTTTGGTGGGCTAGAAATATTTGGTCAACTATTATGTTATATGGCATGGGGCTTATCCCTAAGATTGAATATAAAGAGCCTTTTGAAAAAGGCAAAAGCTATATGTTAGTTGCTAACCACAAAAGCATGATTGATGTAATGCTGATGCTTAAGGTTTGTAAATTTCCTTTTGTGTTTGTTGGTAAAAAAGAGCTTTTAAGATTGCCTATTTTTGGGTATTTCTACAAAAGAGTGGCTATCATGGTAAATCGAGATAGTGCTAAAAGCAGAAAAGCTGTATATGGACATGCTGAAAGAAGGCTTAGTCAAGGCTTAGGCATTTGTATTTTTCCAGAAGGTGGAGTATTTGGGCCTGAAATTAAATTAGCACCATTTAAAAATGGAGCATTTAGGTTCTCTACAGATTTCCAAATGCCAATTGTTCCAATGTCTTTTTTAGATTGTGAAAAAAGATACCCCTATCATTTTGCTTATAACCACTTTGTTGGTGGGCCTGGTATTTTAAGAGTAAGGGTTCATAATCATATAAGTACTATTGGCAAGGGTCTTGAAGATATTGAAGACCTAAAAAAGCAAGTTTATGATTTGTTGTCGAAAGATTTGGAAGATTAGCTTTTCATCGCCTCTACGATTTTAGCCTCTAAATCTTCACACAAGTCTGGATTATCCTTTAATATTGCCTTTACCGAATCTCTGCCTTGTCCAAGTTTTGTTTCTTCGTAGCTAAACCAAGACCCGCTTTTATCAATAATTCCATAATTGACTCCAAGATCAATAATTTCTCCCATTTTAGATATCCCCTTACTATACATAATATCAAACTCACTAAGTTTGAAGGGGGGGGCTACTTTATTTTTAACCACCTTTACTCTTGTTTTATTCCCTAAAACATTTCCATTTGTATCTTTAATTTGGGTTGATCTTCTAATATCAAGCCTAACAGATGCATAGAATTTAAGGGCATTACCACCAGTAGTTGTCTCTGGATTTCCAAACATAACTCCAATTTTTTCTCTCAACTGATTTATAAACATTACCGTACAGTTAGTTTTACTAATATTAGATGTTAGCTTTCTTAATGCTTGCGACATTAATCTAGCATGAAGACCCATTTTAGAATCTCCCATTTCACCTTCAATTTCACTTTTTGGTGTTAGGGCAGCAACTGAATCAATAACAATAATATCAATGGCTCCTGACCTAATTAAATTATCAGCGATTTCTAACGCTTGTTCTCCATTATCTGGCTGGGAAATAATTAATTCGTCTATATTAACTCCTAAATTTTGAGCGTAGAACCTATCAAAAGCATGTTCAGCATCTATAAAAGCAGCTATTCCTCCTAGCTTTTGACATTCTGCGATTGCATGCAGAGTTAGAGTAGTTTTCCCGGATGATTCTGGACCATAAATTTCAACAACCCTTCCTTTAGGATAGCCCCCAACTCCAAGAGCAAAGTCCAAAGTTAAAGATCCACTAGGTATAGATTCAATTTCTTCATGGACAGAATCCCCCATTTTCATTACTGTACCCTTGCCATAAGCTTTGTCTAATTTATCTAAAGTTAACTGAAGTGCTTTTTGCTTAGAATCTTTATCGGAACTCATATATTTTTTTATAATTAGGTTGTAAGCTAAAGTACAATTTATTTAAAAGATCTCATAATTGAAAAAGGGTGATTTTTTGTTATAAAATTTAAAATATTAATTTCGCTTTATTAATGGAATTATATAATAAACTTAGTGCCAAACAACGAGAGATTTTAATTAAAAAAGCTGGAGGGAAAAGGCTTACTCTTTCCTTTTATAAATACCATAATATTAAAAACCCACAATTATTCCGTGATCATCTTTATATAACATGGAACAAACTTGATGTTTTGGGAAGAATCTATATTGCTAAGGAAGGAATTAATGGTCAACTTTCATTGCCTTCAGAAAATTTTAAAAAGTTCAAAAAGAGTCTTAATGAAATTAAATTTTTAAAAGACGTAAGACTTAACATAGCAATTGAACATGATAACCTGTCTTTCTTAAAACTAAAAATAAAAATACGAGATAAAATTGTAGCTGACGGCTTAGATTCTGACAAAATAGACTTAACTAACAGCGGAGAGCATTTAAATGCAGAAGAATTTAATAGATTGATTGAAAGCGATGATACTATGCTTGTTGATATGAGAAATCATTATGAGAGTGAAATTGGTCATTTCAAAGGAGCAATATTACCTGACGTTGATAGCTTTAGGGATTCCCTTCCAATAATTGAAAAAAAACTTGAAGAACACAAAACCTCTAAAAAAATTTTGATGTATTGTACAGGTGGTATAAGGTGTGAAAAAGCTAGTGCCTTTCTAAAATTAAAAGGATTTAAAAATGTTTATCAGCTTAATGGTGGAATTATTGAATACACTCGTCAAGTAAAAGAAAAAGGGCTAACAAATAAATTTTTGGGGAAAAATTTTGTTTTTGATCATAGAAGAAGTGAGCCTATATCTTCGGATATAATATCTAATTGTCATCAATGCGGAGAGAAATGGGATAATCATGTTAATTGTGCAAATGAAGCTTGTCATTTATTGTTTATCCAATGTAAAAAATGTGCTGAACTTTATAATAATTGTTGTTCTATTGATTGCCAAAAAATAAATGCATTGCCTGTGAATGAACAAAAAAATTTACGAAAGGGGAAAAAAAACAGTAACAAAATTTTTAAAAAAGGAAGATCAAAAAATTTGAAGTATAAGAAAAGTGCTTCATAAATAATTTTTGAGTTAGGCTCTTAAATTCCCTAACTTTAAAAACTAATAAAAATTTCCAAAATGGGTTGTTCAAGTTGTAGCTCAAATTCAAACGGCACTCCGCGAGGGTGTAAAAATAACGGAACATGTGGATCAGACGGATGCAATAAAATGACTGTTTTTGATTGGCTGGCCGATATGGAGATTGTAATGGAAAATGAAAATACCAATATAATTGAAACTCGTTTTAAAAATGGTCGTAAAGAATATTATAAAAATAATACTGATTTATTTATCTCTATTGGTGATCTAATTGTAGTTGAAGTTGAAAAAGGATATGATTTGGGGCATGTAACTTTGAAAGGGGGGTTAATTCCTGTTCAAATGAAAAAAAAGCAGATAGATCCCAAAAAGATACTTTTCCCTGTTTTAAGAAAAGCAACTGAAAAGGATATTGAAATTTGGACAAAATCTAGAGAAAAAGAAGAGGAAATTAAGAAGACTTCTAGGGAAATGGCTATTAAATTAGGTTTGAAAATGAAAATTTCAGATATCGAATTTCAAGGAGATGGATCTAAAGCAACTTTCTATTATACAGCAGCAGGAAGAGTTGATTTTCGTCAACTTATTAGGGATATGGCTAGAAATTTTAGCATTAGAATTGAAATGAAACAGGTAGGTTTAAGAGAAGAAGCATCACGGCTTGGAGGAATAGGCTCGTGCGGAAGAGAACTTTGTTGTTCGACTTGGTTAAATGACTTTAGGTCTGTAACAACTTCCGCCGCAAGGTATCAACAACTTTCTTTAAATCCACAAAAATTAGCTGGACAATGTGGAAAACTAAAGTGTTGTCTAAACTATGAGTTAGATTTTTATCAAGAAGTGCTAAAGGATTTTCCAAAATCCAATACAAAAATTTTAACAGAAAAAGGAATTGCTTATTGTCAAAAAATAGACATATTTAAAGGGCTTATGTGGTTTGTATATAAAAATGATAGTATTAATTGGCATGAGCTTAGTGCAGAAAAAGTAAAAGAAATCCTTAAAATAAATGCCAAAGGGGAAAAAATTAATAGTCTTGAAGAATATGCATTTTCTCAAAAAACAGAAAATCAAGAGTTTGAAAATGTTGTTGGCCAGGATAGCCTAACAAGATTTGATAAGAAAAAAAAGAAACGAAAATTTAAGGCCAAAGTAATTAGAAAATGAAAAAATTAAGTTTGTTCTTTTTTGTTTTATTAATTGGTTTAGGGTGCTCTTTCTCTAGCCACCTTTATACCTATGAATTTTCAAACGGATGGAAAAATAATGAGATTGTCACTTTTGATTTTAAATCGTCTGAAAATAAATCAAACTATAATCTTTTTTTATTATTGAGACATAATAATAATTATTCCTTTTCTAATATTTTTTTGATCACTGAACTAAATCTGGCTAACGGTTCGATTTCTTCTGACACTTTGCAGTATACATTAAGTGACCCAAGCGGGAAATGGCTAGGAGAAAAAAGGCTTTCAATAGTAGAACACAAGCTCCTATTTAAAAAAAATATTGATTTACTAAAGGATAGTGTTAATTATCTTTCCGTTAGAAATTCTATGAGGTTAAATAATGTAATCTCACCTATTGAAAACCTAGAAAATATCTTAGATTTAAGCCTATTAATTGAACCTTCACAGTAAATGACAAAAAAAAATACAAATTCAATTCCAAAGAAGTATAGGCTATTCTATTATAGCTTTTGGATTCTGTTTTTTATTGGAATTGTAAGTGTTTTTTGGCTTTTTTATTCTGCATCAACTGGAAAACTTGGCGAAATGCCTGATTTTAGACAGCTAGAAAACCCTAATACTAATTTAGCAAGCCAAATAATTTCTTCTGATAATAAAGTTTTAGGTAAAATTCATTTTGGAGAAAACAGAACCCCAGTAGAATATTCAGATTTGCCTAAACATTTAATAGACGCTTTGATTGCAACGGAAGACGAGAGATTTTATCGTCACTCAGGAATTGATTTTAAAGCAACTGTTAGAGCAATTGTTTACTTAAATAAAAGAGGGGGTGCAAGCACTATTTCTCAGCAACTTGCAAGACAACTATTTGTAGGGGTTCGTTCAAAAAATATTTTTGAAGCCATCATTCAAAAGGCTAAAGAATGGGTTCTTGCTGTAAGATTAGAAAGGCAGTATACAAAGGAGGAAATAATTACAATGTATTTGAATATTTATGATTTTGGATATAATGGAGATGGAATAAAATCTGCCTCTAGTATTTATTTTAATAAAGAGCTAGATAGTTTAAAAATTGAAGAATCTGCAGTTTTAGTGGGCATGCTCAAAAATTCTTCTTATTACAATCCTTTAAGACGTCCTGAACTTGTAAAGTCAAGAAGAGATGTAGTGTTTGGTCAAATGAAAAAAAATAATCATTTAAATGATAAAGAACTTGATTCCTTAAAACAAATTCCTCTTAAAATTGATTATACCCCTCAATCACATCGAGAAGGATTGGCTACATATTTCAGAGCATATCTTCAACAATTTATGAAAGATTGGACTAAAGAAAATACAAAAGAAGATGGCTCAAATTATAATCTATATTTAGATGGATTAAAAATATATACTACAATAAATTATGAGATGCAGCAATATGCAGAAGAATCTGTAAAAGAACACATGCCTAATCTTCAAAAAGAATTTTTTCTTCAAAACACGCCAGAGTTAAATCCAACCGCACCTTTTTTAGACATTGAAGAAGAAGAAGAAGAAATAATTTTTAAAAGAGCCATGAGACGATCAGAGAGGTGGCGTAAAATGAGAAATGCTGGAAAATCTGAGGATGAAATGTTTGCTTCATTTGAAAAAGAAGTCTCAATGACCATTTTTTCATGGGATGGAAATATTGATACTATTATGAAACCTATTGATTCAATCAGATACTACAAGCATTTTATGCGTGCAGGAATGATGTCTATGGAACCTCAAACTGGACATGTCAAAGCATGGGTAGGCGGAATTAATTATAAGCATTTTCAGTATGATCATGTAAAACAAGGCAAAAGGCAAATTGGTTCTACTTTTAAACCCTTTTTATATGCCACTGCAATTGATCAATTAAAACTTTCTCCCTGTGACTCACTGCCAGATGCAATTTATTGTATTGAACCAAATAAGTATGGAAATCCTGATCCATGGTGTCCAACAAATTCTAGTGATAAATATGGTGGAATGCGTACCCTTAAAAATGCGCTTGCTAATTCTAAAAATACTATTAGCTCTCAGCTAATGGATAAAGTAGGACCAAAACCAGTTGCTGATTTAGCAAGAAACCTTGGAATAAAATCTTTCATTCCTGATGTTCCTGCTATAGCACTGGGAACTCCTGATTTGAGTGTTTATGAAATGGTAGGTGCATACGGAGCATTTGCCAACCAGGGAATCTATGTAAAACCTACAATGATCACACGAATTGAAGATAAAAACGGTGCGCTTTTATTCCAATCAGTCCCTGAGACCAAAGATGTTATTAGTGCTGAATCTGCCTATGTTACTACAAATCTTTTAGAAGGGGTTACTAAATTTGGATCTGGTGCAAGACTTCGGCATAACATTCCAGAAGAAGAAAGAAATCCTGTATATAGAGATGTTGTAACTGGATATCCATACAGTTTTGAAAATGCTATTGCTGGAAAAACAGGAACAACTCAAAATCAAAGTGATGGATGGTTTATGGGTATGGTCCCTAACTTAGTAACAGGGGTTTGGGTTGGGGCTGAAGACCGTTCTACTCATTTTGAAACTATTGCCTATGGTCAAGGCGCTACAATGGCACTTCCGATTTGGGGACTATTTATGAAAAAATGTTATGAAAACGAAGATTTAGGAGTTTCTATTGAAGATTTTTTAGCTCCTGAAGTCCTAAATATCCCTATAGATTGTGAAAATATTAAGCCTTTAGAAAATATTAGTGATGATGCTGATGATATCAAGGGCTTAGGTTTGTAATCTCTTTTTTTATACCTTAAAGAAATGAGTAAAAGACTAATTTCTCTCGATTTTTTTAGAGGATTTACTATCGCTGCAATGATTGTTGTAAATGATCCTGGTAGCTGGTCTTACGTATTCCCTCCACTTAGACATGCTGATTGGCATGGGGCTACTCCAACAGATCTTGTTTTTCCTTTTTTTTTATTTATTGTAGGTGTATCCATAGTCCTTGCTCTTTCAAAAACTAAAAACTCTAATAATTCAGTTTATTTGAAAATAATTAAACGGACCCTCATCCTGTTTGGAATAGGAATTTTTTTAGCTGTTTTTCCAAATTTTGATTTTAGTAATGTTAGAATTGCTGGTGTTCTACAAAGAATTGCACTAGTATATTTTTTCTGCTCTTTTATTTATTTAAATTCCAATAAATCCCATCAAATTTGGATTGGAGCTTTTTGCTTAATTATTTATTGGATTTTTATGAAGCATGTTCCTTTTGGGGATTCTGTTGTTGGTGTATTAGAGCCTGGGAATAACTTTGCTGCTTGGATTGATAAGTTTATTACACCAGGCAGAATGTATAGAGAGACATGGGATCCTGAAGGTTTTTTTAGTACTATTCCATCTATAGCTACTGGAATCTCAGGAATGTTTTGTGGCCATATTATTTTAGACAAATCAAAATCTCTAAAAGATAAAATTATTGTGATGTATTTGTTTGGCAGCATTTGTTTATGTTTAGGAATGCTCTGGGACTTTAGCTTTCCAATTAACAAACATATATGGACTAGCTCCTATGTGCTTTTCTCCTCAGGGCTTGCAATGATATTTTTAGCTAGCTGTATGTGGCTAATCGACCATAAAAAAATATCTTCATATACCAAATTTGGAGTGGTTTTTGGTTCTAATGCTATTTTTGCATATGTACTTCATTCTATTCTTGGAAGGGTTTTTAGAATTCCTATTATTAATGGAAATGGGATACAAAAAATATGGATGGATTTTGGTATTTCTACTAATTTAGATCCTCAAATATTCTCTTTTATTTGGGCTTTGTTTTATACTTTTATTATTTATTTAATAGTCAATGAAATGTATAAAAGAAAAATCTTCATTAAAATATAATTCTCGTATTATTGCAATTAATTTAAATCCTATGAAAAAAATTCTTTTTTTATACATTTTAATAAGTTTTAATATTTCTTGTAATATTAAATCCGGCAATGGATTTGTTAACGAATCTGATTTATCCTTTCACATGGGCTCTGATAATGCTGTAGAATTATTCAAATCTTTTGATTCTGCTTGGAAAAATCTTGATTATAATTTAATGAAAACAATGATTGCTGATTCTATTTCGTTTGAATTTCAAGACGGAAAAGTAGCAACTAACTCACAAGAGTTTATTGATCTTGTTAAAAAAGAGGTTGAGAAAGAAAATGAATCTGGAAATAATTATTCCTGGACCACAGACTTTGCTTTTTCTGTTTATTTAAATCCTAAATCTGGTGGTGAATGGGTAACTGCTGGATTTACTTCAAATCTTGATAATCCTGAAGATGGAGTAATAAAAAAAGAGTACAATGAATGGTACTTTTTCAATAAAGAAAATAAACTAGAGCTTTGGTATCAAACCATAAGAAAGGTTAAAGAATAAATCTTTGATTATGAACCTGTATCCCCAGATAGAACATATGCTTCTGATCCAATGTTAATTACAGAAACTATCGCATATTGACCTGCTGTTTTTGTTTCACTACTTCTGTTGACAATAGTTACTCCACCCCCAGCAGAAATCGTAACCTGTCCTGCCCCTTTTTGAACTAGAAGACAATTAAACCCATCTCCAAGGCCAGTATTAATTGTTACAGTTATTGCACTTCCATTATCAAGAGAAACTACTTTACCATTATCTGATGCAACGATTGTATAAGTTGTTCCTGTTTGAGCATTTAAATTCGCATCAAAACCTGAAATTGTTCCTGAACCGCTTAGGCTACCACTTACTGTAGTATTAGTTGCAGTTATTGCAACAGTTCCATCGGTTGCATTTGAAATAGTTTCCCCATTTCCAAATGTAATATCATTTCCTGTTACCGTAAGATCTCCACTCACGCTTGTAGTAGTTGCAGTTATTGCAACAGTTCCGTCACTTGCATTGGTGATTGTTTCGTCATTTTCTAAGACTAAGTCTTTTGCATAAATTGATGCTCCCTTGTCTTGAGAAGCATAAACTTTCGTAACCGCAGCGTTCCCAATAACAGCAATATTGTCTCCTTGTCCAACAGCTCCATAGCCTATGACAATTCGGTTGGTAATAGGGCTTAAGCCATCAGCAGCTCCTACATCCGATCCACTTCCAATAATTATATTTTGCTCTCCTGTGGTGTTTTCATCTCCAGCATCAGCTCCAACAAAAACATTATTACCTCCAGTTGTAGTTGCTTCTCCTGCTTCGGTTCCAACTGCTGTGTTGGAAGTCCCTGTATTGGCTTCTAAAGACTCCGCTCCAATTGCTGTATTGTAATTTCCTGTGCTTACTTTTAAAGCAGCCTCTCCAATTGCTGTGTTTCCATCTCCCGACACGTTTGTATATAGAGCACCTGATCCAATTCCAGTATTATAATCTCCCGTGGTGTTTTTAGTTAGAGCCTCTAGTCCAATTCCTGTGTTCGATTTTCCTGTGGTATTTGCGTTTAAAGCCCAGGCCCCAGTTGCAGTGTTATAACTTCCCGTAGTATTTGCCGATAATGCATTATCACCAATAGCAACATTATAGTCCCCTTCGTTAGTCCCACCACCTACCGCAGCGTCTAAAGCGTAATTTCCAATGGCGACATTATACTCCCCTCCAGCAACTGCTCCTCCAAGGGCATCAAGCCCAATGGCTATGTTGTTGCTTTCTGTATCAGCAGCATCCAAAGCTCCTTTTCCAATCGCAAGATTTTTAGTTCCGGTAGTGTTTGCTGCTAAAGCATCGTAGCCTAAAGCTATATTGTTGTCTCCAGTAGTTAAAGCATCAAGAGCAGTTTCTCCAACTCCTAAATTATATGTTGCCGCATCACCAGCATCTAAAGTCCCTGGAGTTTCATTTCCAATAAGCATAGACCCTGTAAAATTAGTTCCTGCTTTTTTTGCATCAGTAAGCCCATCAATATTTGTAACAGTTCCCAAATACGTGTTTAAATCTGTAACAGCAATTTGTTTCATAGTACCGTCATCATTAAGTATTAACCTGTCCGCTGCAACTACCGTGGTAGATGTGGCAGAAGTATTGCCATCAATAATATTTATTTCCGCTCCAGTAGCAGTTATAACAGTAGATCCTAGTTTCAAGCTTGGAATAACCACATTTCCTGTTCCGTGTGGTGTAATATTAATATTCCCGTCAGTTCCATCAGCAATGGTGATGTCTCCAGTAGTTGTATTACCTGTCTTTATAATAATATCCGTGTCTCCAATAGACTGAAATAATCCTGAGGATACAGAATTAAATGCACCAGTACTTGTAGCATTTGCTCCAATTGCAGTTCCATCTATTGCACCGCCATCAATATCAACAGTGTCTTTGTTTTGAATAGCCATTGTACCTAAACCTAAGGAGTCTCTTGAAGCTGCTGCGTTAGCAGCAGTAACCACTCCAACCATTGGAGCAGTAGAAGAGCCCGTTCCGCCAAGAGAAATAGGGACAATGCCTGATGTAATTTCCTGACCACTTAATGTCAAGTAATTACCAGTAACGGTAGCTAAAGTAACAGGGGTTGAGTTGTCCTTGCCAACAGTATCTACAGCAGTCCAAGAAAGATTTCCCGATCCATCTGTTTTTAAAACCTGTCCGGTAGTCCCATCTGCTGAAGGAAAAGCTAGGTCATCTATAATCACTTGTCCTAATCCATCAGGTGCAATATTAATATTCCCGTCTGCACCATTAGCAATGGTTATGTTTCCGGTAACAGTATTTCCTGTCTTTAAAATAACATCCGTATCCCCAATAGACTGATACAAACCAGAAGATACTGAGTTAAATGCGCCAGTGCTTGTAGCATTTGCGCCTATAGTGGTCCCATCAATCGCTCCACCATCAACATCAATTGCATCATTATTTTGAATAGCCATCTTGCCTAGTCCTAAAGAGTCTCTAGATGCTGAAGCATCTGCAGCGGTAATTGCTCCAATCATTGGAACCTTTGTAGATCCAGTCCCCCCAAGAGTGGTAGGAACAATCCCTGCTGAAAGTTCTTGAGTTATTGGATCTTGATTAGTTGTGCCTATAACTGTTACATCACGTATAGACAAATAATTATTCTGAATATTTTTAATACCAAGCTTATTTGGTTTAACGGTTCCTGATGCATCAACCCCCAAAACAGTTCTAGCTGCTGCTGCATCAACGGCAGTTACCACACCAATCATTGGAGCTTTTGTAGATCCCGTACCGCCAAGTGAAATAGGGGCTATCCCTAACATTTGCCTGGCAACCGATGCATTGGGAGCAGTAACTAAGCCTATCATTGGGGAGGTTGAAGATCCCGTTCCTCCTTTAATTACTGGAAGTACACCTTTTACATCTTGGGACAAATCCACGCCTGTTGCTCTTGTCGCATAAAGAGCGTAAGGAACACTCAAAAGCTGGGAGGTTTGTTCAATTGAATAATTAATTCCGCCCGCAGGATCTACCTCAACTTTTAAAAAGTATTCACCTGTAGACCAATCAATATCGGTAAAATTATCTGAAGAGGTTCCGTCTCCGATAATTAAGGTAACTAGACCATTATTATTTGTAGAGGCCGTATGCGTTTCGCTATATACAACAGTCCCATTTTTTGTGCTTTTTAAAACGCTTAATTTAATTCCTAAAGAGGAAGATTTTAAAACATTTCCGTCTGAAGCTCTAACAATAGATTGATAGGTAAATTTTTCTGGAGATTGAGAGTAATTTCCTAGACTAAATAATAGCAATAAAAGAGCAAAAACTATATTTCTCATTTTTATAAAAAGGATAACAAAAATAAGAAAACTTTATTTGCTTATAACTTCAGGTTATTAAAGCCTTAATTTCCAGCGCTTAATAATCTTTCAATTCTTTTAAGACGGCCTTTTAAATCCTCTATTTCTTTATTTTGAGAATCTATAGTTTCTTGTTGCTCTTGAACAGCCTTTATTAGCGGAATAGTTAAGGCACCATATTGCACTCCTTGCTTTCCATCTGACTTGTTTTTAGACCATCCGCTCCAGTTAATTCCTGTTTTATCCATTGCCTTCTTTACTTCCTGAGCTATTAATCCATCATATATTGTTTCATCATCCGCAGGTCTTTGGTCTATGCCATCATCATTAGGTCCACTTGTGGAATCTCCTCTAAATCTATCTTCTAAAATTTCATCTGGGTAATCCGCAGGATTTTTCATCTTATATGAAACAGGCCTTAGCTTCATTATAAAATCCAATCCTATTTTGGAGTCATTGATTTGCCTTTTAATTCTTCCGTCTGAATATGTTGAAAAGGCTACTTGTCCTTTAATTGCTGTAATGCTGGTATTTCCAAGGGCAATTTCATTATTGCCTGTTCCTGTTACTCCCTGACCAATGACTATTTGGTTTGTTCCATTATTAGCACTAGGATCAGAACCCTCTCCAATAATTACATTGTTGCTTCCAGTAGTAATCACATCTCCAGCTTGATATCCAATGCCAATATTAGAAGCTGCTGTTGTACTCTGAATTAAAGCAGAATGGCCAAGAGCAGTATTATTATGTCCATCGATGTGGTTGCTTAAACCATATGCTCCAAATGCAGTATTATAGTTCCCTGTAGTATTGACTTTTAAAGCATTGAATCCTGTTGCTGTGTTAGCATCTCCTTCAGTGTTTGTTAATAAAGCAGAGCTACCAATAGCTACGTTATTTTCTCCTCCATTAATCGCTCCACTAAGGGCATTATAACCGATAGCAATATTATCATTTTCTGTATCTGCATTATCATAGGCATTAGATCCAATTGCAATATTTCTCGTTCCCGTGGTGTTGAGTTTTAGAGCTTCGGGCCCAACTGCTATGTTACGGTCGGCTGTGGTGTTAGACATTAAAGACTGATACCCAATAGCGATGTTGTAATCCCCTTCGGTGTTAGCGCTTAAAGACGATTTCCCAGAAGCGACGTTGTTAGACCCTATGGTGTTATTTGTTAAAGACGAATTCCCAGAAGCGATGTTGTTAGTCCCTTCGGTGTTAGCGTCTAAAGACATATACCCAAAAGCGATGTTGTAAGTCCCTATGGTGTTCTCTTTTAAAGCATTCTGTCCAAAAGCGATGTTGTTAGACCCTGTGGTGTTCTTACCTAAAGACCAAACCCCAGAAGCGATGTTGTAAGACCCTTCGGTGTTAGCTCTTAAGCTGTACATACCAGAAGCGCTGTTGTAATTCCCTATGGTACTTACTTTTAGGGCCTCATGTCCAATTGCTGTGTTCCCATTTCCCGTGGTGTTTGCCGTTAATGCATTATAACCAACTGCAACATTATAATCTCCAGTCGTAATCGCGTCTAAAGCCGTTATTCCTACTGCCGTGTTATACGTTGCAGCATCTAAAGTTCCTGTTGTTTGGTGACCAAGAATCATAGATCCTGTAAAGTCAGTGCCTCCAATTTTTCCATCACTTAAATCATCAATGCCTCCCGCTACTCCGCTGTTGTTAACCCAAGCAAGAGTTCCACTTCCATCGGTTTTTAATACCTGATTTGCAGAACCATCAGCTGTAGGAAGAGTCATGGCTACAGTTCCAAAACCAAGAGCATCCGTATAGGTGACTCCATCTACATACACATCTTTAAATTCTAAGGAACTAGTCCCTAGATCTACCCCATTGTCATCTGGGGGTAGCCACCCTATGATATCTGTATTTCCAATGACAGCGGTATTGTCGGCAGTTCCAGAAGCTCCCTTACCAATTACTATTCGATTTGCAGCACCAGCAGCATCAACATCTGCATTCATTCCAATAGCTACATTGTTTGTTCCAGCTACAATTGTATTCCCTGCTCTATAACCCATGGCAGTATTGGATGCCCCTGTGGATGCACCCAAAGCTTGTCTACCAACTGCAGTATTATTATTACTTGTTGTGTTGGCACTTAATGCATTCCAACCTATAGCTGTATTAGAGCCTCCCTCAGTATTTGCATCTAAAGCATTTTTTCCTATAGCAACATTAACTGCTCCAGTGCTGTTTGATGTCAAAGCATTGTAACCAATAGAAATATTATCGTCCCCTGAGGTATTTGAATCTAGGGCGTTATTCCCTATGGCCACATTAAATTCTCCTCCATTAATCGCTCCTCCAAGTGCATTATAACCGATAGCAATATTATCATTTTCTGTATCTGCAGCATCCAAAGCTCCATCGCCAATTCCAATATTTCGATCACCTGTTGTGTTTAACTTTAGCGCACGATAGCCAAGTGCTGTGTTATTTTCCCCATCAGTGTTATCATTTAAAGCTTGATATCCTACTGCTGTTGCATAAGAGTATGGTGCACTAACTCCTCCAGTGTGAGATTCTAAAGCTCCGTAGCCAAGTGCCACATTATAATCAGATTTGTCATTAGTATATAAAGATCTATAACCAAGAGC